>Ga0070714_100003782_pt1 | contig 11353 bp, 9 predicted proteins | sample LARL83metaG_FD_65450 | JGI IMG/M metagenome (GOLD analysis project Ga0070714, IMG submission 65450) | Corn, switchgrass and miscanthus rhizosphere microbial communities from Kellogg Biological Station, Michigan, USA - LAR L8-3 metaG | ecosystem: Host-associated > Plants > Roots > Rhizosphere ... | reverse complement strand
CGAGGATAGTGAAAGTCGTATTCGTGTGGTGTTTTCACCAGCGGCGGGGGAGCATCTTATCCGCTATAAGGGGCGTCTGCTCTGGCTCACTCGCTCGATTAAGGAAACTCCGTCCTTCGGTTCTCCACAGGAAACAATCACACTCAAATGCTTCGGGCGCAATCAGCAGGTGTTTCGAGACCTATTCCATGAGGTTGAGGCATCTGCTCAAGAACGGACCGATGGTAAAATACAGATTTGGATTCCCGAGAGTAGCTCTTGGGAATGTCTTTCGAAGAAGGCTCCTCGATCGTTAGATACGGTCATTTTGCCAGGGAACTCGGCAGCGGATATTGTCGCCGACGTGCAGTCGTTCATTGACAGCGAGTCTTGGTATATGGAGCGCGGCCTCCCCTATCGTCGCGGCTATCTGCTCTACGGACCTCCCGGACAGGGCAAGTCTTCTACCGTTTCTGCTTTAGCTGGCGAATTCAAGCGCGACCTCTATGTGCTTAATCTTGGGGCCAAAGATATGGATGACAGCACCCTTAGTCAGTTGATGATGAAGGTGCCGCCAAATGGGCTGCTGCTGATCGAAGATGTGGATGCCGCATTCACCGAACGAGATAAGTCGGACGAACACGCTTCACACATCACCTTCTCCGGTCTCCTCAATGCCCTAGATGGAGTGGGGGCCAAAGACGGTCAGGTCGTCTTTATGAGCACAAATCACATTGAGCGTTTGGACCCAGCACTCATTCGCCCAGGACGTGTGGACTATCGCCTCTTTCTCGGCACACCCGACTATGACCAAATCACGCGGCTGTTCGATCGCTTCTTTCCCGAGTCGTCATTAGGTGCTACATTTGCTGTGAAGGCTGAAGAGAAAGAGGTGTCGATGGCGGCACTTCAAAGCCATCTGCTGACCTATCGTTCCGATCCCGTTGCTGCTGTGGCTAGTTTCAACTGATGTACGCTTCGATTCATACGCATTCGGCGTGGTCCCTAATGGATGCGACGAACATGCCGTTCGGCATGACTAAGAAGATTGCATCGCTTTCGCAACGGGGATTCATTTTAACTGACCACGGTACGAGTGGTGGGTTTGCCGAAATTTCGAAAGCCGGCAAGAAGAATGGCGTTAAGGTTGTTTGCGGCAACGAGATGTATGTCGCAATTCGAGGCACCTCCGATCGCACAGCGCGAGACACGGCCCATCTTACTTTGTGGGCGTTCGATAAGTGCGGGTATCATAATCTCCTGAAGTTGCACGAGTTGTCGTATGGTGAAGCGTACTACTACAATCCCAGGACCGACTTCGAAACCCTGGCTAAGTACTCTGAGGGGTTGGGGGCCGCGAGTGGTTGTTTGGGAGGTGTACTTCCCAAGGCTCTTGTCGCAGGAGATGTCGCGGAGGCGGAGCGGCGAGTTGCATCGCTCTCGGAGATTTTCCCTGGGCGATTTTGGATTGAGGTACAGAATCACCTCATCCCTGAAGAGTTGGCGATCTATGATGAAATACTTCGGATTGCTAAGAAGTTCTCTCTGCCGATTGTAGCGGCGGCCGACTCTCACTATACGGACCGCGAAGACTGGACCTCGCACGACATCATCATCGCTTGCGGAACAGGGTCGTTGGTTAGAGACCCGAATCGGAAGAAAGTTTACCGGCCCGAAGAATTTTTCCTGAAGTCGGAGGACGATATGTTGGCTCGCCATGAGAAGTCTCATGTGTTGGAGTCGGGTCGCATTCTTGATATGTGCGATACAATCGACCTTTCCTCGGGCGGGATTTACCATCTGCCATCGCTTACTCGGAAGCCCGAGATTGAGTTTCGTCGCAAGGTGAAAGCCGGCATTGCCGCCATCTACGGAAACCGTGCTGACGCAATAGAGCGAGCGGAATATGAAATGGATGCCATCGTTACGATGGGATTCGTTGACTACTTCCTAGTTGTCTCCGACATCTACGACTTCATGCGCGCTGAAGGCATACCTTTCGGACTCGGGCGCGGATCGGCCGCAGGTTCGATCGCCTGCTATGCTCTCGGGATTACGGGGATTGATCCCCTCAAATACAACCTCATCTTCGAGCGGTTCATTAACCCCTCGCGCGTTTCGCTCCCGGATATTGACATGGATGTATCTGCACGACGTAGGGGCGAAATCATCGCCTTTCTGCGGTCGAAGTACGGGAACGACCATGTGATGCAGTTGCCGACGTTCACAACTCTTGGTGGGCGGGCTGCCATTCGAGATGTGGGGCGCACCCTGGCGGTACCGCTGGCGAAGGTCGATGCACTTGCCAAGATGATTCCGCTGAATGGGTCCATCACTCGGGATCGCGAGAGCCGGGATTACATCGCCCTAGCCCTGAAGAAGATCAAGTCATTCAAGCAGGCTTACGAGTCAGATGAGCAGTGTCGAGAGATCATTGATGAGGCGATGAAGATTGAGGGGTTGCCGAAGGCTGCCTCTATGCACGCTGCTGGGATTGTCATTGCCGATAAGCCCATCTCTGACTATGCTCCAATCATCTCTGTTGCGGGAGATGAGGGCCGCATTCCCGTTCTCGGATATGACATGAACGTCATCGAGGACCAAGGTCTAATCAAAATGGACCTACTGGGTTTGAAAACCCTGGACTGCGCTCAAGATACGATCGACTCTCTAAAGAAGGCTGGCTTCGTTTCTGAGGACTTCTCTCTGGCATCTATTCCCCTTGATGATCCGGCTACGTTCTCTATGTTAGCTCGTGGATTGACTGCGGGGGTGTTTCAGTTAGAGTCGGTGGGGATGCGCCAAACGATTCGGGAATTGAAGCCCGATCGGGTGGAAGACATCATGGCTCTGGTTGCGATGTATCGCCCCGGGTTCATGTCGCAGATTTCATCGTTCATTGCTCGCAAACACGGCAGAGAAAAGGTGACTTACCCTCATCCATCGCTGGAGCCCGTGCTCAAAGACACCTATGGATTGCCTCTGTATCAGGAAGAATTGATGCAGCTTTCCCAGGTTATTGCGGGCTACAGCATGAGTCGAGCGGACAGTCTTCGCAAAACTCTTGGGAAGAAGGTAGTGGACGCCACGGCCAAGGAGAGGGAGGACTTTGTAGCGGGCGCTGTTGCTCAGGGCCACAAGGAATCTTGGGCCGCCGACCTCTTCAATGAGTTCATCGAACCAGCTACGATGTATTCGTTCAATTCAGCGCACTCAGCGGCTTACGGTATGCTGGCATATCAGACGGCCTATCTGAAGGCTAACTTCCCGCTCCACTTCTTCCGCTCTCTCCTTACGGTGAATGCTGGCGATACCGATAAGACTCGGGACTATATTGCGGATGCACGGTCTCAAGGTGTGCCGATTTTGCCACCCGATGTAAACGAGAGCAGCACGGAGTTTACCGTTCTCGAAGATCGCGGAGTCATTCGGTACGGGTTGCCGGCAATCAAGAATTGCGGCGGACGGGCCTGCGCCCTCATCATCAACCGACGCAAGAAGGCTCCCTACACCGACATCTTCTCCTTCGTGGAGAGGACGAAAGACCGACTGATTACCTCACGCACCGTAGAGTCTTTAGTGCTGGCGGGGGCCTTTGATTCGCAGCCAGGGACGCGGTTGGAGAAGTTGGCCTCAGTATCTACGGCGTTCGATCGAGCAGAGATGCTTGCAGAGGATGCGAAGAGGGTTGCTGAAGGGCGGCCGCCCGTCAAGCGAAAGAAGCCGATTCCCGAGCCCATCCTTCTCCCTCCAGATAGAGAAATCGATCTGCTGGCAGCAGAAAGGGAGCACGTCGGAACTTACATTTCATCGCATCCTTATCTGAAACTCAAAGATGCCGCTCGCGCCGCCACCACCCATTCTCTTCACGACATCCGCAGCCTAAGTGATAAAGAGAGTGCGACGATCTGTGGCATTGTTACGAACATCCGAGAGCACCTCACGAAGAAGGGCGGGAAGCGGATGCTGTATGCCCGCATTGAGGACGATGAAGTCTGTCTCGACGTTACGGTATTTCCGAAAGCCTATGAGGGGTGCCGCGATGCCTTCATATTGGATCAGGCTGTCGTGCTCTCGGGAAGCGTCGGAATCAAGGATGAGGAAGGGTCTGGGGTGGAGTTTTTCGTGGATTCCGCAACCGCACTTTCGGAGGCTCCAACCATGCGGCGTAAGATGCCATTAAAGGCCCCTAGCGGGCCCGTGGTGAGGCGTTTGCCCTGGGTAGGCTATGTCGATACCCTAGATGAGATAAAATCTGTCCTAGGGCCTGGAAACGCTCATTTAGTCCTACCCAATGGTGAAGTGTGGGAAGTCAGTTGACGGGATTGCTTCAGTCTGTTAGGATGGGGCAATGAACGCCCCCGCCCTATTGCTTGATGAGAACTTCTGGCTATCTGCCGATGAGGTCGAACAAGTCCTCAATCGCATCGTAGAGAAGTATCCCGATCTGACTGCACGCCATTTCATTCTCACTGGGGTCGAGGACCATGTGCCGACCGAGGACGATATGGAGGACTTGAAGCGCCTACAGGCCTCGTTTGGTCGCAGTTCCACCAACCCCAATAAGTATAAGTGCTTCCAGGGTAACTCTGCCAGCGGTACAGGCCCCTATTTCCCCGACACCACACTAGTGGCGGATGAGGTCTCAACGACCGCACTTGCAAAGAGGGCGGATGGATTGTGGTATAAGGTCGTTGCCTCATACGAGAAAGTGACCTACCCGCTCTCTGTAGCCCGAGACAATTACCTTGAGATCGTCCGGCGAAAACCCATCATGGGGACGGAGAATCTGTTTGGCATACGGGCCATCGACTTCGAAGTAAATTTCAGCGCCAGGATAGGTCTACGATTCAACGGATGTTTGGTGCGGGCTGAGATTCGTCGTCTCTTCCCGGAGGCTTTCTACTCAGGACGCCGTGCAGCTTGAACAGTCGCCGTGGTGCCGCTTTTGCGGTCCGGCGCGTGAGTCTCGCCCGCGCGGTTGGAAACGTACGACGGCACGGGAGGCGTTCTTGCGCCATCGCGACGGCGATGCGTGCGTCGTGTGCGGTCTCGATGTTCCGCGGCGTCCGTGCCCCTGGCCGTTGCGCGCGAGCATCGAGCACCTCGTACCGCGATCGAAGACGGGGTCGAACTGTCCGTGCAATCTCGCGCTTTCGCACTATCGGTGCAACATGGCGCGAAAGATCGCGCCGCTGCCGTTGCCCGAGAGCAGCCTGCGCCCGTTGAGACGCAGTGTGGCGATCGTCGTCGAACAGTGGCTCGCCGGCAACCTGCGGGAGTCGTCGATCGCCGAAGTGGGGACGACGGAACTTGATCGCGCCGACTTAAAACGACGCGAGAGCGACGAACGCCGCTTGGCATATCACGAACAGTTCGGGGGTTATTGGTTCGGCCGACTTCCTGCGCGCTGATTGATCGTGCCAGCCATGTGTCACCGCATCATGCGATGATAGATTCATGGGGGCGCTGCTGGTGCTCAGCTAAAGAAGGTTGGAGAACGGCATGAGTTTGATTCATGGCGGCTACGACAAGGTGCCGCGTTACCACGTCGTCTGCGATGGGCCGGATAAGACGAAGGCGCACACTCTTATCGGCTATATGCCAGTAAAGGTATCTCACGGCTATGGGTCGCCGTTCGATGGGACGGAGCACCACTTCTGCTCCATCGAGTGCCTACACGCATGGCTCACTCCGCTAATGGTCGATTAGACAAAAAAAAGAACCCTCGCCGAAGCGAGGGTTCTGAATTTTAGGTCTACTTGGCAGGCGGAGCCGGCGGCGCAATGTGGGCGAAGAGTTCCTCATACACCGATTCGATGATGCCGTTGAGGGCCTCTAGCGGCACACCTAGGGCGGCGAAGCGGGGGTCAGAACTCACCTTCGCAATCACGAAATCGCTCTTGCTCTTATAGCTTTGGAGCAGGTTGGCCTCATGCTGTTCCGCATACGCCATCGCTTCTTCTACGAGAACGCGAACGACGATGTTCTTGGAGTGCATACCTTGAGCGATCAGGAGGTCGGCCTCAGCATCTAGCTTGTATTTGAGGGCGGTGGTGGCGGCCTTCACTTCGGGACTATTGAGCAGTGCTGTCAGCGATGAGCCGACGAACAACAGGACGACGGGAAGCGCAAGACCGATATAGTCGTGTAGCATAAGTTTACCTTTGGGCTAGAGGCCCGGATATTTTGAGAGACCTACCATCTTGCGGAGGTCGTCGAGGCGGGAGTAAAGATTTTCACCGGGACAGGAAGTGGCGTAGTCTCCGGGGTTGAGGCCCTCTTTGGCTTTGATCGTCGCTACGTCGCGATGCCCAAGGAGATACTTGAGGTTGGGACACTTCTTCTTCACTAGGATGATTTGAGCGGCTGCCGCATGGAGGGCGTTGGGACTTACCGTGTCGAGCCATGAGACTGCTCCAGGCTGATAGTTGCCACCGATTGAGATGGCATATCCCTGGGTGTTCATTCCATACTGGGCTGCGGGGATGCGATTGAGGGGCCGCCCTTGTTGGACAACCCAAAGATCGTTCTCAACATCAACGCATTTGACGTAGCTATTATACCCGATCGTATAAAACGGCTCGACTCGTCTCACGTCGTCTGCATCAGCCGTTTTGTGCATGACGGTGTGGTGGATGAAGACGCACGTAATCTGCTTTGGGTCTCGCAGAGAGAGAAGGTTCAGAACGCTGTTTGGGATGAACACTAGTTGCCTCCGACGTGACCCATGTCTTTGATCTGCAACTGGAGTGCAAGAATCTGGGCCTCAAGTTCATGTTCGCGCTGACGCAACTTATCGTTGTCCTGAACCAGCTTCACTTTATCTGCGAGAGCTTGGTCGCGCTGGGTTTCGATGTCGTCCACCATTGCTTCGATTCGATCCAACTTCTGTTGAAGAATCTGGTTCTCGGCTCTCGCCTCAGCCAGCATTTCTCGGATCGTCTTATTGCGCTGTTCTTCGAGGCGGCTGATCTCGGCGTTAAGCTGGATGACCTTCTCTCGACTAGCCTTACGGAATGCCAGGGTGCCGAAGTAACCAGCGATGATTACCAGCATACCGTTTAGCGCCACCCCAGAGGAGGCGAACTGATAGACGAATGTTGTGATCTGGTTGATGTCGGGTGTGGGGATTAGACCTTCCATGTGGGTAGCACCCGCGTCTCAAAGGTAAGCATAGGTTCCTCCCGGCTAAACGGTATTGACAAACTTAAAGAAAGTGGTACTGTTGACTAAAACCTAGTTCTCAGGAAGGAACCTTAATGAAGGTCTATGCCGCCCTAGGCGGACTACTCATCCTTGGTGTGGTGGCTTGTGGTGGCGGCGGATCATCGTCTCCCTCAGGAATCGTTCCCACCACCGTCCCCTCCGCTCCCGTCTATACGTTGAGCCTCAGTATCAGTGGGGGGTTGGAGCCGCGATCGGCTTCTGCTCGGTGGCGTAAGCCCCAAACGGTCAGTGGATTGCTGCCCGTCCTATTGGTGGAACCGGATGCCGCCACAACTACGGTGGGACTCAACTTCTCATTTGGTGCCGACTCTGCGCTTGCTACAGCGGTGGTGAGTCCGTTGCCGCCGGCCGCCCCATCCTTCGCCTCTACGACGGCCCAGGTGACGCTCTCGACCCCGAGTCCCAATGCCGCCACTCCAGCACCCGGAACCTATCAGCAGGTTATCAGCCCGAATGTCGCCGACACGACGCCAGTGAATGGGTCGTTCAACGTAACGCTGCCTTCGGCTGCGCCAGTATCGACGAGCGTGTTCATTTACAAGCGTGTGACTTTAGGGTGCGCGACTAATCCATCGCAGTACGGAATTGGTGCCTCGGAGTATGTGGGTGGCATCAAGTTTATCAACGGAGAGGCAACCCCTGAAACCAGCCCTGCGGCTTCCGACCTCTACATCAGTGGACCGAATTGCTTTGGGAACTTCGCCTCAGCAGAGACGGAGAACACGCTACACTACCCCGGGGGCGGGGTGTATTTGCCCGACTCGCTCGCCTTCAATCTCGCTACGACGGCGAATTGGTCCAACGCTGGAACGTCCAACACGACAGCAGCAATGACGGATGGTGCCACGCCTCTCCTTGGCTACTTCACTATTCGCACGATTGATGCAACCCCGAATGTCGTCGTCATCGACTTCCGTAGCATTTCGGCGGGAGGGCCCAATCGCGGGGATGCTCAGATGTCGGGTGGATTCAAGGAATGCGGATTCGATACCGATGGCGCTTGCTAGAGGTCTGGATCGAATAGCGCCGAGTTCGTAGCAGCATAAACCGCAGAGAACGCCTCGTAAGCCGAGGCGTTTTTCTTTATCCCTAGGTGAGCTAGTTTCGCTGCCGACGTATCTTTGAGCACCTTGGCTGACTGTTTGCGAGGGAGGCGGACGACATCTGCGTCTGAGTCGATCAGGTTCGGGAGCCCATCTCCCTCATAGTCCACAGCGACGAGATGGTCTTCGCCGCTTGGGACCTTATCGCTCCCAAGGGCGTTCTGGGTTCGAACAATATGGTTCTTATACCGCTGCCAAAGTATCTCTGGATCAGAGACGTGTACGAAGACTCGTTTCATACGTCTCCTTAGAAGTATTTGAAATTGTGAGATGAAGTTTCATCAAAGAGGTAGCGGCTGCGCTCACAGGTGATGTGCGCCATCATTCCCTCTCCGATAAGGCGGGATGAAACCACCGTCAACTCGCCCTTACCGCCAGCCAGAACCGTTCCCGGCCGTAGGTTCTGCACATTGATCCACGCTTCGTTGGGGGTCATAAATAGATGAGACGAATCGACCTTAATGGGTCGCTCCTTCTCCTTGAACCAAACTGCGTAGATTGGGGCAGGTCCCGTACTGAAATGCGTGATGCGATTCCATACCTCGGGCTCGAAGTCTCGCAACTCGTCTCCGACTTTCAGTTCGCCAGCCCTCACGGTGAGGATTTCACCATCTCGGCGACATTCGATCGGCTCGTTTATCTCGGGGCAGCCCTTGAGATTGCCACCACCCGATGCCGTAACGCTGTTGACGGTGGTGCTGGTGAGTGCCGGCACAATGCCGTCACCCAGTGCTGCCGCGATCTGAGCGGGGGTGAATTGAGCGTTCTTTGAAGATTGAACCACCCACGTTAAAGTTGTTTGATTGAAGTAGGCTAGGAAGAATATCGTGTCGCCGCTGGAGAGACCCGTGATTGTGGAAATGGGTGATGCCAGGGTGCCAGCGAAGTTCGCCGAGAGCGTCGATCCGTCCACTCGCCAAAACGTAACGCCAGTCGATGCAGTTCCGTTGTCGAGCCAATACTTCAAACTGATGCTTGGACTCGTACCGCTAACAGCATTGTGAAGCACGAAGTCGGTGGTGAACGGGGGGATACTGCCTTGGGCATTGAGTGCCGTGGAGGCGGGGATGATTCCGTTCCCGGTCCCGTCGTCTTGAATGATGGTCGTTACTTGAGTAGCATGGCGGGATAGGAGGAATCGAGTGTCTAGTCCCATCACTGGGTTTATGTCGGTCGGATCGCCACCAGCGAAATGTCTACCGTAGATGACGTGCTGGAGGATGTAGGAGCCGTCTCCACCGGGAGTATAGGTTTGGGTGTAGGCATTAGATGCGCCAGTGCCGTCGTTCCAGGGGGACGGAATGCCGCTCGGGCCGACTTCCAGCATCGGGCGATACGCATACATCGTCCCGGAGTTCGTGCCGCTCGATGCCAAGAAGTAGATGCGAACAAAGATTCCGCTGATGCCGCTGGCGGCACAAGAGCCACTTATGGACACTCGACCTGCCGACCCTAGGGCTATGGTGCCCGTGATATTCGCTTGAGCGATCTGAGAAACTGGGGTGTTAGGGTCAGTGCAGTTATACATATCGATGAACCAGCCGCCGCCCGTTGCCGATTGGGGCTGAACGTCTACCGAGAAGATAAATGGGATAGCGCCAGCGGCGCTTGGAACCGGGAAATACTGATAAGCGACACATGAGAGGGTGTTTGCGATATTGGTAACGGTGAACTGAGCGCGCTGAAGAGTTGTAGCGTTGTACGTTACGGCTCCGCCTGTGGGAACCGACGACTGCCACCCATTCCCGTTATTGAGAAACCTGGGGTTGACCAGGAGGTTCGTGTTCGGCGGATAGAGTCCGATATAGTTGCTGTTTACGAGATGATTGGCCCCGATTTGATTGTTGGCAATAGCAGAGCCCGAGAGGGCGGCAATCGACACATTGTTCCACGCTGTCGGCCAGACTATCGCGCTGACTCCACTCGCTAAGTCAAAGTATGCGAATCCTATGTCATACGTGCTACCGTTTTGCAGGAAGGTGCTCGTGCTGAACAGACCGTTTGCGGGAGTGAGGACCTTGTAGTCTTGATAGAACAGAGACGAACTACCGTGTAGGCGCGTAAATATGACGCATCCGGCCAGCCACCCGGGGGCGACCCCGAATGCACCGCCATAATCGGAGGCCGCCACCTGAACAGTCAGAGCCACTTGCGGACTAACTGATCCTTGGGCTATCGCACTTATTGTAACGGAAGTTATTGTTGGGCCGCTCGCCGCTATGGCGGACGGCATATTCTCAAGTTGCGTCGTTCCTACGCTGAGAGTCGGTACGCTGAAGGTTGGAGAAATGACGAAGATGTTCGAATAGTTGTTGCGGAAGTCTACATATCGGACGCCAATAGCATAGAGGCTTCCCGCGCCAAGACTATGCCAGATGCCCGTATAGGTTGCCGAAGCTTGCGGCTCCAACTCTCCCGCAACAGACCACGTTTGAGCAGCAGAGGGAATGCAGCCCCAGGGGCCGACGACTAACTGGATTCTGTGAAGCCAGAGATTAGACGAGATGCCGTTAGAATCGACTGTGAAGGTGATGCTGATGTCGGTGGTGGCCCCGCCGGCACCCGTCGCAGTTATCGCGCTAATGCCCGTAATTGTGGGGGCGGCGTTCACCGCACCATTGGCAAGTTGCGTCCGATCAATTACTCCCGGGTTCTGCCACTGCCCATTGTACGACCCGTCGTGACGGATGTTCACATAGTCGTTCTGATAGTCGTATGGAGCAAGAGTGCTATAGTTCGAACTGGCGGAGATGACGGTGCGATTGATAGTATCGACCATGACGATCGTTCCGCCCAAGAGCGTCGTGTGGTTGATATAATAGCTGCCGCCAGTTGGTGGAGGGGTTAGCGGATTGGGTGCTTCGGTAAAGGTAGTTTTGATTGAGGCGGGCCACGTAAACCCGGGAACCGGAGGAAAGTCTCCCTGGATCAATACCGATACGACCTTGGGGTTCGCCGGATTGTCAACCGCATAAACCGTAGCGGACGTTACGCCATTGCTCCTGGTCTGTTGAACCGGAACATTCGACTTGATCGGTAGC
>Ga0070714_100003781_pt1 | contig 11354 bp, 3 predicted proteins | sample LARL83metaG_FD_65450 | JGI IMG/M metagenome (GOLD analysis project Ga0070714, IMG submission 65450) | Corn, switchgrass and miscanthus rhizosphere microbial communities from Kellogg Biological Station, Michigan, USA - LAR L8-3 metaG | ecosystem: Host-associated > Plants > Roots > Rhizosphere ... | reverse complement strand
CTGCGCGGAAATCCGCACCAACCGCTTCGGTGGCGCGGGCCAGAAAATAATCGGCGCTTCGATTTGGTGTTTCTCCCGGAGCGCATCCTGCAACGGCGATTCGTTGAAGGGCAAGCGCGGCCATTGGTCCCTTGCGGCATCGGGCAGCGGAATCGCCGCCAGCGAACCAATGAACTCGGCTGGACACGGCTCCGCGGTTTTCAAACTTTCGGACAACATTTTTCTCGCCGTTAGAGCCAGCGCCCGATTGCGCTTCATGACCTCCAGCCAACCGCCCGGCAGCAGCGAGCCCATAAAACGAATCGCCTCGGGCACGCTCAAGAAGGCGGACGGATCGGTGGTGCCCTGCCAGCCGAACTCCAGCAGGAACCGCGAGCGATCCTGACGGGTCGAGTTTGCACCGTGGCTGATGGTGAGTGGGCGAATCAGTTTCTGCTTGTCGCGCCGCACGTGCAGGAACGCCGCTCCTTTGGGTGCGCAAAGCCATTTGTGGCAGTTGCCGGTGTAATACGTCGCGCCAAGCTTCCGCAGGTTCAGCGGCACCATGCCCGGGGCATGCGCGCCATCCACGAGCGTGTCCACCCCGCGCGCGCTCAAGGCCGCAATAATTTCGGCAATGGGCAGCACGATTCCCGTCTGGCTGGTCACATGATCGATCAGCAAAAGCCGCGTGCGCGGGGTCACGGATTCTAAAATCGGCGCAATGATTTCCTCCTGGCTGTGAAACGGAAAAGGGATTCGGGCGACCACGATCCGCGCGCCGGAACGTTCGGCGACGAAATCCAGCGCGTTACGGCTGGCGTTGTACTCCTGGTCAGTGACCAGCAATTCATCGCCGGGCCGGAACTCGAGCGAGCGCAAAACAGAATTGACGCCGCTGGTCGCATTGGCAACAAAAACCAAATCCTCCGCGTCCGCCCCGACGAATTGCGCCAGCGTTTCCCGCGCGAGGTCCAATTCTTTTTCCAGCGTGCGGACCAGGAATTGCAACGGCTGACGTTCGAGCCGCGCGCGCCATTCGGTTTGGACATCCAGAACCGCCCGCGGGCAGGCCCCGAAGGCGCCGTGATTCAGAAAAAGAATTTCGGGATCGAGCAGCCACTGTCGCGGGTCGGCCGCCGGACGGTTCAATGCGATTTCAAAATCCATGCTGGATAGATACAAGAAAAACGCGTCTGGCTGTAGCGGAGATTTGCAATTGCTCCGTCGAAAAATCCATTTCTCGAACGCCAGGCGACGGAGCGCCGACTTTCAGTCGGCTTATCGAATGATTCTGCGCACGCAGAAGCCGATTAAATCGGAGCTCCGATCAGGGCGTCATTGACGGCGGCGCAGCCTCCGGCGCGCTGCCCCAGCCCGGGTTTGGACGCGGGCCCATTTCGAAAACAAAGGTGCCGCCGTTGGCGATATCCCCGTGGCTAAACCACGGCTGGTTCCACGGCTTGCCGTTCAAAGTGGCGGATTGGATATACAGGTTGTCCGGGGAATTATTTTTGGCCTGGATGACCAAATCTTTGCCGTTGCCCATGTGCAGCGTGATTTCGTCAAACAGCGGTGAGCCGATGATGTAATCGGGCGTGGAAGGGTCCACCGGATAAAATCCCATCGCGCTGAAGACATACCATGACGAGGTCGAGCCTTGGTCGTCCATGCCGGGGAAGGCGTAGCCGGACTTGTCGCTACCATACATCAGGTGCAGGATTTTTCGAATCAGCTCCTGCGTTTTCCACGGCTGACCGGCGTAATCATAATAATAGGCCGTTTGCTGGTCCGGTTGATTGCCCTGGCAATAAAGCCCGATCATTCCCGTCACGTCCCGCGCAATGCCCTTGGGCGAATAGGGCGTGTTAAAGAACGCGTCCAGCTTCTTCTGAAAATTCTCCCGGCCACCCACGAGATTGATCAAGCCCTGCAGGTCGTGCGGCACGAGCCAGAAATTTTGCCAGCCGGTCGCCTCTTTCATCATGTAATTGTAGTACGGCTCGCGCGGATCAAACGGCGAAATCCACGAGCCGTCCTCGTTGCGGCCGCGCATGAACCCGGTCGAAGCGTCGAACATATTTGTGTAGTTATGGGCGCGCGCGAGGAACATTTTGTAATCGTCTTCTTTGCCGAGCTTTTTCGCAAATTTCGCCATCCCGTAATCGTCCCAGCTGTATTCCAGCGTTTTATCCACGCCCGCATTGCCGTCGGCATAAGGCGGACTGGGATGCTCCACGAAATTATCGTGCACCCAGCCTTTTGCCTGGTACTCGGCCAGGTTGCCGCGCGGGCCAGCCGGATCGGTGGCGTTTTTGCGGAGATATTGATAGACCGATGCGTAATCAAACGGCAGACCGCGTTCCCAATCACCCAAATACATCAGCACTGCGTGATCACCATAAAACGACGTGTGCATCCATCCGGATTCGCGCGCCATTTCCAAGTGAGTGCGGAGGACGTTGGTTTTCAATTCCGGCTCCAGCAACGTGAGCAACACGACCTGGTTGCGGCCGGTGTCCCAAAGAGCAACGGGGCTGTAGCGATCATAATCGGCGACTTGCCCGCCCTGCCCCGGACCGTGGAGCGGCTGGCCTCTTTTGGTAATCAGCCGCGGAGTCAGCAGCGAGTTGTAAAGCGTGGAATAAAACAGCATCCGCTCTTTTTCCGTGCCGCCTTTGACTTCGATTAAATTGAGTTTTTCGCTCCACGCCGATTGAGCGCGCCGATGCACCTCGTCAAAATCGCCGGAATCCGCCGTGAGCCGGTCCTGCGCGGCTTCAAACGTCCGGGCTGAGACGATCCGGACAAGAATCTGCTCGCCCGCCGTGGTGGAAAATTGAAGATACGCCCCGGCGTAGCTGCCCGAATCAGGCCGGGAACCGGGATGAGTGACGTCGTCCCGCCGAACGCGCGCGCCCTCCAAGCGGGGCTCGTTCTGGTGGAAAGTGCCAAAGCCTTTAAACGGTTGGGAGAATTCGGCCACAAAGCAGCGTCCACCGCGACCTCGCCCGCGAACCGTGTGGTCGCCGACGATTTCAACCGAGTTATCGTCCACGCCCAGGTCGATCAATACCGCGCCTTTTTCCGTCGCGGGAAACGTGAACCGATAATAGGCCGTGCTTTCAGTCGTGGTTAATTCGTTGCTGATGCCGCTGTCAGGAAAAAACACCGAGTAATAACCCGGCGAAGCTTTTTCAGAATTTTTGTCGTACGGCGACGCGTAACTCCGATCCGGCGGCACGGTCCAGTTGCCGATGACCGGCATGATGGTCAACCCGGGCAAAGGTCCGGAAAATCCAATCATCGTCGGCCGCGAATGGATGTAGGGAAAAATGATGCCGTGATTGCCCGCCGCTTCGGTTAAATCTTTATTGATCGGCCCGAGAAGAATCGAGCGATGCGGCAAAGCCGGGCCCGGAAATAGAAAACCGGTATAAGCCTCCTCACCCGGCGGCGGCGCGTTTCCGAGCAACTTCGGGTCATCCAGCGAGGCCGTGCCCACCAGCGGGTTGGCATATTCCACCGGGGTTTTGGCCGAAACTGGAATTCCCGCAAGCACACAGAATAGCAGCGCGATACATGGCGCCTGAAACGAACCGGCTCGGGAATATTGAATTAATTTTTGCATGGTTTGCTTTAATGACCACTGGCTGTTCTGGAAACGAAACGGACCCTTTAGTCGACGCTCCCCAATCTATCGGAGGTTACAATTTTAAAATAGCGTTTGAAAAAACTCCGTGACGCAAGCCCGCGCTCTTTCCGCGGAGAAGGTTAAGAGCGTCTGACAAAATGCGATTGCAGGTGGGGCGCGTCGCTCCGCGCGCGCCGCTGCTGCATTTGATTCCTATTGCCCGATAATCCGGTAGAACATCATGTCGTTAGTCGGCGTGAGCGATAGGCTATTACTGTTGATGCTTCCACCAAGGTTCTGCCAGGCCGGGTTAAGCAGGTCCGGGGTTGCCTGCACCTGATACGGAGCAATGCCGCCCGACCAATTCAACTGCAGCGCATTCGACTGGAACGAAATCGTTGAAACAATCGGCGGCGCCGCATCCACTGTCAGGTTCATGGTGGCGGAATTGGACAAGCCGCCGGAATCGGTGACGCTGACCAAAAAGCTGTTGGTACCCACGCTGTCAGACAGTGGCGTGCCGGAAAGTGTGCCGTCCGCCGCAACCGTCAGCCACGCCGGTCCACTGACTTTTGCAAATGCAAGCACATCGCCGGGATTTGGATCGGACGCATTCGTGGCAAGGCTGCCGGAATAATTCTGTCCGGCGACAACGTCAGGCATCGTGAAAGGATCCGAGTTGAACGAGGGCGCGCCATTGACATACACGTACAACGTCACCGAGTTGGACTGGCCCCCGGTATCCCGGGCGTTGACCACAAAGACATTCGTGTTCGCATCCGAATTCGCGGGCGTCCCGGAAAGCACGCCGCCGGTGCTCACGTTCAACCACGCGGGTCCGCTCAACTTCGTATAAGTGATCGCGTCGCCATTCAAATCGCTGGTATTGGTCGCGACGCTTCCGGAAAAAGCCTGTCCCGCGTTCAGCGAGCCCAGGATCTGCGGATTCACGTTGAAAGCCGGCGGCCAGTTCGGCACGAGGCTGATCGCCGCCACGATGACATTCCCGTTATTCGGAAACTGGATACTTTGCACCATTTTGGCCGGGTTCAACGCGAAGTTGTAGCCATACAAATACAGCGCGTTGTTCTCGGATGAGCTCCCATCGCTGTGATTTCGGTAACCCATGGGGATGGCTTTCGATTCGCCGGCGTAATTTTGCGGCGAAAACCAATCGCTAAAGCCCTGGAAAAAAGTAGTCGTCGTCGCGTCGGTATACGTGACGATAAATGGCTGCGAGGCCTGGCTGCCATTGACGCCCGCGCCCAGCATCCGTAACCGGGAATAATTTCCCGCCGGGAGCGGAATTGTCTGGCCGGTGCCGCTGATAACATTCGTGGCGTTCACGGGGCCGAAGGTGAACAGCGTGTTGGACCACGTTTGCGAACTGCCCAGCAACGTTCCCGAATAAGCATAGCCCCCGCCATCCACGCCGCCCGTGGCTGGATTGGTGAACGTGGTTCCATCCGTGTAAATGCCCGCGCGATTATAATAACCCGCCAACGCATCTCCTGCCGGATCGTTCGCGAGAACCATTGAAAGGAGAATCACGTTCGAGTTGTTGGGGAGAATAATATTTTTGACCGTCTTGGTTTGATCCAGCGTAAAAACATAGCCGTTTACCGAAACGTTCAACGGCTGCGAACCGCCCCCGCTTAAATCCCGGTACGGCATGGTGAGAACCTTCGTCTCGCCGGGATAAGACTGCTGGTTGGCCCAATCGCTGAAACTTTGCGTGAAGGTGGCCGTGGAATTATCCGTGTACGTCACGGTGAACGTTTGCCCGGCCTGACTGCCTTGCACCGCGGTCGCCAGAATTTGCAAGGTATTGAATTGGCCGGCAGGCAAGGCAATCGTCTGGCCTATGCAGGAAACCGTATCCAGCGCATTGGGCGGCCCAAAACCGAAAACCAAGCCATCCCAAACGCGCGTCAAGCCCAGTAAATTAGCCGAAAAGGCCGATCCGGCATTATCCACTCCGCCACTGAACGTGCGCCCGTCCGAATAAATCCCGGCGCGATTATAATAAGACGAAAAGCTGACCTGCGTCGCGCCCGGAATCGGCGGCGGCCCGGCGGGCGTGGCGCTGACCGCGGCGGAATCGCTGCTGGCCCCGCTGCTGCCGACGGACGCCACCTTGTAATAATAGGTGAACCCGTTGGTCAGCCCCGTGTTCGTGTAGGAATTACCGCTGACCGTGGCCACGGTGGCGAAGTTACCCGCGAGTGTCGCGGATCGTTTCACATCGTACGCCGTCGCGCCACCGCTCGCGTTCCAACTCAAGGTCACAAACCGGTTGCTTCCGCTGCTGGCCGTCAAGCCGGTCGGAATTGGCGGCGGCAAATAGGTAAAGTTCGTCGGAGCCGACGGGTTGCCGTTGGCCACCGCCACGAGCGAATAAGTGCCGGCGGGCAGATTTTGCGGCAGAGTAAATTCGGTGGTGGTCACGCGGGTGCCCGTCTGCACGCTGGTGGTGTTCCAGTTGTGAGTGCGGGCGTAATAGACGTTGCCGGTAGCAGCGTTCGTCATCCGCACGAGCGGATAATCGCTGGCCATCTGCTCATCGTCGCCATACGCGGCGCCTTCGGAAATGCCGTTCAAGCCCAGGCCGGTCATATGAAATGATCCGTCCGCATTTTCGGTGATGCTGTTGATGACCGGCTTTCCCGCCGGCAGCGGCACGCCATCCGGCGTATAGACGTACAAGCTTTGCGAGTTCTGGCCGCCGATGAACAGCAGCGTCCCATCCGGAAGACAAAGCATGCTGTTAACAAAAGGCGCGCTGTTAAAAGTGCTGCCGCCGCCCGGCGCCGTCACTTGCGTGAACGCGTTGGCCAGGTAGTCATATTCATAAAAGGTGCACGGCCCGTTGAATCCGCCGACTGGTCCCAAGTCGCAAAGGATCTTGCCGTTGACCAGCATGGCCGACGGCGCGTCCACCGCGCCCAGTTCGTTGGTTCCAAAAACCATGGGCGGACCCGCCACCCAGGTGCCCGCGCCGCTCACGGTGGCGGCGGGCGTATAGATCGCCGTGTTGGTGTTTCCTCCGATAAAGAAAACCGTTCCGTTGGGCAGTAAAAAACCCGCGCCCAGTTCGGCGCCGTAGCCATAAACGGGAACCGGCAGGTTGCCATCCGGTTTCCATTGATTCAACGACGGCACATAATGCTCCGAAGTTTGCGCGCCGGTATCGATCGTCACGATGTTGTCATTCGTCAATTTGACCCAGCAGACTTCATTCTGGTTGATCGCCGAGGGCGCTGTCTGCCAGTTGTTGGAAAACACATTGTAAATCACGCAGCCGCCAAACTGGCTGACCGGCGCCACCAGCACATTGCCGTTCGGCAAGGTTTCAGAAATGGCATCGGAAAATGCCGGCCCGGGAATTGGGTCGGGAATGTTCATCCAGGCGTTGTTCAACGGGTCAAACAATTCCGCGTGATGGCGGCCGGTGCCGTATTCCCCGCCCGCCACGAATACATTGCCGTTGGTCAGCACTTGCGAAGCGAAAAACAGGCGGCTGTAATTCATGGAGGCGAACCGCGTCCAGGTGCCGTGGATGTAACCTCCGTGAATGTCCGGCGTCAGCCGGCAGCAATCGCCGTTGCCATTGTCCGTCAAAACCGTGCCGTCACTCAACAGCATGGCGTGGTTGACTCCGATCGGCGGCGCGCTCGCCAGGGGCGTCCAGGTCCCGCCGGCCTCCGCCGCGCTGGACCCGAGCAGCCAGCATAAAAACAGAATGAACCGGCTACGGCCGAACCTTGGCTTCATTGATTTCGATTTGTTAATTTTTTGAGGACGCGGTTAGCGCAGTTACGTGCGAAATCGATTGCTTACGGCGAGGTGACCGCGTCTGAGAAGCCAGTCGCAATGCGCGAAGAAATCGGAATACAATCGCTCTCCGGATACAGGCTCATCGGGCCATTTACCTTTTGCACGCGACGGTTTTAGCACGTTTTACTTACAAAGAGAAACTCACGGTGGCGCTCCAGTGGTAACTTGCTGGCAGTGAACGAGATTGAGTTCAAAAAAAGTGAAAAACAAGCCGGAAAAATCGACGTAAGTCGCGGATGCCGACAACAAGAAGCCAGGATGAGAAGGAGCACATTCTCATCCTGGCGTTTTGAAGCCATCCTGATTTTTTGTTAGTTAGCCGGCGCCGACGTGTGGGCCTGCAGCCAGGCGACGTCCGGCGCGCTGTCGCCGGCGCTCAACCCGGCCGAAACGCCGTTGCCGATGTTCAGACCGCCGTTGACGTTGGGCGGTTGGATCGTATGACCGATCCACCGGTGAATCTCGGCATGTCCGTCGGCAAAGGAGAATCCCGCCGCGTGGTTATGATAGTTGGCGGGGAAATCAATGATCGTGGCAAACGGGCCTGTCTTCGCCATTTCAACCGCAAACCCGGCGTCGTTGATACTGTCTGGATGTTCATCAACGAATAGAAATATCATGCTGGTGCCCGGCACATTCATGGACGCGGTTGTCCCGTAGGTACGCCACTGGTTCTGGGTGCTGGAACCGATATTTTGTCCGGTCAACCATTGGCCATTCACCGGATCTCCAGCGTGCAACGAACCGACAGCCGTCCCCACGGTTCCCACCGCCTGGCTCAGGGACACACTCCGGACCCGATCGCCTTGGCCGGTCACAAAGGATTGATCCGCGGGACAATGAAACGATTTGGGATTGGAAATGAACGGCCCCAGGAGTGAAACGGCGGGATTAACGAGCAGAGCCGTGTTGGTATTATCCGAATTGCCGTTGTTCCAATTCATGTTGCCCGCCACCCAAGCCGGCGATTGCCCCGGAAAATTCGGCACCCAGTGGTCGTGATAGTCGTTGGCATACATGAGCGCCGCTAACGCCATCTGCTTCTGGTTGTTCATACAATAAACGGCCTGAGCTCGCGCTTTGGCTCTCGCCAGCGCCGGAAGCAGCATCGCGGCCAGGATTGCAATGATCGCAATCACCACCAGCAGTTCAATCAGGGTGAACCCTTCCCGCCTCTTAACCAACCCGCTTTGTTTCATAATACACATTCAGCGACTCCTCCACTCGCGAAGGAACCGCGGACACCCCCCAGGATGTGCCGCGGTTCCATGCGCGTATTTCAACTATGGGCAATTGACGATGCGTTGCAGCCGATAGAATTGCTGCGGGCTCGTGGCATTCACGGTCACGTGATTGGTCCCATTCACCACCGTCGGCGCCGGGCCGGTCACAAACGCGGAGGTGAGCGACGAACTCTGGAGCAACACGTAATTGGTATCCGCGTTCGGCCAGGTCAAAGTGATCGAATTGCCACTGATGGAAGCCACACCCAGGCTCACCGGCGGCAGGACCGAGTGGAACTGGAAGTTCCGGACCGTCTGGGTGGCGGTGGCTCCGCCGTCGGCGCCCGTGAATCCCACATAGGCCAGATTGCCGCCCAAGACTCCGCTGATCGGCCCGACCGTGTAGTTAGTGGTGTAAGTCGCCAACGTCACCGCATCGGTGAGGGTCGCGGTCAGGACGCCATTGTTCCAGTGCAGCGTCACGTTGATGTCATTGGTCGAGGTCGTGTCCACCGGCGCTGCCGATTGATAGACCCGGGTGCCGCCGTTGGTGGCCAGCCCGATGCCGGGCGTTTCTCCATTGCCGCCATACAGGTTGATTTCAAACGCCAGGCTATTCCCCGGGATTCCGTGATAGCCCAGGTCGCCGCCGCCGCCGCCCACCGCGGTGGCGTTCGTGGTTTGCAGGACGAAGGCGGTTCCATCCGCCGCGCCCCCGTGCGAATTGTAAACGAAGGAGGCAGTCCAGGATCCGCCAACGAATTGGGCGGTCTTGTAGAAGGCGCTCGAAGCTTCGCCGCCGCCGTTGTCGGTTAACACCAGCACGTTGTTGGTGATTTGCGGCACGCTGCCGTTGGTCTGCCAGCCGGTCCCATCCGTGTTGAACGTGATGTTGGTCGGATTGGGATCACCTTGCAGCGTCACTTGCGAAGAGGTCACCGGCGACCCGCCGCTCAAACCGTTCGTGAATGAAACCTGGACCGTGGTGATTCCGCACGGCGTGGATAACGTCAAACTATTGCTGTTGTTACCGGGCACCGCGGTGCCGTTCAACGTCCACCGATAATTAATCGGCGTGTTGCCTTGGGCCAAAACCGAGTAGGTCACGGGTGCTCCCACATACGCCTCGGAAGCCGCCGGCGAGAGATCCTGGCCAAGGAACGCCTGGCTGTCCGAAACCGACAGCACCACGCTGGCGCCATTGGTTCCGTAGACGTTGCTGGCGATGACGCCGTAGGTATTGCCGCTCATGGATACGGTCACATTGCTGATGGTGTAGGTCGAGCTGGTCGCGCCGGCGATAATGTTCGAGTTCGCCAAGGTATCGATGACATACCATTGGTAACTCACGGCCGGTCCGGCCGCCACGGTGGCGGACAGCGTCGCGTTATTGCCGGTGTAGAACGTCGGAGTGGCAGGCGAGATGGTCACGGTCTGCGGACTGACAATCAGCGTGCCGAGCGGGCTCGTGTTAGTGCCGAATGTGTTCCCAGCGACAAACTGGTAGTTCGTGGCATCCGCCGGAAATACGTTGGAGATGCTCAACGTGACTGTCTGCGAGCCGCTGATCGTGGAGCCGTTGGCGTCCACGCCATCGGTAAGCGGAATGAATGTGCCGTTGTTTTCCACCTGCCAGAAGCCGGTGATCGGCTGCGTGCCGGAAACGCCGACCGTGAAGGTCACGTTCGTGCCGGGCGGCACGGTTTGGCTGGTCGGAGTCGGACCCGAGGTCACCACGGCCGGCACGCCCCCGGTAGCGGCGCTCACGGCCATGATGTAGGTGGTGCAAACCGTGTTAGGAGCCGTGCCATACTTGACCACGATGTTCGTGACCGGGCTGGTGGTGTCATTGAGCAGGAAGTAAGTTTCGAAAAGGTAAGGGAAATTGTTTCCGAGTTGATTGACGGTGCGGTTGGCCAGGTTAACACGACCGCCGGCTTGGAGAGCGATTGCTCCCGGGTGATTGCCATCGAACCAATCGAATCCCAGAAAGGTATTGGTTTCGTTGACGCCGTCCTGGTGTTGCAGGATGCAGATATTGGTCATGGGCGTGCCGCCCACGTTGCCGCCCGCGGTCAGGAAGGCGAACGAGGAATACGCCGCCGGCGAGGCCGGGACGATATTGGAGATCTGGTGGTTCGTATCGATGAGGATGGCGTTGTTGCCGGTGTAGCTGGCGAACTGATAGTGGTGGGTGGGCTGGCTCTGGCTGTCAAACGTGGAACCGGAAGGCGGCAAACCGCCAGTCACGCCGCGAACATATCCCTGCTCAAACCAGGTGGCCAAATTGCCGTTGTAATTCAAATTCGTGCCTTGATCCATCGTGGCATTGACCGGAAACGGAATGGCCGCCGGAACGGTGCAAATCACGTTGAAACTGGCCGGGTCCACGGGGATCGGCGTCCAATTCGCCCCGGAGGCATTGCCGCTCACCGCGTAGAAATTTCCGTGGTTGCCGCTGGGAGAATCAAATTCGATGCTGACAATCGGCGAGGCGCCGGACACCGTGATGGTGTTGGCATAAAGGTAGGGCGGATTGTTGTTCACCGCACTGCTGTTGTAGTTGTTATAACCGCCATTGTCGGTGATGCGCCCATTGGCTCCCCAAGCCACCGTGCTGCCGCCCGTGAACCAGTCGAGCAGGCTGAGAGTTCCGGTTTCCGTCGAAGCATCGGCGTGCG
>Ga0070714_100003779_pt1 | contig 11354 bp, 9 predicted proteins | sample LARL83metaG_FD_65450 | JGI IMG/M metagenome (GOLD analysis project Ga0070714, IMG submission 65450) | Corn, switchgrass and miscanthus rhizosphere microbial communities from Kellogg Biological Station, Michigan, USA - LAR L8-3 metaG | ecosystem: Host-associated > Plants > Roots > Rhizosphere ... | reverse complement strand
CTCCGGCCGTCCAGATGAACTCCGCGGCGCAGTCCACGCACCTGAGGATCCGATCTTGGAACTCCATGTGGTCGCTACCTCGTCGGTCGGTCTACTCGAGCTCTCGCCGGAGTTTTTTCCGGTTGCGCTTTCGCGCCAACGCCTGCTTCGCGCGGCGTTTGTCGCCAGGCTTCAAGTAGAAGGAGTGCTTCTTGATATCCTTGATGATGTCTTCCTGCTGCACCTTCCGCTTGAACCGGCGGAGGGCGCTCTCGATCGACTCGCCCTCCTGAATCTTCACTTCAGCCACTAAGATCACACCCCTTTCACGGGTGGCAAATATGCTAGGCTATCACAGGTAACCGCGGATTCTAGGCGCATTTCGGCGGTCGGTCAACGAAATAGTCCCGAAATCAGCCCTTCTTTGGCGCGAGACGCGAGCACGCCTCTCGCGCTTGGGCAAGTCCCTCACAGAATGAGAGTTCTCGTCATCGGGAACGGCGCCCGCGAGCACGCGCTTGCCTGGCGGCTCGCCGCCGATCCGAGCGTGTCCCGCCTGACCTGCGCCCCGGGCAATCCGGGCACGTTCCGCCTGGCCGAACGGACGGATGTCCCGGCAACCGACCTCGACCGCCTCGTCGCGCTTGCCGACTCCGAGCAGATCGATCTGACGATCGTCGGACCGGAAGCGCCGCTCAGCCTGGGCATCGCCGATCGATTCGCCGCCGCGGGCCTGCGCCTCCTCGGGCCGACCGCCGCGGCCGCCCGGCTCGAATCGAGCAAGGCCTTTGCGAAGAACTTCATGGCGCGCCACAAGGTGCCGACCGCGCGTTTCCGCGTGTGCGCGACCGAAGACGAAGCGCGCGCGGCGGTCGGCGAATTCGGCGCGCCCGTCGTCGTCAAGGCCGACGGCCTCGCCGCCGGCAAAGGCGTGGTCGTCGCGGCCGATCGGCGCGAGGCGGACCAGGCGATTTCCGCGTTGATGCGCGAACGCCGATTCGGCGACGCCGGCGGCTCGGTCGTCGTCGAAGAATGCATGCGGGGGCCGGAAGTGTCCTTCTTCGTGCTGAGCGATGGCGCGCGCGCGCTGCCGATCGGGACGGCTCAAGATCACAAGCGGATCTTCGACGGCGATCGCGGCCCGAACACCGGCGGCATGGGCGCCTTCGCGCCCAGCCCTCTCGTGGATCCGGCGCTCCACGCGCGAATCCTCACGTCGATCGTCAATCCGGTGATCGAGGGAATGGCCGCCGAAGGCGCGCCATTTCGGGGCTTTCTCTACGTCGGGCTGATGCTCACCGACAGCGGCCCGAAGGTGGTCGAGTTCAACGTGCGGCTCGGCGATCCAGAGGCCCAGGTTCTGCTGCCGCTCGTCGACGAGCCGCTCGTTCCGCTGCTCGCGGCCGCTGCGTCAGGCGACCTTCGTCAATCGGCGGTTCGTATGGGGTCCGACAAGCTGGTCGGTGTCGTGCTCGCGTCGCGTGGATATCCCGACGCCTCCGAAAGCGGTGTCCCCATCCGCGGCGTTGAACAGGCCGAAGGGCAGGCCGGCGTCATGGTGTTTCACGCCGGCACCGCGCTTCGCGACGGCAGGCTCGAAACCCACGGCGGCCGGGTGCTCACCGTCGTGGGACGCGGTCGCGATTACCGAGAGGCGGCGGCGCGCGCGTATGCTGGCGTCTCGGAGATATCGTTCGACGGCATGCAGTTTCGGCGCGACATCGGTCGCAGCGTGCTTTGAAACGACGATGAAATATTCGGTCGTCACCTTCGGCTGTCGTGTGAATCAGGCCGACTCGCTCGGATTTGAAGAGCAGCTGCGATCGGCCGGCGCCGTGGCGGCCGCGCCTTCGGATGCCGATTTGATCGTCGTCAATACCTGCTCGGTGACCTCGGCGGCGGACCAGGGGGCCCGGCAGACGATCCGGCGCCTTGCGCGCGATAACCCGAGCGCGCGCATCGTCGTCACGGGCTGTTACGCGACACGGCGACCGGACGAAGTGGCCCGGCTGCCGAACGTCGCAAGCGTGGTGGCCAACGACGACAAGCCGCGGCTCCTGCCGCTCATCGGCCTGCATCCGAAGGCCGCCGCAGCGTTCCGGGAGCACGCGGAGACAAACCGATCCTCGGCGATTTCCGAGGCCGCACCGACCACGGCCGATCGAAACGGCGACGGCGCCTGCGGCTCCGCGATTGAACCGGGCGTGGCGGGCCGGACGGCTTTCACGCTGCGCGTGCAGACCGGATGCGCCGAACCGTGCTCCTACTGCATCATCCCGTCGACGCGCGGCCGGCCGCGCAGCGTGCCGATCGACGATGTCGTACGCGAGGTGGCGCGCATCGTCGCCGCCGGGTTCAAGGAAATCGCGCTGACGGGCGTCCACCTCGGTTCGTACGGACGCGACCTGACGCCGCGATCGTCTTTGGTGGACTTGCTCGATCGGTTGGCGCAGTTGTGCGCGCGCGGACCGCAGGTGCTCTTGCGCATCAGCTCGCTCGAGCCCATGGATTGCTCACGCGAGATCGTCGATCTCGTCGCCGGGTCGCCGGCCTTCGCTCCCCACTTTCATCTACCGCTGCAGCACGCCAGCGATCGCGTGCTGGCGGCCATGCGGCGGCCCTACACGATCGAGCACTACGCCGCGCTCGTCGATCACATTCGCAGGCACATTCCACACGCGTCGATCGGCTCGGACATCATCGTCGGTTTTCCAGGCGAGACCGAGGACGAGGCGGTGGCGCTCGAGACGTATCTCGAGCGATCCCCTCTGACGCACGTGCACGTGTTCCCGTACTCCGACCGGCCCGGCACGCCCGCCTCGACGATGGCGGACAAGGTGCCGGGCATCGCCGTTCGCGCGCGTGGCCACCGCGTGCGCGCGATCGGCCGGCGGCTCGCCGAGCGCTTTCACGCGTCGCAAATCGGCGCGGTGCATCGGGCGCTCACGATCGAAGACGGCAGCCTTGTCGTGACGGGAAACTACTTGAAGCTCAGGATTCCGCCGGGCCGCGCGCGCAACGAATGGGTGCGGGTGCGCGTTGTCTCACATGATCACGGCGAGCTGCTGGGCGGGGGACTTCCGGGCGCCTTCGACGATGAGCTGCCCGCAGGCGGCGCGAATGTCGCGCCCGCGGCTCTTCCGCACCGAGACGTTGATTCCACGCTCAGCGAGGATGGCCGCGAAGCGGTCGATGGCCTGATCTGAGGGCCGCTCGAACGGGATCCCCGGAGCGGCGTTCAGCGGAATCACGTTCACCTTCGACTTCACCCCCGCCACGAGCTTCGCAAGGCGGCGGGCGTCTTCAGGGGAATCGTTGACGCCGGCAAGCAGCACGTATTCGAACGTGATGCGGCTGCGCTTTCTCAGCGGAAACCGCTTGCAGGCCGCGATGATGTCGGCCACGCCGTACTTCCGGTTGATCGGAACCAGGTCGCCCCGCTGGACATCGGTTGGCGCATGGAGCGAGATGGCGAGGTTCGGCATGATCGGCTCGCGCGCCATCTGCTCGAGTTGAGGAAGAAGCCCCACCGTGGAGAGGGTCACGCGCCGGGGATTGACGCCCAGGCCAGTGTCGTCTGCCAGGATCCGAAGCGCCTTCATCGTCTCGTCGTAGTTGTGGAGCGGCTCGCCCATTCCCATCAGCACGATATTGAACGGCTTGTCGCGCATGTCGAGCGCGCCGGCGAGCACGCGAACCTGGCCGACGATCTCACCGGCCGACAGGTTGCGCACGAGTCCCATGCGTCCTGTCAGGCAGAAGGCGCACGCCATCGCGCAGCCCACCTGGGTCGAGATGCAGAAGGTCTGAGCGGGCGTGTCGGGAATGAAGACCGACTCGACCTGCTTTCCGTCGGCGAGCGTCAACAGGAACTTCTCGGTGCCATCGATCGATCGCTCGCGTCCGGCGACGATGGGCGTGCCGATGGTGAAGTCGCGGGCGAGGGTCGCGCGGAGCTCGCGCGAGAGGTCGGTCATCGCCGAGGGGTCGGTGACGCCGCGGCGATGGAGCCACGCGAAGACCTGCCGCGCGTGAAAGCGCGCATGCCCGCGATCGACGAGAGCGGTCTCGATGGCACCGCGCTCGAGTTCGGCGAGATCAAGTTTCGCGGCCTGAGGAAGCACGATCCACTGTAGCGTCCGGGCGCGGGCGCGTCCACCTGAGCGCGCCGTCTCTTGCCGCTCGGCCGCGGCCATGTTATCATGTGCATTCGGGCTGGTAATTCCTTCTCAATCAATGCTTTGCGGCACGTCAGCCGGCCCGGATCGAACCACGTTCTGCTGCGGGCGTTTCAACTTTGCAGAATCCACCGATCGTCAGAGACGTCCTCGACAACGGCCTTCGCCTTCTCACTGAGAAGATGACCCAGGTCCGGTCGATCTCGATCGGCGTCTGGCTGACGCGGGGATCGAGGCACGAAACTGCCGAGCGGAGCGGCATCGCGCACTTCGTGGAGCACATGCTCTTCAAGGGCACGGCGACGCGGTCGGCCGAGGACATCGCCCAGGCGATCGATTCGATCGGCGGCCAGCTCGATGCGTTCACCGCGAAGGAATACGCGAGCTACTACATCAAGGTGCTCGACGAGCACCTGCCGCTGGCGATCGACATCCTTTCGGACATCGTGCGCAATCCCGCCTTCAGCGCGGACGACATCGAGCGCGAGAAGAAAGTCGTCGTCGAAGAAATCAAGATGGTGGAGGATACGCCCGACGACCTCGTGCACGAGCTCTTCACGCAGGGCTTCTGGGAAGACCATCCGCTCGGGCGGCCCATCCTCGGGACGAAGGAGACGGTCGAGTCGTTCAACACCGATTTGCTGCGACAGTACTTCGTCGACGCCTACACGCCCCGCAATCTGATCGTGTCGGCCGTCGGGAACCTGGACCACGCGAAAGTCCGCGAGCTGGTCGACGAAAAGTTCGGGTCGCTGAAGCCCCAGGGCGAACCGCTCCGTGAAGAGCCGCCGACCGTCGTGCCGAAGATCCTGGTTCGCAACAAAGAGCTCGAGCAGAGCCATGTCTGCCTCGGCGTCGGAAGCTATCCGCAGAATCACGACGATCGCTACGGCAGTTATGTGCTCAACACGCTTCTTGGCGGATCGATGAGCTCCCGCCTGTTTCAAAACGTGCGCGAGAAGCGCGGCCTGGCGTACGCCGTGTTCAGCGGCCTGAGCGCGTACCGCGACGCCGGATCGTTCACGGTCTACGCCGGCTGCTCGAACGAAGCGGTCGGGCAGGTGATCGACCTCGTCGTCGAGGAGCTGAAGGCGGTCAAGCAGAGCGCGGTTCCGCTGGCGGAGCTTCAGCGGTCGAAGGATCACCTGAAGGGCAGCTTGATGCTCAGCCTCGAGAATACGGCGAGCCGCATGTCGCACCTGGCACGGCAGGAGATCTACTTCGATCGGCAGTTCGGCCTGGACGAGACGCTCGAAGGGATCGAGCGCGTCACCCCCGAGGACGTTCAGAGGGTGGCAGCCGATCTCTTCAGGAACGGATCGCTCGCGGCGACGGTGCTCGGGAGCGTAAACGGGTTGCAGATACCGCGCGAACGACTGGATTTGGACTGAAACGCGCGACCTTTCGGGCCGCATGATCCAACGCTACACACACCCGGAGATGGGCCGCATCTGGAGCGACCAGCGCCGGTACGAGACCTGGCTGCTCGTCGAAACGGCGGCGGCCGAAGCGATGGCCGGCGCCGGCATCGTGCCGGTCGAAGCGGCGGCCGACATCCGCGCGTTCTGCGACCGGGGCACGCTGGACATCGCCCGCATCGAAGAGATCGAACAAACCACACAGCACGACGTGATTGCGTTTACGACGGCCGTGTCGGAGAAAGTCGGACCGTCGGCGCGGTGGCTGCACTTCGGCATGACCTCGTCGGACGTGATCGACACGGCGCAGGCGCTGCAGATGCGGGAGGCCTGCGACGTCCTCCTGCGCGATCTCGATGCGCTGGCTGCCGCCGTCAAGGAACGCGCGTTCGAGCATCGGCGAACGCCCATGATCGGCCGGACGCACGGCGTCCACGCCGAGCCCATGACCTTCGGCCTCAAGCTCGCGCTCTGGTATGCGGAAATCCTCCGCGACATCGAGCGCCTCCGCCGCGCGCGCCAGACGGTCAGCGTCGGCAAGCTGTCGGGCGCGGTCGGCACGTTTGCGCACCTTCCGCCGTCGATCGAAGCGGACGTGTGCGGCCGCCTGGGCCTCGAGCCGGCGCCTGTCGCGTCGCAGGTGATCCAGCGCGATCGGCACGCCGAGCTGCTGTGCGCGATGGCGATCACGGCGGCATCGCTCGAAAAATTCGCGCTGGAGATCCGTGGTCTGCAGAAAACGGAGATCGGCGAGGTCGAGGAGCCGTTCGGCAAGGGGCAGAAGGGCTCGTCGGCGATGCCCCACAAGCGAAATCCGATCGGCTGCGAGCAGATCGTCGGGCTCGCGCGACTCATTCGCGCGAACGCCCAGGCGTCGCTGGAAAACGTCGCCCTGTGGCACGAGCGCGACATCTCGCACTCGTCGGTCGAGCGGGTGATCCTGCCGGACAGCTTCATCGCGCTCGATCACATGCTTCGGCGGTTCACCCGCATCGTCGCGGGCATGGTCGTTTATGCCGACCGGATGCGCGAAAATCTCGGCCGCTCCAGAGGCGTCGTGTTCTCCGGCACCGTGCTGCTGCAGCTTGCGGGGAAAGGCGTCTCGCGCGAACAGGCTTACGAGTGGGTGCAGCGGAACGCGATGCGATCGTTCGCCGAACACGCGGACTTCAAGGCGCTGCTGCTCGCGGACGCGGACGTGACGCGGGTGCTGTCGCGCGGCGAGATCGAGCGCGCGTTCGATCTGGACGATCAGTTCCGGCACGTGGACGACATTTTCGCCAGAGTATTCAAGACAACGCTTGCTCCAGAGGGCGCCGCGCCGCGCGAGTCCGCGCGCGCTCTGAGCTGACCCAGTCGATGTGAGGCGTTCCGATGCGCGCACGCGTGTTCGTCACCTTGAAGCCGTCCGTTTTCGATCCGCAGGGCAAGACCATCGCGGATGCGCTGCACTCGCTCGGTTATGGCGGCGTCGAGGACGTGCGCCAGGGCAAGTACTTCGAGCTCGACCTCACGACGACGGAAGCGTCGACGGCCAGAGCGCTTGCGGCGGAAGTTGCGGATAAGCTCCTGGCGAATCCGGTCATCGAGAGTTACCGGATTGAAGTTGACTGAGCGGAGCGTTCACTGAGCAGATAGTCCGTGGATGTACGCCGAGCCGCCGAGAAGGCGGCGAGGTACAGGTGGCGGGGGTGGGGCCGCGCCACACGTGAAAGAAGTGATCAGCAAATGACTTTTGGCGTCGTTGTCTTTCCCGGCAGCAACTGCGAGCAGGACGCGTACCACGCCGCGACCGACGTGCTCGGCCAGAACGCGCGCTATCTCTGGCACAAAGACACGGATCTGAAGGGCGCGGACGTCGTGGTGCTGCCCGGCGGGTTCGCGCACGGCGACTACCTGCGCGTCGGCGCGATGGCGCGCTTCTCGCCAATCATGGCCTCCGTGAAGGAGTTCGCGGCGAACGGCGGGCCGGTCGTCGGCATCTGCAACGGCTTCCAGATCCTGCTCGAGGCGGGGCTGCTGCCCGGCGCGATGCTGCGCAATCGCAGCCTGAAATACCAGTGCGAGTTCGTCCACGTCCGCGTCGAGCAGACCGACACGCCCTTTACGAGCGGTGCGCGCGCCGGACAGGTGCTCCGCCTGCCCATCGGCCACGGCGAAGGCAACTACTTCGCGCCGCCGGAGCTGCTCCAGAAGATCGAGGCGAACCGTCAGGTCGTGCTGCGCTACTGCGACGCGAACGGCCATGTCGACGACCAGTCCAATCCCAACGGGTCGGTAAACGCCATTGCCGCGCTCTGCAACGAGAAACGCAACGTCCTCGGCATGATGCCGCACCCCGAGCGCGCATGCGAGCCGCTCCTCGGCGGCGACGATGGGCGCATACTGCTGGCTTCGGTGGTGAACGCGATGGCGGCCCGATGATCGACGCCCAGGCGCTTCAGCGACACGGCCTCACCGCCGCCGAATACGACCGCATCGTCGCCTTTCTCGGCCGCGAGCCCAACCTCACCGAGCTCGGCATCTTCTCGGTCATGTGGTCCGAGCACTGCAGCTACAAGAGCTCGCGCGTGCACCTCAGAACGCTGCCGACACGTGGACCGCAGGTGCTCCAGGGCCCGGGCGAAAATGCCGGCGCGATCGACATCGGCGACGGTCTCGCCGCGGTTTTCAAAATCGAATCGCACAACCACCCGTCGTTCATCGAGCCGTACCAGGGGGCTGCGACGGGCGTCGGCGGCATCATCCGCGACATCTTCACGATGGGCGCCCGGCCGATCGCGCTCCTCAACTCGCTGCGATTCGGATCGCTCGACGCGCCGGGGACCAGCCGGCTGGTCGAAGGGGTCGTCGCCGGCATCGCAGGCTACGGCAACAGCATCGGCATTCCGACGATCGGCGGCGAGGTCGTCTTCGAGCCGGCCTACGCCGGCAATCCGCTGGTCAACGTGTTCTGCCTGGGCATCGCGCGGGCCGACGATCTGGTCAAGGGCGTCGCCTCCGGCGTCGGCAACGCGGTCTACTACGTCGGCGCGAAGACGGGCCGCGACGGCATCCACGGCGCGACGATGGCGTCGGCGGAGTTCGACGAGAAATCGGCGGAGAAGCGGCCGGCGGTGCAGGTGGGCGATCCCTTCATGGAGAAGCTGCTCCTCGAGGCCTGCCTCGAGGTGATGAAGACCGACGCGCTCGTCGGCATTCAGGACATGGGCGCCGCGGGCCTCACGTGCTCGACGACGGAAATGGGTTCTCGCGGAGGCGCGGGCATCGAGATCGACGTGGCGCTCGTGCCGCAGCGCGAGGCGGGCATGACGCCTTACGAGATCATGCTGTCCGAATCGCAGGAGCGGATGCTGCTCGTCGCCAAGCGCGGACGCGAAGCCGAAGTCGAGGCAGTCTTCGACAAATGGGACCTCCATGCGGTGAAGATCGGCGAGGTCACCTCCGACGGCATGCTCCGCGTGAAAAACGGCGGTCAGGTCGCGGCACAGATTCCGAACCGCGCGCTCACCGACGAGGCGCCCGTGTACGAACGCCCGATGGGTCGGCCCGATTATCTGGACGAGGCGCAGAAGCTCGATCTCGATGCGCTCGGCACATCGAAGACCGATCACAACGCGGCTCTGCTCGCGCTGCTCGCGTCGCCGACGATTGCCAGCAAGCGGTGGATCTACCGTCAGTACGATCACATGGTCCAGACGAACACGATCAACCTGCCCGGGCTCGGGGCGGGCGTCGTCCGGATCAAGGGCACCGATCGCGGGCTCGCGATGTCGGTGGACGGCAACGGGCGGTACTGCTACCTGGATCCGAAGCGCGGCGCGATGCTGGCCGTCGCGGAAGCGGCGAGGAACGTGGCGTGCGCCGGCGCGCGCCCGCTCGGCGCCACCAACTGCCTCAACTTCGGAAATCCCGAGCGGCCGGCGATCATGTGGCAGTTCGGCCAGGCCGTGCAAGGCATCGGCGAGGCGTGCCGCGCGCTCGACGTGCCGATCACCGGCGGAAACGTGAGCCTCTACAACGAGACGGACGGCCGCGCCATCTATCCGACGCCGGTCATCGGCGTCGTCGGCGTGCTCGAGCACGCGGATCGGGTGCTCGCGCGGCGCTTTCGTGGGCCGGGCGATGCCATCGTGCTCTTCGGGACCGGCCGCGGCGAGCTCGGCGGGAGCGAGTATCTGAAGGTCTGCTACGATCGTGTATGCGGGCTGCCGCCGGCGCTCGACCTCGCGGCCGAGCGTGCGCTCCAGGTGCTGCTCGTCTCCCTTGCTGGGGATCGGCTGTTGCGATCGGCGAACGATTGTTCGGACGGAGGCATCGCCGCGGCGATCGCCGAATCGTGTTTCGACACGAACGGCATGGGCGCCGAGGCGTCGATCGATGCGGTCGCGGTGGCGCAGGCCACGGGGCTCAACGAGGCGGCGGCGCTCTTCGGCGAATCGGCGACGCGCGTGGTCGCGTCCGTCACGCCTGACGATGTCGCCACCGTTCTGGAGCGTGCCGCAGGCGCCGGCGTTCCCGCCCGTGTGATCGGTCAGACCGGCGGAAACCTGCTGCGCCTCGCGGTCGGTGGCCGCACGGCGATCGATCTGTCCGTGGACGAAGCCGAGCGCATCTGGACGTCCGCGCTGGAATCGTATTTCAGGAAGGTCGCGGCCTAGAAAAACAAAGGGGCCGAGCCGCAAAGCGGCGAGGCACAAAATGCGTGTGGAGACGCCTGACAGCGTCCACTGAGCGGATAGTCGGTGAATGAACGCCGAGCCGCAAAGCGGCGAGGCACAGGTGGCGGGGGTGGGGCCCCGCCACAAAGTAATAAATGGACAAATTCAAAGAAGAGTGCGGCGTCTTCGGCATCTTCGGCCACCCCGAAGCAGCCAACATGACCTACCTCGGGCTGTACGCGCTGCAGCACCGCGGGCAGGAGAGCGCGGGCATCTCCGCGACCGACGGCGAGCATGTCCGCGTGTCGCGCGAGATGGGCTACGTCGCCGACGTCTTCGACGGCGCGACGCTGTCGCGTCTGCCCGGCACCGCCGCGATCGGCCACGTCCGCTATTCGACGGCGGGGGAGAGCCGCCTCTCGAACGCGCAGCCGATCCTCATCGACTGCAATCACGGCCAGATCGCGCTCTGCCACAACGGCAACCTCGTGAACGCGCGCGAGCTGCGCGACGATCTCGTGCGCCAGGGGTCGATCTTCCAGTCGAGCAGCGACACGGAAGTCATCCTGCACCTCTACGCACGATCGAAGGCCCCGACCGTCGAGGATGCGATCGTCGAATCGGTGAAGCAGGTGCAGGGGGCGTTCTCCCTGGTGCTGCTCACGCGCGATCGCCTGGTCGCCGTCCGCGACCCGCACGGGTTCCGCCCGCTGGCGCTCGGACGTCTCGGCGACGCGGTGGTCGTCGCCTCGGAGACATGCGCGATGGACCTCATCGGCGCGACTTATGTGCGCGACGTCGAGCCGGGCGAAGTGCTGGTCGTCAGCGCGCAGGGCATGCGGTCGATCAGGCCGTTCGCGCCCGCGCCGCTCGCCCACTGCATCTTCGAGCACGTCTACTTCGCGCGGCCCGACAGCTACGTCTTCGGCAAGAGCGTGAACGAGGTGCGCACGAACCTGGGGCGCAACCTCGCGCGCGAGCAGCCGGTGGACGCGGATGTGATCGTTCCGGTGCCCGACTCCGGCGTGTGCGCGGCGGTCGGCTACGCCGACGAATCGGGCGTGCCGCTCCGCATGGGATTGATCCGCAACCATTACGTGGGCCGCACCTTCATCCAG
>Ga0070714_100003778_pt1 | contig 11362 bp, 9 predicted proteins | sample LARL83metaG_FD_65450 | JGI IMG/M metagenome (GOLD analysis project Ga0070714, IMG submission 65450) | Corn, switchgrass and miscanthus rhizosphere microbial communities from Kellogg Biological Station, Michigan, USA - LAR L8-3 metaG | ecosystem: Host-associated > Plants > Roots > Rhizosphere ... | reverse complement strand
CGGGGTGCGATCACGAGCAAAATTCTAATGATTTGTTAAAGGGCTTGTCAATGAATTTAAATTCCAGCGGATCGCCCACGACTTGCTCAAAAGTCCCATCACTGCGCCGAAGATAATATGCGCAGCCATGGTGAGTGCAACGAAGCGGGCGGTGACAGGGATGCCGAAGAACTGCGGATAAGGCGTGAACAGCATCGCGAGTTCGAGTCCCGCAGCGAGGGCGATTCCCCATAGCCAGGTGCGCGAGCGCGCTTCTCCGATCAGCGCGATGTACATGATGCCGAAGGTGATGCCGTTGGAAAAGTGATACGTCCAGCCGATCAGCTGGGCAGCGAGGGAATAATGCGATTGTTCTATGGGTTGTCCGAGGATCATCGCACCGAAGCGCGGAAAAACTTTGTACAGCGGCATGATGTTCAGGGCGACGAAGGGAAGGCGAAAGAGATCGTAGGCGATTGCCGCAACGAATCCTGCGATCGATCCAATCACGAAGCCGCGCCACAGTGCGCCGTCGCCCCGCATGCGATCGAAGATCGCCCAGGCGACGAGTACAGCTGTCGCGGGGAGGAGAATGTAAATGGTAAAGGTGCGCATCGTGCACAGGCCGTAGAATTCGGCGAGAAGACACCAGATGGAACTGGCGGCGACGAAAAAGACGATGATTCGCTGAGGGGGTTTCATTCGGGGATTATCTTACCTGATGCGTTGCGATATCGTAGCCGCGTAGCGCAAGCCCGCGGGCTTGCGCCACGCGGCTACGATATGATCTGACGCGATGCCGCGATTACTTCAATATTCTGAAATGCTCGTCGCGCTCCAGGAGCGCGGGATGAAACCGCTCTACTACAACAGCGGGACGTTTGGGTTTGTCGAGACGAGTGATGAAACTTACGTCGGCTGGATTGGTCAGGAGGATCCCACGCTGCGTCCGAATATGCGCGAACTGGCGGTTCGGATTTCCGCGCCAGTTCCGCAAAATCTGGCCGGGCTTGTCCGCCAACTCTGGGAAAGTGTTGGTGGCCCGATCTGGTTCACGCCCGGCAGCTATTGGGCTTACGAACTTCAAGATGGTGGCGAGCACTATATGCCCGCATTGCTCCGATCGGTCAAAATCGACCCGCAACCGATGGAGGACCTGAATCAGGGGTCGGCGCTGGAATTTTGCCAAGACGAGATCGATGTTTCCAGCGATTTCCTTCGAGCGGTGATCGAGCAGACCCAGATCACCGATTACGGCATTATCTTTCCCAATGCCCCAATTATTGGACTGGTCCATCATCACCGCCAAATTTGGTGGCGGGTGAAGGATGCGACGTGGCAAACTCGTCTGCGCGAGCTGCCGGCGATCTTGTAAAGCTGGCGAAGCGCGCTTAAAGTAAAGGGTGAGACGAAAAGCCTTACCCGGCACTTGTTCGCCGAGAGGGTTTTGCGATCACCGCCGGCGCCGAAATTGCGGATGGGCCGGTGGTTACAGCAGGATTTTTTTGGACGTATATCTCGCGAGTCGTGCCAGAAACGGGCGGTTCGCGTGGGATTTGCAATGAACTGGGTTTTACTTGGAGCTTCGATCACAACGGCATTGCTGGCGGCGTTAAGCCTCCTGGTGATGTGGTTGCTTAATCGGCCTGAGGTGGCGAACTCGCCACTGATGCGGCTGGTTTTGTCGCGCGCCCCATTCACGGTGTGCGCGATCGTCGCGGAAGTCCGGCCTTCGGTCGGAATGCTTCGCGCGATTCCATCGCGAGCTCCACCTTTCCTTCCAGTACCCCAGATTTATCGAATCCGTTCGCCGCGGGGGCGGCGCGTCTAAGGGTCCTGCTTTAAAAAATCCGCATTAAAAATGCTAAGCCGCAAGCGGCGTTGCGCTGCTGTGGTTTGCGGAGTGATGGACCATGCAATACGTCGTAATTGGAGCGCTGTTGGGCCTGATTGTCGGGGCCGCGGCAATGTATTTGTGGGTGCGATCAGCGACTCACGGAATGCTAAATACCGCCCGTGCTGAGGCAGATCGAACCCGTCAATCGGCGCGGTTGGAAGCGGAGAACAAAGCCAAGGAAATCGAACTGGCCGCCAAGCAGCAGCAACTGAAACTGCGGGAGGATTTCGAGAAGGAAACCGAGGCCGATCGGCGGAAACTCGGCGATTTGGAAAATCGGCTGAACAAGCGCGAGGACACGCTCGATCGCAAGCTCGATACGCTGTCGGTCAAGGAAAAGAATCTCGACGATCTGGAAGTGAAATTGTCGCGGCGCGAAAAGAGCGTCGTCATTAAAGAACAGGATCTGGAAAAGGTTCTGCAGGAGCAGAAGGATCGGCTGCTGCAAGTCGCGAACATGAGCGTGGATCAGGCGCGCGAGATGCTGCTCAAGCGCATCGAAGACGAGACCCGCGCGGATGCGGGGGCACTGATCTTGAGAATCATCGATCAGGCGACGGAGGAGGCCAAGGAAAAGGCTCGCCAGATCACGCTGCAGGCGATTCAGAGATATGCCGCGGAGCAGACTTCGGATCACACGGTTTCGAGCGTGACGATTCCGAGCGATGATATGAAAGGGCGCGTGATTGGCCGCGAAGGGCGTAATATTCGGAGCTTTGAAAAGGCGACCGGCGTCGATGTGATTATCGACGATACGCCGGGCGTGGTGGTGGTGAGCTGCTTCGATCCGGTGCGCCGGCAGGTGGCGAAACTTTCACTCGAGAAGCTCGTTCAGGATGGGCGAATCCATCCGGCGCGAATCGAAGAAGTCGTTGCGATTACGACGAAGGAGATGGACGAAGAGCTGATCAAGATCGGCAAGGAAGCGATCGCGGAGGCGAATCTGCCGAATATTCCCAAGGCCATCATCCCGATGCTCGGGCGGCTGCATTATCGCACGAGTTATGGTCAAAATGTTTTGAAACATTCGATGGAAGTCGCGTATATGTCGCAGGTGATCGCGGAGGAACTTGGTCTGGACGGCACGATCGCGCGGCGCGCGGGGTTGCTGCACGATATCGGCAAGGCAATGGACCACGAGCAGGAAGGCGGTCACCCGCAGATCGGCAAGGAATTCCTCAAACGGTTTAATGAATCGGAAGCTGTGCTGAATGCCTGCGAAGGTCACCACGGCGATGTTCCGCCGACGACGCCTTACACGATGATCATCATGTCAGCCGACGCGATTTCCGCGTCGAGGCCGGGTGCTCGGCGAGAGAGCCTTGAGCGCTATGTGAAGCGATTGCAGGAATTGGAAGACCTCGCGCAAGCTTTTGAAGGTGTGCGCCAGGCGTATGCGATCCAAGCGGGCCGGGAAGTTCGGGTTGTGATTGACGCGCAGAAGGTGGACGATCGAATCGCCGCGAAGATCTGCCGCGATATCGCGAAGAAAATCGAGCAGGAGATGACATATCCGGGCGAGATCAAGGTGACGGCGATCCGGGAAACGAGGAGCGTGGAATACGCTCGATAGAGTATCTGTTCACCAAATGTTTAGCGGCGGCCCGAAGGGGCCGCGTTCTTCACAAAATAGTTTCTGGTAACGCAATGCCCAAACTCACCATCACCGACATCGGTAATTTCGAAGTTCCCGCGGGAAAGCGGCTCGTCAATGCGCTAATCGACGAAGCGAAAATCGATCAGCTCCACGCTTGCGGCGGGCACGCGCGGTGCACAACGTGCCGGGTGCAATTTGTTGCCGGCGAGCCTCAGCAGATTACCGAGGCTGAAAAGCAATTGCTGAAAGATCGCGGTCTGACGGAGATCCCGGGGCTGCGCCTGTCGTGCCAGATTTCCTGTGATCATGACATGGAAGTGAAGGCGATCAGTCGGCTCGCGGGCAGTGGACGGAAAGACGCGGGGGCGCGGCCGGGGGATCAAATTGATCCGCCGGCGGTGTGGACGACGAAATAATCCCGACGTGTACGTTCCTGCACTTTTACTCCGATCAACCAGATCATCAGCAGCACAAACGCAAGGGCATTTCCCACGGACACCAACAAACGTAAACACCAGCGCCGCCTCCAGGGACCGCGCCGCTGTTGGATTCAGATGGAGTTCAGTTGGCTGGCGCACACTCATTCATATCGATCATAATGATCGCGGAAGTCGGCACGATTACGTCCGGAACTTTTGAAACAGTCGAAACTTGTGAAAATCCAGAAGCGGTGAATGAGAGGGATCCCGCAGGGAAATTATTTCGGCTTGCCACATTCCGGACAGCGCTCCCTGCTGATTAGCACAGCCTCTGTTTCGCATCAACTGCTCGCGTTCCTATCGGTGGCGAGCGTGCATTCGTAGATAAACGTGTGACCGAAGCATTGTTCGGAGACACCGGCGAAACAGAGCAGGCGCCGGCTGCCGAATGCTAGTTTTGCTTTCAGGGTGCGGGTGTTTTCCGAGAGTTGACCGCGATACTGGTCTAGCCGCAGGCCGGCGCGCTCGCAGAGTTCGGCGATTCCGGAGGGCCAGTGGAGACCGACATGGTCGACGCTTTCCCTGACATCCCCCCGCAGACCGTCGCGAATGCGGGCAAGGTAATACGGATTGGGTGTGGTGAGAATCAATCGGCCACCGGGCAACAACAGCCTCGCGGCGGCTTCGATCAGTCCCGCGCTGTTGCCAAGGTGTTCGATCACTTCCCCGGCAATAACGAGGTCGAACTTTTCGTCCAGCGAATCTCGCGTGATGTCGCACAGACGCACGTTGAAACCCTGACGGCGCATTTCTTCAATCGCAGCGGGAAGAATGTCAATGCAGAGGCAATATGCGGCGCTTTCGGCGACGGCGCGGTGCATTGTCATGCCGCGCCCGAGCGTGTGGTCCACAACGCCAATATCCAGTACTCGTTTCCCGGCACAGAGAGACGCGATGTAACCGGTGCGGCTGGGAACGAGGCCGCGCCAGGCGGCAACAACCGTGTCTTTTCGAAATGCGATAGCCGCGACATCGTTGGGGTCTTCCGCGATATTGGACCAGTGACTCATAACCCACACTCAGTATTGCTGGATTGTTGAACGGTGGTGATTTCGTTCCACCTCCAGCCGCCTTTTAGTTGCGCGAACGCGCCACGAATTGATCGGCAATCAGTATGCAACGCGTCAAAGAAATTGCAACGATTATTGTAAGTGAGGTTGTTGGAGTCGGGTGCAACAAGGCGAGCGGCGCGCGGCAGGAGTCGCAGTCCGATGGAAGTGGCAGATTTCGCGAAGGCGCGAAGTGACGAAGGCGCGAAGGAGGAAGAAGGAATTAGAGAGAAAATATTTTGGCTGGGGGCAAATCTGCGTAAGTCGATTCTTCATATGGTGTTATCGATTTATCGGGAGTAAAAACCGACGTAAAACCGACATTAAAGTGACCTAAAACTGACGTAGAAATGACGGGAATCGACATAAAAGAAACGTGTCTCGGAGGGGAAGTGGGTTGTCAATGAACTCGTCCGTAGTTACTGGTGGCGCTGCGCGTTAGGCGCGCTTGGCGCGCAGCGCTGGGGGAGAAAACGTTGCTGGGGAGGTGGGAATGAGGAATTTTTTTGAGAATGGTGATGGGGAGTGTTGCGCGAACGTTGGCCGGGCGCGCAGCGCGCGACTTACGAATGATCTGCGTCGGGACAAATGCTCGCGCGATGGAAGTCGGTCGCGCTTGCGAAGGGCAACGGGAGGTGTTGGAGAGCGCGCCACTAATTTAAAACCTCCCGAAGACGCCTCTTAAATCCATCGGCGGCTGGATGAATCCATTGCTTCAGATTTGCGAGCCGGGGAGTGGGCGGAGAAAAATATTCGTAACCTTCGAGACATTGTCCTTGTACTGCGGATCGTTTTTCAACCTGATCCATTCCGGATCGGCGCCGAACGCTTTCCACCCCTTGGGCGCATGTTCGATAGTTTCGTGCCAGACCATGTAAGTCAGGTGCGGCAGCGCGCCGCCCGCGATCGCCGAACCCCAGAAAATTCCCGGCAAACCACAGCGATCGAAGATCGGAATCTCTCCGCGGTTGAACATGGCCACTTTGTTAGCGGCCCGTTCCTGGTTCGGACTTTCGTAATTGCGTAATTCAAGAACGCGCGATTCGCTCAATGCCCGCGGCATCACGCGCGGAAAACCTCCAAACGCGATCAACAACTCCGTGTCATACCGCGAGAACGCAGCGTCCTCTTTCCCCGCGGAAAGAATCGGTTTGCCCGCTCCCTGATACTCCGCGTCCCCGGCGAGTCGGCTTTCAAATTCAGCACACGCCTGCGCCGACTCATGCCCCAGAATAACCCACAGATCCGTGCTGTCCTGGCTCAATTTAAGCTTCGGATTATCACCCGCCATCTCGCGAAAAACCCCGACCGGCTTCGCCCCCGCGCGCCCAAACGCCGCGATCGCAGCACCACTGAGGAACTGCCCGTAAGCCTTCTGCTTTTCCAGTGAATCAAAATGGTACCTGCGGATTTCGATCCATTGCCGCGAACTGCCCGCAACCGTCGCGTTTTCCTCCCCCCGCGCCAGCGTACGAAGCCCAGCCCCCGCCATAACCGCCGCACCCGTCGCGAGAAAATCTCTGCGTCGCATGAGACGGGTTTTATGAGAAGTGCAGCGGGAAAGCGAGAGGAAGAGGCTGGTGGGTGTGGTCCTCGGATTCAGCCGATTCCTTTGCCGCTCTCCATTGGTTTCTTTAGCAGGATCGCATCTCGGACCACTTGCTTGCCTGCGGAGGTCGATCCGATGTTGATTTTCGAGAATGACCACGGAGATTTCAGGACCAAGATCCTACCAGCTATATCGGGGGCGATTCCCCACGACTTGGCCACTGCGTAAATCGCGGCCGCGACAAAGGTTCCCTTTGCCAAAGTGGGATTTTCTCCGAACGTTTTCATGAGAGGCGGCCATGAAAGATTTGTTCCAACCATCGGGAATGTCCAGGGCACTACAAGAACATTATCATTAAGGGTTACCTCGTGATTGGAGAGCTGGATTCGGAGCTGCTCATCGTCTTGAATCAGTAGAACCTCATCGCCGCCTGAAACTTCCGCGACATGTTCGAAGGACAGCCAGCGCGAGGCGCTGCGAGCGATCGGAAGTTTTCCGGTATCGCCTCCGCACATGATGATGCGTCCTGCGATTTGAGATGCTTCTAGTTCGTCTTGAATACAGGCGTTCTCGACAAGCACCGTTTGCCGTGTTGCCCATTTCGCCAACGCGGGAAGATCGATTGATGGCTTGGCTCTGTCCCGTGCCGCGCGTTCGGCTACTCCCACGAGAACTCCGGCGATTTCCCTCATAGCGACAGAACGAAGACCACCGATAGTGACTACTCCGGGGTGCCGACTGTGGTGAACTTGGTTGAATCCTGAGTGGGTTAAGATCGCGATTCGACCAATCGGGTTACATCCACAATCCATGATCACCTCAAGATTGTTTCCTATGGTGTCGAGCGATTTTCGAAGACGTGCATCCTCTGGCCGGTGAGATAAAAGCGTGATTCTCTCCAGAAGCGCACGACCTGGCATAGTCAACCAATCGGAAGCCTCGAGGACTCTCGTAGCCGGTTCCCCAGACACCTCCACCCACACGTCCACGTCTAAACTGGGGCAAATCCACGGGCAAAGCTCACGGAGTGTTATGTTACGCACCGAGGCTGCGCGATAGATATTTTCGAGCGTGAGTCCGGGTCGCAACCATACCCGAACGCTCGTGCCGCCGTCCTGCCGTTGCTCATTGGCTTCTGCTTTCCGCACCAAAGGACGGTGGGAGACGTTATCCGCGAATTCCAGAACATGTGTATCGGCGTAACCTCGCCGATAGGGGCGTGTAATAACCTGAACGCGGCTTCCCCACATAAAAACGGAGAAAAATCCAATGCCAAAGTTGCCGGTGGATTGAAACCCTCGGCCCTGCAGACCTGGCAACTCTGAATAGATTAGATCTGATTTCCAGAAACTCGTACAGAAATCGAGAAACGGACCGGTAAGTACGGGCATCGACATTCCCACTCCGCAGTCGTCAACTTCGATCCATATTCCGTTTTGGTCGGTCCCGTGTCGTACGGTGACTGTGCCCCACGCATCACCACGCTCCTCCAAAATTCTTCGCGCACGTACGGCGTCAGATGCGTTCTGGATTAACTCGCGCAGGGGCACCGCCAAATTATTTGGACCGTAAAGCTGCTCGCCGCCGAGGGTCTTAATTAGATGCGGTACGTCGCTGACCTTTATTTGTGCATCAACCGGAATCCAATCGCCAACCTCGATGCGCTTAGCGAGATGTATCGGCGACTCAATACCGGTAACTCCCTTGGCCTTGAACCGGCGTCCTTGATGGTTAGCAAACAGAATTGCATCGGCATCGTGCAGTTCCCGATCAGCCGTTTTTAGCGAATCGTAACATAGCCACCAAGCATCAGCCTCCAGAGGGGTGAATGGAGATTTTGACGTGTAGATGAGCCAATCATCCTCACGCGTTGGTGTGACGAGTCGGTGCTGAAATATCCAATGAAGCTCTGATTTCGGACGTAGGCTTCTTTCCTTAAGTAGCGCCCCAGGTGCGCGACGATCGTCCAGATGTGCCGCATCGGCGGTACGAAGCAGACATGCCAGGACAATCGGATTGAGCGTCCAACTGTCAGGTGCCCATGTAGGTGCACCGATCTTCCTTGGCAGTTCGGAAATTCGATCGGCACTCCACCAATGGCTGTACGCGATTCGCCCGATGATCGTGCCGAACGTTTCGCGCAGCTCATCGTTATCGATCAGGTAAGATTTATTGGTGCTGTCGTCAGTGCTTAAAGCGAGCAGCGCCAGTTTCTCTGCCTGTTCCGCGTGCAGATTCCTTAATACAACGTTCAACACGTCGCGATCGACTTCCTTTGGAAGGTTTTTGAGTTCCGCGGGTGTGGGGTGTCGGCCGAGCCGCTTGCGCATTGCGCCTGTAGCGACGTCCTGCCACAAAGGCTTGCGACGAATTTCTTTAACGCCGTCAACGTAGGCCGCGAGTGACAGGCCAAGATCGTGAACCAAAAAAGACGCGCCAAGTACGAAGGCTTCCGTCGGGGTGATGGTGAAGTCAGGGCCTACGATCAGATCGGCCATCTGCCAGAGAGCATCAATGTGCGTTATATCGTGCACGGTCAGGTCGGGCAGATCGCGGCCAATCTTCTCCGCAAGGTCGCGGGCGCGCAATCGTGCCGACCTAAATGCATCTCGGAGCCGTTGGCGTTGGACGGCGTATGAATCGGGCTCTAGTTGGCAGGCGAGTGTCTGTCGCCACAATCGTGTTTGCTCATAGGCCGGCTCTGCGTCGATGTCGTGCATCGCGATACCCCTAAGAATGTGCGGAAGTATAACTGCAGTTCTTACGTCAGAAGCCCTCCGCCCGAGTTAAAAGATGTACTTACTGCAATTAAGATTTTCTTATTGTACTTTGGCCCGCCTAAGTAAAATAAACGTGCGGCTGAGGCAAGATCAAATTAACTTCTGCGCCCTCATCCACCCAACAAAATTCCCCAATCCCTCCAGCACCTGCGTCTTTGGATTGTAGCCTAGAAGCTTCTTGGCCTTTGAGATATCCGCATATGTCACCAGCGGCTCGCTGGCCGGGCAGGGGGTGTCGATGATTTCGGCGCGCTTATCGAGAAGCTTCTCTAATGTGCGGACGAAGTCTAGGTTTTCGACCGGATTCCCGCAGCCCAGGTTTAGGATCTCGAAATTCATTGGCTTGTCGATCGCGGCGATGAATCCCGCGACGATATCGTCGATGTACGTCCAGTCGCGTTTGAGGTGGCCGGCGTTGTAGAGGGTCAGGGGTTTGCCCGCGAGGATGTCGAGGGTCCATTGCCAGGGCATCATGTCGGGCCGGCCTTGGGGGCCATAGACGTTGAAGAAACGGAGGATGGTGACCGGGAGTTTCCAGAGGTGGTGGTAGGAGTGGGCCATGAGTTCCATGGCGCGTTTGCTGGCGGGGTACGGGGCCATGGGGCGATCGGCGGGGGCGTCTTCTTTGAACGGGACGGGCGTCGAGGAGCCGTAGACGGAACCCGTTGAGGCCAGGATACAGGGGCAATTCGTCGTCTGACGGGCGGCGTCGAGGAGGTTCATTGAGCCTTGGACGTTTACTTCGCCATAAATTAAGGGGTGCTGCACCGAATAGCGCACCGCCGCCATGGCGGCAAGATGGGCGACAGCGTCGGGTTTATGTTGTTTAAAGAGATCGAGCAGCAGCGGGGCGTTGCGCAAATCGCCTTCGATGAACGTGAAGTTTTTGTGGGATTCGATGTCAGCAAGATGCCGCTGTTTGTGGACGAGGGAGTAGTAATCGTTGAGGTTATCGAGGCCGATGACTTGATCGCCCCGATTGAGGAGTTGGAGGGCGAGTCGGCTGCCGACGAAACCGGCAGCGCCGGTGACGAGGATTTTCATGGTGAGCAGAGTAGGGAGCGAAGGGGGGAGGTCAAGGGGATCAGGGAAACCCGAATGGCGAAACCAGAATGACGAATCAAATCCGAATGGTGAATGAGAAAGAATCGGTGGCTTGCGCCACAGCGTAGGGAATACCGAGCAATCTGCATTATCGCACGGTCGGTACTTTTCTCTTGGTCATGCGAAACTTTCGGGAATTCTCAACAGCGACATCTTGGCGCGCTGGCGAGAGGTGGAGCACAGAGTGGGGCGGGAAAGGGGGCTTTGCATGGTGGTGGATTACGCGGGCAAGTAAGTTGGTTTACAAGGTGATATCGCCAAGTTGGCCGGGTTGGAACTACTTGTTGAAGTTGAGGTTGCTAGTCGATAGAGTGAGTCAATGACGCGTTGAATGGCGGTTTTCTGCGCGAGAGTTTTAGAGATAAATCGGCGCAGTTTGGACGGGTGCGAGAGACCCCTGGCGGGGGTTTTTGGCGACGTTCTAAATGGGTCTGATTGAAACAGATCGACGAGCAATGCGTCTGTATGGATGAGTCCGCCGATTAAATCGGCGGTGTCGGAAGCCGTTGCTCCGCGCCGTTGGCGTCGGAGTCGGCACAAGGTGTTGTGAAAAGTTCCAAAGTTGTTTCGGAACGATTGAGGAGCGGTTATGGCGGCTTCGTTGCGCGGATCGGGGCGGATTTTTAATGAACTGGGCAATCAGACTATCGGCAGCAATGAGGTGCTGCTTGAGAAACTGAAGAAGCGAACGAGTAGCCGCGCGCAGACTGCGCGCACGATGCGCTGCTTGACCGAGGCGCTGGAAGATCGGCGGCTGATGACGGTCGCGTTGCCGGCGTCGGTGTTGCCTGCTGCGATCAGCAGCGTGCATACGTTCATCACACCGATCAGCACGAGCGATACGACGGGTACGCCTTCGTATAGTTCGCCGTCGGTTGCGGTGGATCCGCTGGATCCATTTAAGCTGGTGACGGCAGCGGTGCGGAAC
>Ga0070714_100003777_pt1 | contig 11362 bp, 11 predicted proteins | sample LARL83metaG_FD_65450 | JGI IMG/M metagenome (GOLD analysis project Ga0070714, IMG submission 65450) | Corn, switchgrass and miscanthus rhizosphere microbial communities from Kellogg Biological Station, Michigan, USA - LAR L8-3 metaG | ecosystem: Host-associated > Plants > Roots > Rhizosphere ... | reverse complement strand
CATCCACCACTACCTCGAGCGAGTGGTCGCGAGCGAAGATGCGAACGACTACCTGTATCAGTTCGCGGCATCATCCGACTACGATCCGTCGCCCGGTCTCGAGCGCATCGACGCTCCCGTGCTCGCGATCAACTCCGCGGACGATCAGGTGAACCCGCCCGAGCTGGGGCTGATGGAGAGGCTCATCTCGCGCGTGAAGCATGGGCGCTACGTGCTGCTTCCGATCAGCGACAAGACGCGCGGACACGGCACGCATTCGCTGCCGGCGATATGGAAGGGCTATCTGGCGGACTTCCTGTCCGGGATCGAGCGAGCGGGCGCGACGTCGCGTCGATGAGCGGCGCCCTACCGCCGCTCCTCCATCAACGCGAGCACGTTGTTCTCCGAGTCCCTGAACTCCGCGAGCCAGAGCTCGTGGTCCGGCATCTTCGCGATCATGTGCGGCTCGCCGATGAACTGGACGCCCTTCCCTGCGAGCTCGCGCTTCCGGCTCTCGATGTCGGAGATGAAGAAGTAGAGCACCGACGTGCCCGCCGCCTCGCCCTCGGCCGGGCTCAGCATCAGGCGCGTGCCGCCGCAGTCGAAGAAGGACAGAGTCGGGCCCGCGTCGAAGAGGTGGCGCACGCCCAGGGCGTCGCGGTAGAAATCGCGGGCGCGGCCGACGTCGGTGCAGACGATCGCGATCTGTCCAATGCGGGCATCGCTGAGCTGGGGCATGGTGGCCTCCTCGGGGTGCGCGCGGGTCTTGCTGCGGGGGCCCGGGCGTCAGGTTAGTTTGAAGAGCTAACTATCGGATAGTTACCTTAGCTAACTAATAATATTGCGCTCCCCGCCCGCATCCACAAGACCCGGCACCGCGCGAGGGCGCCAGGCGTCGAGCCGGAAGGCCGCCCCCCGGTCGCGCTCGGATCCCGCCGACCTCGCCGACCGGCTCCACTCCGCCGCGATCCATCTCCTCCGCCGCCTCCGCCGCGAGGACGACGCCTCCGGCCTCCCCGCCCCGCAGCTCTCCGCGCTCTCCGTCATCGTCTTCGGCGGTCCGCTCACGCTGGGGGAGCTCGCGCGCGCCGAGCAGGTGCGCCCGCCCACGATCTCCAAGCTGATCGTCGAGCTGGAGGCGGCGGGGCTCGTCGAGCGCGAGACGGATCCCGCCGACCGGCGCATCGTGCGCGTGCGCGCCACCGCGCGAGGCGCCAGGGTGCTGCACGACGGCCGCCAGCGCCGCGTCGCCGCACTCGTCGCATCGCTCGACTCCCTCTCCGTGCGCGAGCGCGCCCTTCTCGCGCGCGCGATTCCCCTGCTCGAGCGCATCGCGCGCGGCTCGGGCGACGACTGATCCCTCCGCGCCGCGCTCCGAGCTCGACCGGCGGCGCTAGTGCGGCGGCTTCACCGGAGGCGGGGCCGAATGCGCGGAGGGCTCCGTCGGCTCGGGCACCTTCTCGATTCCCACGATCGCGGCGTTGGTGAGGCGCGCATTCGTATCCGAGAGATCGGTTGGCGCGTGGTAGAGTATGCGATGCGGATCCTGCGGCGTCGTCACGCGCCGCACCTCCTCCGATTCCCGTATGCTCGCCTGGTCGCGCGCGCGCGCAGCCGCCTTTCGCGCGCGATCGTTCGCGCTCTCCCTGCACGACGCGGCCGCGAGCACGAGCGCGAGCGCACAGGCCCACACCGCCAGCCCGCGGCCCGGGCGCCGACGACGCTCACGTCGCATCGTCCGACCCTTCGCGGTCGTCGGAGGGAGCGCCCGAGGTGAGCCACGCGCTCACGTCGTCCGAGTGCGACGCCAGCTTCCACTCGTGCCAGATGAGCAGCGCCATCGCGCGATACGCGCCGTCGCTCTCACCCTGCGCCACACATCGCTCCTGCAGCCATCGCTCGAATTCCTCCGCGCTCGGCGCTTCCCGCACGGCATCTTCCAGCAGCCCGCGCTGAATTGCGAGCCCGATCGCGTCCGCGGTGGTATTGCGAGACCGGCGCCTGCGTCGCCCCTCGCTCGCATCCAGCGCGCTCAACAGCCCGCCACACACCGCGACTGGCGTGATGCTCACGAGCCGGCCTCGATCACCGGCGCCCACCCGGGACGCGCCGGGCGCGTGTAGCCGCGTTCTCGCGCGACCAGATCGAGCGGCACCGTGGTGAGATCCAGCAGCACCAGCGTGCGAGTCGAGAGCGCCCCGTACGTCGCGACGGATTTCAGATAGCCACGGCACGTCTCGCACGTCTCCACGCGCCGGAGCTGCTCCTCTCCCTCCGGCTGCAGCGCTCCGAGCTTCTCGTGATCGAGCTCGCGGCAGAAGACGCAGCGCAACGGAGGCAGCGGCCAGTCACTTCCGCAGCATCCGCAGCGCAGCCGGCGCTCGCGCTCGATGCCACGCAGCTCCGCCAGCGATGGCCACGATCCGCAGACGGGACAGTAGCCTCGCTGCCACACGTTCGCCGCACGCGCGTCGAGCGCCTTCGCCGCAGCCATCAGCAGCGGCATCGCCGCGACCAGCGCCACCGCCGTGAACGCATCCACCGACGCGTTGCTTCGTCCGGCCATGTGCTCGAGCGCGCGTGCATCGCGCGAGGCCGCGGCGCGGATGGCCGCCGATGGATCGACATCGGAGCCGGCGCGCACGCCGGACATCTCACCCAGTCTCCGCAGCAGGCGCTTTGCTCGATTCCCGTCGATGCGCACCACCGCCCCGTGCAGCATCGGTGCGCCTTCCGGACGGTCGGCGGTAGGCATCACCGTGGAGCTCCACGCACGACCGCTGCCTTCCTCGAGTGCGACGTCGAGCAGGTCGAGCCACGGTTGCCACGCCGGGTCTACCTGCGCTTCGAGGGCGCCGGGAAGTCCCGCGGCAGTCCCGATTGTGCCAGTGGTCCAGGGCATTCGGATTTCGGTAGGAGACAGGGAGTCTTGGAGTACATCCGTGAGCCTCCATGCAGCTGGAGGTTGGCCGTGCGGTTCCCGACATCGGCCCCTGCGCCATCGCCGCGCACGCGCTTCGCCTCGGGACTCACACACCCGGCGCACAGCGCGACCAGAGCGATCGCGCACGCGTACCGCTTCATCGAAACACCTGCACGCCGGACACGTGGATCTGCTCGGACGAGAGCATGATCACCATCCGGAGCATGAATCCACCCGCGAGCACGAGCGCGGCCGGCAGCACGATGCCGTGCGCCGGACGGCGCTGGATGACCAGCGGCACGATGATCCCCGCGAGGATGACACCGAGCACCAGCACCACTCCCCACGCATTCAACAGTGCGTGGACGGCGCCTCCGAGCGAGATGAGGAAGCACACGATCGCGAGAAGCTCGAGCACCAGGGTGATGCTGTCGAATCGCGACAGCCACTCGTTCGTGATCTGCGACTCGACGCGGCGCCAGCGCGAGAGCAGCAGCAGCGTGGCCATCGCCGTCGACACGGCGGAAAACAGAAAGACGATGCCCAGCCACGATGAATCGGCCCACACCGGCCGGTTGGTGACGGCGAGCAGCACGCCCGTGTACCCCGCGAGCGCCAGCCCGAAGATGATCCCGCCGATCGCACCGATCGTCGCGAAGGGTGGCCGCGCGAGAACGCGCAGCGCGCGCAGTCGTGGATCGCCGTCCGCAGCCAGCGACTCGAGCACTGCACCGAGCGAGAACACGCCGAACAGCATCAGGATCCAGACGCCATCCGACATCGGGGACCACCACTTGAACATCAGGCGGCCGGTGTTGTTCTGGATCACCATGTGCCAGAATCGGAGCGGCGCCGAGAGATCGACGATGAGCAGTATTCCGCTGATCAGCGCACCCACGAGCGCGACGAAGCTCGCGATGCGGACGTACGGCCGATCCGCTGCCGTTCCGAACAGTCGCAGCAGCCCCGCCAGCAGCAGCGCGCCGCCCGCGATCCCGCCGATGAAGAAGTAGAGCACGATGAGCCAGCCGAACCCCGGCGGCGCAGTGAAGAACGTGTCGGGGAGATCAGTCTGCACGCGTGGCATCCTCGCGGCGCGCGTGCGCGACATCGCGCATGCGGTTGGCACGCAGCGTCAACGCGCCGACGAAAGCCATCACGATCGCCCCCACGGTCGACAGCAGCGAGCCGCGAACCAGATTGCGCGAAGGCATTTTGGGCTCGCGAGGCAGCCCGTACACCTCCGGCTCGTCCACCAGCAGAAAGAACGAATTGAGTCCGCCGAGCGGGCCCTGCGGATCCGCGCCGTAGAGGTGCGCGCGCGACTCGCCCTGCTCCCGGAGCTGCACGACTCTCGCCGCGGCGCGCTCGCGCAGCTCGGAGATCGGACCGAACTGGATCGAATCCGTCGGACACGCCTTCGAGCACGCGGGCTCGAGACCCACGCTGATGCGATCGTAGCACAGCGTGCACTTCTGGGCCGTGTTCGAGACGTGGTTGATGTCGATCACGCCGAACGGGCACGCACCGATGCAGTCCCGGCACCCGTTGCACGTATCGGACTGGATGACGACGGTGTCGAACTCCGTACGGATGATCGCACCGGTGGGACACACCTCGAGACACGGTGCCTGCACGCAGTGCTTGCACACGTCGCTCATCATCAGCCAGCGTCCCTCGTACGGCTCGGGAAACTGCTCGACGAACTTCACGTGCCGCCACGTGTCGCCGCTCAGCCGCAGCGTGTTGTCGTAGCTCTGCCCGCTCATGTGGAGATGCGCGCCGCCGTCGCCGCGCGCCGGAAGCTGATTCCACTCCTTGCACGCGACCTCGCACGCCTTGCACCCGATGCAGATGCTCGTGTCGGTGAAGAAGCCCATCGGCTCCTGCGCCCCCGTGCCCTGCGCGGCGTTCGCTGGCGCACCCTGCGCGACGATCGGCAGCGCGCGCGTACCCATCACGCCTTCTCCACGTTACAGACGAACGCCTTTCCCTCGTGGATCGACACGTTGGGGTCGCCGACCCAGCTCGTGAGATTGTTCGCGACATCGCCGACAGAAAGGCCCTGCCATCCCCAGTGCCACGGGAGCCCGACGTGATGGACCTTCTTTCCGCCGAGCATCATCGAGCCGATTCGGTTCGTCACCAGCGCACGCGCGCGTACGGCATGTCGCGGCGACGTGATCGTCACGAAATCGAGATTCGCTATTCCGCGCTCGTGGGCGAGGTCGCGTCCGATCTCGAGGAAGAGCTCCGGCTGGAGCTCCGCGAGATATGGCAGCCAGCGGCTCATCGATCCCGACAGGTAATGCTCGGTGAGCCGGTACGTGGTGATGATGCACGGATACCGCGGGTCGCCGACCGGCGCGATCTCGTTGTACGGTTTGTTGCGCGCCCACCACTTGAGCACGGGGCTCGACTGCTGCTTGTACAGCTGGTTGTGCACCGGTGACTCGAGTGGCTCGTAGTGCACGGGGAACGGCCCATCCACGAGCCCGGTGGGCACGTAGAGCCATCCGCGCCCATCGGGCTTCATGATGAACGGATCCGTTCCCGAAAGCGCATCGAGCCCGATGCCGTTCGGCTTCGGATGCGCATCGGGCGCCTTCGTGAGCGCGAAGTCCGGTACGTCGTATCCCACCCATCTGCCCGGCGAGGTGATCTTCCCCGTGACCGGATCCGCGGCATTCGGCGCCTTCGGATCCCACCACACCCATCGTTTGCGCTCGCTCCACGGCTTCCCCGCCGGATCCGCGGACGCGCGGTTGTAGAGCAGGCGCCGATTGGCGGGCCACGCCCATGCCCAGTTGAGATGCGCGCCAGGCACGCCCGGTGGATCGGGCTCGCGCCGTCCGGCGAGGTTGCTCTCCCACGAAGGAAAGACGCCGCAGTAGATCCAGCTCGCGCACGTGGTCGAGCCGTCATCCTTGAGCTCACCGAAACCGGCGAGATGCTTCGTCGGATCGCCCGTGTGATAGCCATTGATTTCGCGAAGGATCTTGAGCTCGTCGGGCTCGCCCGTGGCATCGGGCTCGCGACCCATCGCGGGATCACGCTCGTAGTCCCACACGAGATTCTTCCACCCTTCGTCGCGCGCCAGCGTGCTGTTCGCATACTTGCGCTTGAGACGCTTGCCCAACTGATAGTAGAACCACGTGTCCGTGCGACAGTCGCCCGGCGGATCGGCGGCCTTGAAATGCCACTGCAGCATCCGCTGCGTGTTCGTGAAGCTCCCCTCGTACTCGCCCACCTGCGTCGCCGGCAGAAAGAACACCTCGGTCGGGATGTCCTCCACCTTGACCGTGCCGTTCTCGATCTCGGGCCCGTTCTTCCACTGGGTCGCCGTCTCGGTGAGCCAATTGTCCTTGACCACGAGCCACTCGAGCTTCCGCATCGCGAGGCGCTGCGCCGCGGCGTTGAGCGACGTGGCGGGGTTCTGTCCGACGGCGATCATCCCCTTCACGCGTCCTTCCGCCATCGCCGCCATCATCGCGATGTGCGAGAAGTCGCCGAAGATCTTCGGATGCCACTCGTAGCCGTAGTCGTTTTCCGGGCGCGCCGCATCGCCGTACATGGACTTGAGATAGGAGACCATGAACTTGGGCTGATTGCCCCAGTATCCCGTGGGCTGCGTCTCCGCCGCGAGATAGTCGTGCAGCGTCGCATGCGACTTCATCGTGGACGGATGGCTCATGTAGCCGTGAATCGAGTGATACAGCGTGGGCACGTCGGTGGAGCCCTGAATCGATGCGTGTCCACGCAGGGCCATGATCCCGCCACCCGGTCGCCCCATGTTGCCCAGAAGCAGCTGCAGCAGCGAGCACGCGTTGATCATCTGCACACCGTCGGTGTGCTGCGTCCACGCCACCGCGTACGCGAAGCTCGTGGTGCGATCCGCTCCCGAATTCTGCAGGATCGTCTCGGCGACCTTGAGGAACTTCGCGCGCGGGCACCCCGTCACCTGTTCGACCATCTCCGGCGTGTAGCGCGCGTAGTGGCGCTTGAGCAGCTGCAGCACGCAGTGTGGATCCTGCATGCTCGGATCGTGCTTCGGCGTGGGCTTGAGAAGCGAGTGCACGAGGATGTCCCACCGAGCCGGCGCCGCGGAGGTGCCCGCGTTCATCGGCACACCGCCGCCGTCGCCTCCGGGTCGCGACTGCGGACCCTGGTGCTGCGCCTCGGTTCCCGCACGCGCGGTGTACGCGGGCTGCTCACCGGCGGTCTGCACGCTCGTGCCCGCGTACTGCCAGCTGGCGGGATCGTAGTCGCCGGTGGAGCCCTCGAACGGCCACGCCGGCTCCTCCTTCCCCGGCCGCAATCCCGAGAACACGCCGTCCAGATCCTCCGTGTCACGGAAGTCCGAGCTCACGATCGTGGACGCGTTCGTGTACGTGGAGACGTAGCTGTGGAAGAACGGGTCGCTGTTCCAGCGCTCGCTCGCGAGCACGTGATTGATGATGCCACCGAGGAACGCGATGTCGCTGCCCGAGCGGATGGGCGCGTGGATGTCGCAGTTGGCGCTCGTCCGTGTGAATCGTGGATCCACGTGAATGAGCTTCGCGCCATTCACGCGCGCGCGCATCGGCCAGCGAAAGGCCACGGGATGACACTCGGCCATGTTCGAGCCCATGATCACGACACAGTCCGACTGCGACATGTCGCGCGGGTACATGGTGGCCGCCCCGCGACCGAGTCGCGCGCCCAGCCCGGGCACGCTCGAGCTGTGGCAGATCCGCGCCTGATTCTCGATCGCCACTATTCCCAGGCCACGACAGAACTTCTGGGCGATGTGATTGAACTCGTTGTCGAGCGTCGCGCCGCCGAGATGGAAGATCGCGGGCGTGGCATTGACGAGCTTTCCATCCGGGAGGCGCTCGATGAAGGTCTCATCCCGCGTCCTGCTCACGAGCTCGGCGATCCGATCCATCGCCCACTCGAGATCGACCACGTCCCAGTCGCGCGCGCCAGGCTTTCGATGCAGCACGCGCGTCGGACGATTCGGATTCTTGTGCAGCTGGTAGATGGCCGCGCCCTTGGGGCACAGCGTTCCCTCGTTGTGCGGACTCCGCGGATCGCCTTCGATGTTGACGATCTCGCCTTCCTTCACGTGGATGAGCGTCGCACATCCGACGGAGCAGAACGGGCAGATGCTCGGCACCGTCCTGCTCCCCTTGATGCGCAGCTGCTGGGCTTTCGCGCGCGCCGGCGTGAGCGCGAGTCCGAGACCAACGATCCCGCCCAGCGCCGTACCCGCTCCGGCACCGGCTGTGTAGCGGAGAAACTCTCGACGTGTGAGCTCCACGAATCACCGAATCGTCACGGGCGATACCAGGAGCCTTGCTCGGCAAGGCGATCCGGCGAACCGCCTGCAGGAAGTGAGCCGCGCTAACGTTCTCCTTTCTTCTCCAGATCGAGCGACGCCGAGTTGATGCAGTAGCGCAGGCCGTTCGGGCCGGGCCCATCCGGAAACACGTGTCCGAGATGCGCGTCACAGCTTGCGCAGAGCACCTCCGTGCGCCGCATGCCGTGCGAGCGATCCTCGTGCTCCGCGATCGCGCTGCCTTCGATAGGGGCGGTGAAGCTCGGCCATCCACAGTGCGCATCGAACTTCGTTTCCGATGCGAAGAGCGGCTCGCCGCATCCCGCGCATCGATACGTGCCCGCGTCCGTCGTCTGCGCGTACTTCCCCGTGTGCGGACGCTCCGTCCCCTTCTCGCGCATCACGCGGTACTGCTCCGGCGTGAGCTGCGCCCGCCACTCGGCGTCCGTCTTATGCACCTTCTTCGACATGCTCCCCCTCTCCTCCCTGCGGTCCATAGAAAATTACCCAGACCGTCAAGTCGTCCGTGAAGCTCTCGAACCGATGCGTCATACCTGCGGGCACGAAGAGCAGCTCGCCGGGTGCGAACGGTTTCCGGGTGTCGCCGCAGACGAACTGTCCGCTGCCCCGCACCACGACGTACGCCTCGTCGCGCGTGTGCGGCGTCTGGTCGTCCACGCCGCGGGGTGCGTAGAGACCGGCGGTGAACGTGCCGTGCCCGTGGACGATCACGTACTGCTCGGCGGGCGCCTCCGGCAGTTTGGCGATCGCGCTCGCCAGGTCGATCTGAAAACCGCTCTTCATTCGCCGTACGGAATCCAGATGTTCTTCACCTGTGTCGCCTCACGTAGAAAGAGCTGTCCCTCCGCGCGCGAATGAAACCAGTCGAGCCGCGCGCACTCCACGACCGTGCGCTTCATGTTCGACGCGGACGCGCGCTCGACCGCGGCGGCGCCCTCCGCCGAGCCGTGATACCAGACCGCGCTCACGTCGTCGTGCTCGGCGAGAACCATCGCGAGCACGTCCTTCGGCCCCGTCACGATGTTCACCACGCCCGCGGGAACGTCGGAGGTCTCGAGCACCGAGTACAGATCGGTGGCGGCGAGTGGCGCGCGCCCGGACGGGATCGCCACGACGGTATTTCCCATCGCGATCGCCGGCGCCACGAGTGAGACGAGGCCGAGCAGCGGCGCATCGTCCGGCGCGGCGATGCCGATCACGCCCATCGGCTCGTGCATCGCGAGCGCGACGCCGCGAATCGATGGATCGTGCACGGCACCGTCGAACTTGTCGGCCCACGCCGCGTACGTGAACAGCCGCGAGAGCGACGCGTCCACTTCGCGCACGCCGTCCTCTCCCGTCATCCGCTCGATGCGGGCCGCGAGCTCACCCGCACGCACCGCGAGATTCTCCGCGATGTAGTAGAGCACCTGCGCGCGCGCGTGCCCGCTCGCGCGAGCCCAGCCGGATGCCGCGTGCGCCGCCTCGACCGCGTTCCGGATGTCCTTCCGATTCCCCTCGGCCACCTCGCCGAGGAGAGCTCCGCCCGGGCTCTCGACGCGCCGCGAGCCGCCCGCATCGGGACGGGTCTGCTTCCCGCCGATGAAGAGCTTGGGAGTGCGATCGATCGCGGGCAGCTCACCGCCTGATCTCGCTTGCGGCTCGAGCGCGCCACGCGCGGCGCCGTGCGAATCCGCGCGCGGGATCGCCGGCGCGTGCAGATACTCGTACATCCCCTCGCGGCCGCCCTCGCGTCCGAATCCCGACTCGCGATAGCCGCCGAATCCCACCGACGCGTCGAACAGATTCGAGGCGTTCACCCACACCACGCCCGCCTTGATCTTCGGCGCGATGTCGAGCGCGAGATTGATGTTCTCCGTCCACACGCTCGCCGCCAGCCCGTACGGCGTGTTGTTCGCGAGCGCGACCGCCTCGCCCGGCGTACGAAAGGTCATGCTCACGAGCACGGGTCCGAAGATCTCGACCTGCGCGATCGTCGCGCTCGGGCTCACACCGGTGAAGAGAGTGGGCGGATAGAAGTAGCCGTCGGTGGGACACGCCCACGAGGGCTGCCACATCTGTGCGCCGTCATCCACGCCCTGCTGCACGAGCGACTGGATGCGCTCGAGCTGCTGCGGGGCGACGATCGCGCCGATGTCCATCGATTTGTCGAGCGGCGAGCCGATGCGGAGCTTCTCCATCCGTGCGCGCAGCCGCGCGGTGAGATCGGCGGCGATTCCCTCGTGCACGAGCAGGCGCGACCCCGCGCAGCACACCTGCCCCTGGTTGAACCAGATCGCGTCGACGACTCCCTCCACCACGCTGTCGAGATCGGCGTCGTCGAAGACGATGAACGGGCTCTTCCCTCCGAGCTCCAGCGACAGCCGCTTCCCCGATCCCGCCGTCGCGCGCCGGATCTGTCGCCCCACCTCCGTCGAGCCGGTGAACGCGATCTTGTCGACGCCGGGGTGCTCCACGAGCGCCTTCCCCGTGCGCCCGTCGCCCGTGACGATGTTGAGCACGCCCGCGGGCAATCCGGCCTCGTGCGCGAGCTCGGCGAATGCGATCGCGGTGAGCGACGTGAACTCCGCCGGCTTGAGCACGACCGTGTTCCCCGCCGCGAGCGCCGGCGCGATTTTCCACGCCATCATGAGCAGCGGAAAATTCCACGGAATGATCTGCCCGACCACACCCACTGGCGTGTATCCAGGGAACTCCGGGTCGCGCAGCTGCGCCCAACCCGCGTGATGGTAGAAGTGCCGCGCGACCAGCGGTACATCGATGTCGCGCGTCTCGCGAATGGTCTTGCCGTTGTCGAGCGTCTCGAGCACCGCGAGAAAGCGCGAGTGCTTCTGCACCGTGCGCGCGAGCGCGTAGAGATGGCGCGCCCGCGCATGTGGCGCGAGCGCCGCCCACGCGGGGTATGCATCGCGCGCGGCACGCACCGCCGCATCGATGTCCGCCGCGCTCCCCTGCGCCACGCGCCCGAGCACCGCACCCGTCGATGGATCGATCGAGTCGAATCGCTCGCCACCGTCCGGCTCCGTCCATCGTCCGCCGATGTAGTGGTCGAACACGCCGCCACGCGCCGCGAGCCACGCGCGCGCGGGAGCATCGCTTTCGGGCGCGGGTCCGAACTG
>Ga0070714_100003773_pt1 | contig 11368 bp, 7 predicted proteins | sample LARL83metaG_FD_65450 | JGI IMG/M metagenome (GOLD analysis project Ga0070714, IMG submission 65450) | Corn, switchgrass and miscanthus rhizosphere microbial communities from Kellogg Biological Station, Michigan, USA - LAR L8-3 metaG | ecosystem: Host-associated > Plants > Roots > Rhizosphere ... | reverse complement strand
CCGCCGCGGCCGAGGGCGTGGAGGACGCCGTGCGCGCGGCACGCCGGGCGTGGCGGCAGCTCACGCTCGCGCCGCTCCCGACCGAGGGAACCCTCACCGTCGTCGACTCGGTGGCCGAGGCGGTGGACGGCGTCGAGCTGGTCCAAGAGAGCGCGCCCGAGCGCGAGGAGCTGAAGACGCGCCTGCTGGCGCAGGCCGACGAGGCCGCCGCGCCGGACACGATCATCGCCACCTCCACCTCGGGCCTTCTCCCCTCGCGGCTGGCGGCCGACATGCGGCGGGCCGAGCGGTTTGTCGTCGGCCATCCCTTCAACCCCGTCTACCTCCTTCCGCTGGTGGAGGTGTGCGCGTCGGAGCGCACCGCGCCGAGCACGGTGACCGACGCCGCGGCCATGTACCGCGCGGTGGGCATGCGCCCGCTCGTCGTACGGCGCGAGATCGACGGCTTCATCGCCGACCGGCTGCTCGAGGCGCTGTGGCGCGAAGCGCTGTGGTTGGTCGCCGACGACGTGGCCACCGCCGAGGAGATCGACGACGCCGTCCGCTTCGGCGCCGGACTGCGGTGGGCCTCGATGGGCACATTCCTCACCTACCGGCTGGGCGGCGGAGACGACGGCATGCGCCATTTCATGAAGCAGTTCGGACCCGCGCTGCAGCTGCCCTGGACGCATCTCACCGACGTCCCGGAGCTCACCGACGGGCTGCTCGACGCCATCGTGGCGCAGTCAGATGCCCAGGCCGACGGCCACTCGATCGCCGAGCTCAAGGCCATCCGCGACGACTGCCTGGTCGCGGTCCTGCGCGGGCTGAAGGGCGCGGGCTATGGCGCCGGCGAGGTGGTGGCGCTCACCGAACGCGAGCTGTTCGAGCGGGCCGGACGGGAACGGGTGCAGGCGGCGGGCGGGACCCTATCCGACGGGCGGCTGCGGTTGCACGAGGTGCTCGTGGACCCGTCGTGGATCGACTACAACGGCCACATGACCGAGTACCGCTACCTCGAGGTGATGGCCGACACCACCGACGCCTTCCTGCGCGAGATCGGGGTCGTCGGGCCCTACATCGACGCCGGGCGCTCCTACTACACCGTGGAGACCCACATCCGCCATCTCGACGAGGCCCACGGCGGCGACCGGGTCTACGTCGCGACGCGGCTCCTCGGCCACGACGAGAAGCGCCTGCACCTGTGGCACGAACTGCGCCGCGACGCCGGCGACGAGCTCATCGCCACCGGGGAGCACCTGCTGCTGCACGTCGACCGGGCGGCAGGTAAGACCACCCCCGCGGCCGCCGAGATCCTCGACGCGCTGGAACGGATCGCCGCCGCCCAGCAGGGGCCGGCCTGGCCGGAGGGCGCCGGCAACCACGTGCGCGGTCCGCGCCCCCTAAATTTCCTTTGAACATATTTGTGCAGAACGCGTCGAGCGCCTAGTCTACGTCCGCCGCCTGAATACGAGCATTTGGGACAACGAAGAGCCGGAGGAGCTACATGTCCGAGAAGATGTGGGATGGAGAGGCGTTCTGGGGACTCGGCTATGAGTGGGACCCGGACTGGGTGCTGACCGATCGCCAGAAGGAGCTGCGCGATCTGCTCATCGAGCTCTCCCAGACGGAGATGCGGGCCAACGCCAAGGTCTCCGACGACAACCTCGAGTACCCCCGCAAGAACCTCGAGCTGCTGGGCAAGCACGGCTTCCTGGCGCTGACGGTCCCCGAGGAGTACGGCGGCCTCGGCGAGGATCACGTCGCTTTCCACATGGCCTGCGAGACGATCGCGCGCTACGGCTGCGCCTCGACGGCCATGTGTTACGTGATGCACATGGGCGCGGTCAACACGATCATGCTGCGCCCCACCGATGAGCTGATCGACAAGTACATCCGCCCGCTGAACAGCGGCAAGATCGGCACGCTGTCCTACTCGGACCCCGAGACCGGCTCACACTTCTGGTACCCGTTCTCCTCGGGCGCCGAGCGCTCCAACGGCGGCTACACCGTCAACAAGAAGGCGTCGTGGACGACCTCGGGCGGCTTTGCCGACTTCTACGTCGTGCAGACGACCAGCCCGGACTTCACCGGCTACGACGACCTGTCGGTGTTCGTCATCGACGGCGAGGACGTCAAGGCCCAGCCCTCCACCTGGGACGCGCTCGGCCTGCGCGGCAACCAGTCGGGCCCCATCCAGGTCGACAACGTCTCGATCCCCGCCTCGCAGATCGTCGGCCCCGAGGGCGACGGCGCCGCCTCCAACGACGAGGCCGTGGACCCGTGGTTCCTCATCGGCTCCTCGGCGGTGTGGAACGGCCTGGCCCTGGGCGCGATCGACATCGCCAAGCGCCAGACCACGCGCAAGAAGCACGTCGACGTCGGCCTGCGCGTCGCGGACTACCCGACCATCCAGGACTACGTCGGCGAGGCCGTGATGGACACCAACGCCTGCCGGCTGTTCGGGTTCTCGGTGGCCCAGGCGATGGACAACGCCACCGACCACAACGCCAAGCGGATGGCGCCCGGCGAGTTCGCGCGCGCCAACTTCCTGCACTGGGCGTGGCAGATCAAGTTCGAGGCGGCCAAGAACACCGCCCACGTCGTGGACAAGATGCTCCACGCCTGCGGCGGCACCGGCTACAAGCGAGACATGGAGATGGAGCGCTACCTGCGCGACGCCAAGGCCGGCTGGGTCATGGGCCCGACCAACGAGGTCCTGCGCCAGTTCGTGGGCAAGGCCGTGCTGCTCGGCTTCGACAGCCTGGATTATTGGAACCAGACCTACAACCGCCGCGCCGTCGAGAACGAGATCAAGAAGCTCGACGCCGACGGCAAGCGCAAGCTCGCCGAAGAGCTGATGGCGCAGGTGGACAAGGAGTCCTCGGCGGCCCCGGCCTAGAGGGCGGCGGGCATGGCCACGCTGGCGCCATCGGGACTGCTGGTCGTCGACCGCGCGCTCGAGCGCTACCCGGTCCGCCCGGGCGGCGTGACCGTCGTCGCGCTCGGCGGCGACGACGAGCTGAAGGTGATCGATCGCTACGGCGGTCAGGTCGCGGAGCTGACCGCCGTCGGGGCAGGATTCGGACCCACCCACCCCCGCCCCGACGCCGATGCCACGGTCCTGCGCGGGCACGGGATGCCGGTGGCCGGGCTCGACCCGGCTGAGGCGCGCTGCGTGCGGCTGTTCGGTCCGGACTCCGCGCCCGGAGCCGAGCTGTCCTTCACCGCCGTCGGAGAGACGACGGTGGTGGTGGGCGCGCCGGGCGGGCGCGTGATCGACGGCGACGCGCCGGCGACCGAGCTCGCGCTGGAGGTGCGCCGGGCCGCCCCGCGCCCGGCCGTCGAGGTGGAGCTGCCGGCGCCGTTGGCCGAGCCCCGGCTGGACTTCCGCATCGACCCCGCCAGCGCACAGAGCTACGAGGTTCGCGAGGGCGAGTACATCCAGATCATCGACGTGCGCGGCAAGCAGTGCTCGGACTTCTTGGCCTTCGGGCGCGCGAAGCTGGAGCGGGGTCTCGAGCGGGGGCTGGACGCCACGGTGACCCGCACGCTGATGGGCAACGCCTACCCCCAGCCCGGTCTGTACCGCAGGTTCTATGACCTGGACATGGATCCGCTGGTGGAGGTGGTGCGTGACACCGTCGGTCGCCACGACACCTTCGCCCTGGCGTGCCAGGCCAAGTACTACGAGGACATGGGCTACCCCGGCCACATCAACTGCACCGACAACTTCAACGGCGCCCTGCGGGCGTTCGAGATCGCGCCGCGCAAGGGCTGGGAGGCGCTGAACTTCTTCTACAACACGGGCTTTGACTCCAACATGCAGCTCGCCTTCGACGAGCCGTGGTCGCGGCCGGGCGACTACGTGATGCTGCGGGCCTCCAGTGACCTGGTGTGCGCGTCCTCGGCCTGCCCTGATGACATCGACCCATCGAACGCCTGGGAGGTGACAGATGTCCACGTGCGCGTCTACTCGCCCGAGAATCGCTTCTCGATGGCCATCGCGCGGCGCGTGACCGCCGATGCCGAGGCGGTCCTGACCCGGGAGACCGCCTTTCACTCCAAGACCTCGGAGCTGACCAAGAGCTTTGTGGAGTACCGCGGCTACTGGCTGCCGCACTGCTTCAACAACGAGGGCGCCATCGCCGAGTACTGGGCCTGCCGCGAGAAGCTGGCAGTCATGGACCTCTCCCCTCTGCGCAAGTGGGAGGTCCTGGGCCCCGACGCCGAGACGCTCATGCAGAGGATCGTCACCCGCAACATCCGCAAGCTCAGCGTCGGCCAGGTCGTCTACACGGCGCTGTGCAACGAGACCGGCGGCATGATCGACGACGCCACGGTGTTCCGGCTGGGCCAGGACAACTTCCGCTTCGTCGGCGGCGACGAGTACGACGGCATCTGGATGCGCCAGGTGGCCGACCGCCTGGGCCTGAAGGTGTGGATCAAGCCGACCACCGACCAGCTGCACAACATCGCCGTCCAGGGGCCGCTGAGCCGCGAGGCGCTGGCCGAGTTCGTGTGGACGCCGCCGTCCCAGCCGTCGCTGGAGGAGCTCAAGTGGTTCCGCTTCCTGGTGGGGCGGATCGGTTCCTATGACGGTGTGCCCATCGTCGTCTCGCGCACCGGCTACACCGGCGAGCTGGGCTACGAGATCTTCTGTCACCCGTCCGACGCCGAGGCGGTGTGGGACGCGGTGGTTACCGCGGGCGCGCCGCGCGGGATCAAGCCGCTCGGGCTCGAGGCGCTCGACTTGCTGCGGATTGAGTCCGGGCTGATCTTCGCCGGCTACGAGTTCGACGATCAGGTGGACCCGTTCGAGGCCGGCATCGGCTTTGCGGTGTCGCTGGAGGACGGCGAGGACTTCATCGGCCGCGACGCGCTGCTGGAGCGCCGCGAGCACCCGCAGCGGAGATTGGTGGGGTTGGAGCTCTCCGGCAACGAGGTGGTCGGCCACGGCGACGAGGTCTACGTCGACCGCCGCCGCGTGGGCGTGGTCACCAGCGGCATGCGCTCCCCCCTGCTGCGCAAGTCGATCGCGCTGTGCCGCATGGCGGTGCAGTACTCGGAGCTCGGCACCGCGGTCGAGGTGGGCAAGCTCGACGGGCTCCAGAAACGGATCCCCGCCACCGTCGTACGATTCCCCTTCTATGACCCGGAGAAGAAACGCCCGCGGTCGTGACCGCCGTGAGTGACAGGGAGGGCGTCGCTCGTCTGACGAGGGTGGCGAAGGTGGCGCCGCCCACCGACTCGACGGGCATGATGCCGCCGATCCGCCCCGCCTCCACGCCCGCGGCGCCGCCCGCGGGCGGCCCGCGCGGGAAGCATCCGCCGGCCCCTCCGCCGCCCGCCGCGCTCGGCGCCCCCACCGGGGTGGCCAAGCTCACCCCGCGCTCGGCGCAGGCCGAGGCCGCCGCCCGGGAGCTGCGCAACGTCATGGGCCGCTTCGCCACCGGGGTCACGGTGGTCACCACCACCCATCGGGACACGATCCACGGCATGACCGCCAACGCGTTCCTGTCGGTGTCGCTGCGGCCGCCGCTGGTGCTGGTCTCCCTGGGGCGCTGTCGGATGAGCGAGATGCTGCCCCGCACCGGGCGCTACGGCGTGAGCGTGCTGGCGTCCGACCAGGAGCAGTACGCGGCGCACTTCGCCGGGCAGCGGGTCGCCGACTCCGAGCCGCGCTTTGTCTGGGAGAACGACCTCCCGTTGCTGGAGGGCGCCCTGGCCCACGTGGGCTGCCGCGTCGTCGACGTCCACCCCGCCGGTGACCACGTGCTGTGGATCGGCGAGGTCGAGCACCTCTACCACCGCGAGGGCGAGCCGCTGCTGTTCTACACGGGGCGGTTCGGGACCCTGAAGGAGACCTCGGACCGCGAGGCCGCGGCGCGGCGGGCCGGGGGCGGCGCCTAGCCCTTTCAGGCGGACCCGCGCGGCCGGGGACCGGACGTCCGCGGCCGGCACAGCGCTACGTCAACGACATCTACCGAAGGGGTCGAGTGCGGTAGCGACCTGCGCTCCGTGCAAAACCGGGGGCGGTTCACCGGTTCGTGCACGGAATGCATCTCAGGCATGCTGAACGTGCAAAACCAGCGGGGGCGCCTCCGGTTTTGCACGTATTGCAGCTCGTACGAGGCGCCGCCCACGGTCCGGCCTCCTTCCAAAGCCCTGCCGTTGAATCCCGCCCCATAGCTCCGCAAACACGGGACCCCCACCGCAACCCTAGCCCCCAGGGGCGATCCACACCAGACACCCCGCCCGCTGCCGGATGCGCCGCGCGGCCACGGCGCGCCACCACCGCGGGGAGCGCCGCGGGTCGGGTCCCAGCACCACCAGCCCCGCGCCCCGCTCCTCGATGAGCTCGAGCAGCGCGGCCAGCGGCCGGCGCGAGGAGATGCGCAGCAGCTCGGTCTGCACGCCCCGGGCGGCGGCGCGCGCGGCGGTCTCGCGGACGGCCTCGAGGTCCTCCTCGTGGGGCAGGACCGCCACCTCGCGTGCGAGGGTCAGCGTGGTCGGATGGGGCGGCAGCCACAGCATGTTGGCGATGATGAGCCGCGCGCGGGTATCCAGGGCGCTCTCGATGGCCATCCGCTCGGCCTCCGGATCCACGCGAACCGAGAGGGTCGCGAGCACGACCGGGCGTGGCTCCGCATCGCGGTCAGCCGGGGCGCGGACCGGGGCGTCACTGCCTTCGCGCTGGCGCAGGAGGGGCATGGGAGCGATCGCCCATATGGTCGCACGGGCCACGTGGAGCACCATCTGCAACCACGCCGCTCCCTCCGGACAAACTTGTCCGAAGCTGTTTGACCCAATTTGTACAAACTGGTATACCTGCGCCCAACAGGCGCCGGGCCTAGACCTCGTGGATGAGGCTCCCCGGCGCGCCGCAATAACCAGGAGGGACGAGGCTTGGCTACTGCCACCGTCGAGGAGGTACAGCTCCTCAAGACGCTGCGCTGGTACGACGGATTCGTCATCGCGCTCTGCAACCCCGGTTTCCTGCTCGGCAGCCTCGGCTTCACGTTGGGAATCTTCGGGGTGGCGGGCTCGATGATCTTGTGGGGGTGTTCGGCGGCGATCGGGTTGCTCCAGGCGTGGATCTACTCCGAACCGGCGACGATGTTCGGCCACCGCAGCGGCGGCATCGCGCTGTACGCCCATGAGGGCTGGCGCAAGTACACGACGCTGGTGGGTCCGCTGTCGGCGTTCGGCTACTGGATCGGCTGGTCGGTCGTGCTGTCGATCTTCGGCAAGATCATCGGCGACCTCGCCACCTCACAGTGGTGGCCGACCTCGGGCTTGTCGATCGGCTTTTTGGGCAACACCCTGACGCTGTCCTCGTTCATCGCGATCGGCTGCATCGTCTTCGTGTGGGGGTTCAACATCTTCGGGCTGCGCCCGGCGGTGTGGTTCACCTACGCCTGCGCCGCGCTGCTGATGGTCCCCCTGGCGCTGTTCATCATCGTCCCCTACTTCACCGGTCACTGGCACGGCTCCAACGTCCACGCCACCTTCACCGGCCCCTGGGGCGGGATCAAGGTCGCGATCGTGTACATGTTCATCCTGGCCTGGTCGGCGTACGGCACCGAGGCGTGCGCCACCTTTGCGCCTGAGTACAAGTCCATCGAGGACACCCACAAGGCGCTGCGCTCCGCGGCCATGTTCATGCTGCTCGTCTGCCTCCTGCTGCCGCTGGGGCTGGGCGGCGTCGACGGCGTCTCCAAGGCCGTGACCACCGGGGCCGAGGGCCAGTTCTACACGCAGGCGATGGGAACGCTGGTCGGCCATGGCGCGGCCAGCTTCTTCACCATCTGCATCATCGCCAGTCTCCTGCTGTCGATGACCTCGTCGACCTCTGACGCCGGCCGCGCCCTGTTCGGGATCTCCCGCGCGGGCATGACCATCAAGGAGTTCGGCGTCCTCAACCGCTTCCACGTGCCGGCCCGCGCGATGACGCTGGACCTGGCGGTCAACATCGCTCTGGTCCTGGTCATCAAGTCCAACCTGGCCATCCTGTACCTGAGCAACATCGGGTACGTGATGGCTCACGTGTTCGCGCTCAGCGGCTTCCTGCTGTTGCGGCGCGACCGGCCCAACTGGCCCAGGCCGATCAAGGTCGGCAACGGCTGGCTGCCGATCGCCGGCTTCCTGTGCGTGCTGAACTTCGTGTTCCTGGTGGTCGGGTCCCTGGCGCCGAAGCTCAACGGCTACGGGACGTGGACCGACTTCTGGATCGGAATCGCGGTGCTCATCGGCTCGCTCCTGCTGTTCGTGTTCCGTCGCGTCGTTCAGGACGGCGAGCGCGTGCACTTCCGCGAGGAGGTGCCCGAGGTGCCCTCAGCCGAGGAGCAGGCCGAGCTCGGCATCCCGGCCGCCACTGTCCCAACCGAAGCCACGGTGGTCGCATGATCCAGACCATCCTTGTCGGCTATGACGAGGCCGAGGAGTCGCGGCGTGCCCTGGAGCGCGCCGCGACCCTTGCCAAGGCGTTGCACGCCCAGCTGGTGGTGACCAGCGTCGCGCCGGTCACTGTCCCGGCATCGGGTCGGTCCATCGGGGCCGACCCGGTGGAGACCGCCGCCGAGCATCGCCAGGAGCTGGCGGACGCGCGCGCCTACCTAGAGGGTGAGGGGCTGATCGCCCACTACATCGAGGCGGTCGGCCACGAGGCCGAGTCGATCCTGGCGGCGGCGCGCGAGCGGTCCGCGGACATGATCGTCGTCGGCTCGCGCGAGTTGTCAAAGCTCCAGCGCCTGCTCGGCCAGAGCGTGTCGGACGCCGTCGCGCACGGCGCCCACTGCGATGTGCTGATCGTCCACTGACGCCGACCTCAATCGGCCACTTCGCGCGCGCTCGAGGCGCGATGATGTCGTCATGGGCGCCGAGACGACGATCCTCACCACCTGCCCGCGCGACTGCTATGACGCGTGCGGGGTCGAGGTGGCCGTCCGCGACGGGGCCATCCGCCACGTCCGCGGTGACCGCAACCATCCCGTGAGCCGGGGTCGGCTGTGCGCCAAGTGCACCGCCGCCTACAACGGGCTGATGCTGGACCCCGACGCGCGGCTCACCACCCCGTTGCTGCGCGACGGCCCCAAGGGCGCCGGCCGATGGCGCCCCGCCACCTGGGACGAGGCGCTCGCGCGGATCGCCGGCGCCCTCACCGGGATCACGGCAGACCCGGCGGCCGGGGCGAGCGCCATCCTCAACGCCCACTACACCGGAACCGACGCCGTGCTCGGCTACGGGTTCGGGCTGCGCTTCATGCGCACCCTCGGCGCCCGCGAGGTCGAGCCCGACACGATCTGCAACAACGCCGGCCACGTCGCCCTGGACTACCTGTTCGGGACCTCCGAGGACGGCTTCGATCCGCGCACGGCGACTGAGGCCGCCTGCATCATGGTGTGGGGCGCCAATCCCTCGGCGTCGGCGCCCCACCAGCACGACCACTGGCTCCCCGAGGCCCCGGGGCGGGTGATCGTGGTCGACCCGATCCGGACCGAGAGCGCCCGCGCCGCCGACCTGCACCTGCAGCCCTTCCCCGGGTCCGACGGCGCCCTGGCCTTCGCCCTCGCCCACGTGATCGTCCGCGACGGACTGCATGACCCCGAGCTCCTCACCCACCGCGCCGTCGGCTGGGACGAGCTCGCGCCCATCGTCGAGCGCTGCACCCCGCAGTGGGGCGAGCAGGCCACAGGGGTGCCCGCGACCGAGATTGAGCACGCCGCGCAGATCTACGGCCAGGGCCCCTCGCTGCTGTGGCTGGGCCAGGGCTTTCAGCGCCAGCCGCGGGGCGGCAACGCCATCCGCGCCGCGGCCCAGCTGGCCGCTATCAGCGGCAACCTCGGCCGCCCCGGCGCCGGGGTGCTCTACCTCAACGGCTCAGACAGCCGCGGCCTGGACTCGGAGTACGTGACCGCCGCGGGTCTGCCCGACCGCTCGCCCGACCCGATCAGCCACATGGAGCTCGTCGACTGGCTGGAGGATCCGGAGCGCACGCGCGCACTGATCGCCTGGAACATCAACATCGCCGCCTCCAATCCCGAGCAGCGCCGGCTCCGGCAAGCGCTGGCCCGGGAGGACCTGTTCACGGTCGCCATCGACATCTTCGCCACCGACACCACCGACCTGGCCGACGTCGTGCTGCCGGCGGCGAGCTTCCTGGAGTCAGACGACCTCGTCGCCTCCTACTTTCATCTCAGCCTGTCGGCCCAGGTGAAGGCCACCGAGCCACCCGGTGACGCGCTGCCCAATACCGAGATCTTCCGCCGCCTGGCCCGGGCGATGGACATGAGCGAGCCGGCCCTGCAGGAATCGGATCGCGACGTCATCGACCGGCTGCTCGCCGGCACCGGGCTGGGGCTCAGCTTCGAGCACCTGGCCGCCCGCGGCACCGTGTGGGCCACGCCCGAGCCGCGGGTCCAGTTCGCCGACCTGCGCTTCCCGACGCCCAGCGGCCGCGTGGAGCTGGCCAGCGCGCGCGCCGAGGCCGACGGCCACCCGCGCACCGCCCAACCCACCGCCGATGAAAGGCCCGCCGCGGGGCGTCTGCGCCTGCTCTCGCCCGCCTCGCGCTGGACGCTGAACGACAGCTACGCCAACGAGCCCAAGCTCACCGGCCGCCGCGGCCCCGCGCGCGTCACCCTGCATCCCGAGGACGCCGCCGAGCGCGGGCTGACCACCGGCGACCGCGCACGACTGCGCTCACCCACCGGCGAGCTCACCCTCCAGGTCGAGATCAGCGCCGACGTGCCCCGCGGGGTCGCAGTCTCCCCCAAGGGCCGCTGGCCCCGGCTGGAGCCCGGCGGCGCCAACGTCAACGTGCTGAACCCGGGCACCCCGGCCGACATGGGCGCGTCCACCAGCGTCCACGGCGTGGAGGTCACCGTCGAGCCCGCGTGACAGCCCCCGCCGGGGAGCGGGTGCCTAGGACGCGATGAGCGGCCGATCGCGGGCCGCCAGCGCCGCGGCCAAGGCCTCGACGACGGCGGGATCGAACTGGCTGCCGGCGCATCGGCGCAGCTCCGCCAGCGCCGGCTCGGCCCCGCACGCTCGCTGATGGGGCCGCTCGGCGAGCATCGCGCAATAGGCGTCGGCCACGCACACGATGCGCGCTTCCAGGGGGATCTGATCGCCGCCCAGAGCGTCGGGATAGCCGGCGCCGTCCCAGCGCTCGTGGTGATGGCGCACGGCCGGGCAGGCCGGCGCCAGCTCAGGAACGTTGCGCAGCAGTTCGTCGCCCACCTCGGGATGAGTGCGGACGATCGCCCACTCCGCCTCGGTGAGCGGGCCGGGCTTGGTGAGAATCGTCTCGGGAACAGCGATCTTCCCGACGTCGTGCAGCCGCCCACCCAAGCGCACGCGGTGAATCCCGCCCGCGTCCATGCCC
>Ga0070714_100003772_pt1 | contig 11370 bp, 11 predicted proteins | sample LARL83metaG_FD_65450 | JGI IMG/M metagenome (GOLD analysis project Ga0070714, IMG submission 65450) | Corn, switchgrass and miscanthus rhizosphere microbial communities from Kellogg Biological Station, Michigan, USA - LAR L8-3 metaG | ecosystem: Host-associated > Plants > Roots > Rhizosphere ... | reverse complement strand
GGATGGCAAGGAAATCGGCCGCACGCGCGTGACCGAGCAACTCGCCAATCGCGGGGATTACGACGGCATCCTCATCACCATCCAAACGCACCGCACCGGCGAAGGCGACACGCTGATCGACGGCGAATCGCAATTATTCTGTTCCTTCGATCGGCATCATGAGGAATGGACGGGCGTGTTGACGACGAATGTCAGTGCTGGTGGAGCGCAGAAATTGACTGAGATCGGCCTGGTCGATCGTGAATCGAAAGTAGTCAAGCAAGAGTCACCCTCATTACTGTCGCCGAATGCGCCGGCCAAGAAGCAATCGCCGCGAATGATTGAAGGGTATGATCTTTCGGTGACGTATTCGCATGGGAGCAGTAAGCCGCTGACGCGCACGATGCTGCCGCCGTATTACATTCAGCAGGCGCTCGTGCATCTGCTGCCGCGACTTGTGCCACTGGATCGGGCGCGCAAATTCATGTTCGCGAGCTATGTTCCCGAGCAGCGCGAGGTGATGCTGCGATATGTCGATGTCGAGCAGGAACGCGAGATCGGGTTCGGTGGCAAGCGGATATTTGCGATCGCGGTGAAGGATCGCGTGGGTTACGAAGGGGCGGCAACGACGCATTACATGGGCGTGGATGGCAAATACCTGGGAAGCACGAGCGCGGACGGGCATGTTGTGGTGTTGCCGATGGATCCACCGGTGCAGCAGCCGACGCCGGCGAGCCGATAAAATGTATTAGATAATAGTTAAAGAGAGATCAGCGGTTTGCGCCGCAGCGTTGAAAGTCAAAATATGCCCCGTGGAATTTTCAGAACCATCACCCTCCTTTGCCTTGTGATCCTCGCATCACTTGGCGTGTGGGAATATTACGATCGTTTTTCCACGTACAACCAGATCCGAAAGCTCCAAGAACAGACTCGCCAGCTTGAGGCGATCGTCTCCCGGCTGACTTCGGAAAAGCGCGTGGCTGAACTGCTGGTGACCGATCAGAAAAAAGTGGGCGATGTACTGCATACGACGGTCCTCTTCGTCGAATACGGGCGGAATGGTGACGCGCTTCCGCCGCGGCAATTTGAACTCATCGGCGGCACCGCGCACCTCGATGCGATGGTGATCAAGTTCGATCACGATTTCGTAAAACAGGGCGATCCGCTTAAAGGCCACAGCATCGCGCTCTTCACAAAAATTTACGGGGATCATCAGACGCCCGCGCAGGCGGCGCAGATCGATGAGGCAGGCCAAGCGCCGGAGGTTTATCGTGGCTCCGATCCGAAGCTCAGCGAATTCGAGCACGAGTTATGGATGAATTTCTGGAAGCTGGCGGATGATGAAAATTTCCGCAAGGCGCACGGCGTGCGCGTCGCGATGGGCCAGGGCGCCTGGGCGCCGTTCGAGCCGAACAAGCTATACACGATCACGCTCGAAGCCGCGGGCGGATTGAGCATGACCAGCGAACCCCTCAAGGGAATTTACCGCGAAGCGCTGAAACGGCGTGCGGCGATTTAGAAAGACCTGATTCACCGCAGCAGAGGACGTAGAGAGAAGAAGTAACCGCAGATTTCACAGATTAAAAACCTTGAATTCAATCTTCGAAATCTGACGGTTCCAGATTCTTTTCTTTTCTGCGGCCTTTGCGGCTCTGCGGTGACAAATATTTCCCCTGCCGGAGTTTCGCGCCAGTTAATATAGTCCATTCGTGCGTTGGATTACGTTACTCGCACTGATCTTCCTCTCCGGCTGCGCCGGTGTTGGCGAGCTGCCGCGCGCTCCTGTGGATCCCGCCGAGCCTTTTGTCTTGCATCTTCCCGGCATCGACGGACCGGGGTTTCGCGATAGCGATCTGGCCCAGGGACTTCACAAAGGTGGGCTCGACGCCGTCTACGAAATCTACGATTGGACCCACAACGTCAGCGGAATTCGGGCGTTGCAAGCCTATAAATGGCATCGCGCGATCGCGGCGGAAGTCGCGCGCGAAATCGTCTATCTCCATCGCCAAACACCCGTCCGCCCCATCATCCTCAGCGCTGAATCCGGCGGCGCCGGCATTGCTGTCTTCGCCCTCGAAGCACTGCCGGAAAATGTCCGGATCGATTGTCTCTTGTTGATCGCACCGGCTGTCTCACCAGATTACGATCTCTCGCCCGCCCTTGCTCATGTCAGCGGACGCTGCCATGTATTTTCTTCATCTGAGGACCAATTCATTCTTGGTTTCGGCACCCGGCTTTTCGGCACGATGGATGGAAAGCACACAACCGCCGCCGGTGTAAATGGCTTTTCCATGCCGGCCAGCGCGCAAGCGGATGAATATTCCAAGCTCGTCGATCATCCCTGGCAGCACAATTGGACCAGCTATGGCAACTGCGGCGACCACACCGGTTGCCTCGACAAACTTTTCGCTCAGAAGATTATCGCTCCGCTGCTGCTGACCGAACTGGACCGGCGTTACGCCCGTAACAATTGACGCATGAAAAACCGGCTTCACTTGCTCGCTTTTCCCGGCTACTGTCTTGCCATGAATCGCCGCGCCTGGGCTTGCATCCTCTGTTTTGTTTTACTCGCGCCATTCGCGCATGCCACCGAGCGTCCCTATCTGCTGCATCTGCCCGGAATCGGTGGAACGATGCGCATCGACCGCAGCATGACCAGCGGCTTGCTGGAAGGCGTCGATGCCGATCTCGAAATTTACGACTGGACCTGCAACGACCGCGGCCTTGATGCGCTGCTCGCCTACAAGCGTAATCACCAGCAAGCTCTCGTTGTTGCTCAAAAACTCGAGCACCAATTCCGCGAGCATCCGCAGACACCGATTCTTCTGACGGCGCATTCCGGCGGCACGGGCATCGCCGTCTGGGCGCTCGAAGCGCTACCCGCGGATGTAAAGGTGGACACGGTTGTGCTTCTCGCATCGGCACTTTCCCCGCAATACAACCTCACGGCTGCGCTCAAGCATGTCTCACGGAATCTCTACAACCTCTCCAGTCAGGGTGACAGCACCGTGCTTGGCCTCGGCACGCAAATGTTCGGCACGATCGACGGCATCAAAACCGAAGCCGCGGGAAAGATCGGTTTCATCGTCCCGCAAACCGCCCCGCGCGATCTCTACACAAAGCTCGTCGAAATTCCGTATCGCGAGCAGTGGATCGAACTCAATAACAACGGCACCCACATTGGCCCGATGACCAAGTTATTCGCAAGAACAATCCTGTCGGCGCTATTGCTGCATCACCCCCTGCCGGAAATCGTGGTGCCCACCACGCAGGCCGTCGGGGAATAGCTCTTCCGTCGCTATCGCCCTCCCCCGTACCATGGGCGTCCCGCCCATGTCAGCGGCGCAAAAACACCAAGCCCCTTCATCTCCGTGATCTCCGTGTTGATAATCCGATCTAGGCGCGTGCCACGCCCCAGCTTTTCTGGAGCTGCGCGAGTCGGTGGTACCCTTCCTTCGGCGAGAGATCGCCGTGCAGCAATCCACCGTGCGGCCAGAAGTGACCGCCGATATCGGCGAGGTCCCACCAGCCGATCGCCTGGAATTGTGGCTTGGAATAGCACAGCGTGTAGGTCGATTCGAGCCAGTCGGCCTGCGTGGATTCAGACCACGGGCCATGCCAACCGGGCGCGGTGGTGGTCGGCCGCATCGAGTGCGGGTCCGCGCCGGGTTCCGACGCGGTGGCGATTTCGGTGATGTGCAGAGGTTTATTAAACACCGCGAATCGATCGAGCATTCGCTCGATTTCCAGGAGATCTTGTTGCGGGTAATAGAGTTGCAGGCCGATGACGTCGTAGTCGACGCCACTCGCGAGACAGTCCTTGATAAACCGCCACGGCGACCAGCGACGCGAGCCGTCGGCGTTGGTGTTTTTAGCGTATTCAGCCCACAAACAGCAGTGATTCATCTGCCGCTTCACCTTCGGTGAAGCTTCGCGCGCAGCGGCGAAGGAGCGCTTGGCGAGCTCGATGATTTGTGCGTGCGAGAGTTTCCACAGATTCGCCTTGTCGTGCGCTTCGTTCATGATTTCGGCATACGGCAGCCGATCGCCATATCGCCGCATCGTCTGCGCAACGATGCGCGGATACTCCGCGAGGAGTTGTTCGTACGACCAGTTGCGCAGCCACTCGGGCGTGGCGCCCTTTGTGAGATAGACGTAGCCAAACGATTTCGGCATGATGTGGCGCTGCAGGCACCAGTCGATCGAGCGATCCATGCGGCCATAATCGATGCGGGCCTCGGGCGGTTGCTCGTTTTTCCAGGTGTACCAGCAAACGGTGGCGAAATTGAAAAGCTCGCGCACGCGCTGCTCGAAGGCGGCGCCTTGGCTTTCGAAGGGGGAGATCATGCAGCCGAAAAGGAAATCTTTGCGCGGGGCGGCAAGGCGCGAGATGCGATGCCGCGCGCGGGCGAGGGAAATCTTTTCGCCGGCGTGAAGTGATTGGGCGAGCGAGGCGTAGCCGGTTGTATGCGCGGCGGCTTCAAGGTGGCGATTTATTTCGTCCGCGAGTGGCGCGCCTTCTTGTTGCGCCAGCGCGAGAATTTCTCGCACTCGTCGCAATCGCGTCGTGGCCGCTTCGGAAATGAAATCGATCTGCTGAGGCGCGCTGTAACCACGGCCATTGTTGTCCGCGTAGCAGTAAACCTCGCCGAAATCAGGCACTTTCAGACGATAACTGATCTGGATCGGTTCCTTCGGCAGCGCGATTTGCGCAACCCGATGATCGCTATGAATCGCTTGCGGTAGCGGATCATTGGCCAGATCGCGCGCATGACAGGTGCGATACCGCTCGAGTTCCATGATGCCGCCGTCGGCTTCTCTGGCGGCGACGCGCAGGATGGGCCCACTGCCGCGCGTCGTCGGCGACGCCACTTCCTCCGGGCCGAGCGCTTCGACTTGCGCGAGCAGATGTGCGGGCACGATCGCGCCGGCGGTGGCGGCGAGAAATTCGCGACGATTCATTTAGAACCTCATGATTGTATTGGTCACGTTTATCGCGGGGTTAATTCCTGAAACAGATCCAGCCATGACAAAACGAATGCGTCGGCCATCGAAGGTTTTTTCTCCGCGCGAATCTTCGCGGGGGTTTTGCCCCAATAAAATCCGATACAACCTGTCGTCTTAGGCCGCGCCTGAAGAATAAATTTCTTGAGATCATCGGCGCCGCAGGCGAGCGGGAAGGTTTCTTCGATCACAATTGGCTTGGCGCAGACTTTGTGGAACTGATCGAGAATCGCGATGGCCTGCGGGACTTTGCCTTTCTCGGGATAAATGTGGACGCTGACGTAATCGAGATCGCCCGTAAGCTTGTCGATGGGAAATGCGCCGGTCATCGGCAGCAGGCCGATGGTGATGGGATGGCGAGTGTCGTGGGTGCGAATGGCGGTGATCATCTGCCGCGCCCAGTCGCGCGCGACATCGATGCGATCACGTCCCTTGAGATCCAGACAAATCCGCTGGCAAAACCAGAATCCTCCGAGGTTCCCCGCAAGCCATTCGGTCTCGGGTTTGTCGCCCGGGACGATCGGCTCGTTGATCAGGTCATACGCTAAAACAGTGGAACGATCCGCGCAGACTTTTGCGATCGCATTCCAGAAATTCGCCTGGACGTGCCAGCGATCCTGCTCGGAAAGTGCGTTGAACCACGGCGGTAGATCTTCTTTGCGATAACAGCCGAGGCCCGTGAGATCGAGATAAAGTCCGTTCTTCTCCGCGAGATCAACCAGCTTGGAAAGCTGCTTTAGATTTTGCTCGTTCGGCCGATCCGGCGAATCCATAAACTTGGCGGTCTGGAGATGAATGCGCACGACGTTCGCGCCGAGCTGTTTCATCTCAGAAAAATCGCCGGAGATTTCCGGCCAGCGCTGCACCCAGTGATCTTCGAGGAGTTTGCTGTCGTCGTTGCGATCGTAGTTGAAACCCCAGGCGTAGAAAGGCTTGCCGTCGCGACTGAAGCCGGTGGGTGAGACCTCGATCCATTGCGCGACGGCGGCATTGCAAAGTGCAAATTGCAAAGTGCAAATCGCAAAGTTGAAGAGAAACTTGCGCGTCATTTTGTCGCCTTCATCATGACGATGCGATCTACGTAAACCGCCTTTACCGAACTTCCGCCGGGCGGATTGATCCAGAAATAATCGCCGGGCTGGAGATCATTTACGAAAATTCCGTAGCTGTGATAAAGCCCATCGCCCGCCTGCCCGAGATCGATGTTATTGCGCGCGACCTCGTGATTGACGCTATAAAGACCGCACGTAAACGCGGGGCCGGCTTTCTGATTCGGATCGACCCGCGCGACGATGTAGCACTTCCAGGGGCCAGCGCCGGTGAGTTCTTTTGGCACGTGAAACTGAATCGCCCATTCACCGTGCGAACCGGGCATGCGGGCGGCCTTTTTGTTCGATGCTTTCGGATCGGCGCCGAGCGACGAAAGCTCGCCGGGCTTGTAGAGCGTGAACTGATTTTCCTGAATATCGAACATCCCGGGCGGCAGCGGTTTGCCGTACGCGGGCAGCTTGGGGCCGACATACTGCTGCGCTCGCGTCAGCAAGTTCGGGGCGTAGGAATCGAAGCTTTGTCCTTCGCCGAGATTCCGCACGCCGAGTTCGCGGGCCGAGGCGATGAATTGTTTCGCTTTGGAGTCGTAGTCGGCGCAGAGTTCTTCTGGCGTGGCTTTGGGATTGGCCTTCTGCGCCTTCGTGACTCGCGAAAAATCGTAGCGAATGAGATTCAGATGATCGACCGCGAGTCGCTCGCGGCGGATGCGGCGCGAGAGATCTTTATCATCCGCGACCGCCCGGGCGGCTGAGTCGAATAACTTATTCGCAACCGCGAGCTGTGCATCGCTGAGATAATCGGCGTGGTTGCCATAACATCCCATGTGGATGTTCGGCGACCGTGCGGGCGCCATGATGAGCTCCACATAACTCCGCATGAATGGACCCGCTGCGCCATAGTATCCATTGCAGAATTCATCGATGAGTTTTCTCTCGTCCTGCTGCGGATTCCACAGCAAATGCCCGAGCAGCCACGCCCGCAGTGGCAGAAAATCACCCGCCTGCGCGTTGTGATAATCGCCTTCCTCAAACACGCCGATCACGTGATTATTCGCGAACCAGCGCAGATCCTTCGGCTGCGGTTCAAGGTTCGGATGCGGGATGAGATAGTTGGAAAAATTCGTCGTGTAGTTCCAGATGAAGAGATTCGGCGCGATCGCCGCCCACTTGCGCAGATCATCACCAAATGCGGCATTTACGGGGCTTTCCAGTGGTTTGGTGAAATCCGCTTCGATCGGACAAAGGCGCACAACCACATTCTTTGACGGCTTGAGAAACTTCGGTGGCTTGCGCGTGTACTGATACGCCAGCGTATCGACGATCATCCCCGGGTGCGTTTTATTTAATTCCGCGGCCATGTAATTGGCGAGGTCGATCATCGGCCCGGATTCGGAACCCTCGCGCTTGGCGATCGCCTGGCATTTATCGCATTGGCAAGGCCCGCCGCAGTCGTTCTGGCTGATCGAAATGATCTGTGCGTCCGGCTGATTCTTCATCAGCACATTGCACATCCGCACCATCTCCTTGCGCATCTCCTGGTTCGTCAGGCAAAGCTGCGTGTTGGGCTGACGCTTGCCGTCCAGCATCGCATACCAATCCGGATGATCCTTAAAATACCGATCCGGCGGCAGAATCTGATTGAACGTGTGCACCATCCCAATGATCTTGAGATGCCCGCCCCACTCGGCCGGCGTATTCGTCGAAATGCCGTCCGACCGCAAATGCGCCGAAAAAATGCCGTTGTAGTTAACGTCGACGTAGAACGGCTCGCGATAAATAAATTTCGGCGCGTACGTGATATCGATCTTGCCGATCTCCAGCTTCGGCGTGTGCGGAATTGTCGTGTCGGTCGAAGTCCACCACCGCACCCCGGCGTAATCTTCCAGAAAAGTCACGACCGCATACACCGTTCCGCGCGGCTCACCGCCCGCGAGAATCAGGTCATTCCCGATCGTCTTGATGACGATGCCATCCGCGCCCAGCGCATTCCAATCCTGATCCGGCAGCAGTTGACTCACGCGCGACGATCGCCCGACATAGATCGCGGGGCCGGAGGCCTGCGCCGCGATCGCGACATCGACACCGGTAATTGTTTTGAGATTTTCCTGGAGTTCCTTTGCCGCGGTTTGATGCGGCGCGGGCGCGTCCGGAGCAACGACAATCGTGTAGGACGATTTCCCGCCATCGGCGATGGTGATCGCCAGTGCTGGAGTTACGCAAATCAGGACAGCCACGAGCGTCTGCCAGAATATTTTCATGGCATGATTGTAAAGGAGGAACGCTTTCCCGGCTAAGCGCCAGGGCATCGTGTATGTCTATGTAGGGTGGGCTTCAGCCCACCGGATGCTCAGTGGTCGGCTGAAGCCCACCCTACATTGAGTTCCCGGGCGTAAGGAATGAAGCCGATATTTTCGCACTCACCCGATGCATCGCCCCCGTCTCGAGCGTGACATCCCTCACCGCCACATTCGGCGGCAATCGATCCGCCAGCTCGAATCGCTTTCCTTCAAACTGCCGCAGCCGCGGCCGAACGAGTGGCTCAACGATCAGTGCTAATGGCCCATCGACATGCATCGCCAGGTTCTGAATCGTGACGCCCAGTGCATCGTCAACCACTGCTTCGCCGCTGACGACACCGCGGGCCTTGATGAATCTCCGCGCCTCGACATGAACTTTCACCGCCGCCCGCTTCGGCGTGAGCGCCGTGAGTTCCAGTTTCACTGAATCGATCTGGACTTTATACTCTGCCGCCAGCGCGGTCAGCGCCGTGGCCAGCGCGGCCTCGATCTCCTCATGAATCAGCTCGATCCGCACGGTTAATGGCGGCAATTCCAGATGCATGGCCAACAGTGTAACCTATCCGCTATGCTCCGTCGCGCATTCATTCTGGCCACAATGGTTTGCCTCCCCAGTTTTGCGCAGACGAAACCGAGCAAACTCCCCTTCCTCGATGTGGACGTCGAACACAAACAAGTCCGCGTCGAGTGCGAATCCATCGAATGCAAAGCACCGCTGGAATTCTTCTGTTGTGTCACCGGCACCAACGAACACGAAGCCGTTCTCCGCTCGAAGGTTAAGCCCTCGCAACTCCATCTCGCTCTGCTCATGCTCGGATTAGAACCCGGCCAGCCCGTCCATTACGACGAGAAACAAAAAAAATGGATCCCGCCACACGGCCCGCCGCTCAAGATCAGTTGCCAATGGCAGAAAGACGGGAAACCCGTCACTTTCCCAGCCGAACAGATGATGCGCGATGTGAAAAACAAAAAGCCCATGCCGCAAGCACGATGGGTTTTTGTCGGCTCGCGCGTGACGGAACAGGGTTACGCCGCCGACCTCACCGGATACCTCGTGAGCATTGTGAATTTCGAATTGACAGTGATCGATGTTCCCGCGCTGGCCAGTAGTGCGAATGAAACGCTTGAGTGGGAGAGCAATCCAGACGTGGTCCCGCCGCGCGGTACGAAAGTCACGATGATTCTCGAACCGGCGGAGAAATGATCGTCGATTTAATCATCGCGGCGGTGGCGATGCTGGCGTGTTTTCTTGCTGTACCTGCGGGACAGGGGGGGCAGGGAACCGTATTTGGAATCATCGCCATCGGCACGCTGCTCGCGCCGCGCCGGCGAAGTGCGATCGGCGTAATTGCAATCATGCTCCTTGCCTGTGCGGCCGCGCGCCTCGGCGCGATGGCCTGGTTGCAATGCGCCGCAGTAATCGTCGCCTATATCGCCGCGCTATCTTCCCTGCGTCAAACAACAGGATACGCGACGACCGTAATTCTCGGCCTACTCTGGCTGACCGCGCCAATCTGGCTCCCCGGCCAGCTCATGGCAAACCTCGCGCGCTTTCATCCGCTGCTCGCGATTAACGGCGCGACATTAGCATCCGGCATATGGACCGAGCGCCCACTCATGTATCAATGGACCGCCCTCGGACAGGACGTGCCCTATTCATTACCCACGACGGTAATCTGGTGCGTCGGCGCGCATCTGATCGTCGCCGCGCTGCTGATTGCGATCCGTCACCCGTACCACGGGCGTCTCGCCCGTGTCCGCGACCCTGGCAAATAAGCGATCGCACAACTCCTCAACTCTTCTTCACTGCGCAAGTCGGATCTATCCCCGCCAGCATCATCCCCTGCCCGTTCGACTTGTGCATTTCCGCGATCGGCGGATCCGCTGGATCGCGCAACTGCACGAGCACCGTCGTCCGCGCCTCCGAACTTGTATTCACCCCCGAGCCATGAATCGTTAGATACGAAAAGAACAAAACATCCCCCGCCTTCGCCGGGCAGGGCGTCGCCGATTCAATCGGATATTTCTCCGCCGATAGCGAATGATCCTTCGGATTCTCCGGCGCAATCGGCCCCAATTGGTGACTCCCCGGCACCACGCGCAGACATCCCTTCTCAATCGGCGCATCATCAAAATGAATCACCGCGGCGATCATCGAATGATTCTGATGCGGAAAATATGGATGATCCTGATGCATCGGAAACGGCGATCCTTTCTCCGGCGGCTTGATAAACATCTTCGTATGATGCAATTGCACATTCGGCCCAATGATGGATTGCGCGCAGCTCGTAAACCTCGGATCCACAATCATCCGCGCAAAAATCCCCGACTGAAACTGCACATCGTGGCAATGCAGAATCACCGTTTTTCCACTTTGGACCGAGCCCCACGTTGCATCGATATTTCGAATCTTCTGCAACCGCTCCGCCAGCGCGTGCGCCTCCCGCCGCATTTCCGCCGCCTCCTCTTTCGAAAAAACGCCCGGCACCAGCACGTATCCCAGATCGTCGTAATGCTGCTTCTGCTCCGATGTTAATGCCATGCGGCAATCCTACCCGAGCCGCAAAGCGCAAAAAAGACACCGAACCTCGAAAGGTTCGGGCGTCTTGTCGAATGACCCAGTCGTCCTCCGGCACAAAGAGGCGGCGAAAATAATGGCGGCCGCGTTGCCCCGCCCATGCCGGAAAAATAACTCAGCTATTCCCAGGACCCTTGTTCTGGCCCGGAGGCTCGTGACCCGCCGGGTTTTGCGCCGGCACACCGTTCGCGTCGCCATTTGGAGTGTTCCCGCCACCGTTGATCTTGGTGATCGACGGTGCGATACGTTCTTCAAGCTTGTCGATGCGGAATTTTTTCGGCGATTGTTTCTTCGTCATCGTGAACACCTTTTGTTGAAACTAAAGGTGATCGGAAAACACACGACCGCCAATCCGAGAGTGTCACTAAGCAAATCGTGATGGCGGGCCGCCACCCCGCGAATACCGGGAAGTATTGCAATCCGATCAGCTGTTGCCTGGGCCTTTGTTCTGGCCGGCCGGCGC
>Ga0070714_100003770_pt1 | contig 11370 bp, 7 predicted proteins | sample LARL83metaG_FD_65450 | JGI IMG/M metagenome (GOLD analysis project Ga0070714, IMG submission 65450) | Corn, switchgrass and miscanthus rhizosphere microbial communities from Kellogg Biological Station, Michigan, USA - LAR L8-3 metaG | ecosystem: Host-associated > Plants > Roots > Rhizosphere ... | reverse complement strand
CCGAGCCACAAATGCCCCACGCCCGGGAGAGCCCACGAGGCGAGGCACAGCAGCACGAGCCCGCCCGAGCGTGTCTCTTCAGCGGCGGTGGCGCGCACGATGGACTAGTTTACCTTACCCGCTCCGCGCGACGATCCACGAGACGGCGGCGCCAAGCGGCAATCCGGCCACCGCCCGCGTCGTCCCCGCGGGCGTCTGTCCGGTCGTCCACTCGAAGACGAGCGTCGCCGCGGTCGGGAGCGCCGCGGCCATGACGACGAACCGGTCGCGGCGGCGGCGAGCGCCGTCGGGATCGGCGCGCGGCGAGAGGCGACGCGACACCGCCGCCACGGCGGCGACGACGGCCCCTCCGAGATAGATGCCGGTGCAGCGCGCGCAGACCGGCATCTGCGCGCCCCAGAGCTGAAACGATCGCGCAGGCAACTGGTGACAGACCAACGAGCCAATCCCGTAGATGCCGAGCGTGAAGGCGTACGCGGCGACGCTGTTGTGGGCACGGCTGGCCAACCACGTCGCCAGAGGCAGCGTGGCAGTCCATGCGAGCGATGCCGCGATGAAAGCGCGCCGCAAGACGATCATCGTCGAATGGTACACTCTCGCGAGATGACTTCGGACGCGGAGCCTTCTCGACGGCAGCTCGGCGGCGTTGCGCTCGTCTCCGCGACCCTCCTCATGATCGAGCTGTGCCTGACGCGCATCTTCTCGGTCGTCATGTACTACCACTTTGCGTTCCTCGCCATCTCCATCGCCCTGTTCGGCCTGAGCGCGAGCGGCGTGTTCGCTTTCCTCGCCCGCAAGCGCCTGGATCGGCACGCGACCGACTCACTGCTGACGCGTCATTCGATCATCTACGGCGTATCGACCATCGTCGCGCTGTTCGTTCTGGTCCGGCTGCGTGTCGGCCTGAATTATTCGCCGCGCAATCTGCAGCTGATGCTGGCGATCTACGGCCTCGCGGCGCTCCCCTTCTTCTCCGGCGGCCTGGTGATCACGATTGCCGTCTCGAGGCTCGCCGCCCGGATCAGCAGCGTCTACGCGGCGGATCTCATCGGCGCGGCGATCGGCTGCCTCGCGCTGATTCCGCTCCTCGATCGCCTTGGCGCGCCTGGCGTCGTGCTCACAGCGTCCGCGCTCGCCTTCGTCGCGGCGATCCTGTTTGCCCCCGCTCGGCGGCGGCGCCAGGTTGCCGCGGCGAGCGCCGCCGTGATGCTGCTCCCTCTCATCGGCCAGATAACCGGCCGCGCCGCGTTCGACGTCACCGACACGAAGGGTCACCAGGGCGACCGCGTCCTGTTCAGCAAATGGAATTCGTTCTCGCGCGTTGGCGTCTACGAGCGGACCCATGGCGACTGGTCGCTCAGTTCGGCATACACGGGCCCGCTGCCCGACACGCGGTTCATGGACATCGATTCGGCCGCCTCGACGCCGATCCTGCACGCCGCGGCCGACCTCTCCAACGTCCAGTACCTCCGCTACGAGCTCACCGCGCTCGCGTATCAGTTGAAGAACGGCGCTCCGTTTTCGGCGCTGGTCATCGGGCCCGGCGGCGGACGCGACCTGGTGTCGGCGCTCGTCTTCGGCGCCGCGCGCGTCGACGGCGTGGAGATCAACCCGATCATCGCGAACGACGTGATGCGCGGTCGCTTCCGCGAGTTCTCCGGCGGCCTCTACACCAACCCGCGCGTCCGCATTACCGTGGACGATGGCCGGAGCTTCGTGCGCCGGAGCACGGATCACTACGACGTGATTCAAGCCTCGCTCGTCGACACCTGGGCGGCGACCGCGGCCGGCGCCTACACGCTGACGGAAAACACGCTGTATACAGTCGAGGCGTTCAACGACTACCTCGATCATCTGAAGCCCGACGGCGTTCTCACCATCACGCGTTGGGCGATGGATGGCCTGCGCCTCGTGTCGCTTGCGCAGGCCGCGTGCGAGGCGCGCGGGTGGGACGCCAGGTCCCAGCTGGCGGTCGTGCAGCACGACCGCGTCGCGACGTTCCTGCTGAAGAAGTCGCCGTTCACCCGCGAGGACGTCGCGCGCCTCTCCGCCATCGTCGACGACCTGCATTTCGATCTGCTGTACGCGCCGTACGAGGAGCCGCGCGGCGCTGTCGCGTCCGATGGTGCGCAGGACGGGATGGAGGTGGCGCCCAACGATTACGCACGGCTGATTCGTGCGACCGATCGCGAGGCCTTCTACGATCGCTTCCCGCAGGACATCCGGCCGACGACAGACGACCGCCCCTTCTTCTTCCACACGACGAAGCTGAAGGACCAGTTCCAGGTGGCGTTCGGCCGCTCGATGCTGTTCGGGAATGGCCTGAGCGCGCTGCTCACGCTTCTCGGCATCTCCACCGCGCTCGTGGTGTTGTTCATCGTCGTCCCGCTCGCGGTGACGTTTCGCGCGCGGCCGGAGCGGTGGCTGTCGTGGCTGATCTTCTTCGGGGCGCTGGGCGCCGGATTCATGCTGATCGAGGTGGCGGTCCTGCAGCGATTCGTGCTGCTGCTCGGGCATCCCGTGTACTCGCTCACCGTCACGCTGTTCTCGCTCTTGCTCGGCACCGGCATCGGCGCGCGCTGGAGCCGCCGCTTCGACGCGGGCAGGCTGCGCGGGACGACGTGCGTGGCGGTCGCGGCGATTGCGATGGCAGCCGTCGCCGTCATCGTCGTCGTCACGCCGGTCGTGGCCTGGGCGATTCCGCTGTCGCGCGGCGCGCGGATCCTCGTCGCCGCCGCGATGCTCGTGCCGATCGGTGTCGCGCTCGGGCTGCCGATGCCGTCCGGAATCCGCCTTCTGAGCGCCCGTGCGCCCGAGATGGTGACGTGGGCGTGGGGCATCAACGGCGCGCTCTCGGTGCTCGGGGCGACGCTGGCGATCTTCATCGCGATGAACTGGGGTTTTCGCCTGACGCTGGTGTCCTCGTCGGTCGTCTATCTCATCGGGCTCGCCGCCTTCATCTCAGCCACCAAGTCTTAAGAATTCCATGCCAACGGTGCCTGGCACGTGCCAGGCACGTGCCTGGCACCCCCGGAACCTCTGCAGATTTGCTGGCGTCTAACGATGTTGACTAAGTGAACGGCGTTCAGGTTATAATCTGAACACTGTTCACCCCGTCAGTAGGTCTGAAAGGTCTCATGGGCACCAAAGAGCGACACGAGCGGGATCGGGAGGCGGTGCGCCGCAGCATTCTCGAAGCGGCGCGCGAACTGTTCATCACCGAAGGCTTCCCCAACGTCTCGATCCGCAAGATTGCCGAGCGGATCGAGTACAGCCCGGCGGCCATCTACGGCTACTTTGCCAGCAAAGACGACATCTTCTTCGCGCTCGCGGAGGAAGGCTTCCGCCTGCTCGGCGATCCGGGCGCCGGCCCCGCGCTCACCGAGCTGGAACACCTCGCGCCGCTCGAACGCCTGCGGTCGATCTTCATGCGGCTCCATCGCTTCAGCCGCGAGCACCCGCGCTACTTCGCGTTGATGTTCGTCGAGCGCTCCGTGCCGCGCATCAGCCGTGAGTACGAACGGTTTGCGTTCGCCCGCGAGATGAAGCGGCATCTCGTCGACCACGTCCAATCGTGCATCGACGCCGGTGTCCTTCCCCCCGCCGTCAAGCCCTTCGTCGCAATCCGCCTGCTCACCATGAGCATCGTCGGGCTGGCGACGCTCAGTCTCTCGGACCGGCTCGCCCCGGGCGAGGATCCGGACCGCCTGGCCGCCGACGCGATCAATGTCGTCCTTGCCGGACTGCAGTCCGGCGTCGCGCTCGAGTCCACCGGTGAAGTCGATTGTCCGGCCGGCGACGCCGCCGTCCCGGACGTTCAGCGTGTCAACGAGGAGTCGTTCCGTCGATGAGTACACAAGGAATCGTCAAGACGTGCGGCGCTTTGCTCGCCGCAGGCTCGCTCATATCAGCCTGCAGCAGCGGCGACGCCCACACGAAAGATGCAGCCGTCCAGACGCCGACCATCGCCGTGGCACCCGCGGCGGCGGTCGAACAGCCCATCGCCCGGTTCATCCGCGTGAGCGGCTCGCTCATGGCGGAGGAGCAGGCCGACGTCGCCGCGGAGATCGCCGGTCGCATTGTCGCCACCCCGGTCGAACGCGGCACGCGTGTGGCGCAAGGGGCGGAGCTCGTGCGCCTCTCTCCCGTCGAAACCGCCGCCAGCCTCGACGAAGCGGTCGCCAACGCGGCGCAGATCGAGGCGCGGCTCGCGCTCGGCGCCGACGGAACCTTCGACGTGACGAAGGTGCCGGAAGTCGCCAACGCCAAGGCCGGCCTCGTCCTGGCGCAGGCGGAATTCGATCGGATCGCCAAGCTCCTCGATCAGCGCGTCGTGTCGCAGTCGGAGTACGACCAGCGGCGCACGCAGGTCGAGGCGGCGCATCAGCAATACGAATCCGCGAAGAATGCCGCGCAGCAGCAATATCAGGCGCTGCTGGCGGCGCGCGCGCGCGTCACGCTTGCGCGCAAGGCGGCCGCCGACGCCGTCGTTCGAGCGCCCTTTACCGGCATCGTCGGCCAGCGGATGGTCTCGATCGGCGACTACGTCACCAAGGGGATGAAGATCGCGGAGGTCGTCCGGATCACGCCGCTGCGCGTGCAGCTCACCGTCCCCGAACAGTTCGTCGCCGCGGTCGGCGTCGGGCAGCCCGTGGCTCTCGCCGTCGATGCTTTTCCTCAGCGGACCTTCACGGGAAAAGTCCGCTATGTGTCGCCCGCCCTTCGAGCCGACCAGCGCGCGCTGACCGTGGAAGCGGTGGTCCCGAACGAGAACGGCGAGCTCAAGCCGGGCATGTTCGCCACGGCGCTCGTCCAGCAGGCGGAGAAAACGCCCGCGGTGCTCGTGCCCGGCACGGCCGTCCAGACCATCGCCGGCACCAGCCGCGTGTACGTCGTCAAAGGCGATCGGGTGGAAGAGCGCGTCGTGACGACCGGACAGAAGCTCGAATCGCTCGTCGAGATCTCGAGCGGGTTGAAGGCGGGCGAGCAGGTCGCGACGTCAGGCGTCGCCCAGCTCGTCGACGGAATGAAAATCAAGTAGCGGCGGCCTTCCGAGGCGCGCGAGGTTTCTCATGCAGTGGTTAGCAGCGCTCTGCGTCCGGCGTCCGGTCTTCGCGACGGTGTTGATCCTGTCGCTGACCGTCGTCGGCGCCTTCTCCTTTCTCCAACTGGGCGTCGACCGGTTCCCGAAAATCGACTTCCCCACCGTCGTCGTGACGACCGTCCAGCCCGGCGCCGCGCCCGAGCAGATCGAGACCGAGGTGACGGACAAAATCGAAGAGGCCGTGAACACGATCAGCGGCATCGACGAGCTCCGCTCGACCTCGTCCGAGGGCGTCTCGCAGGTCGCGATCAGCTTCATCCTCGACAAAGACGCGGACGTGGCGGCGCAGGAAGTCCGCGACAAGGTGAACGGCGTACTGCCGCTGCTGCCGAAAACGATTCAGCAGCCGCGCGTCGACCGCTTCGATCCGGACTCGGCGCCGGTACTGAGCCTCGCGCTCACGGCAAACAAACCGGTTCGCGACATCACCGAGTACGCGGACAAGGTTCTCCGGCGGCAGCTCGAAAGCCTGAACGGCGTCGGGCAGGTGCTGATCCTCGGCGGGCGTCAGCGCCAGGTGAACATCTGGCTCGACGCGGCGCGCCTGCGGGCCTACAACGTCACGGTGACTGACGTGTCGCGCGCGCTGCAGTCGCAGAACGTGGAGATTCCCGGCGGCCGCATGGACCAGGGCGCGCAGTCCGTCACGCTGCGGACCCGCGGGCGCGTGCAGTCCGTGCAGGAGTTCAACCAGATCGTCGTGCGGCAGAACCAGGACCACGCGATCACGGTCGGCGACGTCGCCAGCGTCGAGGATGGCGAGGCCAACGCCGACACCCTCGCCAACGTGAACGGAGTCGACACGGTTCTCCTTCAGCTGCGCCGTCAGTCGGGGACGAACACGGTCGAGGTCGTGCGCGGCGTGAAAGAGCGTCTGGAGACGGTGAAGCAGGCGCTTCCCGCGGGTTACGACCTGCGCGTGGTTCGCGACACCTCGGAGTTCATCGAAGCGTCGATCCACAACGTCGAAGAGCACTTGATCGTCGGCTCGATCCTCGCCGCGCTCGTGGTGCTGCTGTTCCTCACGAACCTGCGCTCGACGATCATCTCGGCGATCGCGATCCCGACGTCGATCATCGCCACCTTCGGGCTCATCTGGTTCATGGGCTTCACCCTGAACTCGATGACGATGCTCGCGCTGACGCTCGCCGTCGGCATCGTGATCGACGACGCGATCGTCGTGCTCGAGAACATCTACCGCTTCGTCGAAGAGAAGCACGAGGACAAGTTCAAGGCCGCCGTCGACGCGACGCGCGAGATCGGACTCGCCGTGCTCGCGACGACGCTGTCGCTCGTCGCGATCTTCGTGCCCGTCGGCTTCATGGGCGGCATCGTCGGCCGCTTCATGAAGAGCTTCGGGCTGACGATGGCGTTCGCGATCATGGTGTCGCTGCTGGTCAGCTTCACGCTCACGCCGATGCTGTCCGCCCGGTGGCTGAAGGTGAAGCCCCACGGCGGCGAGCGGGGCAAGGGGGTCGCGCACACCTCAAAGGAGTCCGGCGTCTTCCACGCGGTCGACGCGGCGTACACGCGGATGCTGGAGTGGTCGATGGGCCACCGCTGGGCCGTCGCGGCGCTCGCCGTGCTCGTGCTGCTGTCGAGCGTGCCGCTCTTCTCGATCGTCAACAAGAACTTCCTGCCGACCGACGACCAGTCGGAATTCGAAATCAACCTGAGGGCGGCCGAAGGGACGAGCCTCGAAGCGACCGAGGTGATTGCGAACCGCATCGCGAACGGCGTGCGCTCGCGGGTGCCCGAAGTCGCGTACACGCTGGTGACGGTGGCGGGCGACCCGGCCCAGACGCGCAACGCGGCGAATGTGTACGTGCGCCTGAACCCCATCGAGCGGCGCGCGCGCGACCAGTTCACCATCATGGGCCAGGTGCGCAAGGACATTCTTCCTCCGCTCGCGGCGACGCTGCGAACCTCGGTCCAGCCGATCGCGACGATCGGCGGCAGCGGAAACCAGAACGCCGACGTCCAGTTCATCATCAACGGACCCGATCTGCGCAAACTCGACGCCTTCAGCCAGCAGCTCCTCGCCCGGGTGAAAAAGCTGCCCGGCGTGGTCGACGTCGACACGTCGATGAATACCGGAAAACCGGAGCTGTCCGTGCAGATCGACCGGCCGAAGGCGGCGGACATGGGCGTCCAGATCGCCGACGCGGCCGAAGCGCTGCGCCTCCTCGTCGGCGGCGATCAGGTGACCACCTACAACGAGGGAGGCGAGCAGTACGAAGTGCACCTGCGCGCGCGCCAGGCCGACCGCACGACGGAGCAGGCGGTCGCGGGTCTCACCGTGCCGTCCACGCGGCTGGGCGCGGTGTCGCTGGACAACGTCGCCCTCTTCGAGGCGGGCTCGGCGCCGTCCGACATCAACCGGCTCGCGCGGCAGCGGCAGGTGACCGTCTTCGCGAACCTCCTGCCGACGGCGTCGCAAGCGGAAGTGCAGAACGCGATGCTGTCGGAATTCCAGAACCTGAAGCTCGGCCCGGAATATCGCGGCGGATTCACCGGCCGGTCGAGGGAGCTCGGCCGCGCCGCGCAGAACTTCCTGATCGCGTTCTTCCTGTCGCTCGTGTTCATGTATCTGATTCTCGCGGCGCAATTCGAGTCGTGGCTGCACCCGATCACGATTCTGCTGTCGCTGCCGCTGACGCTGCCCTTCGCGCTCCTCTCGATCATCGTCTTCCAGCAGTCGCTGAACATCTTCTCGGCGCTCGGGCTGCTGGTGCTCTTCGGCGTGGTCAAGAAGAACTCGATCCTGCAGATCGACCACGCGAATCAGCTCAAGGACACCGGACTGAGCACGCACGACGCGATCGTCCAGGCCAGCCGCGACCGGCTCCGCCCGATTCTCATGACCACATTCGCGTTCGTGGCCGGCATGATTCCCCTGATCGTCTCGAGCGGCATCGGCTCGGGCACGAACCGCGCGATCGGATTCGTCATCTTCGGCGGCCAGTCGCTCGCGCTGGTCCTGACGCTGCTGGTGACGCCCGTCGCGTACTCCCTCTTCGACGACGCCTCGCGCGTCCGCGTGTTCCGGCGCGCGCCGGAGCCGCCAACCGTTCCGGAGGCCATTCATGCGTAGAACGTCTCTCGTCGTCCTCTTCTCCGTCGCGATCGCGGCTCCCGTCGGTGCGCAGCAGCCGTCGGCGCCGGCCGGCCTGCGGCTGACGGTCGACGATGCCGTGAAGATGGCGCTCGACCACAACGTGGACCTCGCCGGCGACCGCTTCGACCCGCAAATCAGCGACGCTCAGGTCGCCGCGGCGGCCGGCGTGTTCAAACCGGTGTTCAACACGGGCGTGAACCGCAACAACCAGCTGCAGGCGCCGTCGAGTTTTCTCGTCCCGACGGCGACGCGGACCGACGTCGTCACGTCGAGCGCCGGCGTGAACCAGGCGCTTCCCTGGTTCGGCACCAGCTACAACGTGGCGTGGAACGCCACCCACACCGACAGCAACAGTTTTCTCAACAGCTACAACCCGCTCGTCCAGTCCGGCCTCACGTTGAACGTGTCGCAGCCGCTCGTGCGGAACCTCTTCATCGATCCCGCGCGGCAGCAGCTTGCGACGAGCCGCATCAACCGCGACATCTCCGACACGCGCGTGCGGGAAAGCGTCGTGCGCACGACCGCCAACGTCAAGACCGCGTACTGGAATCTCGTGGCGGCGCACGCCAATGTGGACGCCCGGCGGTCGGCCCTCGATCTGGCGCAGGAGTTGGCGCGGGTGAACAAGGCCAAGGTCGACGTCGGCCAGTCGCCGCCGCTCGATCTGGTGTCGGCGCAGGCGGAAGTCGCCGCCGACCAGGAGCAGTTGATCGTCGCCGAAACCGCCGTGAAGGAAGCCGAGGACCAGCTGCGCGTCCTGATCTTCGATCCCACGGATCTCGGCAACTGGAAGGTCGCCGTCGAGGCGATCGACTCGCCGCCCGTCGCGACGGTCGCGCCCGACGTCGACGCGGCGATCGCGACGGCGCTGCGCGACCGGACCGACCTCGTCCGCGCGCGGAAGGACATCGAGACCGCCGAGACCACGGTCAAGTTCACGGGAAACCAGCGCCTGCCGGACGTGCGGCTCAACGCGAGCTACATCGCCACCGGCCTGGGGGGCACGCAGGTGCTTCGAACGGGCGGCTTTCCGGGGACGATCGTCGGACCCGGCGACGTCACGTCGTTCGGATCGGTGCTGAACCAGCTGTTCTCGTCGAACTACCCGACATGGGTCGCCGGCGTGAGCGTCTCGTACCCGATCGGCGAGAGCGCGGACGAAGCGAACTACGCGCGGGCCAAGCTCTCGCGCGCGCAGTCGGAAGCCCGGCTCAAGGGCGCCGAGGGGCGGGCGATTCAGCAGGTGCGCGACGCAGCGTGGAAGATCGAGATGAACGCCAAACGCATCGAGACGACTCGCGCTGCGCGAGAGCTCGCCGAACAGCGGCTCGACGCCGAGCGCAAGCGCTTCGAGGTGGGGATGTCGACGAGCTTCCTGGTGATCCAGGCGCAGCGCGATCTGGCGCAGGCGAAAAGCAACGAGCTCGGCGCGGTGCTTGCCTACGATCTGTCGCTCGTCGACTTCGAAGCCCTGCAGGAAGCCGGGCCCAGCGCGGCCGGGCCCGCCATACAATAGTCGAGTGAAGCGTCGAGAATTCCTGCGCCTCGCCGGCGCGACATCCGCCGGCGTGGCCATCGGAGGGCCGCGACTGATCGGACGATCGACGCCGGCTCAAACGGCGTCACACACGTTCGAGGTGACGACCCGTGTCGAAGTCCTGCAGCCCGCCGGCCGGACCCGCGTATGGGTGCCGGCGCCGCTCACGATCGTCACACCGTATCAAACGACGCTCGGCAACGCGTTCCACGCCGACGGCGGGTCCGCGAGCTTCGTCGAGCAGCCCGCCTTCGGCGTCGGGATCGTCGCTGCGGAATGGCCGGAAGGTGTCAAGCCGGTGTTGACGCTCACGAGCCGGGTCGTCACGCGGGAATTCGCCGTCGATCTGTCGCAGACCATGGCGGCCGGCAGTCGCACGGCCGACCCGGCCGTGCTCAAACGATTTCTCGAGCCTACGTCTTTTGTGCCGACCGACGGCATCGTAAAGGAGACGGCCGAAAAGATCACGCGCGGGGCGAGAACGGACATCGAGAAGGCGCGGGCCATTTACGACTGGATCGTCGAGAACACCTTCCGCGATCCGAAGACACGCGGCTGCGGTCTCGGCGACATCCGGTTCATCCTCGAATCGAAGAATCTCGGCGGCAAGTGCGCCGACCTGAATGCGCTCTTCGTCGGCCTCGCGCGGGCATCAGGCCTGCCGGCGCGCGACGCGTACGGCATCCGCGTGGCGCCCTCGGCCAGAGGCTTCAAGAGTCTTGGCGCAGCCACGTCCACGATTACGAAGGCACAGCACTGCCGGGCAGAGGTGTACCTGGCCGGGCACGGCTGGGTGCCGGTGGATCCGGCGGACGTGCGCAAGGTCGTCCTGGAAGAGCCGCCGGGCAATCTGTCCTTGAGCGACGAAAAGGTGCGCCGCGCGCGGGCGAGCCTGTTCGGCAGCTGGGAGATGAACTGGATCGCGTTCAACTTCGGGAGCGACGTCGAGCTCCCCGGCTCCACGCGCGGCAAGCTGCCCTTCTTCATGTATCCGCAGGCCGAAACCGCATCGGGCCGCCTCGACAGCCTCGACGCCGACGCGTTTCGGTACGAGATCACATCCGCGCCCGTCGCCATGTAGCGCCCGCCGTCAGGCGGACGAGAAGCCGGCTTCCGCCGGCCGGTGCCGCGGACGTTTCACCACCCGACGACGCGCACGAGCAGCCGCTGCCACGCCGGCGCCGCAAGCGTTTTCAACGTGATGTCGGCCACAAGCCCCGCGACACCCAGCGTCAGGAGCAGCCGCGCGTCGACCGGATCGGTGCGGAAGGCGAAGAGGCGGCCGAGCACCGGCGCGGACAAGACGACACCGATGATCACGAAGCTGGCGACGCGTATCACCGCCCACGGATGCCAGCCGAGCACCATCGTCAGCGCCGGACGGGCGCTCGATGCGGCGAGCGTTCCGACGTAGTGCCCCATGTAGTTCATGAGCACTGCGCCCATCGGCATGGCGAGCGTGCCGCCCGTCGCCAGCGCCAGCACTGAGAAGATCGCCGCGTGGCGCGTTTGCTCCGGGATGAACTGCGACGGCGTGCTCTCGGCGCCCCGGCCCGTCAACACCCACGCGAACATCTCCGTGCGATATGCCGCGCCCCGAATGAACAGCGT
>Ga0070714_100003769_pt1 | contig 11370 bp, 8 predicted proteins | sample LARL83metaG_FD_65450 | JGI IMG/M metagenome (GOLD analysis project Ga0070714, IMG submission 65450) | Corn, switchgrass and miscanthus rhizosphere microbial communities from Kellogg Biological Station, Michigan, USA - LAR L8-3 metaG | ecosystem: Host-associated > Plants > Roots > Rhizosphere ... | reverse complement strand
CCCGAGCTTCGTGTACGGCCCGGTGGACTGGACGAAGTACGGGAAGTCGCGCTCGTAGGCCCAGGCCATCCGGAGCGACGCCTGGACGCTGCCCGCCAGGTAGTCGTATCCCTCGGCCAGGTCGCGCTCCGACGTGACGTGCGGGGCAGCCGCGATGATCTTCTCGGCCTCCGCGAGGGCCTCAGCGAACGGCTGCGTCAGCAACGCTCGTCCCCGTGGTTGAGGGCACAGTGTCGGCGGCGGTGCCCGCGGCGGAAGTCCCGGCTGCCTGGGCTGCCTTCGGCACCCCGGCGATGAACTTGAAGCTCGGCAGGTCGTCGAGCGACATCATCGCCTCGTAGGTGCGCACGTAGCCGGTGTGCGCGATCCGCCAGGCGCCGTCCGCGCCGCGCTCGTAGCGGTCCTGGTAGTAGGCGGCCCCGGCGATGACGACGCGGTACTGCGTCGCGATCACCGTGTCCTCGAACCGCCAGGTCCCGCTGGCCTGGTTGCCGTCCACGGTGATCTCCGGCTGGCCCGCGGCGTGCACGGTGATGATCTCCGGCCCCAGGTTGTCGCGGAAGAACGTCATGATCTCGTCCCGGCCGGCGAGCTTGAGCGGCTTCCCGTAGGCGCGGGTGCCGTAGTCCACGGTGGCGTCCTCGGTGAACACGTCCGTCATCTCGTCCCAGAGCTTCTGGTCGACGCAGCGGAGGTAGCGGTACTTCAGCTGGCGGATGTCTTCGAGTACGGCAAGGTCCATGCCAACCAGCTTGGTGCATTCGCTTGATCGAGACAAGAACATGTTCTATTTTTACGACAAGATCGGGCGGCCGGGAAGGCGGCCCAAGAGAAGGCAGGCGGGCGCGATGCGGTTCAGCTATGCCGAGTCGATGACCGACCCGTCGTTCTACGCGCCGCTGGCCCGGGCGGCCGAGGAGGCCGGGTACGACTCGATGGTCATACCGGACAGCATCTGCTACCCGCGTGAGGCCGACAGCACGTACCCGTACAACCCCGACGGCAGCCGCGAGTTCCTCGAGGACAAGCCGTTTCTCGAGCCGTTCTCGCTGATCCCCGCGCTCGGCGCGGTGACCAGCCGGCTGCGGTTCACCACGTTCGTTATCAAGGTGCCGGTCCGCAACCCGGTGCTGCTCGCCAAGCAGGTCACTTCGACGGCGGTGCTCACCGGCAACCGGCTGTCGCTCGGCGTGGGCACGAGCCCGTGGCGCGAGGACTACGACGTGCTCGGCGTCGACTGGGCCGCGCGCGGTCGCCGGCTGGATGAGTCGATCGCCATCCTGCGCGGCCTGGCCGGGGGGGACTACTTCGAGTTCCAGGGCAAGACCTACGCGCTGCCCGCCGTCAAGATCGCGCCGGTGCCCACCGAGCCGGTCCCGGTGCTCATCGGCGGTCACGCGGACGCCGCGCTCCGGCGGGCCGCCCGGCTGGGCGACGGCTGGATGCACGGCGGGGGAGACCCGGCGGACCTGCCCCGGCTGCTCGACCGCCTGACCGAGCTCCGCCGGGCCGAAGGGGCGGAACGGCCGTTCGAGATCCATGTGATCTCGATGGACGCCTACAGCGTCGACGGCGTCCGCCGGCTGGAGGAGCTAGGCGTGACCGACGTGATCGTCGGCTTCCGCTGGCCTTACGAGGTTGGCCCCGACGCCGAGCCGCTCACCCGCAAGCTTGACCACCTGCGCCGCTTCGCCGACAACGTCATCACGAAGTTGTAAGCCCTAGCGGCCCTCGTTAGAACTTGTTACATTTTATCAGCGGTTACTGGCCAGTAGCCCGCGGCTCGGTACCTGTCTGGCCGACCTACCGGAGGTGGAGTCCCGTGATGCGGCTGATTATCGCAGTCATCGCCGGCCTCATGATCGCCGTGGTGGCGGTCGTGGTGGCGGAGAACGTGCTGTCCAGTGCCGCTAACGGCACGCCGAGCAGCGACACGCTCTACGTGTACGGCACCCGCTGAACCCCGCCTGATGAGGCTCCGCACTGAGCACGCGCGGTCGCTGCTGAGCTGGGCGCGGGCCAGCAAGGCGGTGCGGCTTGCGCTGCTCGCTGTGGTGCTGGCGTGCTGCGGCTACGGCTTGGCCGCCGAGTGGCCGGGGGTGCGAGCGGCACTCGGCCGGACGCACTGGTACTCACTCGCGGGTTCGGTGGCGTTGGCCATGGCCGCGGCCGGCAGCATGATGCTGGCGTGGCGGGCGCTGCTGGCCGACCTTGGCTCACCGCTGCCCGTCGCGACGGCGGCCAGGGTCACCTTCCTCGGCCAGCTCGGCAAGTACGTGCCCGGCGCGATCTGGTCATTCGCCGCGCATGTGGAACTCGGCTACGACCAGGACGTTCCTCGCCGGCGTGGTGCGGCGTCGGTTCTGACGGCGCTGGCGGTGACCGTCGCCGTCGGCCTGGCGATCGCTGCTGTCGGGCTGCCGCTGGCCTCGGCCGCGGCCGCGCGGCACTACCGGTGGGCCCTGGCCGCGTTCCCGGTGATCCTCATCTGCCTGTGCCCCCCGGTTCTCGGGCGGCTGACCGACCAGGCCCTGCGCGTGCTGCGGCTGCAGCGGCTTGAGCGGCGGCCGACCTGGCGGGGACTCGCGGTCGCGGTCGGCTGGACCGTGCTCGGGTGGCTGCTACTAGGCCTGCAGGCGTGGCTGCTGCTGGCCAGCATGACCGGCCGGAGCGCGGACGTGCTGCTGCTTGCCGTCTGCGGGTACGCGCTGGCCTGCTCGCTGGCCCTGGCGCTCGTGGTCTTCCCCAACGGCATCGGGGCGCGCGAGGTGATCCTGATCGCCGCGCTTACCCCGGTCCTTGACCGGCCCGCGGCGCTCGCGCTCGCGCTGCTCGCCCGCGTCGGCGCGACGGTCTCCGACCTGGCCTGGGGCGGGATCGCCCTCGCCGTCGGAAGGCGCCGCCGCCCCTTCCTCGAGCCTGAGGCCCGGCGGGCCCCCTTCGGCGGGTACGGCGGGTCGTCGCCCCGGGAGGTACTGTGACCGGCCAGGGCGGGAGCGGGCGAGTTGAGCTCGCGACGGCAGGAGACGGCCGGCCGCGGTCCGCGGTCCTGGCCAGCGGGGAGCGGGACCGGCCCGGGCGGCACGTGGTCTTCATCGCGTGGCGCGACCTCGCGAACCCGTGCGCGGGCGGGTCGGAAGTGCTGGTGGACCGGCTGGCCGCGGGGATGTCCGCCCGTGGCGACCGGGTCACGCTGCTCTGCGGCGGCCCGGCGGCCGAGCGCGGCTACCAGGTGCTGCGGAACGGCGGAACCTACACCCAGTTCATGCGGGCGCCGGTGACGTACTGGCGGCGGCTGGGCGACGCCGACCTGGTCGTTGAGGTCTGCAACGGGATGCCGTTCTTCAGCCCCCTGTGGTGCCGGCGTCCGCTTATCTGCCTCGTCAATCACATGCACACGGAGCTGTGGCGGCTGCGGTTCCCCGGTCCGCTCGCGGCGGCCGGAAGGTTTGCCGAGAGCAGGCTGATGCCCTGGGCGCACCGGAACAATCTCTTCCTGACCGTGTCCGACTCGACCGCCGGCGCCCTGCGCGAGATCGGCGTCGGCCAGGACCGCATCCGGCAGATCTGCAACGGAGTGGTGCAGCCGGATCCCCTGACACCCCGCTCACCACGGCCCATGTACCTGGCGCTCGGCCGGCTGGCTGACTACAAGCGCATCGACCTGCTGCTGAAACTCTGGAGCCGGGTCCGGCGGGTCGCCGGCGGTACCCTGGTGATCGCCGGCGACGGCCCGGAGCGGGCCAGGATCGAGGCGCTGGCCGGCCCCGACGTGATCGTCACCGGCCGGGTGAGCGAGGCGGAGAAGCACCGCCTGCTGTGCGCCGCCTGGCTGCTGCTGCACCCGGCGCTGATCGAGGGCTGGGGAATGGTGGTCGCCGAGGCGGCCATCCGCGGCACTCCGGCCGTCGGTTTCGACGTTCCCGGACTGCGCGACTCGGTCATCAGCGGCCGGACCGGGCTGCTGGTCAGCAGTGAAGGCGAGTTCGCGTCGGCCTGGGCGTCGCTGGCGCTCAATCACCCGGCCAGGGAGGCGATGGGGGAGGCGGCCAGGGAGCGCGCGGAGCGGCTCCACTGGTCGCTGGCCGTCGAGGGCTTCGCCCGGGTCGCGGACGACGCGCTGGCCAGGGTCGTACCCGGCCGGAGAAGCGGATGAGCGCCGGCCCGCTGCGCGGGTTCTACGAGAAGCCCGACGTACCAGACAGTTCGGGACCCGACCGGGCGCGCAGGCAGGCACGGATGCTCCGTGAGGTGCTGCGCGGCGTGGGTTCGCCGGCCTCGATCGTGGACATCGGGTGCGGCGACGGCGCGGCGACCGCGCTGGCGGCCCGGGTCAACCCGGGGCATCGGATCCTCGGGCTTGACTGGTCCGCTGACGCGCTGCGGCGCGCCCGGGCGCACGGACTCGCCCTCATCCGGGCCGAGGCGGAGCCGGGCGGCCTGCCGATCGCCTCGGGGCACGCGGACGTCGTGATCATGAGCGAGATCCTTGAGCACCTGGTGGACCCCGATTCGGTGCTCGAGGAGGTGCGGCGAGTGCTCAGGCCCGGCGGGACCCTGCTGCTGTCCACACCGAACCTGGCGGCCTGGTACAACCGCGGCCTGCTCGCGGTCGGCGTCCAGCCGGTCTTCACCGAGGTCAGCCTGCGCGGCGTGTTCGGCAGGCCGGGCAGCCAGGTGGCCGGCCACCTGCGCCTGTCTACCAGGAGGGCGCTCGTCGGGCTGCTGGCCGCCCGCGGCTTCGGGGCGATCCGGGTCTCCGGCGCGTGCTATCACGACGTCCCGGGGGTGCTGCGACCGCTGGACACCGCATTCTGCGCGTGGCCCGCGGCGGCGTCGATCCTCCTGGCGCGAGCCGTCAGGACATGATCCCGTTCGCCGGCCCGAGGCACGGCACGCAGCAGCGGGCCACGGCTGGTCCCAGCCCGTCCGCGCCGGCTGCGCCCCCGGGTGCCAGGGGCGCGGCGGCCCGGCTTACCTGGCGCGTTCCCGGCGGCCGACGGCCCGGCCGCCGCGAGCCGTGGCCCGCGGCCTGGTGGGCCGCCCTGGCCGGGCTGCTGCTCGGGCTGCTGGCCGTGGGGCCCGCGCTGGCTCGCGGGTTCGTCCTCAGCTACGACATGGTGTTCGTGCCGCAGCCGCCGTTTACACCGGCCTTGCTCGGGCTGGCCGGCGGCGCCGCCAGGCCCGTGCCGAGCGACGCCGTCGTCGCCGTCGCGGCCCGGCTAGTCCCCGCCGACATCCTGCAGAAGCTCGTCCTGCTGTCCATTTTTGCGCTGGCCTGCTCCGGTGCGGCGGCCCTGCTGGCCGACGGCTGGCGGGCGCGGACGGGGAAACGGGCGCCGCTGCTCGCCTGCCTGGCCGCCGGGGTCTACTACACATGGAACCCCTACCTGGCCGAACGGCTGGTGATGGGCCAGTGGGCGATGCTACTCGGCTACGCCGGGCTCCCCTGGGTGCTGCGGCTGCTCTGCACGGGACCGGAACGAATCGGGCGCCCCCGTTTGGTGCTGACACTGCTTCCCGCCGCCATCAGCGGGTTCGCCGGGATGACGATCACCGGCCTGGCCGCCGCGCCGGCCGCGCTGGCCGGCGGCGGCCGCGGCCGCCGCGCGGGCCGGCTCGCCGTCGTTTCCGCCACGTGCCTGCTGCTGAGCCTGCCCTGGATCATCCCGTCACTGATCGAGCCGGTGCGCGCGGACCCGGCCGGCGCGAACCTCTTCGCGGCTAGGGCGGACACGCCGTTCGGTTCACTCGGCAGCCTGCTAACGCTGTCGGGCATCTGGAACGCCCAGGCGGTGCCGCTCGGCTACGGTGGCCTCCCGGCCGCGTTCTGGCTGGTGGTGGTCACCGTGGCCGGGGCCGGCTACGTGCTGCTCGCCCGGCCGGGCCGGCTGGCGCCCGGACTCGGCGCCGCCGGGCTGATCGGGCTCGCGGTGGCCGCGCTCGGTGTGAGCTCGCCGGGCCGCGCGGTGCTGCGCGACCTCATCTCGGCCTGGGCGGGCTTCGCGGTGCTGCGCGACGGCCAGCAGTACGTGGCCGCGCTCGCGCTCGCCGAGGCGACGGGCCTCGGCGCTTGCGTCGCCTGGGCAGCGCAGCGGGTTCACCGCAGGCCCGGTCACGGCGGTGAGCGCGGCGCTGGCCCGGACGCCAGCGTCGGCCTGGGGACGGCGGCGCTCGGCGTGGCCGCCGTGCTCGCGCCGGTCCTGCTGCTGCCGGGGATGGCGTGGGGATCGTCCGGGCGGCTGCACGCGGTCCGGTACCCGGCGGACTGGATGACCGCCCGCCAGCTGATCGACGCCGACCCGGTGCCAGGAACGGTGCTGCTCCTGCCGTGGGCCCAGTACCGCCGGTACCGGTGGAACGACGGCGAGGCGGTGTTCGACCCGTGGCCGCGGCTGCTGGCCCGCGACGTGATCGCCAACGATGCCCTGACCGTCGGCAGCCAGACCGTCGGGCAGGAAAGTGCCGCGTCCGTTCAGCTCAACCAGGTCATCGCCCAGCCGGGCCGGCTGACTGGCAAGCTGCAGGCGGCCGGGGTCCGCTACGTCGTGGTGGACGCGGGGCCGCTGCTTGACGGGCCGCGGGCCGACCTGGACGCTGCGGCCCGGCTACCTGGCGCCCAGCTGGTTCTGGCCAGTCGCGACCTGGTGGTCTTCCGGCTGCGGGCGTCGGGAGGGCACTCATGAGTGAAGGCCTGGCCAGGTCGGCGCGGCTGTTCCGGTTGTTCCTGCGCGAGCAGACGGCGCCCGCGCTGTTCTACGCCGCGGTGGCGGAGGATGCCGTGACCCAGCTCGCCGCTTACGGCGACCTGGCCGGGAAGACCGTGTTCGATATCGGCGGCGGTGCGGGGTACTTCACGGCGGCATTCCGGGCCCGCGGTGCGGACTGCTACCTCTTCGAGCCCGATCCGGCCGAGCTGTTCAGTGGCAGCGGCACCGCGGAAGGCCCAGGCACTCTGGAAGGCCCAGGCACTCTGGAAGGCCCAGGCACTCTGGAAGGCACGGTGCTCGCCGACGGGTACTGGCTGCCGGTCCGTGACGGCGGCGCGGACATCTGCTTCTCGTCCAACGTTCTCGAGCACGTCGCCGACCCGGTCGGCCTGATCGGCGAGATGGTCCGGGCGACCAGGCCCGGCGGCCTTATCTACCTGTCGTTCACGAACTGGTACTCCCTGTGGGGCGGCCACGAGATGTCGCCCTGGCATTACCTGGGCCCGCGGTTCGCGCGGCGGCGTTACCGCAGGCGGCACGGCCGCGAGCCCAAGCATGAGGTCGGCCGCACGCTGTACCGCCTGCACGTGGGGCCCGTGCTCCGGCTCGTCCGGTCCATGGACGGGATCGAGATCGTCGACGCGCGGCCGCGCTACTACCCGCGCTGGTGCCGGACCGTGGTCCGTGTTCCGTGGCTGCGGGAGGTGCTGACCTGGAACCTCTTGCTGGTGCTGCGGCGGACGGCCTGAACACCCCAGGCCACGGCAGCACAGACCTAGTCCCGTACACCGCGGCGGGCAGGCCGCCGCTGCGAATCGAGTGGCCGAGCCGGCCGGACCGGCCGGGCGAACCAGTCCGGCTGCGTGACCGGTGGTGCTTTTCCGCGGTGTTCCTCATCGCCCTGGTGGTGTTCGCCAGCACCGATACCGGCCAGATGATCTTCGACACCAAGCTCGGCGTGGACATCGACGCCGCGGGCTTCCTCACCCGGCTCTGGCCGCTGTGGAATCCCCTTGAGTGGTTCGGCACGCTGCAGAACCAGTACATCGGCTACGCCATCCCCATGGCACCGTTCTTCCTGCTCGGCCAGTCCGCCCACGTGCCTGTCTGGCTGATCGAGCGGCTGTGGCTCGCGGTTCTCATCACCGTCGGCTTCGCCGGCCTGGTCAGGCTGGCCCGGGCGCTCCAGATAGGCACCGACGGCTCGCGCCTCGTGGCCGGCGGCGTTTTCGTGCTGTGGCCGACGTTCACCATTGTCCTCGGGTCGACGTCCGCGGGGGCCGTGCCTGGTCTCGTCGTCCCGTGGGCGATCCTGCCCCTCGTCGGGGCGGTCCCCCTGTCACCAAGGAAAGCCCCGCCAGCCCGGAAAGCCCCGCCAGCCAGGAAAGCCCCGCCAACCAGGAAAGCCCCGCCAGCCCGGAAAGCACTGCGGCCCGCCGGGCGGGCCGTGGCGCTTTCCGGGCTGGCGGTCGCCGCTATGGGCGGAGTGAACGCGGCGTCCACCGGCTACGTGCTCGTGCTGCCCGCCCTGTTCATCCTCATCACGGCCAGCGAGCGCCGGCTGAGGCTGCTGGCCGGGTGGGCCGCCGCGGTACTGGCCGGGACGGCGTGGTGGCTGGTACCGCTGCTACTGCAGGGCAAGTACTCATTCAACTTCCTGCCGTATATCGAGCAGGCCGCCACCACGTTCCGGTACATGTCGGCGGCGGCCTTCCTGCGCGGTGCCGGGAACTGGACCGCCTACCTGAACCTCGGAACCCCGTGGCTGTCCGCGGGCTGGGCGGAAGTCACGTCGCCCGCCGCGATCCTGGCCTCGGCCGCCGCGGCCGGCGCTGGACTTTACGGGCTGGCCTGCCGGGACATGCCCGCCCGGCGCTGGCTGCTGGTTAGCGTGGGCGTGGCCGCCGCGGTGGCGCTTACCGGGTACTGGGGGGCGCTCGGCGGCCCGCTGAGCGGGCCGACGGACCAGTTGTTCGACGGGGCGCTGGCCCCGCTGCGCAGCCTGTACAAGATCGAGCCGGTCGTCGCCGTGGCGCTGGCCCTCGGCGGCGCTCACGCGGTGTCCCGCTGGGCGAGCGGCAAGCTGCCGGTGCGCACGGGCCGGGTGCCGACAAGCGCGGCGCTGGCGCCGCTGGCTGCGCTGGCTTTCCTCGGGCTCGCGGTGCCGCAACTGTCCGGCCAGGTACTGCAGCCGGGGTCGTTCAGCCAGGTACCCGCGTACTGGAGCCAGGTGGCAGCCTTCCTGGCCGCCAATTCGCCCGGGCAGACGGCGCTGGTCGTGCCGGCGGACTCCCATGGCCTGTACCGGTGGGGCGACCCCATCGACGACCCGCTTGAGCCGCTGGCCCGTTCGCCGTGGGCCGAGCGCGCGCTCGTGCCGTTCGGCGGGGCCGGCTCGCAGGTCTTCCTGACCACCGCCGAGCGGGCGGTCGAGTCCGATGAAGCGGTCCCTGGCCTGGCCGCCTACCTGGCCCGGGCCGGCGTCCGGTTCGTGGTGGTCAGGAACGACCTCAGTCCCGCCACGATCGGCTACGTCTCCTCGCAGATCGTCAACCAGACGCTGGCGCTGTCCGGATTCGAGCGCGTCGCGTCGTTCGGCCCCCAGGTCCCGTCTTCCGCCAGCTATCTGCAGCCGCAGCCGCTGTCGCCCAGTCAGGCGCCGAGCTACCCGGCGGTGGAGGTCTTCCAGGCGACCAGCCCCGCGTGGCGGCCCGCGGGCCCGGTCGCCGTCCTCCCGGTGGACCGTACGGTGCTGGTCAACGGCGGACCTGACTCGCTGCTGCAGTTGGCTGGCGAGGGCGCCGTCACCAGCCAGCCCGCGGTGATCGCGGGTGATCCGCTGCCCGTGCGCCCGGACCTGTGGGCGGTCACCGACGGGCAGCGCCGGGCCGACAACGAGTTCGGGCAGACGAACCAGAACGTGTCGTTCACCTACACGGCGACCGAGACGAACCCGCCGGACGACCAGTTCGGCGGGGCCGGCGGCCCGCCGCGCCAGCTCCTCCCGGTGGCGGCGGCCGGGCACCAGACGGTGGCCGTGCTGTCCGGCGCGGCGCAGGTCACCGCCTCGTCCTATGGCGACTGGCTCGTCCAGGCGCCGCAGTACGACCCGGTCAACGCCTTCGACGGCGATCCGGCCACCGCGTGGGCGGAGGGCTCTCCCTACACCCCGGTCGGCCAGTGGATTCAGCTCAACCTCGACCGGACGCTGGACCTGCCGGCCACGATCGGCATCCAGCTGCTCGCCGACAACCCCAGCCGCTCGGTGGCCAGCCGGGTCCTGGTCAGCACCGCCGCGGGCAGTGTCAGCACCGGCCTGGCGGACACCGGGACCGTGCAGCCGCTGCGCGTGCGGCCGGGGGCCACGAACTGGCTGCGCGTCACCATCACCGCGGCGAGCAACGTGGTGGCCGGCGCACCCGGTGCCGGGTTCACCGGCGTGTCTGTCCCCGGCATACAGGTGACCCGTTACCTCCAGCCAGCCGAAGACTCCACGGGCACCCAGGCGGCATCGGCGGTCTACTCCTTCAGCCAGCAGGCCGCCTCACCCGCGGCCGCCTCCGGTCCGCAGGCGAGCCAGGTGCTCGCCCGGACATTCCAGGTGCCGGCCGCCCAGCGGTTCAGCGTGACCGCCGCTGCCGTGGCTGTGCGCGGCGCGGCGCTCGATCGCCTCATCGCCAGCCTGGCGCCGGCCAGCCGGTCTACCTTCCAGGTGACCGCCAGCTCCACCTGGGGCTCACTCCCGCAGTACGGCCCCGCCAACCTGTTTAGCGCCAGCGGCAGGCCGTGGATCGCGAGCTCCGCTGATCCGACCCCGCTGCTGCACGTGACCTGGCCGGGCACGCGGACGATCAGCGAGCTGGTACTCAGCCCGGCGTCCGGTGCCGCGTTCCCGTCAACCGTGGAAATAGCCAGCGCGCAGGGCAGCCGGCTGGCCATCGTCGGCCAAGGGGGCGTCGTGCGGCTGGTGCCGCCGCTTCGCACCAGCCAGCTGTACGTGATCTTCCCGGGCACTCAGTCCGGCGTGTCCGGCATCGGCGCCCAGCAGGGGGAACTCCCGGTAGGCCTCTCCAGGCTCACGATCCCCGGCCTGGCCGGGCTGCGGGTAGCCGCGCCAAGCGATCAGGCCACGTTCCTGCTTGCCTGCGGGCAGGGGCCGACGGTCAGCGTCGACGGGAAGAAGTACTCCACCGAACTCAGTGGCACCGTGGCCGAACTGGTCCAGTCCCTGCCGGTTAAGGTGCGGCTCTGCGCCCCCGGCGGCCAGCTTTCGCTGAGCGCTGGGCGGCACTGGCTGCTCGCGACGCCGTCAAGCGCATTCGTCCTCACCGACCTGGGCCTGCGCGCTCAGCCGGCCAGGACCGCGGCCAGTCCGGCCAGCACCGCCAGTCCGGCCAGCACCGCCGATTCGGCCAGCACTGCCAGTCCGGCCAGCACCGCCAGTCCGGCCAGCACCGCCAGTCCGGGCAGCACCGCCAGTCCGGCCAGCACCGCCAGTCCGGCCAGCACCGCCAGTTCGGCCACTGCCGCCAGCCCGCCGGCCGCCGTCTCCGCGGGGCAGCGCACGGCCACGCTGCTGAACTGGCAGGCCGACAACCGCAGCCTGCGCGTCGGACCTGGCGCGGAGAGCTACCTGGAGATCCACGAGAACTTCAACGCC
>Ga0070714_100003768_pt1 | contig 11372 bp, 9 predicted proteins | sample LARL83metaG_FD_65450 | JGI IMG/M metagenome (GOLD analysis project Ga0070714, IMG submission 65450) | Corn, switchgrass and miscanthus rhizosphere microbial communities from Kellogg Biological Station, Michigan, USA - LAR L8-3 metaG | ecosystem: Host-associated > Plants > Roots > Rhizosphere ... | reverse complement strand
ACGAGGAACGCGGCAAAAAAAACGGGCACCACCCGAACGTCTGCATGCCTGCTGCCCGTTCGGAATCCGACGCTACTCACGATAATCTCTTTTCGGCCACCTAAATAAGGACGTTTGCCCTTTTTCGGGCCTTTGGTGGCCGCTTGCGGACATGAATCTCAGTCTCCTTTGAATTTCTGCAACTGTGAGCGGCTCGTGCGACAGAATCTTCCATTTCCCGCCAGAAAGGGGATCGTCAAACAGATATTCAAAGCGCGCCTCATTTCCCGGAGTATGCGCGCTATTCATTCTTTAAATATGTCAGTATTAAGATTAATCCAAGATTAAAGTTGGATTAAATTATGTTAAGATTTGATTCTACGTGCGGACGATATCAAGGGGCGCCTGCCATCCGCCGGACGCACCTTGCGCCGCCGCGACCAGTTTCGCTTCTCTTCGGGAGGATAGCTTCTCCAATTATCGCCAGTGGCCTCAGAGAACTCCATTCTATTTTCTAACGCGTCACGAGTTTTAGCGCAATGAGCACGACTTTTCTTGGTCTCAAGCGGTCGCTTAATAAATTTTGCCTGAGAGTTATCGGGGGTGGAGGGAGGAAAAGGCAACGTCGTGGGTTTCGTTGTATTTGCGGCTTCCGAGGGGGCTGTGAAGGGCTCATAGCCCGGGTACGCTGTGATTTGGGGTCAGTATTCCCAAGTCGAGTAAATCCGTTTGCATTGACGCCTTTGCGAATTAGTCATTGCGGATGACTCCAAAAGAATGCGCAATTTCTGCCCTCTCTTGGCCAAAAAAGGTGTAGATTGGAGCGCTCTATGGGAGCACATATTCAACGCAAAATAACCATATCTAAAGGCACCATGGGAAATCTTTCTTTCGCAATCACGACGTTGACCAGTGACACGGCTCCGACAAAGCCCAAGGTCCTAATTATAGAAGATGAACCGATCATGGCGCATGCAACCAAGTTGCTCTTGCATAAACTTGGTTACGGAGTATGCGGAATTGCCACTAACGCAGAACAAGCTCTCGAAATAGAGAGTAAAACGCAGCCAGATGTCATCCTGGTTGACATCGATATTCCGGGAAAGGTCGACGGTATAGGCGTTGCGGCCGAAATACGCAGACACCGAGCAGTCCCAATTGTTTATTCGAGCGCTCTACGAGACGCACACACATTGCGCCGGGTCCAGCTTGAGGGGCCGATGATCTATTTGGCCAAACCGTACGAATCATTTCAATTGCAGTTCGCCATGGAAACTGCCATCCGCAAGTGTGAATTGCGAACAGAGGTCACAAAATGGGAGGAACATTCCCGCATATTGTTTGAGAACAATCCGCTTCCGATGTGGATTCTTGATTTGAAGGATTTGAGATTTCTTGACGTGAACGAGGCGGCGGTCAGGAACTATGGATATTCAAGATCAGAATTCCTGCAAATGAGTTCTCTTGACATTCGACCTCCAGAGGAGATCCCCGTTTTGCTGTCTCATTTGGCGAGTGCGACTAGTGGGACTGGCCCGGCGGGAATCTGGCACCACCGGAAGAAAGATGGCACTCGTTTCCCCGTTGAGATTATAGCGCATGCTTTAAACTGGAATGGACGTCCTGCGCAGATTGTCAGTGCAACCGACATTACGGAAAAGGAGGCGATAGAACAGCAGCTTCTGCGGTCGCAAAGGGTGGAGAGCATTGGGGCTTTGGCATTGGGTATCGCTCATGACCTGAACAATATTTTTGCTCCTATTCTGCTATCGGCGCAGATGTTGGAAAACGCCGATGATTTGGAAAAAAAGACCTTGGGAGATACAATAATCACAAGCACCGAACGCGGCATTCAGATCGTTCGGCAGTTTATGACTTTTGCGAAAGGAGGTGACGGCACGCGCGCGATTCTGAATCTAACTGATGTTATCCGAGATATTTGTACGGTAACGTCAGAAACTTTTCCCAAAAACATTTCATTCCGGACAACGGTCGGCCCGGAGTTGTGGCACGTGATTGGCGAGCCGACGCAATTGCATCAAATGCTGCTGAATCTGACTGTCAACGCGCGGGATGCCATGCCCGATGGTGGAACGCTTTCGATCTGCGCTGAAAATGTTGACGTGAACCGGGATACACCAGCCCGATTCGGTGCAGTAAACCGGGGGCCGCATGTCTTATTGAAAGTTGCAGACACAGGCCAAGGGATGAGTGAAGAGATTCAAAGGAAGGTATTTAGCCCATTTTTCAGCACGAAAGAACCGGACAAGGGGACTGGTCTCGGCTTATCCATTGTTGCAGGAATTGTGCGCAGGCACAGGGGCTTCCTCAATTTGTACAGCCAGCCAGGATGCGGGGCGACTTTTGAGATTTATCTGCCTGCGGCAGCCATTCAGCCGAATGGAATAATTCATCCAAAGGAAAGCCCCGACTGCTGGTGAAAGCAGCCGAGGCTCGATTGATTCCCTGGTTATCGGAAGACGCCTCGTGGCGATTGTGGAGAACTCGGAAGACGCGATTATCGGCAAAACACTGGATGGCGTGGTCACCAGTTGGAACCCAGGTGCGGAAAAGTTGTTTGGCTATTCGGCATCTGAAATGAGTGGCAGCTCAATTCGCCAAATTATCCCACCGGAGTGTGGCACGGAAGAAGACATGATTCTCCTTCGGCTCAGAGCTGGACAAAGCACACATCGCCAAACTGTGCGTGTCACGAAGAATGGCCAACGTGTGCCGGTTTCAATCACGTGTTCCCCGGTTAAGGATGCGGACGGCAATGTCATTGGTGGTTCCAAGATCGCCCGCGACATCACTGAACAAAAAGAAACGGAAGAAAAGCTTCAAGAGGCGCGGCGGAAACTTTTGCTGCACGCGGCGGACCTTGAAGCGACCGTGGCGGAGCGCACCGCAAAATTGCAGGACTCAGTGAACGAGCTTCAGTCGTTTTCCTACAGCATTGCTCACGATATGCGAGCGCCGCTTCGAGCAATGGGCAACTTCGCTCAGTTGTTGCTCGATGAAGCATCAAGCGGCGACCTGCCGCCGGACGCCAAAGATTTTTGCCAGCGCATCATCGTCGGTGCGGAACGCTTGGACAATCTGATTAACGATGCACTCAATTACACAAAAGCCATGCTTCAGGAGTTCCCGCTGCAATCTGTGAATTTGGAGAAAATTGTGCGCGGATTGCTGGACACCTATCCGAATCTTCACGCTGACACTGCCGAAATTCGAATCGAAGGAATTCTTCCGGCCGTTCTGGGGAACGAGTCCTTGTTGACGCAATGCTTTTCTAATTTGCTCGGCAATGCCGTCAAATTCGTCGCGCCAGGTGTGCGCCCGAAAGTCCGTGTCTGGTCAGAACGCAAAGAAGGTGTCACTCGGATTTGGGTCCAGGACAACGGCATAGGCATTCCCAAACATGCTCAACCGCGGCTGTTCGCGATGTTTCAAAAATTGGATAACCAAGTCCAAGCTCAAGACTTAATCGTCGTTCGCGCAGGTGCTGGCCGACAGTTTTGGGCTGTTCTGTAGCAGTTCTGGTCCGTGGAAAAGTCAAAACAGGTGAGGTCGGTAGCTTTATAAATTGTCGCAGAAGGTCCCATTCTTTCTGTGCTGGCTCGCACCGGTCAAATTCCCATCGCCGGACCCAATGCACCGGAATCCCCGTTATGATGGCAAGCTGTTTGCACGATAATCCGGCCTGTTTTCATTGAACCATGAGAAGATCGCCAATGGTCTTAATTTCGAGAGGAAATGGCTTGTGATGGTAGAAAAGGCGTGTTTTCCTCACGTTCGGAACGTGGATCGTGCGTTGTGCAAATGTCAAACGCGCGGATAGGCGTATTACAGGCGGAAATCATTTGGTTCGCGATTGGAATCGGCAGAGGACTTGCCAAAATCGAGGAGCCGGTTTAGTTCGACCTCTTTCCCAGTTCTTAAGAGTGCTGCTACTGACGTTCAGTTTCAGCGCGAATTCGTCTCTGTTTAGATTCAGTCGAGAACGCGCATCTATCAGCACTTTTTGCAGCATTTCGGCGTTTGAACCGAAGGGTGGCGAATCCACCCTTGTCGCCTTGATCATGAGATGGCAAAAAGGGTTCAGAACCGACCCCTTCCGCCACTAACCTGTTGAGTTCAAAGGTTACGATAATAGTTGGAGGCGGACGTCTGATCCCTGAAACACGGCTGAAAATCGCCATCACGCCAGCACTCCCCAGCCGAACTTAGAGGAAGTTTGGATTCAACTTCACGAAACAGCAAAACCTCGCCTACGCACGTGATGAATACCGGCGTCGCGGTACTGGGGTGGCGATCGGTCGGACCCTTATGAAGAAAAAAGGCCTGAGATTGCGCCCACCAAAGTGACAGTCGAAGCAGTGATTCGTAAATATGTTGAAGACGATTTTCCCGACCGCTGGCTCAGGCCCCGCATCGGCGAGTGCTGCTTTTCGCACTCTTAAATTGTATCCCGAAATCGCAATCCACTTCAACGAAGACCGGTATCGGGCATGATTCTCGCACGGTTCAGCCGGAAACCATTCTTATAGCGACTAAGTTGTTACCGCTTGTCCCGTTTGAGATCCAACGTCAAAGCAAATCGGGAACTGACGTATCGGACTTCCGCATATTCGAATGGCCGATTGCCGGCATCAGAGACCGTGTGCCGTCGAAGCAGGAGTGGCTCGTTGGCGGGCACATCAAGAATTTTGGCAAGGGTCGCATTGGCGCCAATCGCAAGAAACTCCTCCCGCGCCTGGTAAGGACGGACTCCCGCTGCCATTTCAATCACTTCATAAAGAGGGCGGCTAAATTTCTCGTCGCTTTTCAGATTCAATCGCGGATGGAACCACGAAATGCTCTGCAAGACTGGGCGGTTTTCCCAACCGCGCACGCGAGCTAACCGCCAGATTTTAGTGCCCGGCTCAATTCGCAGCGCCTGCGCCGCTTCAGCGCTGGCCTCTACATTGCGGAAATTCTGCCGATAGTTCTCCACCTTGATCCCCTTGGCTGCCATTTCGCGGGTAAAACTGCGCCACGCGAGAACCCCTGATTCCATCTGGCGGCTCGCGATTCGCGTTCCCACCCCGGCTTTGCGCTCCAGCAGGCCCTCAAAAACCAATTTGCTGATGCCGGATCGCACGGTGCCGCGGCTCACTCCCAATTCTGAAGCGAGAGTCGCTTCGTCCGGTATGAACTGGTTCTTGTCACGATATTCTGGGTCTTGAGTCAGATCGCGCAACAATTGCTCTACTTGGGCTCGCAATGGAATGGGGCTTTCGTGATCAATTTGCAGCATATATATATTCGTTCTATTGTATAGACAAATGACGCGGCCGGTCAAATAAAAGTTCCGCGGCCGCTTTCCAGTGTCTTCACACGCTTTCAAGATATTCTCGGCGCAATCCTGCTATATATTGTTTTAACCTGCGATGTGCACGCGGCCCAATTGAAAGTTGAGGGATTGAAATGCAAAGGCTGCGCCGATCCGAGGGGGTTAATACCGCTGCGCCGCCTTGCTGGCGAGTGCGCGTCAACGAACTTCCCGATCAAGACAAAATGCGGCGTGGGGCGTCGCGCTTATCCGCGATCGTGCCAATCGCGTTCTTTTGTTTTTCTTAATTGGCAGAGCGCAAGAAGCTGTAATTCTCAGCGAAGGTTTGATGTACGGCGTCAGTTTTGGCCGCGGGCGGCAAGGCCGGTGCGGCGCTGTCCACAATTGCCACTTGGATCACCTTGGCTTCCACCAAGCTGGTCACTTGGGCTCGGTTGCCGGGCACTCCGATCATGTTGCCTAAGGACGCGGTCGCTACCACAAGCACGGGAGGATGATTCGGAGCAACTCGGTTCACGTCACCAGGTCCTAAAAGGGGTGGTCCCGCCAACGAAACGACAACTCCTCCGCCAGCCTGGGCGAGCGCAGCGAGAAAGTCATCGGGCTTCAATCCGACTCCGGCGAGATGCATGGGATCCCCCACGTTCGCCGGGATCGTAACCACGGTGAATTTTTGTTTCTTCATGGCCGCCTTGAAACTGTCTTCGACCGTGGACGATGCTCCCGGCTTCCATTGGGGCGTAATCAGAACCACCTGTTTGCTGCTCGTGGCATGCTCCGTCTCTTCAGCCAGGATTTTACCAAGAGCCTCGCTGGCACCCAATTCCTGTTGCACTGCCGGCGGCTTGCAAGCAGATAAAATCATGAACGACAAGATCGCGCCGGCAGCACAAATATTTCGACAGATTTTCTTCATGCGTGGATGGAACGACACTTAATCAGGTTTGTTTTGATAGTCGTATGCCCCGGGAATTGACGCGGTTGGATAAGCGTAGGGCTGCGGTCCCAAAGAGGGGTTGTAATACACCTTAATGAATTGGGCATGGCCATCAACCATGCTGACGTTCACCAAGGCATCTTTGAAGGAAACATCCCGGTTGCCGTAAGGATTTTTATGCCAGGAATAACTCCAATGAATCGGCCATTCAGCCATCAACCACGTTCGGCTCGGATGTTTGATCGTAGTGAGGCGGATGTCAGTCAAATTATCTCCGGCGCCATTGAATACGTAGCTGTCGTAGTCAACGAGAGGGTTGTCGTGGTGGGGCATTGGATAGCCCGCTACTTCCACCCAACCCCGGTCTTTGGGGCAATGAAAGACCATGTCGTTGCTGCCCGACGTGGGCGGATAGACGAAGAGCCCATTCAGAGTCACCTGGCTTTGCCGGAGGCCGATGAAGGGCTTGATCAATTCCTTATACCACCACCAGATTTCCTCCGCATCGGGATTCGGACCGGGATGCCGGGTGGAATGGACAGCGAATGCCCCGGGGGTCTTATCGGCGGAATCGCCACAATACAGGATCATCGCCAGATTGGTCTGCTTGAGATTGCTCAGACATTGCGCCTGGATCGCCCTGTTTTTGGATTTTGCCAGGGTTGGCAACAGCATCGCCGCAAGAATTGCGATGATGGCAATGACCACCAGCAGTTCAATAAGAGTGAAAGCCCGCGCGGCTTCGCCCTCGATTCGAACCCCAGCCCTTAATCTTGTGCCTGTTGCATTCATAATGAGCTTGCTCGTTTCTGCACGAACGATACCGCCGCCCGGCTGACGGGCGTGAAAGCGATTCAATAGACGCTGTTTACGGTTCAGAGCCCAAGCGTCCCTATTTGTATAAACATTTATAATAATAAGCTCCAACTTGTCAATCCCGCGTTCGCCCTTTTTAGAACCGCTCCCTGTCGCCTGGTGGCTGGCCTCTTTTATTAACCTGCACGATTTCAGGGTGTTACGCGATTTAACTCCTGGAAGGCGCAAAACCGTTTCGTGGCAACTGCCTAAGGAACTTCAAGGCATTCGTGAAATCCGGCTGCCTCGGAAAAGGAAAAAGTCGTGACGCAGTCATTCAAAGAATTTATTGCCTTTGTTCATACATATAGACAGAATATCGGCGCGCTTTTTTAAAGTTTTAAATAGTGGCAGAATCTGCACGTCCAATCGAAATACGCCCATGTCAACGTTCTTCCGCTCCAGTGCAATCGCATTCGCGCTCATTGCATTCCTGCCTTGGGACAGGGGCGCGGAATCCGGGACCGCCAACGGAACAATGCCGTTCCAGGCAGATTGGAAATCCCTGGATAAACGTCCCACCCCCCAGTGGTATCTCGACGCCAAGTTCGGGATCGAATTCCATTGGGGAATCTATTCCGTGCCCGCGTGGGCCCCTCCGCATGACTCCCTTCCCTATGCTGAATGGTATTGGAAGAAGATATCGAACGAATCGCCGACGAATTCCTGGTGGCAATTCCACAAGACGAGGTACGGTGAGGATTTTCATTATCCGGACTTTGCAACCCAATTTCGGGCCGAGCTGTTTGACGCTGGACAGTGGGCGGACCTTTTTGCGAAATCCGGCGCCCAATATGTAGTGCCAACCTCCAAGCATCACGACGGTTTTTGCTTGTGGCCCAGCCAGGAGGCCAGCAGGGATTGGGGCCGTCCTTGGAACACGGTGGAGGTTGGCCCCCATCGCGATGTGCTGGGCGAGATGGCGCAGGCCGTTCGTAAGCGGGGATTGAAGTTCGGGGTGTATTATTCGTTGTATGAATGGTTCAATCCCATGTATCTCACCAACCGCGCTGAATATGTGGCGAAACACATGATTCCGCAGTTTAAAGATTTGGTAACGCGGTACCAGCCGGCCATTGTTTACACCGACGGCGAATGGGACATGAGTTCTGACGACTGGAAGAGTCCGGAGTTGGTTGCCTGGTTGTTCAATACCTCACCCTGCAAGGATTATGTGGTCATCAATGATCGGTGGGGCAAGGAGACGCGGCATTGCCATGGCGGATTTTACACAACCGAATACGGCGCCGGGATGAAAGATGACTCGCATCCTTGGGAAGAAAGCGACGGCATGGGATATTCCTATGGCTACAATCGGGCGGAGAACCTCGAAGATTATAAAAGCTCCCGCCAGTTGATTTTGATGCTGTGCGACCTCGTTAGCCGCGGTGGAAACTTCTTTCTGGACATCGGGCCTCGGGCCGACGGCGGCATTCCGGTTATCATGCAGGAACGTCTCTTGGAGATGGGGGACTGGCTGCACGTGAACGGTGAGGCGATTTATGGCACCCGGTGCGCGGTGCGTTTTTGCCAGTGGTCACCGGGAGAACGGCCCAGTCAGAAATACGGCCAATTCCAAGTCAGGTATAACTTGATGGACCAGATCGGCCAACGACCGAAGGGGGGCTTGGCGGTCAAGCAGGCATTCTTTACAAAGAAACCGGACGCCCTCTATGCCATTGTCCCCGATTGGCCGCTGGATCCGATGGTAATCCGAAACATTAAGGTGCCAAGGCACTCTCCCATTGTGATGCTGGGCACTGCGGGTCTCCTCAAATACGAGGTCAAAGGTTCTGACTTGATTCTTCATCCACCCCGCCTAAAACCAGGAGAAGAACCGTGCCATTACGCGTACACATTTAAAATCCCAGGCGGAGAATTGATGCCGGAATGAGCATAAAAATCGCGCCGGGCAATGCGGGTCACCGGCGGTGCCAGAAGAAAGAATGACTTTTACAATACGCTATGAAAAATAAAACCTTAAAATTCCTATCCGGCCTCGCGCTGCTGGTGGCCCTTCCAAGCTTCGCCGCTGACAGCCGGCAACTTTGGCAAATCGGCAAACCCGACCATGACAACTCCGATTTTGCGCTCGCGCCGGGCAACTACGCGCAACTGAAAAACGAAGCTTTTTTCATCGTCGGCCGATCCAACCCCAAGCAAGACTGGCCCTATGTGGAGCCGGGACCCGACGACGCGTGGGCTGGCGGGCGACCGCACACGTTCTCAATTGTGTTTGGCATCCGGCAATCCGTCCCCGCAGGGACGTGCAAATTGGAAATTGATTTGCTGGATACGCACCAGTGGGGGCCGCCGCGATTGAATATCACGGTCAACGGCCACTCATTCGAGCGGCAGATGCCCCCGGGCGCCGGCGATGAGTCCTTGAACGGGCAGCCGGCGCGAGGCAAACCGTATCATTTTGACCTGGAGTTTCCGGCCACGCTGTTCCAAGCCGGGAACAACGAAGTTGCCATCAGCACTATCAGCGGCAGTTGGATGCTTTACGACAGCGTGGGGCTGGAAGTTCCCGCCGGCTTGGAGTCCGCGCCAGTGGCTGATGGCGTGACCGTGCGATCCGTCGATGCGCAGCCGGCGTTGCTGGAAAAGAATGGCCAGCGTCTTCAGCCGCTGAATTTGACGCTGTTTTGTATCGGCTCAGCGCAGCCGGCCTCCGTAAAACTGGACGGCGCGGAAGTTGGCCAGGCGCAGCTCCATAGTGGCGTGCAGGACCTCGAAGTGCTCGCTCCGGCAGCCGTTGCGGAAACAAATTCCACGCTCACCATCGAGGCGGACGGGAAAATCTTGACGAGTCAAAGCGTGGCGCGCAAACCGGTGCGCGAATGGGTGGTTTACATTCTGATGCATTCGCACACGGACATCGGCTACACGGATCTTCAGCCGAATATTGAGCGCAAGCAGGCGCACAACGTCATTCGCGCCTTGCAACTGATTCAGCAGACGAAAGATTATCCTGTCGACGCGCGCTTCAAATGGAATCTGGAAGTGATGTGGACGGCGGATCAGTTTTACCGCATTGCCACGCCGGAGCAGAAACAGGAATTTGAACAAGCGGTCCACGACGGCAACATCGGCGTGGACGCGATGTATGGCAATTTGCTCACGGGCCTGTGTCGTTGCGAGGAAATGTCCCGCCAAATCAGCTTCGGAACCGATCTCGGCGAACGCTGCGGCCGGACCGTCGATTCGATGATGATCAGCGACGTACCCGGGCTCACGTGGGGCATCGTGCCGGTTTTGGCCTCGCACGGCGTCAAATATATTTCCGACGGCCCGAACGCTTCGCGCACGATGGCGGGGGACCGTATCGGCTACGTGCGGGTGCAATGGGAAAACAAACCGTTTTACTGGCTGTCGCCTTCGGGCAAGGAACGCGTGCTTTACTGGGGATCGCAGGGCGGCTACTCATTCGGTCATCATTTTTCCTCGCTGGCGCAAGGTCTGCCGGTCTTGTTGGACCGGTTGGATGAGCAAAAATATCCTTACAATATCGTGCAACTGCGCTGGACCAAAGGCGACAATGGTCCGCCCGACGAAGGTGTGATGCCGTTCGTGCGCGATTGGAATGCGACGCACATTTATCCCAAGCTGATCATCGCCACCACCAGCGAGGCGTTTCATGCCTTTGAAAAACGTTACGGCGCGGAACTGCCGACCTTTCGCGGTGACATGACTCCGTATTGGGAGGACGGCGCTGGTTCCTCCGCGAGCGAAACCGGAATCAACCGTCACACCGCCGACCGGCTCGTGCAAGCCGAGACGATTTGGGCATTGCGCAACCCCGGCAAATTTCCCGCGGACGATTTTGCCGTCGCGTGGAAAAACGCCGCGCTCTACAGCGAACATACTTGGGGCGCCTACAACAGCGTCAGCCAGCCCGATTTGGCGTTCGTCAAGAACCAGTGGAAATATAAACAAGCCTATGCCCTTAATGCCGAAGCCGAATCGCGCGCGTTGCTGAACAAAGCGCTTGGAAATGGCACCGACGCCTCGCCTGTGAGTTCCAGTTCGGCCGTGGATGTTTTCAACACCGCTTCCTGGCCGCGAACCGATCTCGTGACCTTACCGAAGGAAACCACCGGTGATGACGTGAAAGATGAAAGCGGCCAGCCCATGCCCTCGCAGCGGCTCTCGACGGGCGAGCTGGTTTTCCTCGCGCGCGACGTTCCCCCGTTTTGCGCGAAGCGTTTCACCATTTCAACCGGCGCGCCCGTGGCGGGCCGTCGCAGCCACAACGCCGGCGGA
>Ga0070714_100003767_pt1 | contig 11380 bp, 9 predicted proteins | sample LARL83metaG_FD_65450 | JGI IMG/M metagenome (GOLD analysis project Ga0070714, IMG submission 65450) | Corn, switchgrass and miscanthus rhizosphere microbial communities from Kellogg Biological Station, Michigan, USA - LAR L8-3 metaG | ecosystem: Host-associated > Plants > Roots > Rhizosphere ... | reverse complement strand
CCGCGCTCGTCGCCGCGGCCCACCGCATTGCCGACGCGCACGGTGATCGCCATGGCCAGGCCCAGCGGGATCATGAAGAACAGCGAGGCGATATTGATGGCCACCTGGTGGCTGGCGATCACGTCCTCGCCCAGCGTGGCGATGATCAGCGCCGTCGCCACGAACAGGCCGGCCTCGGCCAGCAAGGTCACCGCCATCGGCAGGCCGATGTGCACCAGCGCGCCGATCCGGCGCGGGCTCGGCCATTCGAAATGATCGAACAGGCCCAGTCCACGATAGTTGCGCCGGCAGATCACATAGATGCCGAACGCCAGCATCTCCAGCCACAGCACGATCGCGGTGGCCACGCCGCAGCCGTGCGCACCTTGCGGCGAAATCCCCAGCTTGCCGAACATCAGCACATAGCCGAGCGGCACCAGCAGGACCAGTCCGCCCAGGCTGAAGTACATCGACGGCCGGGTCAGCGACAAGCCTTCGGACAGGCCGCGCAGGGCGAAATAACAGGTCAGCGCGGGCGCGCCCCAGCTGATCGCCAGCAGGAAGCGCTGCACGTCGTCGCGCAGGCTCGGCGTCACTCCAATGAGATCGATCAGCGGTGCGGCGTGACGCACCGCGAACCAGAGCACGACGCCCATGCCCAGCGCCAGCCACAACGCCTGCCGGAACACCGCGCCGACCTCGGGCCGGCGCCCGGCGCCGTCGAGCTGCGCCACCGACGGCGGCACCGCCATCATCATGCCGATGCCGCTGACGATCGCCAGCGACCAGATGCTGGCACCCACCGCCACCGCACCGAGCACGTGCGCACTGACATGCCCCGCCAGCACCGCGTCGATCACATTGCTGCCGATCGCCGCCAGCTGCGCGCAGATCAACGGCAACGCGAGACGTACGGTAGCGCGCATCTCATGCAGCAGACGGGCGCGCTCGGGGCGTAAGGACTTCATCGACACAGCAGACTCCAGGGCCGCACATTCTACCTGAGCCATTCGTCACGCTCCGCCGCAGGTGGCTCTGTGCGAAGATCGCCCGCTGCACCGGAGGGGGATCGCGATGAAGCGGCTGACCAGCTACGAGGGACTGCACTGCGCCAACTGCGGCGCGCCGATGCAGGGTGAGTTCTGCCACGAATGCGGCCAGTCGATCCACAGCGTGCTCAAGCCCGTGCACGGGATGTTCGAGGAGACGCTGGAGACCGTGCTGCATATCGACGGCCGCATCGTGCACACCTTGCCGCCGCTGCTGCTCAAGCCCGGTTTTCTCACCCTGGAATACTTCAGCGGCCGGCGAGTGCGCTACATCGCACCGTTCCGGTTGATGTTCGTGCTGTGCCTGCTGTCGTTCTTCGTGTTTCACCTGGCGGTCGACCAGTTTGCCGGCAAGATCCAGACGAACGGGCACCCGTTGGTGTACTGGAACAGCGGGGCGATCGATTCTGCCGCCAGCCCGGCCGAAGTGCGCAAGGCGCTGCAGCACGAATTGGAAGGCCTGCAGCGGGCCGAGCAAAGCGGTGTGCTACCGCAGAACGTACTGGACAAGATCCATACCGGCACCCAGGAACTGCGCCAGAAAGCCAGTGAGCGCCTTGTCGCGCTGGGAGAAGCTCCGATGTCGGCCGCCTCCCTGGCTGCGCCACTCCCCGCCGCACCGATACAGTCCCCCGAGGCGACGGACACTGAAGACGCCGTGCCGCGCAAGAGCCGCCACCGGACCTTCGAACAGGAGTCGCAACCGATCCAGATCAGCTGGCTGCCGGACCTGGTCAATGCTCGCCTGACCGCTCTGAACCGCCAGATCTACACGAACTGGCAAACCTTCCGACATGGTGATGCCGCGGCCAGCGCCGAAGCGAAGCAGCGGATGATCAGCGGGGTCTTCAGCACCTTGCCGCCCACGATGTTTGTGTTGATGCCGGTGTTCGCTGGCCTGCTCAAGCTGTTCTACGTCTTCCGTCGGCGGCTGTACATGGAGCACCTGATCGTTGCCCTGCACAGCCATGCGTTCCTGTTTCTCTGGCTGCTGCTGTGTACGTTGCTGGCCTGGCTGGCCAACTGGTTGGAACCGCGCGCGCTCTGGACCACCTATCCGTTGAACTGGCTGGAACGGATCCTGGTGCTATGGGCTCCGATCTACCTGCTGCTGATGCAGAAGCGGGTTTATCGCCAGGGCTGGCCGATGACCTTGCTGAAATTCTGGTTCATCGGCTGGTGTTACTTCTGGTTGCTGATGATCGCGCTGATGATCGCAGCGGCCCTGGGTGTGGCCCATTGAAGCTGCTTTGCATAGGGGACATGGGGGGTTTTGCACAGCGTCATGAACCTGTCAAGGCAGTCGTGGGCTATTTGTCAATTGTGTGAACAGTGCCTCAGCGCCATTTGTATCTCTTTGAAATAAAACATGTTTTATGCGTGACGAAAACTTCGTCAGAGCGTCCCGAAAGGCGCCACGACGCGCTTTGAAGGCCCCCCTCCCCGCTGCATCCACAGACTTATCCACAGGTCTTGTGGATAAGCATAAAACCTCCGGAGGGATAGCCACTTACCCCTGATTCCTCGATAGCCGGGCAGCAAGTTTGCGCAAGTCCAGCCGATGGCTTTTCCAGGCCTGTCAACGGCTGGCTGCAAAGGTGCTGCAGTTACACTGAGCCGCCACGAGGTAACCATGCCTGCCGTCCTTCGCGTCGCTCTTCCGCTCCCCTTGCCGACCTTGTTCGACTACCTGCCGCCCGCGGCGGGCCAGGCGTCTGTGGGCAGCCGGGTGCTGGTGCCGTTCGGCCGCGGCAGGCAGGTCGGCGTGGTGGTGGCGATCGACGTCGAGGCGGCGGTCGGCAGCGCCCGGCTGAAACAGGTGCTGCGACTGCTCGACGATACCGCCCTGCTCGACACCGAGCTGATGCAGACGCTGGCCTGGGCCGCCGATTACTGGCTCGGTGCGCCGGGCGAGGCGTACGCGAATGCGTTGCCACTGGCGTTGCGCGAAGCGAAGCCGCTGCCGGCGCTCGGCGATGAATACTGGTCGCTCAGCGTGGCCGGCCGCAGCGCTAACGATGCCGGCAGCCGGCGCGGCGGCAGCAAGACCTTGCTGGCGTTGCTGGCCGATGGCGCACTGAGTGCGCAGGAATTGAATGAACGCCTGCCGGGCTGGCGCGACGCGGCACGGCGACTGGCCGGTGCAGGCCTGCTCGAACGCAGCGAACGGCCGCCGCTGGACCGTCCACTGCCCGCCTCATCGGCTCCGCAACTCAGCGACGAGCAGCAACAAGCCGTCGCCGCGGTCGGCGCCAGTCTCGGTCAGTACCAGCCGTTCCTGCTCGACGGCGTTACCGGCAGCGGCAAGACCGAGGTGTATCTGGCGCTGATCGAGCAAGTGCTGGCGCAAGGCAAACAAGCCTTGCTGCTGGTGCCGGAGATCGGCCTGGCGCCGCAAACCGTGCGGCGCCTGCGCGAACGGCTCGGGGTGATCGTCGAAGTGCTGCACTCCAACCTTTCCGAAGGCGATCGGGCACGCGCCTGGCTGCGTGCCCGTGCCGGCAGCGCGCGGGTGATCCTGGGTACCCGCTCGGCGGTATTCACGCCGCTGCCGCAGGCCGGACTGATCATCGTCGACGAAGAGCACGACAGCGCATACAAGCAGCAGGAAGGCTTTCGCTATCACGCCCGCGATCTGGCCCTGGTGCGCGCCCGCGCGCTCGGCGTGCCGGTGCTGCTGGGTTCGGGTACGCCATCGCTGGAATCGCTGGCGAATGCCGAGGCGGGCCGTTACCGCATGCTGCGTCTGCGTGCGCGACCCGGCGCGATCCGACCGCCGCAGGTGCAGATCATCGACATGCGCGCGCAGCGCCTGGACCACGGCCTGTCGCCAGCACTGCTGGCGGCGGTCGCAGAGACGGTGGCCCGCGGCGAGCAGGCGCTGGTGTTCCGCAATCGCCGCGGTTATGCGCCGGTGCTGCTATGCCACAGCTGCGGCTGGCACGCCGGGTGTCCGCGCTGCGACCGTCCGCTGACCTTGCATGCCGGTCGGCGCCAGCTGATCTGCCATCACTGCGACTACCGCCAGCGCATACCCGCCGCCTGCCCGACCTGCGGCGCCAGCGAACTGAAGCCGCAAGGCCAGGGCACCGAACGGCTGGAGGAAGCGCTGGTCGCGCAGTTTCCGCAGGTACCGGTGCTCCGTGTCGACCGTGAAACCACCCGTCGCCGCGATGCGTTCGAACAATTGCTGGCCACGCTGCAGGACGATCAGCCGGCGATCCTGGTCGGCACCCAGATGCTGGCCAAGGGCCACGACCTGCCCAACCTCACCCTGGTCGCGATCGTGGGAGTGGACGAAGGCCTGCACAGCGTGGATTTCCGCGCCGGCGAACGGCTGGCCCAACTGGTGGTGCAGGTCGCCGGCCGCGCCGGCCGCGCGCGCAAACCCGGCCGCGTGCTGCTGCAGACCCATCAGCCGGAACACCCGCTGCTGCGCCACCTGCTGGCGCAGGGCTACGCTGCCGCCGCGCGCGAGCTGCTGGCCGAGCGCCGCCTGATCCAGCTGCCGCCCTACAGCCACCAGGTGCTGCTGCGTGTCGACGCAGCGCAACGCGAGCAGGTCGATGCGTTTCTCGCCGCCGCATACGCTGCGTTGCCGCGCAATGAACAGTTGCAGATCGCCGGTCCGATGCCTGCGCCGATGCCGTTGCGCGCGGGCCGCCATCGCGGCCAGTTGCTGCTGGAGGCCGCCAGCCGCAATACGCTGCATGGCATGTTGCGCTCATGGCAGCTGGCATTGATCGCGCTGCCGTCGGCACGGCGGGTGCGCTGGTCGCTGGATGTCGATCCGATCGATCTGTACTGACTGACGCCGGCTGTATTGAAGGATGCTTAGCCTGCGTCGGGCCGCAACGATCCTGGCTTCACCAGCCAGCGCACCGCCAGCACGCCCAGCTCGTACAGCAGGCACATCGGAATGCCGAGCATCATCATCGAGGTAATGTCCGGCGGCGTGATCACGGCGGCGATCGCAAACGCGCCGACGATGGCGTAACGCCGGCCGCTGCGCAGTTTGTCCAGATCGACCACACCGACCGCGGCCAGCACCACCACCGCCACCGGCACCTCGAAGCACAGGCCGAACGCGAAGAACATCAGCATCACGAAATCGAGGTAGCGGGTGATGTCGGTCATCATCTCCACGCCCTGCGGCGTCACCGCGGTGAGGAAGCGGAACGCAGCCGGCAGCACCAGGAAGTACGCGAACGCGCAGCCCAGATAGAACAACCCCATGGCGGCGATCAGCAGCGGCCGCGCCAGCCGTTTCTCATGCTTGTACAGGCCCGGGCTGACGAACGCCCACAGCTGGTAAAGAATCACCGGCATGCTGATGAAGAGAGCCGTATAGAAGGCCAGTTTCAGCGGCGTGATGAACGGGCTGGTGACTTCGGTGGCAATCAGGTGCGCACCCTGCGGCAACCGCGCGACCAGCGGCGCCGCCAGTTCGGCATACAGCCGGTTCGCAAACGGCACCAGCGCCAGCAGCACCAGCACCACCGCCGCCAGCGACTTGAGCAGGCGCGTGCGCAATTCCAGCAGGTGCGAGAACAGCCCTTGCTGCAGGCTGTCGGCTACATCTCCGGATTCCGGCGCGTCCGACTCAGGCGTCATGCGAGGAATTCCTTGCCGGTTTGAACAACGACTGCGGCTCGCCCAACGGCAGTTCCGACTGCCTGCCTTCCGACGGTTCGGCAGTCGCCGGCTCCTCGTCAGACGTCTTGGTTTCGACGACGTCCGACTCCGGCTTCACCATGTCCGCAATCTCGGCGGCGGCCTTGCTGAGCGGCTCATGCACTTGCAGCACCCCGTCCTTGAGTTCTTTCTGGGCCGCTTCCGCACGGGCGGCCGCCTCGCGGGCAGTGCGCCTGATCTGTTCGATCTCCAGCTCGCGCTCGACCTCGGCACGCACGTTGTCCCAGCCGCTGCGCACGCGCCGCAGCAGTGCACCTGCGGTGCGTGCTGCACCGGGCAGCTTCTCGGGACCGAGCACGATCAACGCGATCAGGGCGAGCAGTACCAGTTTGCCGAGACTGAACTCGATCATCGCAGCGCTCCGCCCGCCGCGCGCTTACTTGGTTTCGCTGGAGTCGCGCTGACTCTGCGTGCTGCCGGCGGCCGGCGGGTCGGCGCGCAGCTGCTCGGCGGCCTTGCGCGCGGCTTCCTCTTCCTTCTGCTTCGCCTCGTCGTCGCCGCTGAGGCCTTTCTTGAAGTCGCGAATCGCCGCGCCGAGATCCGGCCCGAGGTTGCGGATCTTCTTGGTGCCGAATACCACCAGCACGATCGCCAGCAGAATCAGCCAATGCCAGATACTGTCAAAACCCATAGTCAACCTCGAGGCGGATTCCAGCCAAATCGTCGTGGCGCCAGTCGCGCCGACACTTTGCAATAACTATCGCGAAGTGTACTCCTCAAGCCGGTCGCGGAAATCGACCACCGGCCCCGGCACGTTGCTGACGCCGCCTTCGAAGATACGTCGCGGCGTGACGCCGGCGCCATACACGGCCTCGTTCGCGTCGTAGTCGATGCGCAGTGCCGCGCCATCGATGGCCACGCCGGCAAACAGCCCGCGGGCGCGCGAATAGGAGTAGATCTCGGCCTTCATCTGTTCATCGGTGGAAGCGCTGGTGGTGCGTCCGACCGGACCGGCCGCGGCGGATGCGTCGGCACCGAGCGTGAACTTGCCGCGCACGATGGAGTCCACCCCGCGCTGGGTGCGGAATACCAGGACCACGTCGGTCGACGACACGCCGACCTGAAAGCCCACGCTGCCGCCGGTCATGCTGATGAAGCTCGGATTGGACCAGGTGCCGTCCGCTCCCTTCACCGAGATCAGGCCCTCACCGCGGCGGCCGCCAAAGATGAAGCCGACTTTGAGCATGTCGGGAATCACCGCGATCGCCTTGGCGTCGCGCAGCAGGTCCTGCGGGATCGCCTTGTCCGGTGCCTGCATGATCTCGTTGAGAACGCGCACGGCATTCTTCGCGCGCACCAGCGGCGGGTCCTCGGCATGCACGACCATCGCCGGCAGCAACAGGGCGAGGCCAATCAACAGCAGACGATGTAGCGGTGTCTTGATCATGGACGGCTCCACTTGTGTTCGGGGATTCGGTTCGAAAATGGGATTCGGGGACTGGTGAAGTGCGCCGCGGCGCACCATGGCTGTGGCAGACTCCACGACTGATTCGGTCATGACTGCCACGATGCCACGCATCAATCACTATACCGGCGTTGCCGGCCATTCCGACGCGTCGTCCATTCAGCCCGTTCAGGCAGGCGTACTGCTGGTCAACCTGGGCACGCCGACCGCGCCGACCGCCAAAGCAGTGCGACCGTACCTGGCCGAATTTCTCGGCGACACGCGGGTGATCGACTACCCGCGCTGGCTATGGTGGTTGATCCTGCACGGCGTGATCCTGCGACTGCGGCCGGCAAGGTCGGCGCATGCGTATGCACGGATATGGACCGCGCAGGGCTCGCCGCTGCGTTTCGGCAGCGAGTCGCTGGCCGCCCGCCTGCAGCTCGAACTGGATCGGCAGCAGCCCGGCAAGCTGCGCGTAGCGCTGGCGATGCGCTACGGCGAGCCCTCGGTGGCGCATTCGATCGAGCAGCTGCAACTCGCGGGCGTGCGCCGGCTGTTGGTGCTTCCGCTATACCCGCAGTATTCGGCGACCTCGACCGGCTCGGTGATCGACGCCGTCGCCGATGCGTTCAAGACCTTGCGCTGGCCGCCGGAGCTGCGCATCGTCAACGACTATCACGACGATCCCGGCCACATCGACGCGCTGGCCACCAGCATCGAGCACTGGTGGGCAGCCAATGGCCGGGGCGACAAGTTGCTGCTGTCGTTCCACGGCATTCCCGAACGTTATGTGCGGCTGGGGGACCCGTATTCCGACCAGTGCCAGCGCACCGCGCGATTGCTGCGCGAACGCCTGCAGCTGGGCGAGGACGAACTGGTCGTCAGCTTCCAGTCGCGCGTGGGCCGCGAGAACTGGCTGCATCCGTATACCGACGCCACCGTGCGCCAGCTCGCCGCCGACGGCGTGAAGAAACTCGACGTCGCCTGCCCCGGTTTCGCGGTGGATTGCCTGGAGACGCTGGAGGAGATCGCGATGCAGAACCGCGATTTCTTCGTCGCCGCCGGCGGCGAAACGTTGCGCTACATCCCCGCCCTCAACGACAGCGCCGAACAGGTGGACAGCCTGGCGGCTGTAGTCCGGCGGCACGTCCGGGGCTGGCCGGAATCCGCCGAGTGAATGCACCACGCGAGCAACGTATCGTCCTGCCGCACCTCGCGCTGAGTGCGCAGGTATGGGGTGACGATGCGCTATCGCCGCTGCTGGCGCTGCATGGCTGGCTCGACAACGCCGGCAGCTTTGCGTTGCTGGCGCCGCTGCTGGCCAGGCGCTTCCGGGTGATCGCGCTGGACCTGCCCGGCCATGGCCACGCCGATCATCTGGCGCCCGGCGCCAGCTATCACTATCTCGATTACGTGGGCGTGGTGCTCGCCGCCGCCGATGCCCTGCAGCTGGATCGCTACACCTTGCTCGGTCATTCGCTGGGCGCGGGCATCGCTGCGCTGGCTGCTGCCGCCATGCCGGAGCGGATCGAACGACTGCTGCTGATCGAAGGCCTCGGTCCGCTTGGCGACGACGGTTCCCATACGCTGCAGCGCTTCCGCGATGCGCTGACCCCGCGTGACGACAAGCGCAAGCCGCTGCGGGTGTTTCGCGATATCGAACAGGCGGTCGACGCGCGCAGCATGGTCAGCGGCCTGCCGGCCGAACTGGCTCGCCCGATCGTCGAACGCGGCCTGATCGAAACCGAAGGCGGTTGGCGCTGGCGCAGCGATCCGCAACTGACCCGGCCAAGCGCCGTGCGGCTCGCCGAGCCGCAGATCCACGCCCTGCTGCGCGGCATCGAGGCGCCCACGGCCCTGCTGCTGGCGCAACCGGCTACTTCGTACCTCCCCAGCGCACTGATGCAGGCGCGCGCCGCCTGCGTGGCAGACATCGTGACTACCAGCATGGCCGGTGGCCATCATCTTCAGCTAGAACACCCGCAGGCGGTCGCCGCGTGGGCACTGGCCACGCGGCCCGACTGATCGAAAAACGCCGACGCGTCGGCGTCAGACGCTGCATGGCCCGCGCAGACAGCGGACCGTGGATGCTGAAATATAGCAGCGCCCGACTCTGGCCAAGCGCTGCCGCCGCGGCTATTTGCTACCCACCACCAGCACCTCGAAGCCTTCGACCGGCACGCCCTTGCCAGCCTTCTGCGCACCGGCAACAAAGACCTCGTGAGTGTCCGGATCGAGCGCCAGGGTGCGTGCGCTCTTCAGCGTCGGCACGGTTGCCGCCACCCTGTAGCGCTCCTTGCCGTGCTGCACATACTGCTGCACCACGCTCAGCGTGCCTTCGCCGTTCGAGCTCAGCACCAGCTTGCGTTCGGCATCCCATGCCACCGCGTCGGGCCGCTTGCCGATCGCGATTTCGGCAACATGATGTCCGTTGGTGGCATCGGTCACGATCAGCATGCCGTTGGCGCAGACCGAGAACAGCCGCTGCATGCTGGCGTCGAATGCCAGCCCGGTCGGGCCTTCGCACGGCGCCAGCGACCATGTCTGCAGCAGTTTGTCGGTCTTCAGGTCGATGTGTGCGAGCTGGGCGCTGTCTTCCAGATTCACCCACAGATTGCCCTTGCCGTCGCTCACAGCGAACTCGGGATTGCTCGGCAGCGCGATGGTGGTCAGTTCCTTGCCGGCCACCGGATCGATCACGCTGATATTGTTGCTGTGGCCGTTCATCGCCAGCACCTGACCGCTGGCCGGCTCGACGATGATCGCGTCCGGGTCCTTGCCGCTCACCGCGATGTGGCCGACTACCTTAAAGCTGTCGGTGTCGATCACGCTGATGTTGTCACCTTTGCCGTTGCTGACGTAGCCGCGATGCTGCGCCGGCATCAGCGCCACGCCGTGGGCGTGCTGCATGCCGGGAATTTCTGCCAGCAGCTTGCCGCTGGTCGTGTCCACCACCATCACCCGGTCGTCGCGGGCGATGAAAAGGTGGTGCGCGGCCGGATCCAGCGAGAGGTAATCCCAGCCGCCCAGGCCGCCCAGCGCATGCTGCGCGGTGACCGCATAGGCCGGTATGGCCGGCGGCGCCAGCGGCATCGGAGGAAGCCCACGGTGAGATACGGCTGCCTGGGCAGCGGCCATCGCCGGCGCGGCGGCGAGAAGCAAAGCAAATGCCAGAGTTTTCATCGGTGAGTCCTGCAACGGAGGTGGGTCAGAGCTTGACGCGGAAACCTAATGAATAGCTTTGGTCGTAGAACTCGCGCTGGATCGGCCGGGCATTCGACGGACCCTCGGTGAACTTCAGCCGCGTGCTGGTGAGGTTCTTGGCGCTGAAGAACAGCGACATGCGGCTGTTGAGCGCGTAGCTGGCACCCAGATCCAGCGAGAAACGCGGCTGCGACCAGATATCCGTCGACGGATCGGCACCCACACCGAAGATGTTCTTGCTGACATAGTAGGCGCCCAGGTTCACGTTGAGGCCACCCAGATCGTAGAACAGCGTGAGGTTGGCGGTGTGCTGCGAGGTGGACGGTAGCAGCTCCTTGTCGCCGGGACGCAGCTCGGCGCTGGAGTCGACGTAGGTGTAGTTCGCACCCGCGCCGAAGCCGGCTAGCCAGCCCGGCAACAGGCTGAACTTCTGCTGGTAGTTCAGCTCCACCCCGCGCGCGTAGGCGTTGTTGATATTGCCGTAGGTAAACACCTTGGCCGCCCCGGTGAAACCCGCGAACAAGCCGTTGTTCGGGAAGCTGACGCCTACTTCTTCCTTGTTGACGATGTAATTGCTGAGCTCCTTGTCGAACACGCCGATCGAGGCGATGCCGCTGTCGTTGAGGTAATACTCCAGCGAGGCGTCAAAATTGTTGCTGGTGGTCGGCTTCAGATCCGGATTGCCCTGGCTCACGCTGTCGGCCGACGGATCGATCAGGATGGACGCGGTGATCTGATTGAAGCCCGGCCGGGCGATCGTCTTCGAGTAGCTGGCGCGGGCAATCAGGTTGTCGCGGATCTCATAGCGCGCCTGCACGGTAGGGAAGAAATCACCGTAGCTGTGCCCGCGTGAGGTCGGCACCGCAGCCACGAAGTCGCCGTTCGCATCGAGCACGATCTGGTTCGCGCCATAGGTGGCCGCGGTGCGCTCCCAGCGCACGCCGGCCAGGATGCCAAGCTTGTCCAGCGGCTGGAACTGGTACTGGCCGTAGAGGGCATACACGTTCTCGCTGGCCGTCGAGGCGCCCTGGGCGGCGTTCTGCTGGTCGGCCAGCGGGTTCTTTTC
>Ga0070714_100003765_pt1 | contig 11381 bp, 10 predicted proteins | sample LARL83metaG_FD_65450 | JGI IMG/M metagenome (GOLD analysis project Ga0070714, IMG submission 65450) | Corn, switchgrass and miscanthus rhizosphere microbial communities from Kellogg Biological Station, Michigan, USA - LAR L8-3 metaG | ecosystem: Host-associated > Plants > Roots > Rhizosphere ... | reverse complement strand
CTCGCCGAGGAACGCCGCGCCGAGTTCATGGAGACCCAGGCCGCCATCAGCCGCAAGCGTCTCGCGCGCCTGGTGGGCCGCGAGCTGCAGGTGCTGGTGGACGCGGTGGAGGGCGGCAGCGCCGTCGCCCGCAGCTTTGCCGACGCGCCGGAGATCGACGGCGTGGTGCGCGTGGACGGCGCGGCCAAGCTCAAGGCCGGCCAGTTCGCCAAGGTGAAGATCACGGCCTGCGCCGAGCATGACCTCGAAGCCCAATTGATCTAGCTGCCGTGGCCCGAGTATCGCCTTGAAAACACGGGCTTAAAGCGCTGCATCTGCAAATGTCGGCCCTGCGTATAATCCCCTGAGAACGTATCAGGGGACCCACCATGTCCAAGCAGAACTCGCTCGCGCTCGCCTTAGGCCTTGCCGGTGCCTTGACCCTGCAGGTGCGGGCGGCGCCGGCCCCTGCACCGGTCGTCCCCACTGCCACGGCATCCGCTCCCGCACCCGATGCGGCGAACCCGCCCGCTGGCAGCGCGGTCGCCGCGGTGCAGTCCCCCGCGTGGCTGGTGCACGCCGGTGCCACCACGCCGCTGCGCCCCGGCATGCAGGTCAGCGACGGCGACACCCTGCGCACCGCCGCCGGCGGCCGCGTCTACGTGCAGCTCCCGGAGCACAGCACCGTGAAGCTGGGCGAGAACACCGAGTTCGTGACGCCAAGCATGCAGATGACCAAGGACGACCAGGGCAGCATGTTCAAGGGCGTGCTGCACATCCTCAAGGGCGTGTTCCGCTTCACCACCAGCCTGGTGGGCCACAGCGAGCGCCGTCACGTGGACATCCAGGTGGGCGTCGCCACTATCGGCGTGCGCGGCACCGACGTGTGGGGCCGCGCCGGCACCGATGGCTCGCTGGTGGCGCTGCTGGAAGGCAAGGTCTCCATGGACATGCCGGGACACGCGGGCATGATGATGGAGAAGCCCATGCACTTCATGACCATGGCCGAGAGCGGCGCGGACATGAAGATGGACCAGGAAGTGACCCCGGACAAGGTCGCCGACTGGGCCGCCCAGACGGACGTGGTGGCTGGCAGCGGTGTGCTAACCGATGATGGCAAGTACGTGGTGGCGTTGATCTCTTCCACCAGTGATGCGGATACCGCGTGGTTGATGAAGAAGTTGGCGGCAGCGGGCTATCCCGCCGACGACACTCAGGTGATGGTGAAGGGCACCGCCTACCACCGGCTGGTGGTGCGGCAGGTGTCCTCCTACCGGGACGCGGCGGCGTTAGCGGCGAAGATCGGGAAGCAATTTCCTCTCATGAGTCCATGGGTGTACCAGCAGAAGTAGCACCGAACCGTCCCTGGCGGGCCTTCCGGCCCAGCCATCCATGGCTGGGCGCGCGCCGCGTGCGGCGCGCCCTCTCATGAGTCCTTGGGTCTATCAGCAAAGATAACCCGGGATAATGCCGACATGAGAAGGGCCCTGACGGGCCCTCCTTCATCCGCAGACTAGAACTCGATCCAAGGGCGCAGCACCAGGGTCAATTGGCTCCTTGTGGCGGTGCGCAGCGGGCCCGAGTATTCGTCCGGGCTGTCCCAGATGAAGCCCATGTCCAGCGTCAGGGAGAAGCCCTGCTTGGGGAAGGGATATTTCTTGCCGAAGATCAGTTCCTCCCGCACCACCTGGCCGCCGTGCTGGGAGAAAGAGAACTGCGCGTCCACGTCCGAGTTCTTGAGCCAGCTCAGGAACGGCTGGTTGAAGTCCAGGTTGGTGCGGTGGATGCCGAAGTAGGTGACGTCGGTGATGTAAGGGTTGGCGTTGAACTTGCCGCCCACCCGGAAGCTCCAGGACAGCTTCTCGTCCCTGGTGTTGAGGTCGCCCTTCACCTTCCACTCCAGCTCGTACCACTTGTCCTGGATGAGCTGGTTGTCCTTGATGTGCTGGGCGCCGACGCTGATGAGGTAGCCGGTATACCCCAAGTTGTTGGTCTGCTGGTCCTCGCCGGGGCGCTGCAAGTTGGCGATGTTGCCGAAGAACGCCGACATGGCCCAGGGCTCCTGGAAGCCGGCGGTGGCCGACTCGATCAGGTTCACGCCGGTGTGGCTGATCTGGCCTTGCTGGTAGAGCCAGGGGGAATGGCCCTTGATGTAGGTGCCGAGGATCGGCATCGGGTAGGCACTGGCCTCCAGCAACATGTAGCGGGGCACGAACGAGCCCTCGATGAGGTCGCGGTAGATAACCGCCTCGCTGTCGGACTTGATGGTCGGGATGGGCTTGTCTGTGAGCGGGACGTTCACGTCCACGTCGGAATAGTACGGATCCTTGTCCCAGGTCACCTCGATGCCGCTGCTCTTGGGAGCCGTCGCCGCCGCAGGAACGGCGGACGGAGTGCCATCCGCCCAGGCACCCCGGGCGGCGAATACGAGGAGGAACAATCCGGCGAGCGTGCTGCGCGGCATGCGATGTTACGTGCAAACCCCTAAGAATATGTAAAAGCTTAACGTGCGAGTGTGCCGCCTACAAGGCGGGGACAAGCTAGAATCCCGCCTCCACACGAGGCCTCGCATGCCGCAGTTGCCGCTCACCAGCTATTTCGGTCAGGGCATCACCGCCGTCGATACCGGTTATGTGCGGCCTCGCCTGGATGCCAGCCACGTGATCCTGCGCGACGGTCACGCCGCTTTCGTCGACACCGGCACCACCCATTCGGTGCCCGACCTGCTGCAAGGCCTGCGCGGCGCCGGCGCCACGCCCGAGCAGGTGGACTACGTGTTCCTGACCCATATCCACCTGGATCATGCGGGCGGTGCCGGCGAGCTGGTGAAGCACCTGCCCGATGCCAAGGTGGTGGTGCACCCCCGCGGTGCCGGCCACTTGGTGCACCCGGAGAAGCTCGTCGAGGGCACCAAGGCCGTGTACGGCGAGCAGGAGTTCGGGCGCCTGTACGGCGAGATCCCCGGCATCCCCGCAGAGCGGATCGTCCAGACCGAGGACGGCATGACCGTGCGGCTTGGGGAGAGCGAACTTGAACTCATCCATACGCCGGGCCACGCCCTGCACCACTACTGCATCGTGGATCCCGACAGCGAGAGCGTATTCACCGGCGATACCTTCGGCATCTCCTACCGCATCTTCGACAGCGCCAAGGGTCCCTTCATCTTCCCCGCCACCACGCCGGTGCACTTCGACCCGGAGCAGGCCCACGCCTCGCTAGACCGCATCATGAGTTACAGGCCGAAGTCCGTGTTCCTCACCCACTATAGCCGGGTCGGCAACCCTGAACTGCTGGTCAAGGACATGCACCGCGAACTGGACGAGTATGTGCGCATCGCACATCGCTGCGCCGATGCAGGCATGGAGCGGCTGGAGAAGATGAAGCAGCAAATGCACGCGCATCTCGTGAAGCGTGTGCGGGAGCACGGTTGCAAGCTGGATCAGGCCACGGTGGATCTGTGGCTAGAGATGGATGTGGACCTAAACGCGAAGGGCCTCAGCGTGTGGCTGGACCGCAAGAAGGCTTGACTGCCTAGACATTCCCGCCCGGTCCCGGCTTGGGTTTGGCCCCGACCGGCGTGCCGTCTTCCATATCTTCCGGCTTGAGATGCTTGGATTCGTGCAGCACGAACCAGTAGTAGTACACGTAATAGCCGATGAGGATGAAGAACACGAGGCGGGTCACGGGGTTGTGATAGATGGCGCCCATGCCGCCGAAGTCGCTGGCGCCCATGCGGGTATCCGTGGTCGCCAGGGTGTAGCCGCCCTGGGACAGCACCACGAAGCGGTAGGCGAGGCGGCCCACAAAAAGCGCCGTGACCACGATTCCGGTATAGCTGTGGGGGATGTAATAGAGCACGCCGTCCTGGTTCAGGAAACGGGTGTGCTTCGCGGCCCAGATCGCGAGGCCCACGCCGACACCCGCGCCCAGCAAGGTGACCAGGGCCAGTTGCGTCGAGAAGAAGGTGGAGATGAGCAGCAGCGCGCCCACCACACACAGCACCACCATGCGGAAGACCATATAGCCGCGCCTGAGCTTCTGCCGGCCGAAATTGCGGCGCACGCGCCGGTACAGGAAGAACAACACCAGGGCGATCGGGACGAGGCTTTGGACGAAGTGCTGCGGATCGAAGTGCATGTGATCAGTCCCCCAAATCTTCCGGTTGCAGCGACAGAGTAAGGCCTTCCGGCGTGGTGAGGTGCAGGCCGCGCGTGTCATGTTGCATCGGCAAGCCGCGCATCTCGCAGAGTGCCTGGGTCATGTCCAGGTCGCGGTTGGCGAACACCAGCGCCGGTCGCGCCCGGGGCCCGGAGTCGTCCAGGGTGATGTTGATGCCGCCCCAGGACACCTGAGCCGGGCGGCCGTCCTCCGCGGGCGTGGCGATCAATCCCAGTTTTTCCCAGAAGGCGAGGGTGGCGGCCGGATCCCGCACCGGCAGGCGGTATTCCAGGAAATACCCGCACAGCGTCTGCACCTCGGAGTGCACCGGCGAATAGGTGCGGGCCTCCAACAGCGCCACCAGTCCGCCGTCCGGATCCCGGAGGCCCACTTCGTTGAAGCGGTGCAGCTCGATGTTGCAGAACTCGAACTCCAGCCCCAAGTCCTCCAGCTTCGGGAGCTGCTGGCGCAGCTCCGGCAGCGAGAAGCTCAGGGCCGGGGAGGCGAGTTCGCGCTGGTGCAGGCCGATGTAGAGGCAGCCGTCGGTGACCACGGTATAGGGGTGCCGCCAGGCATCCCGCGCCGGCGCCTCGGCGAAGCCGAGCTTCCGGTAGAACTCCAGGGAGGCCAGGATGTCCCGGGTGGCGAGGCTGATCTCCAGGAAGTCGCCCAGCATCTAGGCCGCCACCTTGAGGTGGACCAGCACGATCTCGGCCAAGGCCCGTACCTGTCCCTCGTCGTCGTTGAGTGCCGGGATGTAGCGCAGCGCGCCGCCGCCGGCTTCGCGGTAGGTCGACGCATAGCGCAGGGCGATCTCCTCCAGGGTCTCCAGGCAGTCGGCAGCGAAACCCGGGCACACCACGTCCAGGTCGCGGGGGCCCGAGGCCGCGCACTCCTTCAGCACCTGCTCGGTATAGGGCTGCAGCCAGGCGGCCTTGCCGAAGCGCGACTGGAAACAGATCTGCCACTGGTCGTCCCGCAGGCCGAGCTGTCGCGCCAACGCCGTGGCGGTGAGATGGCATTGGCGCGCGTAGGGATCCCCGGCATCAGCCACCTGCTGTGGGATGCCGTGGAACGAGATGAGGAGCTTCTGCGCCTGACCGTGCCTGCGCCAGAAGGCGCGTACGCTCTCGGCGAGCGCGGAGAGGTAGCCGGGCTGGTCGTGGTAGTCGTGCACCGTGCCGAGCTGCGGCGACCACGCCATGCGCTTCAATTCGCGGCTCACGGCGCGGAAGCTCGAGGCAGTGGTGGCGGCCGCGTATTGCGGATAGAGCGGCAGCACCAGCAGGCGTGTGACGCCGGCTTCCCGCAGCGCCGTGAGCGCGGACGCGATGGACGGGTTGCCATAACGCATCCCCAGCGACACCGCCACCGGGGCGCCGCCGCGCGCCTGCAGCGCCACTCGCAGTTTCGCCTCCAGGGCGCGGCTGTTCACCAGCAGCGGCGAACCCTCCGGCGTCCAGATCCGGGCATAGGCTTCGGCCGACTTGGCGGGGCGGGTGCGCAGCACCAGCAGATGCAGCAGCGGCAGCCACAGCAGCCGCGGCAACTTCACCACGTCCGGATCCGCCAGGAACTGTCCGAGGTAACGCCGCAGCGCCGCCACGGTCGGCGCATCCGGCGTGCCCAGGTTGATGAGCAGCACGCCCGGCTTGTCCTCGCGCGCCGCCCTGGTTTCGGTCCCCATGTGACCATTCTAACAACTCGCGGTGCTATGCTCTCACGACTTCGGCCAGGAGGACGCCCATGTTCAAGGAATTCCGCGAATTCGCCATGCGCGGCAACGTGGTGGACATGGCGGTGGGTATCATCATCGGCGGCGCTTTCGGCACCATCGTCAAATCCCTGGTGGACGACGTGATCATGCCGCCCATCGGCCTCCTGCTCGGCAACGTGGACTTCACCAACCTGTTCGTGGTGCTGAAACAGGGTACCAAGGCCCTTCCGCCCTACACCAACCTGGCGGAGGCCCATGCCGCCGGCGCCGTGACCCTGAACTACGGGCAGTTCATCAACAACGTGGTGAGTTTCATCATCGTGGCCTTCGCGGTGTTCATGCTGGTGCGGACCATGAACCGCCTGCAGAAGCGCCTGGAGCACACCCCGGATCCGGCCGCCACCACCAAGGAATGCCCGTACTGCTGCTCTGTGATAAACATAAAAGCTACGCGCTGTCCGCAGTGCACCGCTGACTTGTCCCGGAAGTAAAACAAAAGGCCCCTTGCGGGGCCTTTTCGATTCCACTGGTCGACGACGCTTATCTTTCCAGGATGGCGGTGACACCCATACCGCCGCCGGTACAGATCGATATCAGGCCGCGGCCTTTGCCCTTCTCGGCGAGAATCTTGGCCAGGGTGCCGATGATGCGGCCGCCGGTGGCGCCGAAGGGGTGCGCCAGGGCCACGCTGCCGCCCTTGATGTTGAGCTTCTTGCGGTCGATGGAACCCAGGGCCTCCTTGCGGCCGAGGCGGGTGCGGCAGTACTCGTCCGATTCCCAGGCCTTGAGGGTGCATAGCACCTGCGCGGCGAAGGCCTCGTGGATCTCGTAGAAGTCGAAGTCCTGCAGCTTGATACCGGCCCGGTCCAGCATCTTCGGCACCGCGTAGGTGGGCGCCATGAGCAGGCCCTCGCGCAGGCCCTGCTGGCCGGCGAAGTCCACGCCCGCGGTGGCGGTGTAAGTGAGGTAGGCGAGGATCGGCAGGCCGCGGGACTTGGCCCAGTCCTCTGAAGCCAGCAACACCGCGGAGGCGCCGTCCGTCAGCGGCGTGGAATTGCCGGCGGTGAGGGTGCCCTTGCCGCTGGTCTTGTCGAATGCCGGTTTGAGCTTGGCGAGCTTCTCCAGGGTGGTGTCGGCGCGCACGTTGTTGTCCACGGTGGCGCCGTGGAAGGGCGTGACCAGGTCGTTGTAGAAGCCTTCCTTCCAGGCCGCGGCGGCCTTCATGTGACTCTCGTAGGCGAGCTGGTCCTGCGCCTCGCGGGTGATGCCCCATTCCTTGGCCATGAGTTCGCAGGACTGGCCCATGTTGAGGCGGGTGCGGGTCTCGGTGACCGCCGGCAGGTGCGGCTTCAAGTCACTGGGGCGCCAACCCAGCCAGGGCGCGAGGTTCTGGCCGAAGCTCTTGCCGCGGCTGCTCTTCAGCAGGATCTGCTGGAAGTGGCGGCCGAACACGATGGGCACGTCGCTCGCGGTGTCCACGCCGCCGGCGATGCCGTTGTCGATCTCGCCGATGGCGATGCGCGCCGCGATTTCGGCCGCGGTGCTTAAGGAAGTGCCGCAGGCGCGGTCGGAGTTGTGGGCCGGCGTGTGCACGTTCAAGCCGCTGGACAGCACCGCCTCACGGGCCATGCTCCAGTCGCGGGAGTGCTTCATCACCGCGCCCGCCACCACGTCACCCAGGATCTCGCCCTTGAGGTTGTACTTGTCCACCAGGCCCGCCACCGCGGCGGTGAGCATCTCCAGGTTCCCGATGTCGGCGTAGTTGGTGAAGATGCGGCAGAACGGGATGCGGTTGCTTCCAACAATGGCGACGGGACGGACGGACTGAGCCATGACGGACTCCGAGGAAGGTGAGCGGGAAGGGCTAAATCATGCCACTTTGACGACACGCTTGCTATGATGCCCGGGAACCTGCAGGTAAGTGTTCCATGTCCTCCACCGCCGAGTCATCCGCTCGCTGGGCCGCCGTCCGGATGGAGGCGCGCGCCATGCTGGGCATCGGCCTGCCCATCATCATCCACAATCTGGCGCTGGTGGGCATGGGCCTCACCGATGCCATCATGGCGGGGCTCCTGGGCGCCAAGACCCTGGCCGGCGTGGCCGTGGGCTCCAGCGCCTGGGCGCCGGTGTTCCTGTTCTCCCTGGGGCTGCTGATGGCCCAGTCGCCCACCACGGCGCATCTGTTCGGCGCCGGCAAGCAGCGCGACATCGGCCGTTATGCGCGGCAGATGGCCTGGATCTCGCAGCTCGTGGGCTGGGGCGGCTTCCTCCTGCTGCGCAACCTGCAGCCGTTCCTGCAGGCCATCCACATCGAGGCGGAGATCGTGCCGGTGGCGGACGGCTACCTGCGCGCCGTGGCCTGGGGCCTGCCGGGACTCTGCCTCTACCAGGTGCTGCGCTTCACCAGCGAAGGCATCGGCCGTACCCGCGTTCTGGTGGTGATGGCGGTGGGCGGCCTGGTGGTGAACGGCGTGCTCGACTACATCTTCATGTACGGCAAGCTGGGGTCCCCGGCCATGGGCGCCACCGGCACCGGCTACGCCACGGCCTTAACCCAATGGCTGATGCTGCTGGGGATGCTGCTGTACGTGACGCGGCGCGTGCACTACAAGGCGCTGGAAGTTTTCAGCGGCTTCGATTGGCCGGAGGCGGCGAAGTTCAGGGAGCTGCTGTTCCTCGGCGTGCCCATCGCGGTGTCGATCTTCATGGAGTCGAGCCTGTTCTCGGGCGTCGGCCTCATGATGGGTACGCTCGGCACCGACATCGTGGCGGCGCACCAGATCGCGCTCAACTATGCGTCCTTCGTGTTCATGGTGCCCATGAGCGTGGCGCTGGCGATCTCGGTGCGGGTCGGCCATGCCCTCGGGCGGGGCGACCGCGCCGAGGCCCGGCTCGCAGGGTTCACGGGCATCGGCGTCTGCCTCTGCTTCGAGGTGCTGTCGGCGCTCAGCATGGCGCTCCTGCCGCGGCAGATCGTCGGACTGTACACGCACGACCAGACGGTGGCGCAGATCGCCGTGGGACTCCTCTACATGGGCGCCATCATGCAGCTCTCCGACGGCTTGCAGGTGAGTGCCATGGGAGCGCTGCGTGGCTACAAGGACACCGCCATCCCCACCCTCATCACGGTGCTGGCCTACTGGGGTGTGGGCTTCCCCCTGGCCTGGATCGCCGGCATCCCGCTGCACCTCGGCCCACAGATGATCTGGGCCGGCTTCATCGGCGGGTTGACGGTGGCAGCGGTGCTGCTCACCTATCGGTTCGTCAGACTCAGCCGCGTCTGAACCTCTAGAGCGGTTTCTGCATCTGGAAGCAGGCGATCTCGAGACCGTTCGAGAAGCGTTTGGTCGCGGGCGCCAGGCTCCGGTAGCCATGCTTCAGATAGAAGCGAGAGGCATTGACCGTGCTCTCGAGGCTCAGGACCTGCAGTCCCTCTCCCCGGGCGATGGACCCCAGCCGTTTCAGCAGTGAGCCGGCCAGGCCGGCGCCCGCATAGTCGGGCCGGACGAACAGCGATGAGATCTCGGATTTCTCCAGGTCCAGCGTGCCGAAGCCGCCGAGTACGGCCTCGTCCATCCCCACCAGGCAATGGAAGCGGGGCGTCACCAGCGGCGCGTACCGCTCCAGCTCCCGGTTGGATGTCCATCTCTCGATCTGCTCCGGCGTATAGGCGTCGGCACACAAGCCCCGGATCGAGGCCAGGTGCGTCTCGCGGATCGCGGGGAGATCCGCCGCGACGGCACGACGGATGCGGATGGTCGATGGCACGGATGTCTGCATGTTGCCGCCGGCGGCGGGCCTCCGTGTGGATTGTAACGAGCCTCGCGTCGGGCGTGGGAACTGAGGATCGCCGGGAGCCAGCGGTCGGCTGAGGCGGCCGACTCCGGCTCTCGATAGCATGCTTGCTTCGGTCGGCCTCACCCGCTAGCCTCACGCAACCTTATATAGGGAGAGACGCCGTGGCCCAGGGCAAGCTGAGAAAAGACGCCGGCCTCATCGGCCTGTGGTTCGCCGGGCTGAGCTCCACCATCGGCTCCGGCTGGCTGTTCGGCCCCATGAAGGCGGCCCAGATCGCAGGTCCCCTGAGCATCGGTTCCTGGGCCATCGCCGCCCTGGTGGTGGGCCTCATCGCCATGGTGTATGCGGAACTGGGGCCGCTGTTCCCCCGCAGCGGCGGCCTCATGCACATCAGCGTCATCAGCCACGGCCGGCTGGTGGGCCGGGTGTGGAGCTGGATCCTGTTCCTGGCGTACGTGACCATCGCCCCTGTGGAAGCCCTGGCCATCGTCACCTATGCCAACGGCTACCTGCCGGGCATGGTGGATACCGGCACCGGCCTGCTCACCGGTACCGGCATGGTGGTCTGCGTGTGCATCATGGGCACCTTCGTGCTGCTCAACTTCCTGATACTGCGCCTGGTGTTGCTGTTCAACACCATCGCCACCTGGATCAAGGTGTGCGCGCCCATCGGCACCATCCTGGTGTTGATGTTCAGCGCCCACCATCCGGAGAACTTCAAGGTCGCGGCCCACGCCAGTGGTGACGTGACCAACATGTTCCTGGCCATCTCCACCGCAGGCGTGTTCTTCTCGCTGTTCGGCTTCACCCAGGCCATCCAGCTCGCCGGCGAGACCAAGGATCCGGCCAGGAACATTCCGCGCGCGGTGGTGGGTACCATCGTCTCCGCCGCCGTGATCTACCTGTTCGTGCAATACGCGTTCGTGGTGGCGGTGCCACCGGACCTGCTGGCGAAGGAGGGCTGGGCCGGGCTCAACTTCGGCAGCGCTGCGGCCAATCCCATCCTCGCGTCCGGCCCCATGGTGGGCCTGGTGACGACGCTCGGGCTGACGTTATGGGCCAAGGCGCTGTACTTCGACGCCATCGTATCCCCCACCGCCTGCGGCTATATCTGGACCACCGCCACGGCGCGGGTGGTGATGGCGGCCTCCGAGGAGGACTACGCACCGGCCAAGCTGCGCGACATCAACCGCCACGGTGTGCCTTGGACGGCCCTGCTGCTCACCTTCGTGGTGGGCTGCATCTTCTTCTTCCCGTTCCCGAGCTGGCAGAAGCTGGTGAACTATGCTTCCTCCGCCACGGTGCTCTCCTATGGCCTGGGTTGCGTGGTGCTGCTGCGCATGCGCCGGGTGATGCCGGACCTGAAGCGCCCGTTCCGCCTCTGGACCGCCTGGCTGATCGCTCCGGCGGCCTTCATCGCCTCCAACTTCGTGATGTACTGGGCCGGCTTCGGCACCGTCAACGTGCTGTTCATGATCATCGCCGTCGTGATGGCGGCCTACCTGCTGCGCTTCCTGTACCTCTATATAGAGGGCAAGGAGTCGGACGAGGATCTGCGTCACGCCTGGTGGCTGGTGCCGTACTTCGCCGGCATGTGGATCCTGAGCTACTTCGGTCCCACCGAGATGGGCGGCAGCGGTGCTTTCGGCATCTTCGACGGCATGTTCGCGGTGGCGGTGTTCAGCCTCATCATCCTGTACGTGGCGCTCGCCACCGGCGTGGCGCCGGC
>Ga0070714_100003764_pt1 | contig 11384 bp, 4 predicted proteins | sample LARL83metaG_FD_65450 | JGI IMG/M metagenome (GOLD analysis project Ga0070714, IMG submission 65450) | Corn, switchgrass and miscanthus rhizosphere microbial communities from Kellogg Biological Station, Michigan, USA - LAR L8-3 metaG | ecosystem: Host-associated > Plants > Roots > Rhizosphere ... | reverse complement strand
GCTTCCCGGATTTGCAGAATCTTATCTCATCCCTGTGCGTGACTCCGGATTCGGTTTGGGCAGGCACTCCCGGCGCCGGCCTTTATTGCGTCACGCAACAAAGGACCCTCCACCTCACCACCGCCGACGGTCTTTCGGATGATAATATTCTGTCGTTAGGCGTGGATTCGGAAGGCGCGCTCTGGCTGGGAACCGCGGGTCATTTACACCGCATCGCCAACAATGTCATTTCGACTTTTGGCACGGCCAACGGTCTGCCCAACCACCCGATCACGGCGATTTTGGCGGAGAAAGACGCCGGTGTTCTCCTCGGTTTGAACGACGGCTCGGTCTTCCGCGAGAATCACGGTGAATTCCGGCGTGTGCCGGTGCCCAGCAGCCCCGACACCGGGCCCATTCGCGCCCTGTGTGAAGATTCAGACCGTCGCATCTGGTTCAGCGCCGGAGGAAGACGCCTCGGCTGCTTCGTGGACGATCGTTTGCTCAGTTGGGAGTTGCCTCCGGGCGCACCGGACAAATGGATTCTCGGCATCGTGAGCACCGATGAGGGAGATTTATGGCTCGGGACCGACCGGTCCATTTATTCGATCGCGCAAAAGGACATCTACGCGTGGCTATCCGGCCGGGCATCTCTCCGGCCGCAATTGGTTTTTCGGGCCGACTCCGTGCCCAGCGCCCCTGCCCCCTACGGCTGGCCGCGGGTGGTCAAATCGACTCACGGCGGCCTTTGGTTCGCTTTGGAAAGCGGCATCATCAATGTCGATGTGACAGGACCCGTGGCTGACGCGGCTCCCCCGCCCGTTTTGATCGAGGAAATTTCCGTAAACGGTGTGACGCTGGCCCACAACGCGAAGACAACGGCCAGCTTAAAGAGCGCCGATTTGCCGATGCGCTTCCCTTCCGAAGTGCGTTCGCTGGAAATCCACTTCACCGCGCTCGATTTATCGGCTCCGGAAAAAACCCGGCTGCGCCATCGCCTGGACGGCATCGATTCCGACTGGGTGGTGGATACGGACCCCAACCGGCTGGCGCGTTATCCGCACTTGCCGGACGGCTCTTATACCTTTCGCGTGCAAGCGGGCACGGTGGATGACGTTTGGTTCGACAACCTCGCCTCCTTTCGTTTTCTCATCCCGACGCCCCTCTGGCGCACGCAATGGGCGCTGGCTGCCTACATCATAGCGGGGCTGGCGCTGGCCGGAGCGATCGCGCGGCTGATTCTCGCGCGGCGTTATCGCCGCCGGTTGGCGGCACTGGCGGCGCAACAGGCCATGGAACGCGAGCGCATGCGCATTGCGCGCGACATGCACGACGAAATCGGTTCGAAACTGACCAAGATTTCTTTCATGAGCGAACGCGCCAAACGCGAATTGCAGGGACAGGAGCCCGTCGCGCGCAAGCTCGACTCGATTGCCGGCACCTCGCGGGATTTGTTGCAGACGCTTGATGAAATCGTCTGGGCTGTCAACCCGCACAACGACACCCTCGAGCATCTCGCCGCCTATCTTGGCCAGTACGCCACGGAATATTTGCAGAACACGTCGGTGGAATGCGAATTGCACATGCCTCGCGGGCTGCCGCTTTATCCGCTGTCCGCAGAAGCGCGCCATAATTTATTCCTCGCCTTTGAAGAATCGCTCAACAACGCCCTCAAGCACGGCCACGCCACCCGCGTGCGCGTGGACATGCAGGTCGCGCCGTCGCAATTCGAAATCATCATCCAGGACAACGGCCGCGGTTTTGATCCTGCCACCATCGAAGTCTCTTCCGGCCCGAACGGCGCGGAAATCGGCTCCGGCGGGAATGGCCTGCGAAATATGCGCCAAAGGCTTGATCTGCTCGGGGGACAATGCACCATCCAAAGCAGCCCGGGACGCGGGACCACGGTCGTCCTGCGCGTTCCGCTGGCGCCGGCGGCGATGCCCAAATTAAACGGCGCCAAAAAATGAATAAACCCATTCGAGTTTCTATCGTCGACGACGAAGTCGATCTGCGGGAAAACATCGCCGGCTACGTCGACGCCGCCAAAGGTTTCCGCTGCATCAGCGTTCACGGCAGCGCCGAAGAGGCGCTCGCCCATTTGCCGCAGGAAAAACCGGACGTGATCCTGATGGACATCAATCTCGGCGGCATGAGCGGCATCGAATGTGTCCGCCTGTTGAAACCCCAAATGCGCGAGGCGCAGGTGGTGATGCTGACGGTGTTTGAGGACACGGAAAAAATTTTCAGCGCGCTGGCCGCCGGAGCAAGCGGGTACCTGTTGAAGCGATTGGAGCCGGAAAAATTGTTGGAAGCCATCCGCGACGTGCACGGCGGCGGCTCGCCCATGTCCGCGCCCATCGCGCGCAAGGTGGTGCAGTCCTTGCAGTCGCCGCGCGCCGGCGTCGATGAGACCGCCGAGCTTTCACCCCGCGAACGCGAGGTGCTCGAAGGCCTCGCCGAAGGCCAGGCTTACAAGCAAATCGCCGAAAAACTCGAGGTCAGCATTCACACCGTCCGCAATTACATCCGACGCATCTACGAAAAACTCCACGTGCGTTCCTCCGCCGAGGCCGTCGCCAAATATCTTCGCCATTGAAACTGCTCACTCTTTTCCTAACGGCAATTCTCGGCGGTGTTTCCCTGGCGCAGGATCAACCGTGGCATCCGGCGGCCGGGCCGTTGATGACCCGCTGGGCCGCCGAAGTCGGCCCCACTAACGCGCTTCCTGAATACCCCCGCCCGCAACTCGTCCGCCCGGACTGGCTCAATTTGAACGGGCTTTGGAAATACACCATTACGTCGGCGCGTGTTGAAAACGTGACCAATTTTGACGGAACCATCCTGGTGCCGTTCCCCGTGGAATCCGCGCTGTCCGGCGTGAAGCGTTCTTTGGATGAGAAAAGCCGGCTTTGGTACTATCGACAATTCACCGTCCCGACCGCCTGGCGCGGGAAACGGGTTCGCTTGCATTTCGGCGCGGTGGACTGGCAGGCGCGCGTGGCCATCAACGGGCACGAAGTCGGCCAGCATCGCGGCGGCTACGACGCTTTCAGTTTCGACATCACCGATCAGCTAAAATGGACCGGCGACGAAGAAATTTCCATCAACGTTTATGATCCGACGGAGGGCGATCAACCGCGCGGCAAGCAATCGCGCAAACCGGAAGGAATTTTTTACACGCCAACCTCGGGCATCTGGCAAACCGTCTGGCTCGAACCGGTTCCCGGCAGTTGCATCGATGGAATTCATCTCACTCCCGACGTCGACGCCGAAGCGCTGCGCGTCAGCGTGGCGGCGAACAGTCTCTCCCCCTCGCTCAGGGTCGAAGCCATTGCTTTGACCAACGGCCAGGAAGCGGGCCGCGTGGCGGGTCCAGCGAACTCGGAACTTCTTTTGCCCGTTCATGCCGCGCACCTGTGGTCCCCGAATGATCCGTTTCTTTATGATTTACGAGTGACCCTCCTGGATGGGGACCGCGTGGTGGATTCAGTCTCGAGTTACTTCGGAATGCGCAAGATCGCCTTGCGCAAGGACGCGGCCGGTGTGACGCGCATGGCGCTGAATGATCAGTTTGTGTTTCAAATCGGAGCGCTGGACCAGGGTTTCTGGCCAGACGGAATTTATACCGCCCCGACCGATGAAGCCTTGCGCTTCGACATCGAATATCTCAAACGCGCCGGCTTTAATCTGGCCAGAAAACACGTGAAGGTTGAGCCTGACCGATGGTATTACTGGTGCGACAAACTCGGTTTGCTCGTGTGGCAGGACATGCCGAGTCGCTACGATAACACCCCGGAAGGCCGCACCCAGTTCGAAGTAGAATTGCAACGCATGGTTGAAGGCCGCGGCAATCATCCCTCGATTATCATGTGGATTCTCTTTAACGAAGGCTGGGGCCAATACGACACCGAACGTCTGGCCACCTGGCTGAAATCCCTGGACCCTTCGCGCCTGGTCGACAACGCCAGCGGCTGGACGGACAAACGCATCGGCGACGTCATTGATATCCACAGCTATCCCGGCCCCGAAGCGCCCTCGCGCGAAGAAGATCGCGCGGCCGTGCTGGGGGAATTTGGCGGACTGGGGCTCGGCTTGTCCGGGCATACCTGGTCGACAAATTTCTGGGGCTACCTGCGCATGCCGGATGTCGCCACCTTGGACGAACGCATCGGCAAGCTGCTGGACGGCCTCCGCGTTTTGCGCGACTCATTCGGTTTGAGCGGGGCGGTTTACACGCAAACCGCCGATGTCGAAACCGAATGCAATGGTCTGCTCACTTATGACCGCGCCGTGGCCAAACTGGATCCTGCCATCGCCGAAGCGATCATCCGCGGCACTCGCGAGCAGCGGCTCCGTGTCATCGTTCCGAACGCCCTTTATGGCCGCGTGGCCTGGAAATATACCACGGAGAAACCGTCCAACGATTGGATGAGCCCGTCGTTCGATGATTCCAAATGGGCTGAAGGCACTGGCGGTTTCGGCACAAAAGGGACGCCGGGGACCGTCGTAAACACCACCTGGGACACCAAAGACATCTGGCTGCGGCGGCGATTCACATTGAATACGAACGACCTCGCCCACGCGAAAATCCAACTTCACCACGATGAAGACGCGGAGGTTTATCTCAACGGAGTGGCAGCGCTCCAGGCGACCGGATTTACGACCGGTTACGAGGAAGTCGAGCCGGAAGCTCAAGCCCTCGCCGCATTGCACAATGGCACCAATGTCATGGCCGTGCATTGCCATCAGACAACCGGGGGACAATACATCGACGTAGGAATTGTTTCGTTGCAATCTCCGGCCAAGCCCGACTCCGGAAAATAACGCCAGGATGGTAACGCGCCTTCCCGGAGCGTTGTGGCAAACCCGCAGGTTTTTTCTGTTGAGAAACGACCTAAGAGTTATTTACCAACCAGCGATAACGCCGAAGGCGGACGGCTTTCCTCTTTCACGCCCCATTTTTCGTTGGGCGTGGAGCCCATGCGAAAGACCACTTCTCCGCCGCGCGTCATTTCCTCATGCGAGAGATAAACCTTGTCGAAAGCTTCCCCGTTGAGCTGGGCGGCTTGAATGTATGGTTTTTGCGGGCCATTGTTTTCAGCGCGAATGGTAAAAGTCTTTCCACCGGCCAGGCTCAGAACCGCTTTGTCAAATAACGGGCTTCCAATCAGGTAATTCGGGTCGCCCGGACAAACCGGGTAAAAACCAATCGCGCTGAAGACGTACCATGCGGAGGTTTGCCCCGTGTCCTCATCGCCGCAGAAACCGTCCGGGGTCGCCTGGTACAACAACGCCATCACCTGCCGCAGCCGCGATTGCGCCTTCCAAGGCTGGCCCGCGTAATCGTAAAGATAAATCATGTGATGAATCGGTTCGTTGCCGTGCGCATATTGTCCCATGTTGAGCGCCTCCATCTCGATCATTTCGTGAATGGGACGGCCATAGGTGCCGGGCCGGCCGGTGTTGGGCGCGGTAAACACCGCATCCAGCTTGTCCGCGAACGCTTTCTCGCCGCCCATCAATTTGATCAAGCCCGGCACGTCCTGCATCGCGCTCCAGGTCCAATGCCACGAAGAACCTTCGGTGAACGGGCCGCCCCATTCGTCGGGATAAAACGGCGTGTTCCACGCGCCGTTCGTATCGCGCCCGCGAATGAACCCGATGCTGGTATCAAACAAGTTCGTATAGTTCATCGCGTGCCGCGCAAACACGCTGGCCGCGGATTCCTCGCCGATCATGCTCGCCAGCCGCGCCGCGCAAAAATCGTCATAGGCGTATTCCACCGTCTTCGCGCCGGCTTCCCTGATTCCGGGATACGGCGTGTAGCCGAGCTGATTGTAAAAATGCGCCCCGTCGCGCCCGACGGAATGGACCGGGCCCTCCGCATTCGCGTCATGGACCATCGCGGCAACCGCCTTATGCGCGTCAAAGCTCCGAATGCCTTTTACCCAGCCATCCGCCAGCAGCGAAAACGCGTGGTCGCCGATCATGCAATCGCGATGCCCCGGGCTGGACCATTCCGGCAGCCAGCCGCTTTGATCGTAGGCGTTTAAAATGCCCTGCAGAATTTCCGCGCTCACTTCGGGAAACAGCAGGTTATAGAGCGGATGCGCCGCGCGGAACGTGTCCCAATATCCCGAATCCGTGTAGAGAAATCCTTCGTGGACCTTTCCATCGTAGGGACTGAAATAAATCGGCTTTTTGTCGGCGTTCAATTCATAGAATTTATGCGGAAACAAAATGGAGCGGTAAAAGGTGCTATAAAAAGTGCGCTGTTGATCCTCCGTTCCGCCTTCGACGCGGATGCGGCCCAGCATCTCGTTCCACCGTGCTTCACCCCGTTGCCGGACAGTCTCAAAGTCCGCATCTCCGATTTCCTGCTGCAGGTTACTCAAGGCCTGTTCCGGGCTGATGAATGAAGAAGACACTTTGCACCCGACCACCGAGCCCGCGCCGCCGGCGAACTTCACATACGCTCCGACGTGGTCCCCCGCGAGCTGCTTTGAATCGCTCTGCACCTCGGTCGGCGACCAGGTGCCGAACGCCGTGAACGGCTGGTCAAACACGATCACGAAATAATTCGAAAAGTTGTTCGGAATTCCGCCATGATTAAACCGCGCCGTGCCGATGATTTTATTTTCCGACGGGATGATCTGCACCGTGGAACCGCCCGGGAACGCGTCCAGCACGACATAGGAATCGCCGGCATTTTCAAACGTGAAACGAAAGCGGGCGGAACGTTCGGTCGGGGTCACTTCGGCGGTCGCGTTCCAGGTGTCCATGTGAACTTTGTAATAATCCGGAAATGCAGTTTCGCCCTCATGCCGAAAAACCGAGGCGCGATCGTTCTCATTCACCACCAATTTGCCGGATACCGGCATCAATGAGAAGGTGCCGTAATCGCCGATCCACGGGCTCGGTTGGTGCGTCTCGCGAATGCCGCGGATTTTATTCTGGCTGTAGGCATAGAAGAAGGAATCCGAAGCCGGCTGCGTGTAAGGCGCCCAGGTGTTCATCGGGAACGGAAGCGCAATCGCCGGATATTCATTCCCGTGCGAAAACCCGCGTGCGGAATCGGTGCCTTGCAAGGGATTGGCCAAAGCCACCGGACCGGACTCGGCGAACGCAACGGTGGAAGAACTCAACAAACCTAAGACCAGCAGAACCTTGAATGTTTTCATGATTGAATCGGCCGTTTACGGGTTAAAAAAGCAACGACAGCGTGCGCGCTTGCGCGTTGTTGGCAAAGCGAATCCACAGCAACTTGTCTTTCTCGGAATAGTTAAAATCCTTGACCGCCTGGCCGTCCAGCGTCAAAGAGCGCGGCGCCTGGGCGCACTCCAGCAAAACCACTCCCGGCGTATCCCCCACCCCTTCCACCGCCACGGTCATGGATTTATCGTCGTGCTTCACCACGAGCGATCGGCAGGCCGATTCCAAGACTTCCGGCTGCCCGACGCTGGTCGCATTCAAGTCACGGAGCAGAAACCGGCTGCCGGGTTCGAGGCGAATCTCCGTCTGCACGCGCAATTGCGAATCGAACAAATTAACGAAGCGGCCACGCAGAACTTTGGGCGCTCCCGCGATTGATTCATCCAATCCGGCGGCAATGACATAGGGTCCGCGGCGAAGCAGAAGATAATTCGTTTCGCGCCAATCGATCTTTGCGCGATCCGCCGCCCGATGGACCAGCGAAACCACCCGCGCCGCATCGCTTGAATCCTGCGCGAGGTGCGCCGGATTTTCCCGCAGCCAAATCACTTCGCCCCTGCCGCAAGCCCATTCGGTTTGTTTTTCATCCGGAGCGCCTTTGCCGGCGTCTTTGCGAAAATCCAGCTTCTCAAACAACTGCTCGCGCGGGGTCCGGTAATGCATACCGTTGCTATTCCACCATTCGCGAACGGAATTGAACGGATCGGAATCATCGTCGCAGACCACCAGCACGCCGCCGCGTTTCACCCAGTCCGCCAATTCCGAATGGACCTCGGCGCTCAACGGTTTCATGCCCTGATACGTCAACAGCAGAACCTTAAAGCTGTCCAGATAATGCGGGGCCGTGACATTTTCCAGTTGCACGGGCGTCACGGGAACGCCGTGTTTCAACAGCGGCATGGCCAGCCCGTAAAAATGACTCATGTGCGGGTCGCTCGGGGTCGGGTCGCCGCGCTCGAACATCAGCGAGTCACTCACCAGCACGCCGATGCCGCGCGTGCCGCAATCCCATTCGACCCGCTCCTGCTTCATGTCGTTAAGGGTGTTCATCACGGTTTGCAATTCCGTCGCGTACGCCGGCGGAATCGTCTTGCGCTCCTTCGGCGGCGCGGATCGCGGATAACGTCCGCCAAAAACCCGTTCCGGCCACGGCGCCACTTCGAATTGCGAAACCTCGGGCTGAAACAGCGAAGCCACCAGCGTGCATTCCCAATTGCGCTGGTAATCGGTCCAATCATGGTTCGGATTGTCCTCGATGGGATCGTTCAAGTACCAGACCCCGCGGCCGGTGGCGCGCACCAGGTTTTGCATCGCACCGTACTCCAGGAAAGCCGTTTCGAACGTCCGTTCTTTCAGCTTTCCCGCGTACACATTCGGCGTGCGCGACGTGCCGGTCCACACCTGGGCAATGTATCCGTCGCAGCCTTTCAATCGCGCCAAGCTCGATTCCGGGCTCACGATGGACCAGTGCGAATAGTTCAGGAGGCTGTGCGTCGGCACATAACAGCGGACGTGCTTGCCGCTTTTCGCATTGAAATCCTGCACGTAATCAAACACCTGCTGCAGCGCGCGGCGATACAGGAAATATTTCAGCTTGGACGCGCGCCATTGCGCATCGACGGAGCTATGCGGCGCCTGCCAGGGTTCACCATAATAGCTTTGCCACTCGCGTTTGAATCCTTCGGAGTAGCCGCTGCTGACCCAAAACTCCGGCTCCTCGAGGTGAATTGCTTCCGCGCCCGAATCGAGCGCGCGCTGAATTCCCACACATAGAAACTTCCCGTAGTTCGTGCTCGGGCACATGTAATACACGTCGCCGCCGTGGCTCCTCTTTTCCCCGCTCCGACTGGTTTGCGCCTCATCCTCGTGATTGATCCCGTCAAAGCGGCCATAAAGATAATCCTGGTATCGCCCCCACGAGACGCCGGTCATGACATGAATGCGGTAGCCGTGGTCACGCCACGTTTGAATGCGTTCCGGCAGGCTGGCATCGATCCCATAAGCCAGCGTCACGTCCGAACGCAGATCGCCCTTGTCGCTCCAGGGTTGCCCGGTTTGGAAACAGGTTCGTTCCAGGACCTGGTTCGGATCTGATGGAAAAGCGGTTGGTGGTGTCTGTGCCCGGCCGCACAGGGCTGTTCCGAAGGCTGCAAGAAAGACGATTTGTAACGTAGTGCGCGACTTCATAGTGAAACTTCGGAGATCATTGAGAACAAATACCGTTTTCCCCTGCATCGGTCTAGTGATATGCCGTGGCACGCTAACGGTGCGCCACCTGGCCCTCATTCACACGCCATTCCAAAATTCCACCGGAGAACTCCGGCTTGAGCTGCACTTCAAGGCGCAACCCGGTGGTGTTTACCGGCGCAAATTTAATCGAGTTCCATTTGTCCAGCGCCGTGCCGAAATCATCCCGGGTGGCGACCGGTTTCCAGGACGCCCCATCCTGGTAAAGGAGTTTCCATGATTGCGGGACGCGGCATTCCCCGACGCCGGTGTCGTCGAACCAATAAATGGAAACGCTCGAGACTTCGCGCGGCTTTTGGAAATCGTATTGCACCCACTCGGCGCTGCCACGATGCGGCCACCAGGTGAACCGCGGAATATCGTGATCATTGGAATTCCGCGGGACCAGCCCGTCGCAGGTAGCTTCGACGGAATCATTCTCGAAAACGTGGGAAGCGCTCACCTGATAGAGCGGCGGTTGCGGAAGTTTGGGCGCCACCCATCGATGAGCCTGGGCGCCGGAGCCGATGACCGGAAAGGCCGAAATCCGCAATCGCGCCGCGCCCATCGGCACGAGCGTCACGTTCTCCGCCGGTTGATCGCTCGCCACCGGACTTTCTTGCAGCGGAGCGCAAAGGCCGTATCGGTCCAACGTCCATTCCGGCACGCGTTTCGCCTTCGCCACCAGCTCAATCGGCGCGGTCTCCGGCGTGAACGGAAAATTGTCCTTCGGCCAGGACAGTTTTTTCACTTCAAACGAATCTTCCGGATTCGTCCCCTTTAAAATGAGGCCGTAATTCCAGTCGGTCGCCGGTTGAATCTCGAAGGACGGCCACTTCGACGGGTCCGCGTTTTTTTGCCAACTCGAATCGCCGATCGCCGTGCGCGTGCTGTCCTCGCGTTTGTACTGTTCGCCAATTTTTAAGGAGAAAGTCAGCGGACCGTAATCCACGCTCGCGGCATCGTGGTTCGCCGTCCAGCGCTGGACCGAGACATGCATCGGCAGGGTCAACGTGACCGTGTCGCTTTCCTGCCACTGCCGCTCGATGCGCAGGTATTGGCTGGCGACGAGAACAGTATTCAGCCGTTTGCCGTTGATGGAAATCCTTGCCGTCTTGCACCAGGCCGGAATTCGCAAGTAAAGCGGGAACGTCACGGGACGCTCGGGGTGAATGGCAAACCGGAGTTGTTCTTCAAATGGATAGCGCGTGTCTTCCGCGATGCGCACCCTGACGCCGTTGCCCGCTTGCGCCTGCACTTCGCTCGCGCTGTAAACGGCGGCGCAAAGCCCGTCATCCGGCGTGGCCAGCCAGAGGTATCTCGCAAAATTGGGCCAGCCCATCGAATGATTGTGCTGGCAACAACGGGCGCTGAACGGGTTCATCAGCAGGAAAGGCCCCGCATTCTCGATCCCGGGCGAGTGGTTCTTGGCATCGCTGACGGCCATATTCGGCGCGGTGAGATAACGCAAGGCCCGCAGGTCCGGCGTGAGCGCCGCCGGATACATGTTGAAGGCGACATTTTCACAATTGTCGGCCCAGAAAGGATCGCCGCTGATCTGCTGGAGCAACTCGTCCGAAAACATCTGCTCGACCATGCCGCAGGTCTCGATCGCCTGCCGCGGGTCGGAGTAGCCCGGACGGCAATTCTCATCACTGCCGAACATCCCGCCCGGCACCTGCCCGTAGCGCTGGCGCACCTCGTTGAAATCCGCGTAGGTGTCCTGCAATTCCGCCGCGTCGTGGGTTTGCAAGTAATGCGTGGCCGGTTCGCGAAACGCTTCGGCAATGTTCACATTATGCCAGTTCGGCAAATTGCCTTGCATCTCCCAGTCGGCCGTGCAGCGATGGATTTTGTTCGCGAGCTCGAGCAGGAACGAATCCCCCGTCCGATTGTAGAGCCAATAAACGCTGTAGAGATTGTCGCCGCCGCGCATTTTCTGCCAGTAATGCGTCAGGAATTTT
>Ga0070714_100003763_pt1 | contig 11384 bp, 9 predicted proteins | sample LARL83metaG_FD_65450 | JGI IMG/M metagenome (GOLD analysis project Ga0070714, IMG submission 65450) | Corn, switchgrass and miscanthus rhizosphere microbial communities from Kellogg Biological Station, Michigan, USA - LAR L8-3 metaG | ecosystem: Host-associated > Plants > Roots > Rhizosphere ... | reverse complement strand
GACGCTGGGAAACCGCCGCCTATGCCGCGCGGTAGATGTGCGACGCGTCCGACCAGTAGAGCGCGTGGTCGGGACCTTCCTTGACGTCGAGGTTGCAGGTCGACGGCCCGCTCGCCACCGACCCGTGCGGCGACCCCGGCGTGAAGATGCGCATGCCGCCCTCGAAGGTGCAGAAGACGATGTGCCCGGCGTATGCCGTCGGGCCCGACGCGCCGACGAAGGCGATGCCCGTCGGCACCACCGTGCTCTTCTCGCTGCTCCAGTCGGGCGCCGGCTGACCCGCGGGACACGAGGGCGTGGCCAGCGGATGGCTGTAGCCGTAGCAGTCGGGCCACTGGTAGCCGGTGCCGCGCTGCACCGAGGCGAAGAACAGGTCGTACCCCGTGCTCGGCGCGCCGGCGTCGCCCGACGGGCCGTTGCTGGTGACCGCCATCTGTCCCGACGCGGAGATGGCGATGCCGAAGGGGTTGCGGAACCCGTAGGCCCACACCGGGTTGTCGGCGCCGAACGGGTTGTCCGCGGGGATGCCGCCGTCCGGCTTGTAGCGCAGCACCTTGCCGCGGGGGTCGGAGGTGTTCTGGGCCACCGAGGCGCTGTGCTGGTCGCCGAGGGTGACGTAGAGCATGCCGTCGGGGCCGAAGGCCAGCCGTCCGCCCTTGTGGCAGCAGTCGTTTCCCGCCGGCAGGGTGACGATGACCTGGGCGTTCTGCGCCGCCCCCGCGCAGTCCTTCCAGCGGATCACGTGCTGCTGGGTGTAGTTGGCGTCGGAGTAGAAGGCGTAGACGTAGTGGTCGCTGCTGAATGTGGGGCTGATGGCCAGGCCGAGCAGGCCGCGCTCGCTGTAGCCGCCGCCCGGCTCGCTCGTCACCGTGCTGACGTGGGCGAAGTCGTGCGCTGCGCCGTCCTGCCACACCTTCACCGTTCCCGCCCGTTCTGTCCAGAACAGGCGGCCGTCGGGGGCGAAGGCGAGCGCGGTGGCGAAGGCCGCGGGGATGGTGCCCTGCGGCGGCGACTGGTGGGCGACGGCGCAGGCGTCGGCGGTGGCGGTGGGGGAGGGCGAGGCGGAGTTCGACACCTGCGCCGACGCCTGCGGGCTGGGCGAGGTCGAGGGCGTCGGTCCCGGCGACGAGCCGCCGCACGCCGTCGCCGCCACGCCGAGCAGCGCGGCGCTGAGCAGGACCAGCCGGGGGGAGGCGCCGATCACGCCCGCCAGCCTACGCCGCCGGGTCCGCCGCCGTCTCAGGCGAGGCGCATCAGCCGCCAGACGCCACGCAGATCCTCGATCGCCGTGGGCACGATGTCGACGCGCGAGTCGGGGTCGTCGACCCAGTCGACGGGGACCTCGTGGATGCGCATGCCCATGCGCTGGGCGAGGACGAGCAGCTCGGTGTCGAAGAACCAGTTGCCGTCGCGGACCAGGGGCAGGAGCCTCGCCGCGGCGCGGGCGCTGACCGCCTTGAAGCCGCACTGCGCGTCGCGGAAGCGCACGTGCAGGGTGCGGCGGAGGATCTGGTTGTAGCAGCGCGAGATCACCTCGCGCCGGCGGCCGCGCACCACGCGCGCGCCCGGGGCGAGCCGGCTGCCGATGCTCACGTCGCTGTGCCCGGAGATCAGCGGGGCGACCAGCGGCAGCAGCGCCTCCAGCCCGGTGGAGAGGTCGACGTCCATGTAGGCGAGCACCGGCGAGTCGCTCTGCAGCCAGGCGGTGCGCAGGGCGTGGCCGCGGCCCTTGCGGTCGAGGTGGACGGCCCTGACGTCCGGCAGCTCCCCCTCCAGCCGTCGTGCGATCGCCCAGGTGCGGTCGGTGCTGGCGTTGTCGACGATGGTGATGCGCGCCGGGAAGGGGAAGCGCCGGACCAGGTGGCTGTGCAGCCGGCGCACGCTGCGCTCCAGGTCGCCCTCCTCGTTGTGGACGGGGACGGCGACGTCGACGAGCGCCAGGCTGGTCGCCGCGGCGGCGGTTCCGGCCAGGTCCTGCACGAACAACTGCGTTGCCATGGCCGCCATGCTGGGCGCCGCCGCTGGGGCCGATCCGGGGCTTTGCTCAGAGTTGGCTGTGACCCTCGGCGGCGGCCGCGGGCGTGCCGGCGCGGACGGGGGCGCGGGCCATGGTCTCCGCGGCGTCGCGGTCGCGGATGAGCAGCGCCGCCAGCGAGGCGCAGAAGGCGAAGGCGGAGGCGGCGAAGAAGGCGCTGCGGAAGGGCGCCTCGGGCAGGTGCCCGGACCGCTGCGTGCCCGCCTGCTGCCCGACCACGGTGGCCAGCACGGCGACGCCGAGCGCCGAGGCGAGCTGCCGGCAGGCGGTGTAGAGCGAGGAGGCGCGCCCGCTGTCGCGCGAGGAGATCTGGGCGAAGGCGCCCGCCTGCATGGAGATGACGACGCACGACCAGCCCGCGCCGACGGCGAACATCACGGCGCGGATCACCCACAGGTCGGCGTCCATCACCGCGCTGAGCAGCAGGGTGTTGGCGCAGACCCAGAGCAGTCCGCCGCTGAGCAGCCGCCGCGGGCCGATGCGCGGGTAGAGCCGGCCGACGAGCTGCGAGGTGAGCAGCACGCCGACCGCCTCGGGCGCGGTGCTCGATCCCGCGTCGAAGGCGCTCAGCCCGCGCGCCGACTGGAGGAACAGCGGGGCGATGAAGAGCAGGCCGAGGAAGCCGCCGGTGGCCAGCATCTGGGTGAGGTTGGCGACGCCGAAGAGGCGGTTGCCGAGCAGCCGCAACGCGATCAGCGGCTCGGGGCGGCGCAGCTCGACGCGCACCAGCACCGCGATCAGGGCCAGGCCGAGCAGTCCCGGCGCCCAGATCCGCACCGACGTCCAGCCCGTCGAGGCCGCCTCGGTGAGCGCGTACATGACCAGGGCGAAGCCGCTGGCGCTGAGCGCGAAGCCCGGCAGGTCGAGGCGCCCCGGGCTGCTCTCGCGGTGCTCGGGCAGGGCGAGCAGGCCGAAGGTGAAGGCGAGCAGCCCCACCGGCAGGTTGACGTAGAAGACCCAGCGCCAGCTCAGGTGGTCGACGAGGACGCCGCCGAGGATGGGGCCGAGCGCCGGCGCCACCACGGTGGGGATGACCAGGATGCGCGCGGCGCGGGCCCGCTCGCGGGGCGGGAAGGCGCGGTAGAGCATGGCCATCCCGGTGGGCAGGAGCATGCCGCCGCCGACGCCCTGGAGAACCCGGAAGAGGACCAGCGCGCCCAGCGACCCCGCCGTGCCGCAGAGCGCCGAGGCGCCGGTGAAGACGCCGAGCGCGAAGAGGAAGGTTCGCTTGGTCCCTATCCGATCGCCGATCCAGCCGGCCGCGGGGATCCACACCGCCAGGCTGACCAGGTAGCCGACCACCACGCCGCCGGTGCTCGACGCCGCCACGCCGAGCTGCCGGGCCATGGCGGGCAGGGCGACGTTGACGATGGTGGTGTCGATGATGCTCATGAACATCACGCAGACGTAGATCGTCCCCACCACCTGCTGCGGGCTGAGCCGGGAGCGGGCTGGCATCGCCTCCATTGGACACCACGGGGCGGAGCCGGCGCCGGGCGCGCTACCTTTGTGCGGCGATGCACCCCGCCCGCCGGGCCTGGACCCACGTCGAGCCCATCCACGCCATCGTCTACTTCGCCCCGGAGAAGCGGGCGGCGTACGAGCAGGCGGGGCTGCGCGGCGGCTGGATGGGCTACTTCGCCTCGCGGGCGGCGGCGATGGGCGCGGTGGACGCGCCGGTTGTGGCCGCAACCTTCCAGAACTTCGCCCCCGCCATGGTGGCGCGGGCCATTCCCGACGCCTGGCGGTACTCGTCGCCGGCGCGCTGCCTGGCGGCGCGGCACGCGGCGGTGGACGGCGCGCTGCGCCGGCTGTGGGGCGCCGCGGGTGTCGATGCGCCCGCCGTGGCCGAGGCCGCGGAGATGCTCGGGCGGGTGGCCGCGCGGGCCGTGGCGCTCGGCGTGGCCGGGCGGCCGCTCTTCGCCGCCCACGCGGCGCTGCCCGTGCCTCCGGAGCCGCAGCTTGCGCTGTGGCACTGGTGCACCGTGCTCCGGGAGCACCGCTTCGACGGCCACGTCGCCGCCTCGCTGGCCGCCGGCTTCGACGGCTGCGAGACCCTGGTCACCGGGTCGCTGACCGGCGTCGGCCCCGGCGCCGAGCCGATGCGCGAGGTGCGCGGCTGGACGGCCGAGCAGTGGCTCGCCGCCGAGCGCCGCCTCCGCGACCGCGGCCTGCTCGGCGACGAGGGGCTGACCGGCGCCGGCCGGGCGGCGCGGGCGGCGGTCGAGGAGCGCACCGACGAGCTCGCCTGGGCGCCCTGGACCGTGCTCAGCCACGACGAGGTGGAGCGCCTGCTCGGCCTGCTCCGCCCGCTGGTGGAAGCGCTGGCCGGTCCCGAGGGGATCACCTACCCCAACTACATGGGCGTCCCCGAGCCCGCCTGATATCCTCCACACTCCGTGGCCGCGGCCACCCTGGCCGCGCGCCGGCGGTGCCGAGCCCTCCTGGGGTAGCCAAGTGGCCTAAGGCAACGGTCTGTAAAACCGTGTATCGGTGGTTCGAATCCACCCCCCAGGACCACAGCTCCCCATGACTCTCACCGTCGACGACGTCGAGCAGCGCGCCGCCCTCATCGAGCGCGGCCTCGCCGAGTTCCTCACCCATGAGGAGCTGGTCAACCTGCTCGCCTCGGGCGCCGAGCTGCGCCACTACATCGGCTTCGAGATCAGCGGCATGATCCACCTCGGCACCGGGCTGATGTCGATGCGCAAGGTGCGCGACTTCACCGCCGCCGGCGTGCAGTGCACCGTGTTCCTCGCCGACTGGCACACCTGGATCAACGACAAGCTGGGCGGCGACCGCGAGGTCATCCACCGCGTCGCCACCGGCTACTTCACCGAGGGCTTCCGCGCCTCGATGAAGTGCGTCGGCGGCGACCCCTCGGCGCTGTCGTTCGTGCTCGGCTCCGACCTGTACGCGCGCGACCCCGACTACTGGGCCACGGTGATCGACGTGTCGAAGAACACGACGCTGTCGCGCATGCAGCGCTCCATCTCCATCCTGGGGCGCGCCGAGGGCGAGCAGGTCGACTTCGCCAAGCTGATCTACCCGGCGATGCAGGCGGCGGACATCTTCGCCCTGCGCGTGCACATCGCCCACGCGGGGATGGACCAGCGCAAGGCGCACGTGGTGGCGCGCGACGTCGCCACCCACATCCGCTCCAATCCCCTGCGCGACGCCGACGGGCGGCCGTTGAAGCCGCTCGCCGCGCACCATCCGCTGCTGCTGGGGTTGAAGAAGCCGCCGGTCTGGCCCATCCCCGAGGGTCGCGAGCGCGACGCCTTCGCCTCGATGAAGATGTCCAAGTCGGACCCCTCGTCGGCGGTGTTCGTCCACGACTCGCCGGAGGAGATCCGGCGCAAGGTGATGAAGGCCTTCTGCCCGCCGTCCGACACCGAGTTCAACCCCGTGCTCAACTGGCTGCAGCATCTCTACTTCGAGATGACCGACGAGCCGCTGCGCATCGACCGCAGCGAGGCCAACGGCGGGCCCGTCGTGTTCTCGGCGTACGCGGAGTTGGCCGAGGCCTACGTGTCCGGCGCGCTGCATCCCATGGACGCCAAGGCAGCCCTCGCCGACCATCTCATTGACCTGCTCGCCCCCGCCCGCGAGCACTTCGCCCAGCCCGAGGTGGCGGCGATGCTGCGCGAGCTGGAGTCGATTCTCGCCCGCTGAGCCTTCCCGTGCCTGACTTCGAAAAGCTCGTCGAGGAGCAGATCCGCGAGGCCATCGCCCGCGGCGACTACGACCACCTGCCGGGGCGAGGCAGACCGCAGGACCTGCGCGTCAACCCGTACGTCCATCCCGACGAGCGCATGGCCCAGGACATGCTCGCGGCGCAGGGCTTCGGGCTGCCCTGGATCGAGGAACGCCGCGACCTGCTGCGCGACCGCACGCGCCTGGTCGAGGCGCTGCACCTGGCCTGGGAGCGCCACGCCGGCGGCCTTCCCACCGCTACCGCCCGTGCCCGCGAACGCGCCCGCTGGGACGCCGCCGTCATCCAGTTCCGCCGCGATGCGCAGGCCCTCAACGCGCGCATCCGCAGCCACAACCACACCGTCCCGGTGGCGGGCATGCGGGTGCGGCTGATCGATCCCGACGCGGAGCTGACGGCGCTCGACGCGTCCTGACCGCCGCCTGCGTCAGCCGCGTATCAGCAGGCGCTCGTCCATGTGATGCCACTGTCGCGCGAGCAGCGGATCCCGAAGTCCCCATTCGGGTCGCTCAGATGCACCGCGGCCAGCACTCGGCCGTCGGGGAGGATGACCAGCGCGTCCAGGGGCGACTGCGTCGGAAGCCCTGTCGTTGCGACGCGGCTGATGCTGTGGGCACCGTCCGTCGACGCATCGAGATCGCTGGCGATGCCGCCTTGGTCGGTGCGGATGTCACTGATCAGCACGCGCGGCGTACCGCCTCCATTGGCGGCGAGCGCGATGGCGGTCACCTGTCCGGGCAGGTCGGCGACGCGAGCGAAGGTGAGGCCGGCGTCCGTGGATTGGTAGGTGATCTCCCCCGCTGCCGCGATCACCTCGGGACTCGCCGTGGACGCATAGAGGGTCATCGAGGCGGGCGTCGCGATCTCGAGCTCCGTGGTGCACGCCCCATGCAGCGGGCAGCGCACGACGACGGGGTTGGGAACTCCCGCCGTCATGTTGCTGAGGTCCTCGGCGGCGAGCAGCACGTCGCCCGAGCCGTCCAGGAAGCGCATCGCGCTGACCATGCCGATGCCCGGCGGCAGCGACGGCCCCGCCGTCACCTGGCCTGTCGCCGCGCTGTAGACGAGAAGCGGCCCCTGCCCGAAGAGCGCGGTCGCCGCCCCAGGGGCGGTGCCGGGAAGGGTCGCCGCAGGCCCCGGCATCGGCGCCGCCGGGACGAAGCTGGCGCCGCCGTCCCGGCTGACCTGCAGGCCGGTGTTGCCGGCGGCGAACAGGGTGTGGTCCTGGTCGAAGGCGGGCGACAGCGCCAGCGATCCCCCCATGAAGCCCTTGCCCGCGACCTCGTGCCAGGAGTGGCCGCCGTCCGTCGTGGCGAAGATCACCGGGCACTGCGCCCGCGTGCAGCCCGTCATCAGCAGGCCGGAGGCGTACACGGTGTGGTCAGTCGAATAGCTCGGGCTGGGCGTGACCTGGTCGAAGGAGACGTCCTGCTGCCGGGCGCCGCTGCCGGGCGACACCAGCATGTTCACCGGGTTGCTCCGTGCGGTGGAGGTCGAGGGCTGCGTGGCGGTTCCACCCGGTCCAGCAGCCTGCGCCGGCACGCCGGTGGAGGCGCCGCGGCCGAACGGCTGGACCGTGCCAACGCGCCCGGTCGCGCCGTCGGGGAGGAGGGCCGCCGAGATCGCCAGTCCCGCCACGGCGCTTCCCGGTGCCGAGCCGGCCCCGGGGATGCCTGACGCCAGGCATCCCGCAACCACGGCAACGCCGACGCTCAGGCTCAGCCCGCCACCGAGCTGGCCGATGGCGTCGGCGCCCGGGCCGAGCTGGCGGACCGAGTGCAGGCGGTTGCGGAGCCACTGGGCGGGCAGCAGCAGGGCGCCGGACACCTTTCCTCGCAGATCGCGGGCGCGCGCGCGAGCGCGCGAGATGGCCATGTAGACGGCGCCCTCGGTGGTCCCGTGGTCTCGGGCGATCTCCTGGCACGAGAAGCCGGCGAAGGCCCGGGCGAGGAGGGATTGCTCCTGCCCGTTCAGGCCTCGCCAGACCCGGCCGATCAGGGATCGGTCGAGGGCTCGATCCTCGGAGGTGAACCGGCCGTCCGCCCGATCCTCGTCGACGGCGTCACAGACGCGCTTGCGCTCACGGAGCTGGTCGATGCAGACGTTGCGGGCGATGGTCCGCAGGTAGGGGAGTGCGTCCCCGACCACGCCTTCGAGGCGGCGTGCCGCTCGGGCGAAGGTCTCCTGGGCCGCGTCCTCGGCGTCGGCCGCCGACCCGAGCAGGCCCTGGCAGGTGCGGTAGATCGCAGGCCAGTGGGACTCGTAGAGCTCAGCCAGGCGTCGGGAGTCGATGGAACCGGAGATGGCGGACGTCGTCACGGCTACCTCTGCTCCGACCGACAAGCCTCGACCTCCCTGTGCGAATCGGTCGCCTCCAACCTGCTAGGGAGACGCCCCGGGTACCCGGTTTCTTGCGCGGCTCGCGAGCTCCGCGGGCGGCCCGACCGGACCAAACCGGTAGAAACAGCGCGGTCACGTCGTTGGGATTTGGTGGGAACCCCGTACGAGAATATGAAACACGGGGAGAGCCCTCGTCGGTTGGAGGAGAGAGGAGAGGTGTTCGGCGCTCGGGCCGTCCGGCGCGGCCTGCTCTCGGTGGCCATGCTCACCGTGGCCGTGCCCGCCCTGCCCGTGCCCGCTCGGGCGGCGACCGTGGGCGCCTGCTACCTGCAGGGCGAGGCGACGATCGTCCCGGGCCTTACCGTCGTCCCGCAGAACGAGAGCTTCTCCTTCAGCGGCAGCGCGCTCTGCGCCGGCCTCGTCGGCGGCTCGGCCACGGTGCTGGGGAGCTTCGCCTTCTCGGGCTCGGGCACCTGCGCGCTGGGCAGCCTTGAAACCTGCGTCCCCGTGGCCTCGCTCAGGTTCAGCGCGGGTCCGATCAGCTGCTCGTCGGGGAGCGTGGCCCAGGTCGGCATGGTGCTCCTCGCCGTCTGCGTGGGGAGCGACACCACCGACGGCTCGCCTGCCGTCGTGACGGCGCAGGTCGTCCTTGTCCCGCCCTCGCCGAGCGTGCTCGACCTCTCCCAGGCGCCCTTCAGCGGGCCCGCGGAGGTGAACTAGCCGGCCTGCGCCAGTACTCGTCATCAAATGATGTTGGGATTTCCAGCGAGCGCCGTATATGCAGGATGGGTGGGTAGTGCGGAGGGGGGATCCGGCGGACGCCAGGAAGGAAATTTCATCCCGGGCAAGGGCTCGGTTCGGGGTACCCCAGGTCAGTCGTATCAGACAACGGTGTTCAACAGGAAAAGGAAGGAAACATGCTTCGTCGTCTTATGGCAACCAGCGCTTCGCTGGCCGTCGTCGGTTTCGGTATCGCCACCATGCCCGTGTCCGTGCATGCCGCCACGGCTGGCGCCTGCGTGATCACGGGCACCGCCCAGATCGCCCCCGGCCTCACCCCGGTTCCGCAGAGCGAGGGTGTCACCTTCGGCGGCTCGGCAGCCTGCCTCGGCGTCCTCGGAACCGCGGTGTACACGCCGACCGGTGCGGCCGGGACGAATGGCCCGGTTGCCTTCAACGGCTCGCTGTCGTCGTGCACCGGCAGCATCGAGGCCGGCGCCTGCCTCGGCCTCAGCTTCGTCGCGGGTCCTCTGAGCGGCGACTCGCCGGGCGTGCTCGTCCAGGAGGGTGCTGTGGTGGAGTTCGGCGGCGTGGGCAGTGACGGTAGCGGCCCGGTCGCTATCGCTGGTGCCGCCGTGTTCATTCCCGACCCGACCAGCCAGGGCCTCGACGTCCAGACCGTCGACTTCGACGGCCTCGTCGCTGGCGCCGGCCTGTAGCACCCAGGCCAACTTTCACTCGGTACTGCGGAGGGCGGCTTCAGCCGCCCTCCGTTCGTCGTCCGTCCACGCAGGACAAGGTCTCCAGGGGGAAGAAGGGGATGCCGAAGAGTCGCAAGCGTCTCGCGTCGATGGCACTGGGCGCCGCCGTGGCGCTCGGCGCCGTCGCTGCGTCCACGTCTGTCGCACCAGTCGCGGCAGCCTCGTCCGGCTTCGAGCAGGTGGGGAAGCTGAAGATCTCCGACTACCTGTCGGACATCCCCCAGACCGGCACCAGCCACGGGACGAGCGTGGACTACTACGACCAGTCGACGCTCCTTCTGGACGTGCCGGGGCGCAGAGGCTATCAGCTGGTGGGCTTCGAGGAGAACGCCACCACATACTCCACGGAGTTCACCGTCTACGACCTCGACCGCCTCACCGTGGTGCAGCGGACCATCCTGCACGGGCTCATTCCGGCGCAGCTCACCGCCACTGCCGACCACTCGATGCCCTTCTCGAGGTACGTCGCGGCCTTGGCCCCCGACAAGTCACGTCTATACTTCGTGCTGGGCAGCAATGTGACCGCGTCGGGCTTCCGGCCGTACGACATCGCGGCGCTCGATCTGAAGACGTACCACGTCTCCGACGTCCCGATGAACGATCCGACCACGTGCCTCTCCGGAGGCGTTCCGTATTCGTGCCCGGTCTACGGGCTCTCCTACGACACGCGCTCCGGCATGCTCTACGAGCTGTCCGCCTCCGCCAGTCTCCTCAGTGGCCTGGGGCCGGGCCAGTTCACGATCGCCGTCTCGGCGATCGACCCCGCCTCATCGACTCCGGTGAAAGGCACCGCCCAGCTGCCCAGCGCCTGTGATGGCGCGCCCAGCTACGTCCCCGGCAAGTTCCTCAACCCCGATCCCGCGCCGATCTTCCGCTCCACCGACGGCTCGAGCCTGTTCACTGCGTGCAGCACCCAGCACAACACTGACGGCGGCTCCAACGGTGTGGTCGCCGCAGTTAAGGTGCCGCTCGATAGCAACGGGCTGCCGCAGGCGACCAACGTGACCCTGTACCCGTCGACGCATTACGTGGCTCAGGTCTATGCAGATCCGGCAGCCGATCGGCTCGACTTCGTGCTGAACATCCTCGGCGACAAGGACATGCTGATCTTCGACGGACGGTCCGGAGATTTCGTGGGCGAGGACGGTCTGGACAAGGTGAGGCTCAACTCCAGCGATTCGCCCGTGAACACGCCAGCGTTCGGCGTCGCTGTCGACGAGAGTACGGGCCGGATCTACTACGGCTCGTACTACGGTTTCTTCCTCATTGACGGACGCCGCACTGACCGCCAGGGCTTCCCGCAGGCCCAGGTCTTCCCGACGGGAAGAACCGACGGATACGCCGATCGTGCGCTCGCCGTGGACTGGAAGACGCACCGTGTATTCGTGCCGTTCGGTGTCAACCAGTACCTCGGTGGTGACGGCACCGCGACGACGCTCGACCACTACTACACCATCTTCCAGGACACCACCCCTGTGTCCCAGGATGTGTCACTCGACAGCCTGGACGCAGGAACGGAGGACATCGCACCGACGCCAGGGAGCACGGTGGTGCAGTACGCGGGCCATGCTCAGGGTTTTGGCTCCCGCACGTACAACGTGCAACCGTCCGACCTAGGTGGAGCCGCCCAGGGCCAGAGCACCGGTCCGCTCGCCGGCACGCGCGAGGTGCTCGACGGCCGCCTTCGCGGTGCCGACCTCACCGGAAATGGCGCCGAGGGGGTGGGCACCACGGTCGACGCCGATTCGACGACCCGGGCGGACTACGAGAACAACTCCCAGCAGCCGTGGCCGTACAACGACACCAAGTGCAA
>Ga0070714_100003761_pt1 | contig 11386 bp, 11 predicted proteins | sample LARL83metaG_FD_65450 | JGI IMG/M metagenome (GOLD analysis project Ga0070714, IMG submission 65450) | Corn, switchgrass and miscanthus rhizosphere microbial communities from Kellogg Biological Station, Michigan, USA - LAR L8-3 metaG | ecosystem: Host-associated > Plants > Roots > Rhizosphere ... | reverse complement strand
CCGCGATGCGGGGCGCGGACGTGGTCTTTCACGCCGCCGCGGCGGTCACGCCGGATGGCGGGTGGGAAGCGTTCCGTCGCCCGAACGTGGAGGGCACACGCAACGTGGTGGACGCCACATCCGCGGCTGGTGCGCGACTGGTGCACGTGAGCAGCGTCGCCGTGTACGGAGCGGGCGCCCGATACTCCGCCGAGGGAAGAACGAGCGAGGAAACGCCGCTCGCGCCGCTCGGCGAGCGTTCCTACTACGCGCGCTCGAAGCGCGAGTCCGAGTTGCTCGTGATGCAGGCACACGCCGAGGGAAGGTTGTGGGCAACGGCGGTGCGGCCGGACGTCGTGTATGGCGCGCGGGACAGGCAGTTCGTGCCACGGATAGCGAAGCTGCTGCGCCTCGGCGTGGCGCCGGTGATCGGTGGTGGTCGGAGCACGCTCGCGGTGGTGCACGCGGCCAACGTGGCCGACGGGATGGTTCGCGCGGCGATGCATGATGACGCCGGCGGACGCGCCTACAACCTCGCCAACGACTACGACGTCACCGTTGCGGAGTTCTTCCGGCTCGCCGGCGAGGGATTGGGGAAGCGGTTGCGGCTCGTGTCGCTGAATGCGAAGCTCGCGCAGCACGTGATGCGCGGGGTCTCGCGCGTGGCGCCGGGGCGCCTGCGGTCATCGCTCAGGCAGTCCGTGGATTTCCTCTCACGCGACAATCCGTTCACCTCCGAGCGTGCGCGGCGCGAGCTGGGATGGGATCCGCCGGTTCGGCCTGCGGAGGGGGTGGTGGAGGCGTTCCGCTGGTACGCGGAGTCGACAGCGAACGCGTAATGGAGATGCGAGGGGGAAAACGAAACGGGGCGCCGCAGTGAAGCGGCGCCCCGTTCGCATGACGAAGAAGCGATTACGGCTTCTTCTTGGTCGTGGTGGTCTTCGTGGTGGTGGTCGTCTTCTTGGTCGTATCGGTCTTGGTCGTCGTGTCCTTCTTGGTGGTGTCCATGGCGGCCATGGCCGAATCGTGCGCCATGCTGGTGTCGGCGGACATCGCCGGGGCCGGCGCCATCGCCGGGGCGGCGGTGTCAGCGGGCTTTTCCTTGGTGCTGCAGGCGGCGACGAGTACGACGGCGGCGACAAGTGCCAGACGCTTCATGAGATCTCCTGGGGGTGGTCAGAGTGGGAATGTCGCGAGGGTCCGTGCACGCGATGCTGTGCCCGGCAGCGGCGGCGTGAAAAGTTAGGGCGAAGGAATTCGCTGTCAAGAGCGATGACCGCCGGTAAGTGCAGCAGAGTCAACGGTTTTTCCGATGGCAACCGCCATCATGGCGCCCATGCAGGCTGTCATGCGCCATCCCGGGCGGCCGACATCTGTTTGTGAGCCCGATGGTAAGCTGGCTGGATGCATGGACTTACCACACAACGACCGGATGTCGGGATGCAGGGGCGTGGCGGCGACGAGACTCGGCGTTCGTCCTGCCACTCCTCGACCTCCCGTGTCGGTTCCCGGGCTGCTCGCGTAGCTTCCTCACGTGGCCAGCGTACTGACCCCCGACCTGTCATCCGTCCCGCACGACGGCGTGGTGCGCGGCGCCTGTCCGCACGACTGCCCGGACACCTGCGCCACGCTCATCACGGTGGAGGGCGGCCGCGCGACGCGCATCGCCGGCGATCCCGACCATCCCGTGACGCAGGGATTCCTCTGCGCCAAGGTGAACCGCTACATCGAGCGGACCTATCACCCGGAGCGCGTGACGACCCCGCTGCGCCGGGTCGGGCCGAAGGGCTCGGGACGGTTCACCGAGATCTCGTGGGACTCCGCACTCGACGAGATCGCCGCGCGGCTGGGTGAGGTCGCGAACTCGAGCCACGGTCCTCAAGCGATCCTCCCCTACTCGTACGCCGGCACGATGGGGATGGTGCAGGGGTCATCCATGGACCGCCGCTTCTTCCACCTGCTCGGCGCGTCGAAGCTGGATCGCACCATCTGCTCCATGGCGGGCACGGTGGGCATGCGCATGACCGTGGGCGCCAACATCGGCGCCGACAGCGAGGGGGTTCCGGAAAGCGACCTCGTGCTCCTGTGGGGAACGAACACGCTCACGGCGAACCCGCATCTCTGGCCGTTCGTGCTGCGCGCGCGAGAGAGAGGGGCGCCGATCATCTGCATCGACCCCATTCGCACGCGCACCGCGCAGCAATGCGACGAGTGGGTGCCGATCCGTCCAGGCACCGATGCCGCGCTGGCGCTCGGCATGATGCACGTGCTCTTCGCGCGCGGGCTCGAGGATCGCGACTACCTCGAGCGATGCACGCTCGGCCACGAAGCGCTGCGTGAGCGCGCCGCGGAGTGGGCACCGAGGCGCGCCGCCGCCGTCACCGGCCTGCCGGAAGAGCTCATCGTCTCGCTCGCCGAGCGGTACGGACGCGCACGCGCCGCGTTCATCCGGGTGAACTACGGCCTGCAGCGCCATGCGGGAGGCGGCATGGCCGTGCGCACCATTGCCTGCCTGCCCGCCATCACGGGTCACTGGCGACGCGCAGGAGGCGGGGTGCAGCTCTCCACGTCCGCGAATTTCGCCTTCGACCGCGCTGCGCTCGAGCGCCCCGATCTCGGCCCGCCGGCACGCACGATCAACATGATCCGGCTCGGCGAAGCGCTCACGCGCGAGGACGCGGGCGTCGGCGGGCCCCCCGTGAAGGCGCTGGTCGTCTACAACAGCAACCCGGCGGCCGTGGCGCCCGATCGCAACGAGGTACTGCGCGGGTTCGCGCGTGAGGACCTGTTCACCGTGGTGCTCGAGCACTTCCGCACCGACACGGCCGACTGGGCGGACATCGTGCTTCCCGCCACGACCCAGCTCGAGCACTGGGATGTGCACCTCGCCTATGGACATCACTACGTCTCGCTCAACCGCCCGTCCATCGCGCCGGTGGGCGAGTCGAAGCCGAACAGCGAGATCTTCCGCCTCATCGCGGCCCGCATGGGGCTCGACCACGAGTGCCTGCACGACGACGATCTCACACTGATTCGCCAGGCACTCTCGGCATCGTCGCCGAAGCTGCAGGGGGTCACGCTCGACGAGCTGCTCGAGAAGGGATGGATGCGCCTGGCGCTGCCGACCCCGTACCTCCCGTACGCGGACGGCGCATTTCCGACGCCGAGCGGGAAGTGCGAGCTCTATTCGGAGCGCATGAAGGAGCTGGGGCTGGATCCGCTGCCGACGTACACGCCACCGTACGAATCACCGGAGCGTCAGCCTGCGCTGGTGGCTCGTTATCCGCTCACGCTCATCTCGTCGCCGGCACATACCTACCTCAACTCGACGTTCGTCAACATCGCCTCGCTGCGCCGGCAGGCGCGCGAACCGGAGGTGCTGCTGCACCCCGCAGATGCGGAGCGCCGGGGCATCGCGCCGGGAATGCGGGTCACCGTGAGGAACGACCGTGGCGCCTTTCTCGCCACCGCGCGAGTGGAACCGTCGATCCGCGAAGGAGTGGCATGGGCGCCCTCCATCTGGTGGGCCAAGCTCGCCGACGACGGCGCGAACGCCAACCAGACGACGTCGCAGCAGGTCACCGACCTTGGTGGCGGCCCGGTGTTCTACGACAACCAGGTCGAGGTCGAGCAGGCGTAGATTCGGCGCGGCCATCGGGCGGGAGCATCCGCGTCAGTCCGCAACGTCAGCGAAATCCGCGTTCGCCGTTCTCCTTCGCCGTTGCGCTTCGCTGGCCCGGAAGCCAGGTGGATCAGGCGCGATCCTGCTCGGCGCGCAACTGTTCGAGCGTATCGAGCGTCCGAGGGTGGCGCGGGTCGCGGAGGTCCATCCTGTTCCACGGAATGACGTGACCGCGGTACGGCACGAGGCGGCCGAGGTGGTGGAGGAGCATTCGCGCGAAGTAGGGGCCGGCGAGACTCTCGACGGCGCCGAACGATCCGATGTGGAACTCGGTGACGACGTAGTCGTTGCCGTGCTCATGGAGCTCGATCTCGGCGCGCAGCTCCTCCACTCGTCCCACCTTGCGTCCGTGCGGGTCGAGGACCGCTCGGCCGAGCAGGTGATGCAGCGCCACTTCGCGGCTCACGACTTCGACTCCTTCTTGCTTTCGGCGCCAGGGATCCTGCAGATGACGTTTCGCGCGAGCCACTGTTCGAGGTGCTCGGACGGGAGGTCGTCACGCAGGACGTCGAGCTCGATCGTATTGCCGATGGATCGCACGGCGGCGAAGGGGATGCGGCTCACCCCGCCCTCCGGCGCTCTCGTGTGTCCGGGGACCAGGCGCCGAAGTGCCGTCATCCAGCGGCCAATCCGTTCGCTGCGTGCAGGGCCGCCGATCAGCATGGCGGCGATCCGCGGCGGCGCATTCTCGCGCAGCTCGAGCAGGAGTGCGTCGCACCGGCCGATGTTCTCGTGACGCCGGTCCACCAGCTGGGCATCCTGCACGTCGTGGCGCAGGTCGAGTCCGTCCTTCATCCGCCACCGAGGATCTGCAGTGGTATCGCGGCCACGAAGAGCACGAGGGCAAGCAGCGAGATGAGCACGAGCGCTGTGTTGCCCAGCCAGCCATTCGCGTGGCTCGTCATCACCCGGCGATCGTTCATCAGCGCGAGCAGCGGGATGACGGTGACGGGCAGGCTCGCCGCCGACAGCACCATGGAGATGTTCGTGAGCTTGAGCGGATCCGCGCCGAACGCGATCGGAACCGAGGCGAGCAGGATCAGCAGCGAGTAGGTGGTGGCGAAGCGCGAGTCCTGGGACGGCCGCAGGTTCTCGCTCCATGGCCATCCGAATCCCTGCGCGAACAGGTACGCCCCGGAGAGCGAGATCTCCACCGTCGCGCCGAAGCAGGTGATGCACAAGGTGATGAGAAAGAGCGCGAATCCGGTGCGGCCGAGGGGAGTGGCAAGCACGAGGGCGATCTGCTCGTAGGCATCCACTTCGATGTGGCGTGGCAGAAACACCACTGCGGCGCAGACGAGCACCATGAGCGCCAGCCCGCCGCCGAACAGGTTGCCGACACCCGCCGTGACCCGGTTCACGGCCAGGTACTCGATGTTCCAGTCGTCCTCGAGCGCTCCGGCCGAGTAGAAGAGATAGAGATAGGGACTGATGGACGCGCCGAGGATGCTGACGGCCAGGTACCAGTACTTTGCGCCGTCGTGCGATGGCGCCGTCGGCAGCAGCCCTGCGCCGACCGCGCTCCACTGCGGGTGCAGCTTCAAGGCACCAACCAGAAACACGATGGACACGAGCCCGAGCAGCGCCGTTCCCTGCTCAACGAGGCTGAACGTGCCGCGCCACAGCAGCGCCCAGCCGACGAGGGCGATGGGAATCGCCCACCAGCGGAAGGCGATGCCAGTGGCCATCTGCAGGCCGATTGCCACGCCGCCGATCTCGGAGACGAGGACGAGGAAGGACGGAACGATCACGGCCACGAGAGGGATGATGAAGAAGCGGATGCCCATGTGTTCGCGGAGCAGGTCCACGTAACTGCGGCCGCTGACGGCCGCGAGGCGGCCGGTCATCTCCATCAGGATGGCGAGGCAGATGGTGCCGAGCGCGAGGGCCCAGGCGAGGCGAAAGCCGAAATTCGCTCCGCCCTGGACGCTCGTGGCAATGGAGCCTACCTCGAGGAAGCCACCGATGCTCGTCACGACACCGAGCCCGATCTCGCCCCATTTCTTCACGGTGCGATCATCCGGAGGTGGGCGAGCCCTTCATCCAGTGAGTCAAGGACGACGCGCGCCGCTGTGCGCTCGGAGTCCGTTTCCGCGAGCTCGATCAGCGACTGCTGGACTTTCGAGCGCGCCTGGGTGGCGCGGTCGGCAATCTGTCGGGCGACTGCGCCGTTGATGGCGTTGGCCGAGCGCCGGTCGGCGGCGAGCCCGGTCGTGGCCGTCCACGAGCGCGTCCGATCAAGTTCCGATTTCAGGTCCTGCCTGGCGCAGGCAGTCACTGAGAGGAGGGCGGCGACTGCGAGCGGAGTCGGTCGTCGGCCGTCACGCCAGCCGCGGAGGCGAGACATCGCGAAGTCGGGGACGAGAAGAGGCAGTTTGCGCATGGTGGGCGACCCGGCCGACGCTGCGCAGGAAGCGTACCGAGCAGTTCCGCGCGACGGGGGACCGAAGCGCGTGCCGCGGGGTGGAACACCTTGCGTGGCCATGAGCGGCGGCGCTTCTTCACGATGAACCGGCAGAACCCGGAGGTCTTGTTGTCGGCGTTCCCAGAAACACTCGGCGCGCTCGAGCGCTCGCCGTTCGGTTCCCCCGACCGCGCCCTGCGGTCCGTCAAGGACGAGATGCGCCAGAATCTCCTCGAGCGACTGGCGCGAGGCGGTCCGCTGTTCACCGGCGTGCTCGGCTACGAGGAGACGGTGATGCCGCAGATCATCAACGCCCTCCTCTCGCGGCACAACTTCATCCTGCTCGGCCTGCGCGGGCAGGCCAAGTCGCGCATCCTGCGGGCGCTCGTCACGCTGCTCGACGACGCGATGCCGGTCGTGGCGGGGAGCGAGGTGAACGACAATCCCTTCGCGCCGATCTCGCGCTATGCGCGCAACCTGATCGAGGAAGCGGGTGACGACACGCCGATCGCCTGGGTAGGTCGCGATTCGCGCTACGTGGAGAAGCTCGCCACTCCCGACGTCACCATCGCCGACATGATCGGCGACCTGGACCCGATCAAGGCGGCGCGCGGCGGCCACATGCTCTCCGACGAGCTCACGATCCACTACGGCATGCTGCCCCGCGCCAACCGCGGCATCTTCGCGCTGAACGAGCTGCCCGATCTCGCCGGCAAGGTGCAGGTGGGCCTGTTCAACGTGATGCAGGAGGGCGACGTGCAGATCAAGGGCTATCCCGTCCGCCTGCCGCTCGACGTGCAGCTCTGCTTCACGGCGAACCCGGAGGACTACACGGCGCGCGGCAAGATCATCACGCCGCTCAAGGATCGCATCGGGAGCGAGATCATCACGCACTACCCCGAGACGGTGGAGCTCGGAATGGCGATCACGGAGCAGGAAGCGTGGACGGAACGCGGCGGCGCCCCGGTGCGCGTCCCCGACTTCATCGCCGAGCTGGTGGAGCGCGTGGCATTCGAGGCGCGCACGGACAAGCGCATCGACCGGCGCTCGGGCGTCTCGCAGCGCATGCCGATCAGCGTCATGGAGAACGTCGTCTCCAACGCCGAGCGCCGCGCCGTCGTGACAGGAGAGAAGGAAGTGGTGCCGCGCATCTCCGACGTCTACGCCGCCCAGCCGGCCATCACGGGCAAGATCGAGCTGGAGTACGAAGGTGAGCTGGTGGGCGGCCATGCCATTGCGCGAGAGCTGATTCGTCGCGCCGCCGACGCCACGTTCGACGAGCGCGCGGGCGGCGTGAACGTGGACGACATCGTGATCTGGTTCGACGAGGGCGGTGCGTTGCAGGTGACGGACGACGAACGAGCCGAGGCGATGGCGAAGGCGTTCGCCGTGGTGCCAGGCCTCGTGGAGCTGGTGCGACGCGTGGGTCTCGCGCAGACCGGCGACGCGCCGATGACGGTGGCGGCGTGCGAGCTCGTGCTGGAGGCGCTGGTGGCGCGCAAGCGCATCTCGCGCTCCGATACCGGGCTGTATGGTCGTGCCGAACCGGAGAAGCGCCGGCGGCGGCCCAACGAGGACTTCTTCGGCGGTGGGATGTCCGCCTGACGGCATGACGATGGTCGAGCCGGCACGAGCGTCCAGATCCCGATCGGATGAAAGCGGCCTCCGCGTGCGTGAGGCTGCGCCGCGGGATCTCGACGCCGTGATGGCCTTGCGACTGGCCCTGCTCCGGGAGCACCCGGAGCATCCAGTCTACGGGCGTCTCAGGAAGGACGTGAACCTCCGGGCGCGGGAGCTGTTCGCGGCCCAGCTCCGGTCGCCGATCGAGGTCATCTTTCTCGCCGAGCGTGAGGGCGAGGCGGTGGGTGTCCTGCGCTGCGTGGAGTCGGTGGGCTCGGCACTGTTGGAGCCCGCGCGCTATGCGTATGTGTCGTCGGTGTACGTGCGGCCGGATGCGCGCCGCAAGGGCGTCCTGCGCGAGATGCTCGCCGCCGCCGAGCGGTGGGCACGGGCGCGCGGCCTGGCGCAGATGCGGCTGCACAACGTGGCCGGCAGTGAAGTCGCGGAAGGGGCATGGTCCGCGCTCGGATTCGGCGTAGTGGAGCAGGTACGACTGCGGAACCTCAGCGCGGAGAGTGAGTGATGCCGATCGTGACCGTGTCGCGGCAGTACGGCTCGGGGGGGTCCGAAGTCGCGGAGCGCGTGGCCACCGCGCTCGGGTGGAAGCTCTACGACAACGAGGTCGTGGAAGCCGTTGCATCGCGCCTGCACCTGACGCCGGCCGAGGTGAGCGCACGCGAGGAGCGCGTACCCTCGCTGGTGGAACGGATGGCGTCGGCGATGGCGCTCGGCGTGCCGGAAGTGATGCCGGTGGTGGGGGAGATGGCGAGCGTTCCGAGCGAGGAGCGCATGGTGATGGTGACGAGGCGCGTCATCGAGGATGCCGTGGCGGCCGGCCCCGCGGTGCTCGTCGGGCGTGGGGCGCAGTGCATGCTCGCCCGGCGAAGCGATGCGCTGCACGTGTACTGTTACGCCCCGCAGGAGGATCTCGAGCGGTACGTGATCGAGAACCTCCACGTCTCCCCCGCCGAGGCACGCAAGCGGGTCGCGGACATGAACCACCAGCGCGAGCTGTACGTGCGCCTGCACTGGCAGCGCAACTGGCGTGACGTCGCGAACTACGATCTCTGCGTCAACACGGCGAGCCTGGGACTGGACGGCGCAGCGCGCCTGGTGACCGAGGTGGCGAAGGAGCGATTCGGGTGAGTTCCTCCCGCCGTTCTGAACTTCAGCCGTTCCGTTCAGCTTCCTGTTCGCGCTTGAGTCGCGTGAGCTCCGCCTCCACCGACGCGGGGACGAACATGTCGTCGGCGATCTTCGCGATCTCCTCGGCGTCGCGCCAGGCGGCCTCGAGGATGTGAAGCTCGCCCTCGAGGGCGCGGCGCTCCGTTTCCTCGTGGGCCGCCATCTCGAGCGCGAGCCGCATGTGCGCGGGGACCTTGTGCAGCAGGCTGGCGCCGCGCCGGCTGCTCTGCCACGTCTCGGTACGATCCAGCGAGCCCACGACGCGCGCGAAAAGCCGATCGGGCGCCGGGTCGGCTTCCAGCAGGGACACGGCGCGCTGTACCTGCTTCGTGCTGCCTCCTTGTTCGTTCATGCGCGGCAGCAGCGCTCCGGCAGCGCGGATGGCGGCGTCTCCCTTCAATTCCCGCATCTCACGCCCGCTGGAGTAGCGGTACCATGGGCCAATGGTCTGACGCGGAGTCGGTACCTCGAGCAGCAGCTCCCCGCCATTCGATGAGAGTCGAACGCGTCGGAGCTCCGTGAGGCGCGTCCTGATGGTCTCACCGTCGGGTGTCGGAACGTGCACGAAGGTGCGGTGCCGATAGATGCCACGTCCCGCGTTGATGAATTGCCACAGCGGATTGAGGGCCACTCCGCTGAACACCCCCAGCACCGGTCCGGCCACCACGACCACCCCGGCGACCGCGACGCCGCCGGCGACCATCGCATAATGACGCCGGCGCCGGCGCCCGAACTGGTCGCCGTACCGCCACGCGGCCATCTCGGGCCGCTGCGGCGCGCCGATGCGCACGAGCTCGAGCCCTTCCTTCACGCGCGCGAGGCCGATCTCGTCGGTGGAGACTCGCAGCCTGGTGGCACGGAACTGACGCTCACACTCCTCGATGGCTTCCCAGCGCTCCTCGAGCGGCGAGAGGTTCCATCGCTCGCACTTGCGACACACCACCCACAAGCGTCCCTTCGCCGCGTCGAAGGCAAGGCGTCGCCCGACGGGAAACGGCTCGATGGCCTCGTTGCGACCGAGGTCGCCGTTACAGAACAGACAGGTCGCGTACACCGACTGATTCCAGCGTGCGAAGCTCCGGACGGCGAAAGAACGCGTGAAGTCCGTAGGCGAGCATCAGGGCGGCAGCGACACCAATTGCCGTCGCCACGCCGACCACGTCGGCCACCACGCCAGCGCTGAACGCGCCGACGACCTGCGCCATCCCCACGACGACGAGGCTGTAGGCCGCCATGACGCGTCCGCGCAGTTCATCGGGCACGACGGTCTGCAACAGCCCATTGGAGATGGCGCCATTGAGGATCATCGTGCTCCCGATGCCAAGCAGCAGCAGGTAGCCGAAGACGGGGATGCGGCAAAGCGAGAAGGCGAACAGCAGGATGGGCCACGTCATGGACGCGAACATGAGCAGCTTCACCCGCGATACGCGCGGCCCCACCGCCGCGAGCGAGAGCGCGCCGGTCATGCCTCCGATACCGAGACACGACAGGAGCACGCCGTATCCGCCGGCGCCGAGCGAGAACATGTTGCGCGCCACCACGGGCATGAGCGCGAGCACCGGGGTGCCGAGAATCGAGTAGGCGGTGACCATGAGCATGAGCGCCCGCACGTTGGGCGTGCGCCGCACGTAGCGCATGGCCTGAATTACACCGATCCACGGCCGTGCGTGCCCCGGCGGCCGCCGAAAGGCCGGCAGGCGGATCATGAACAGGCCGATGAGCACGGCGACGAAGCTCACCGCGTTGAGGAAGAAGCACCACGAGATGCCGAGACCGGCGATGACGGCAGCTGCGATGCCGGGACCAACGACTCGCGCGAGGTTGAACCCGCTGGAGTTGAGGGCGATGGCTTCCGGAAGGTCCTCACGCCCGACGAGGTCGATGTACATCGACTGGCGCGCCGGGATCTCGATCGAGGCGATGGTCCCGCTGACGAATGCCAGTGCGAGCAGCGAGTGGATGTCGATGTGATGCGTGACCGTGAGCGCCCAGAGGAGCGAGGCCTCCAGGAGGTAGCAGCCCTGCGCAATGCGCACGAGACGCAGCTTGTCGGCGCGATCGACGATCGCGCCAGCCGGGAGCGAGAAGAGCAGGATCGGGATGGAGGTAGCGACAGCGACGAGGCCGACGAGGAAGGCGCTGTTGGTGAGCTCGAGCGCCAGCCACCCTTCAGCCATCGTCTGCATCCAGGTCCCGATGAGCGACATGGTCTGCCCGATCAGGAAGATCCGGAAGTTCCGATGCCGGAAGAAGACGCGGAACGGATTGAGGGAGGGGGAGCCGGATGGAGCAGCGTACGGGACGACGGAAGGCACGACGGAAAGTACGGAATGTCGGGAGGTCAGACGCCGGGATGCCGGGGTGTCCGGATGCCGGGACGTCAGGATGAGAGACGATCTCCCCTGCCCGACGTCCCGGCCTCCCCCTCCCCGACTTCCGGCCCTCCCGTCTCTCGGTCCATCGGTCCATCGGTCCATCGGTCCTCCGGTCCTCCGGTCCTCCGGTCCTCCGGTCCT
>Ga0070714_100003760_pt1 | contig 11386 bp, 10 predicted proteins | sample LARL83metaG_FD_65450 | JGI IMG/M metagenome (GOLD analysis project Ga0070714, IMG submission 65450) | Corn, switchgrass and miscanthus rhizosphere microbial communities from Kellogg Biological Station, Michigan, USA - LAR L8-3 metaG | ecosystem: Host-associated > Plants > Roots > Rhizosphere ... | reverse complement strand
AGTACGTCCTGGTAGTGAAGCAGACGGCGGCCGAAGTAGGCGTCGGCCTCGCCCAGCTGCCGGTGCGCAAGGGCGTGATGTGCCCGATGTACATCGGCCCGCGCACCTTCACGGCGAAGCTGGACAGCCCGGTCGGCACCCGCACCGTGGTCGATCTGGCCAACGGCGCGCGGCTCGGCGGCTGAGCCAGCCGACCTGGCAGAACTGACGACCTGACCGACAAGGCGGACGCTGGTGACTCTTCGTGACAAAAACCCGCCCGAAAAATTCTTGCTCGGGAAGGGAACCAGCCTGGCGGTACGGCCGTTTAACTCTACAGAAGGCAGGAACACGCATTACACTCAGTGATGCAGGACTTGCTGATGGGGTGTCGGATGTAAAGACTCGCGCCCGCAGGGCTCTCCCCCCGGCCCTGCGGACGCTGTAGCGGATCCCGGGCAGCCATCCGTCGGCGCACGGATGCGGGATCCGGCGCACAAAGGCAGGGCCCCCGCCGTCATTTGTGGGTAGTGACGGTCGGGGGTCCTGCTGCGTCTCCGGAAAGTTCCTGGTCAGCACCCACCTCACGAGCCCAGCAACGCGCCGGGATGCCGACCGACCTCCCACCACAGCTCGTTGCGGAACTCGGCCACCCCTCACAAGCCCCGTAATATCGGCATGCTGGCCGACCTCTCACCACAACCCGCTGCCGAACTCGGCTATCCCTCGCAAGCCTCCGCCAACACATCGGTATGTCCACCGACCTCCGCCACAACCCAACGCCCCCGCCACCCGCCACCCGCCACCCGCCAAGTGCGACGATCACACGGCAACCCGCGACTCCCGGCATCAAGCGTTTGCCGCGCACCACCCACCAAGGCCTTCCTCGCCGCCTAGCGGTCTCGTCTCACTGTGGTGCGATTATCCGTTTGACCGCCTCAGCAGAATCGGTGCGTGGCGACGTTGTTCCTCATGGTCGGGCTGCCCGGGGCGGGGAAGACCACAATGGCCGGGGAGCTGGCCGCCCGGCATGGGGCGCTTCGGCTGACTCCGGACGCCTGGATGATCCCGCTCTTCGGCGAATCCGACGCGGGCGGCAAACGCGACGTGTTGGAGGGGCGGCTCATCTGGCTGGCGCTCCAGGCGCTGCGCCTCGGCACCAGCGTGGTGCTGGACTTCGGCCTCTGGAGCCGCGACGAGCGCTCCGCGCTGCGTCGGCTGGCCCGGTCGGCCGGCGCGCAGTGCCGGGTCGTCTATCTGCCGGTGGACCGGGAAACTCAGCTCGCTCGGATCGCGCAGCGCCAGTCGAGTACGCCGGAGCAGACGTTCCCGATGTCCGAGGCGGAGGCCGACGACTGGCGCGCGAGGTTCGAGGCGCCTGACGCAACCGAACTGGCGGGCGGCGAGCCGCCGGATCCGCCCGCTGAATGGGCGGACTGGCCACAGTGGGCCGCCGCCCGCTGGCCATCCTTGCCAAACGACTGAGCCGCGCCTGAGTCAGCACACACGGCAGTCAGCGCACACAACCGTCGGCGCGCCTGGCAAGTGGCGCACACTATGAGCGGTGCACACGACAAACGGCGCACGCAACCAACGGCGGTCGACAGAGGATCGCTCCTCTGCCGACCGCCGTGTGAGTCGGTGCCGTTCAGTGCCGATCAGTACTACTTGACTACCGGCAGCAGCCCGCTAGCGGCTTAGTTGAAGCTCTCGCCGCAGGCGCAGGAGCCGGTGGCGTTCGGGTTGTCGATCGTGAAGCCCTGCTTCTCGATCGTGTCCACGAAGTCCACGGTCGCGCCGATCAGGTAGGGGGCGCTCATCCGGTCGGTGACGACCTTCACACCGCCGAACTCGGCCACCACGTCGCCGTCGAGCGCGCGGTCGTCGAAGTAGAGCGAGTAGCGCAGGCCGGAGCATCCACCGGGCTGGACCTGGACGCGCAGCGACAGGTCGTCGCGGCCCTCCTGGTCGAGCAGATTCTTGACTTTGCCGGCGGCGGCTTCCGTCAGGAGGATGCCGTCCTGCTTGGTGGTGATGTCAACCTCAACCGTCATGCTGTCTGCCTGCCTTCGAAAGTCCGCGGTCCATCGGCTCGCTGGATCAACGTAGGCCCTAAGGCCGCTATTCCGCCTACCCCGCGGGCCGTCTCCCCATCCCATGGTCGCACAGTCGCGCGCCGCCGTGCCGCCACCCTGAGGTACGATAGTTAGCGTCAGTTAGACGATAAAAGCTCGGACAGGGCCGGGTGGCACACGTGGGAGGCGCGCCGTGACCGTCACGACCGAAGGGGTGTTCGCCGAGCCCGAGGCGACGCCGCTGGCGCTGTTGCTGCTCGGGCAGGCCGCCGACCCGCGCAGCGAGCGCGGCGTGGAATGCCCGGGTGACCTGCCCGCGCCGAGCGATCCCGACCTGGTGGAGCGGGCGCGGCGGGCCAAGGCGGCTCTGGGCGACCGGGTCTTCATACTCGGCCACCACTACCAGCGCGACGAGGTCGTGCAGTTCGCCGATGTGACCGGCGACTCGTTCAAGCTGGCCCGCGACGCCGCGGCGCGCCCGCAGGCCGAGTACATCGTCTTCTGCGGCGTGCACTTCATGGCCGAGTCGGCCGACATCCTCACCGGGCCGCAGCAGCAGGTCGTGCTGCCGGACCTGGCCGCAGGCTGCTCGATGGCGGACATGGCAGCGCTCGAGCAGGTCGAACAGTGCTGGGAGACGCTCGAGGAGATCGCCGAACGGTCCGGTCGTAGCGCCGAACGGGTGATCCCGGTCTCGTACATGAACTCCTCGGCCGACATCAAGGCGTTCACCGGGCGGCACGGCGGCACCATCTGCACCTCGTCCAACGCCGAGCGCGCGCTGCGCTGGGCCTTCGAACAGGGCGAGCAGGTGCTGTTCCTGCCCGATCAGCACCTTGGCCGCAACACGGCGGTACGCGAGCTCGGGCTCAGCCCGGACGACTGCGTGCTCTACAACCCGCACCGCCCGAACGGCGGGCTGACGGAACGCCAGCTAAGCGAAGCCAAGATGATCCTCTGGCGCGGCCACTGCTCGGTGCACGGACGCTTCACCGCCGAATGCGTCGACGAGGTGCGTGAGCGCATCCCCGGCGTGAACGTGCTCGTGCATCCCGAGTGCCGCTACGAGGTGGTGGAGAAGGCGGACTACGTCGGCTCGACCGAATACATCATCAAGGCTCTGGAGGCGGCCGAGCCCGGCACGTCCTGGGCCGTAGGCACCGAGTTGAATCTGGTGCGGCGGCTGGCGAACGCGCATCCCGACAAGCAGATCGTCTTTCTGGACAAGTCGGTGTGCTACTGCTCGACGATGAACCGGATCGACCTGCCGCACCTGGTCTGGACGCTGGAGTCGCTGGCAGCCGGCAAGGTGGTCAACCGGATCACGGTGGACGAGGACACCGCGCGCTACTCCCGCCTGGCCCTGGAGCAGATGCTCGCCCTCCCCTAAGCCCACAGGCCGATAACCCGACTATCCAAAGATCCGATAATCGACCTAGCTAATCGGACTATAGGGCCGCCGGAATTCGGCTGACGGATGGGGTCACGGCGCGTGGCGCGGGCGGCGGGTGGCAGAACGAAGGCGGCACGGGGCAGACGATAGATGTCAGGCGTAGGGGCAGGCGGTCGGCGGCGGATGTCACGCGAAGGGGGTAAGAGTCAGGCGGCGGACGTCAGGCGTAGGCGGCAGGCGACATGGGGGCAGGCGGCAGACGTCCGGCGTAGGGAGTAGGAGCAGGGCGGACGCGTTGGCGGCTTGCGGGTGGGTTCGTCCTTCCCGCCCACCCCGCTGCGACATCCCAGCCGGAACGTCACGAGGCACACCGACACGCAGACCGATTCGGGCCATCTAACCGGACTCAGGTGGACGAGCTTCCGATACCCGCTACCCACATACTCGCTGAAGGATGGGAGTAGCGAAGCGTTCCGGCGCAGCCGGGCTGACCGCAGGCGGTAGTAGCCCGAGGGGCGATTCAGCTTATGCCGACTCAGCCCCGGTTTACGAGCGCGTCGCTTGCTCATACTCGATTTCGCTCGCTGCGTTCTCGCGTCAGTTACTCCGGCTTGAGCTTGCCGCGCACGCGGACTGACTCGAACGGCCTTCGACTGACCCGGACTCGCTCACGATTCTCGGTTGCGGCGGCTACTCGTTTTCGTCGGCGAGGATGCGTGCCAGGGTGCGCAGGCCCATGCGGCTCATCGCCGGGTTGCTGTCGCGGTAGTACCAGGCCGCGCCCATCGCCTGCTCGAAGGCCCACGCCTTGCCACGCCGCCATTCCAGCTCGCCGCAGCCGAGGTGTTCGCGCAGCGCCCGACGAGGTGCGACGTCTAGCAGGTGCCAGGCGCCCACCAGGTCGAGGGCGGGATCCGCTGGGCCGAAACCGCCGACGTCCAGCACTCCAGCCAGCCGTCCTTCGATGACGAGCACGTTGCCAGGGATCAGGTCGCCGTGAGTCATCACGTCCGCTCGGCCGTCTCGGGGCAGGTCTCGGAGGATGTTCCAGAGCCGCCGCAGCCTCGGGACGTCGAGGTCGAGGTCCAGGAGCTGCTCACTGCGTTCGAAGCAGGCCGCCATCCACGCGTCGTGCCTGTGCAGATCGCCGCCGCGGCCGTAGCCGGGGAAGACGCGTCCGCGGGTGTCGATCGCGCGCACTCCGGTGATGAATTCGGCCAGATCGTGTGCAAAGGCCATCGACGCGCCGGGGTCTTGCTCGCTGGCCACGGCGCCGGGGAGCCACGTCTGTACGGACCAGGGCAGCGGGTAGCCCGCTCCCGGCTCGCCGAGCGCGACCGGGGTGGGCGTGGTGAAGCGGGTGCGGCCCGCTAGTTCGCGCGCGGCTTCCGCTTCGGCTTTCAGCATCTTCCGCGTCGCGGCGACGTCGGCGACGCGCAGCGGGAGGCGGGCCGCGAGGTGGTCGCCGACGCGGAAGATGGCGTTGACCGTGCCCTGCGACGCGACCGCCTTGACGGGCAGGGTCTTCCACGCCGGGAACTGATCGTCGATCAGTTCGCGGACGGTCGCCTCCGATACGGTCAGCTGGTCGTCATGCATCCGCACGGCTTGAGGCTCGCGCGGGCGATCTTCTGCCGCAAGTCCTTTTCGGGCCGGTGGCGCGTCAGAGGTGGATGTCGATCTCGATCGGCAGGTGGGTCTTGCCACCGGAGAGTGCGGGCAGGACGACCGAGCGCACCGGCGTGCCGCCGCGCATGAGCAGGTCGTCGAGGCGGACCGCGGGGAATTCGGCGGGCCAGGTGAAGCCGAAGCCGCGGCCCGCCGCCGCCTGCGCGGAGGTCAGGCCCAGGCCGGAGCTCAGGTCGCTGAACCGACGGTCGGTCTGCGCCACGTTGACGTCGCCGACGATGGCCAGCTTGGGTGTCCTGTCCGCGGCCACGGTCTTGGTCAGTCGGGCCACCGCCTCGTCGCGGACCTTGGCGAAGCCCTGGTCGCCAAGGACCGGCTGCGGGATGTGGACGACGTAGACGACCAGCGGGCCCTGGGGCGTGGTGACGGACACGCGCAGGGCGCCGACCACGACGTGCGGGACGTCCGCGACCAGGCCGGTCGGGTCCGGGTCCGCCGCGGCGGTGGTCAGGTCCACGGCCTGGGCGGTCGCGATCGGGTAGCGGCTCCACACCCCGAACTCGTACTGGGTGACGTGGTACTGGTACGAGGAGTTCAGGTTCTGCGACGCCGAGGACGCGGCCAGCGCGGGCGGCACGTGCTGGAGGGTGACGACGTCCGCATGCTGGCTCGGGGCGAGCTGGCCGATCGCGGCGAGCTCCGCCGCGGAGGCGTTCACGTCCTCGCTCACGACGCGCAGGTTCGACGGCAGCGGGTCGCCGCGCGGCAGCAGCTCGGGACCGTAGGCGAACGTCCAGATCGAGGTGGCTGCGAGGGTGGCCAGCACGGCACGCAGCGAGCGGGCGGACAGCGCGGCGATCAGCAGCAGCGCGATCGGGGCGGCCAGCCAGGGCAGGAAGCTCTCCAACAGCTCGACCAGCCCGGCGCTGTCCGGCAGGAACCGGTGGCCGACCAGGAAGGCGGCGATCAGCCAGCCGAGTACCGCGACCCCGGTGCCTATCTGCTGCCGGGCGGACGGCCAGGGACGGCTTTCCCCGGCGGGCGGCTCGTCGTCGTCCGCGAGGGGCCGGGTCGGTTCGTATCCGTACCCGTATCCGTCGAGGTCGCTGTCCACGCCGTCCTCTGACTGGGTGGCACTTGACTGGATGGCACGATGCGGGGCGTCGGTCCCGCCGGGTGTCGCCTCACCGCTGCGCGGCCGGGGAAACAGGGGGATCTCGGTCTCGTGCTCCGCGCCGCCGGCTGCCCGCTGCGGCTCGACCACTGCGTTTCCCTCCGTGTCACTCACCCGACGACGGGACACGAGCGTAGCGGTACCGCTCCTTGGCCTGGCAAGCAGCGGCGGGCAATCGTGGCAGAGGTGTGACGGTGCGAAGAGATGAAAACGGAGTGCGGGGCGCGGGTGATCCGGGGTCGGGAGGGGGCGGGGATCAGCGGTCGTCCCGGGTCACAGGCCGGGGGCGCCCCAGACCGGGAACCAGCGGCTCAGGTCCTTCTCCAGCGGCAGGTCGGTGCCGACCTCGGTCTTGACCTGGAGTTCGAGGGTGTTGTCCCGCTTGGGCTCGCCGAGCGGGGCGAAGGGGTAGAAGGTGCCCTTCTTGTACAGGTACACCAGCGCCACCCTGCGGCCCTGCGGGTTCTCGAACGGGATCAGCGTGCACAGCAGGTACGGGCCGAAGCCGTGGTCCTGCAGCGCCGAGTTGACCGCGTGCACGTCGGTGACCAGGTCGCTCAGCTGCTCGGGGTCGCGGTGCACGTGCAGCCAGGTGAAGCCGTACTTGTCCGCGGACACGTCGACCCGCGGGCCGTCGAAGCCCTCGATGAGCTGCTCCACGTCCGTCTCCACCTCGGCGAAGGCGCCGCCCTCGGCCTTGCGGTAGCAGACCGCGCCGTCGCCGGTGGGCTTGAGGCCGAGGGACACCTCGAGGGTCAGCGCGGCGTTGGGCACCGCGAACAGGTGGTCGAGGTTCGGCTGCACCGGCTTGGTGCGGCCCAGCAGCGTGTCTAGGAATCCCATGGCGGGCGGTCCTCGGTCGAGTGGGCGTGCACGGACGGGGATGAGGCTGGGGACAGGGAGGGAACGGGCGGGCGGTCGGTTGAGTGGGCGGATCCTGGATCCGGCCCGCGGCGGTCAGCGGCCGAGCTGCTGGGAGATCTTCGCGAGCTGCTCGATTCGCTTCTCCGTGCTCGGGTGCGAGGACAGCAGGGTCTTCGCGGTCTGCCGGTTGAACGCCGGGGTGAAGTAGAACGCGTTGAACGCCTCGGCCTGGCGCAGGTCCTGCGTCGGGATCGAGGCCACCCCGCTGGTGATCTTCTGCAGCGCGGAGGCCAGCGCCGAGGGGTTGCCGGTCAGCAGCGCGCCCGCCCGGTCGGCGGCCAGCTCGCGGTAGCGGGACAGGGCCATCGTGAGCAGGAACGAGATCGCGTAGGTGACCATCGAGACCAGCAGGATGATCAGCTGGATCGGCACGCCGCTGTCGCGGTCGTCGCGCCGGTCGCCGCCGAGGCCGAACCAGAAGGCCATCCGCGCCACCAGGCCGGCCAGGATGCCGAGGAACGAGGCGATCGTGATGACCAGTACGTCGCGGTGGGCGACGTGCGAGAGCTCGTGGGCGAGGACGCCCTCGAACTCCTGGTCGGTCAGCGTGCGGTCGGTCAGCGTGGCTCCGCGGCCCCCGCGACCCTTCCACTGGTCGTAGAGCCCTGTCGTCACGCAGATGACCGCGTTGTTCGGGTTGCGGCCGGTGGCGAAGGCGTTGGGCATCGCGGTCTCGGCGACCGCCACGCGCGGCTTGGGCATGTCGGCCAGCGCGCACAGCCGGTCGACCACCGCGTGCAGGTCAGGGTACTGTTCCGGGCTGACCTCGCGGGCGCCCATCGCGAAGGCGGCGATCTTGTCCGAGAAGAAGAACTGCAGGAACAGGATCAGGCCCGCGAAGACCAGCACCACCGGCAGGCTGCGCGCGGGCACGAAGGCGATCAGCGCCGCGACGAACGCGACCGCCAGCGCACCGATGAGGAACATGACGAAGACCATGCGGGAGGTCAGTCCCCGGTCTGGCGCGAACCTCGTCCTGGCCACGGGTGGTGCCGTCCTTCCGGAAAAAGCGTCTAGGTCGCGGCCGCGCCGGTCGGCGCGCCGCGGTCTTATTCGGCACAACGGGGCGAGGCGGGCGGAAGTTCCCAAGATCCACCGGACCCGCGCAACCCCCTCGCCGTCGAGCTCCGGCGCGGCCTGCGGCGGCCCCCGACCACACGGGGCCGCCGACCGCGCCGCTGAACACACCGCCGACGAACACACTGCCGCTCAACACCCTGCTGAACGCACCGCTCGGACACGACCGCCGACCGACCGGGTCCGCCGCCCGGGCCGCCGGGGTCAGCCGGGGATCAGGCCGTCGCTGGAGAGCAGGTCGCGCACCTCGTCCAGCGAGGAGTCGGCGCTGGGCAGGATGAAGTCGCTCGGCTTGATCTCCTCGACCGGCAGCGGCTCGCCCAGCTCGCGCACCCGCGCCAGCAGCGAGTCCATGGCCGCGCGGAACTTGGCCTCCTCGCCCTCGCGGACCGCGGACATGAGCTCGTCGTCGAGCTTGTTCAGCTCGTCCAGGGCGCCCTGCTGCAGGACCAGCTGACCCTCCCCGAGGATGCGGACGATCACTTGGAGTCGCCCTCCTTGATCTCCTCCGCGTCCTGGACGGCCCCGGGCTTCGCCACGCCCGAGGTGCCCGAGCCGGCCTCCAGCTGCTTGGCCGAACCGCCGGCCAGCTCGAGCTTGAGCCGCTCCAGCTCGCTGTCCACTCCGGTGCCGCTGGAGAGCCGGTTCAGCTCCGCGTCTATGTCGTCGCCGGTGGTCAGCTGCGCCAGCGGGTCGTCGAGCGCGCCGCTGGCGGTCAGCTCGGTCATCGCGTCGGCGCGGGCCTGCAGCTGCGCGGTCTTGTCCTGCGCCCGCTGGATCGCCATGCCGACGTCGCCCATCTCCTCCGAGATGCCGGTGAGCGTCTCGGCGATGCGGGTCTGCGCCTGGGCGGCGGTGTAGTTGGCCTTGATGGTCTCCTTCTGCGTGCGGAAGGCGTCCACCTTGGCCTGCGCGCCCTTCACGGCCCTGGTCAGGTTCTCCTCCTGCTTGACCAGGTTCTCGTGCTGCGGGGTGAGCGTGGCGATCTGCTGCTGGACCTCGGACTTGCGGGTCAGCGCGTCGCGGGCGAGGTCCTCCCGGCCCATCTCCAGGGCCCGGCGGGCCTGCAGGTCGCGCTTCTCCGCATCCTGCTGGACCTGCTTGATCTGCAGTTCGATCCGCTTGCGCGCGGTCGCCACGTCCGCGAGCGAGCGGCGCAGCTGTGTCATGTTCTCCAGCTGCTTCTGATATGCGTAGTCCAGCGTCTCGCGCGGGTCCTCGTACTTGTCCAGGGCTTTGTTCGCCTTGGACTTGAAGATCAAGGACATGCGCTTCATGACTCCGTCGGCCATGGGCCCTCCAGGTCCCCCTTCAGCGGCGCCGTGCGGCGGCTCTTGTGGTCAGTGCCCACGATAGTTCTTTGCGTCCGCCCTGAGCCAACCAAACCGCTGCGGAAAAACCCGGGTTCCGCGCGGAAAACGTGGTATCGGGCGCGTGCGTGACCGACCGGGTTATGAGCGCGGGCGCCCAGCGTTTACGCTTCCATCGTGTTCCGACGACGCTCCGATGACCAGGCTGTGGCCGACGCCCCGGCCCAAGAGCCCGCCACCGCCGCCGCGCGGCAGGCCAAGGCTGCCGCCGACCGGTCGAAGGCCCAGGCCACGCCGTCCCGGCGCGATGCCGAGGCCGCCCGCAAGGCGCGGCTCGGCGCCCTGCCCTCCGACCCGAAGGAGCGGCGGCGCGCGGAGCGGACGGTGCGCAACGAGGCCTACCAGCGGCAGCGGGCGGCGCTGCGCTCCGGCGACGCGAGGAACTTCCCGGCGCGCGACCAGGGCCCGGCCAAGGCGTTCGTGCGCGATTACGTGGACCGGCGGCTGCGGCTGACCGAGCTGCTGATGCCGGCGGTCGTGCTCGCCTGGGTCAGCATCCTGTTCCACAACGCCAGCGTCGCGGTGGTCGGGCAGGTCGGGATGGAGATCGTGGTCGTCCTCGGCATCCTGCTCGGCGTGTTCCTGAACTTCCGGGTCAAGCGGGCGGTGCGGGCCCAGTTCGGCGACGCGGAGGTGCGCGGCACCGGCTTCTACGCGTTCTCCCGGGCCGTGATGCCCCGGGTCTTCCGCCAGCCGAAGCCGACGGTCACCTTCACCGGCAAGCCGAAGTAGCGGCGCCGAGGCGGCGCACTGCGGCGCGATCGGCGCCCGGGTAGGTTTGGCCCATGGAGTTTCGACACCTCGGCCGCAGCGGGCTGGTCATCAGCGAGATCGCCTACGGAAACTGGATCACTCACGGCTCCCAGGTGGAGGCGGAGGCCGCACACGCCTGTGTGCGCGCCGCCCTCGACGCCGGGATCACCACCTTCGACACGGCGGACGTGTACGCCGGCACCAAGGCCGAGTCCGTGCTCGGCGACGCCCTCAAGGGGCAGCGCCGGGAGGGCCTGGAGATCTTCACCAAGGTCTACTGGCCGACCGGGCCGGGCCGCAACGACCGCGGGCTCGGGCGCAAGCACATCCTCGAGTCGATCGACGGGTCGCTGCGCCGGCTGGGGACGGACTACGTCGACCTGTACCAGGCGCACCGCTACGACCACTCGACTCCGCTCGAGGAGACCATGCTGGCCTTCGCCGACGTGGTGCGCTCGGGCAAGGCGCTGTACATCGGGGTCTCGGAGTGGCGGGCCGAGCAGATCCGGGCCGCGGCAGAGCTGGCCCGGGAGCTTCGGGTCCCGCTGATCTCCTCGCAGCCGCAGTACAGCCTGCTGTGGCGGGTCATCGAGGCGGAGGTCGTGCCGGCCTGCGAGGAGCTGGGCCTCGGCCAGATCGTCTGGTCGCCGATCGCGCAGGGCGTGCTGACCGGCAAGTACCTGCCCGGACAGCCCGTGCCCGAGGGCTCGCGGGCGACCGACCCGGCCGGCGGCCGGTTCATCGAGCGGCTGCTGAACGACGAGGTGCTCACGCGCGTGCAGCAGCTCAAGCCGCTGGCCGAGCAGGCCGGGCTGACGCTGGCTCAGCTGGCGGTGGCCTGGGTGCTGCAGAACCGGAACGTGGCGGCGGCGATCATCGGCGCCTCGCGTCCGGAGCAGGTCGCCGAGAACGCCAAGGCGGCCGGGGTGAAGCTGGACGAGGGGCTGCTCAAGCAGATCGACGAGATCTTCGAGCCCGTCGTGCAGCGCGACCCGGCGCTCACCCAGTCTCC
>Ga0070714_100003759_pt1 | contig 11387 bp, 13 predicted proteins | sample LARL83metaG_FD_65450 | JGI IMG/M metagenome (GOLD analysis project Ga0070714, IMG submission 65450) | Corn, switchgrass and miscanthus rhizosphere microbial communities from Kellogg Biological Station, Michigan, USA - LAR L8-3 metaG | ecosystem: Host-associated > Plants > Roots > Rhizosphere ... | reverse complement strand
GCTCGCCGAACAGCGCGAGTTGCAGGCGCAGGCCGCGGTCACGATCGAGCGCGGACGGATCGCGCGCGAGTTGCACGACGTCGTCGCACACAACGTCTCGATGATGGTCGTGCAGGCAGGCGCTGCCCAGCGCGTCCTCGAGGGCCCCCAGCCCGATGTGCGGAACGCGCTCGAGGCGATCGCACACACCGGCCGGCAAACCGTCGACGAAATGCGGACGCTGCTCGGTGTGCTGCGCGAGACCAACGATCCGACAGCGTTGAAGCCCCAACCCGGTCTCGCAGAGCTTGAGCGTCTCGTGGACGGCATCCGCAGCGCAGGACTGCCCGTGACCTTGCGGGTCGAGGGCGACCCGCAAGGGCTGCCGCAGGCGCTCGACGTCTCCGCTTTCCGCATCGTCCAGGAGGCGCTCACGAACACGCTGAAACACGCGGGGCCTGCGCGCGCCGACGTCGTCGTCCGTTACGAACCCGGAGCCGTCACGCTCGAAGTGCGCGACAGCGGCGCCGGCAAGGCGAATGGATCCGGCACCGGCCACGGCCTCGTCGGCATGCGCGAGCGTGTCGCCATGTTCGGCGGCGAGCTGGACGCGGCAGCACAGCCCGGCGGGGGCTTTGCCGTCCGCGCGCGACTGCCCGTCGACGCGACGACCTGATGCGCATCCTGCTCGCCGACGACCAGGCGCTCGTACGCGGCGGCCTGCGGCTGATCCTCGACGCCGAGCCCGACATCGAGGTTGTCGCCGAAGCCGCCGACGGTCACGAAGCCGTGGCTCGCGCAATCGAGACCAAGCCTGACCTCGTGCTGATGGACATCCGTATGCCCGCGCTCGACGGCATCGAGGCGACGCGCCGATTGCTCGCAGAGCTGCCCGAGACGCGCGTTCTCATCCTCACCACCTTCGACCTCGACGACTATGTCGTCGACGCCTTCCGCGCCGGCGCCTCCGGGTTCCTGCTCAAGACCGCGCCCCCGCCCCAGCTCGTCGCCGCCGTACGCACCGTCCAGGAAGGAGACGCGCTACTGGCTCCGAGTAGCACCCGCAAGCTCATCGAGCAGGCCGCCCGCCCGCCCTCCGGAGCACCTGTCCTCGACCAGCTCACCGCCCGTGAACACGACGTGCTCCAACTGCTCGCCCGCGGCCTCACGAACGCCGAGATCGCGGCGGAGCTCGTCGTCGAGCCGTCCACAATCAAGTCGCACGTCGCCAGCCTGCTCTCGAAGCTCAACCTCCGCGACCGTGTACACGCTGTGGTCTACGCATATGAGACCGGGCTCGTCCGCGCCGGCGCACCCAGCGACTGATGCGGACGGGCTGCCATGTAGATGCCGGCGACAGCGGCCCATACCCAGAAGACGAGACTGCCGAAGAAACCGAGTGGCGTCAGCTGCACGAGCCCGAGCGGGAGCGCAATCCAGCCGAGCCACCGGGGCAGCGCACCGCCTGCGATCGACGCGGCCGAGATTGCGAGCAGAACGATCATCAGGCCGCCGTCGCCGGTCGTTGCGCCGCCGCCCGCGCCGTTTACGTGCCACGCTTGAAGCGCCGCGGGTGTGATCACGCTCTGGTGGGCGCCGACGAAGCCTAGGGTCGAGTAGACGCCTGCCTCCGCGAACGCGGCGGCCACGGTCACCGCGGTGCCGGCCAGCAGGGCGCCCGAAACGAACGTGCGCACGCCGGTTTGCCGGGCCCGAGCCCAGATGCCGACCAGGAACAGCGCCAGCGCGAGCGCCGCATAGTGGAGCAGGAACCCGCCCCTGGCGATGCTGGCGTGGTGGCTTGCGTAGAACGGGATCAGCTTCGCGATCGGCGTGTCCGAGTCCGGGAAGTTGCCGATGGAGCCGTTCCCCGCGACCTCGAGCGCGAAATACGCGACGCCCGCAAGCGGGACGATCCTGACGAGCCGGTTCATGATCTCCTCCTTTGCGCTTTGCACAACTGCTGCGACGCTAGGCGGCGACGGGACGGGCGTCATCGGTCGGCGGCGGGATCTGGGCGTCAGCCGCGCGACCGATCTTCGTCGCGGCGTCGATCGATCGGCAGGCTGACGACAGCAACGGCGAGGCCGTTTACGTTTCGTTCCATGCGTCCTCGCCTCGAGGCCTCGACGGTCGATCTGCTCGCCGCCTGCGCGCTGTCGATCGGCGTCGAGCTCCAGGTTTGGCTCGGTGAGGGCACCGGTTCGCACCGGGTGGTTGCCGCGCTAGTCGGTGGTGTCGTGACGGGATCGGTCGCTGTCCGACGGCGGTGGCCGGCCGCGGTCGGGTTCGGCGTCCAGGGGATGCTCGCCGTCGCCGTAGCAGTCGGGTTGGTGTTGCCGGCCGGTTTTCTAACGATCGGCTGGTTCTGCGCGCTCTATGCCCTCACCGTCTGGACGTCGGACCGCGTGTTCGTCGCCGCACTCGCGTTTCTCGTTGTGAGCGACCTCTGGCACGAGGTGATCGAGCTGCATGTAGGAAGCGGCGTCCCCTTCACCATCGGGGCCGTCGCCGTGATGTGCCTCATTCGCTTCGTGCTCGGCGATCGCGACAGGCGCCTTCGCTTCGCGGAACGCGAGCGTGACCTTGCCGCGCGGGAGGCGGTGGTCGAGGAGCGGGCGCGGATCGCGCGCGAACTGCACGACGCGATCGCTCACGACGTGTCGCTGATCGTCGTCCAAGCAGGGGCAGAACGGCTCGCCCTCGACGCCACCGCAGGCTCGACCACGGACGTGCTGCAGACGATCGAGCGCACGGGACGCGGCGCGTTGACGGAGATGCGCAGGCTCGTCGGCATGCTGCGAAGCAGCGAGAGCGAGTCGCTTGCGCCTCAGCCTTCACTGGCCGACCTGCCGCGGCTCGTCTCGCAGGTCCGCGAGGCGGGGCTGCCGGTCGAGCTCGAGATCGAGGGCGAGCGACGCGAACTGCCGCTCGGGATCGAGCTCTCCGCCTATCGAATCGTGCAGGAGGCGTTGACGAACGCGCTGAAGCACGCCGGCGACGCGCGCGCGACCGTCCGAGTCAGCTACGCCCCGGACCAACTCGAGCTCGAAGTCGCCGACGACGGCGTCGGCGGACCTGCACGCGTCGCCGGCGGCGGCCACGGCCTCGCCGGTATGCGCGAGCGCGTCGCGCTCTACGGCGGACGTCTCGACGCAGGCAGACGTCCCGAGCGAGGCTTCACGGTTCGGGTCGTCCTCCCCATCCGATGACGAACCTCCTGCTCTGCGACGATCAAGCGCTCATCCGCTTCGGCTTGCGCAGGATGGTCGAAGCCGACCCAGAGCTTTCCGTCGTCGGCGAGGTCGGGGACGGCGAGGACGCCGTCAGGGAGGCGCACCGGCTGCGCCCCGATCTCGTGCTGATGGACATACGGATGCCTGTCCTCGACGGAATCGAGGCGACGCGTCGGATCGTGCGCGCGCGACCGGCGACGAAGGTCCTGATCCTCACCACGTTCGGCCTGGACGAGTACGTCTACGAGGCTCTGCGCGCCGGCGCGTCCGGGTTCATGCTCAAGGACGCGCCACCGGAGGAGATCCTCGCCGCCATCCGGATCGTTGCTGCGGGTGATGCTCTCATCGCGCCGGCAGTCACCCGGGCGGTGATCGAGGAGTTCGTCCGTCGCGAGCCGCAGCCGCCGCTACCCCAACCGATCGCTCTCGCTGAGCTCACTCCGCGAGAGCGCGAGGTCCTCGAACTCCTCGCCCGCGGCCGCTCCAACGCCGAAATCTGCCAGCAACTCGTCGTGACCGAGGCGACCGCAAAGACCCACGTCGCCCGCATCCTCCAGAAACTCGACCTCCGCGACCGTATCCAGGCCGTCATCTACGCCTACGAGTCCGGAATCGTCTCGCCCGGCTCGGGCTCTCAAGCCGAGGAAGACACCGGCACCCCTCAGGGTCCGTAAGAGTCCCGAACTCGATGGCAAGGTTCGTCCTTCTGCACGGCGGCTGGCATGGCGGTTGGTGCTTCCGCTGGCTTGCCGACCAGCTCGAAAACCGCGGTCATGAGGTCGCGAGTCCCGACCTGCCCTGCGAGGAGGTCGGGCTAACCCCACTCGACTATGCCCGCGGAGTCGGGCCCCAACAGGACGCAATCGTCGTCGGCCATTCCCTCGCCGGATTTACGATCCCGCACATCGAAGCCCGCCTGCGCGTCTATCTGGCCGCGCTTCCGCCGCTCGAGCGCGCTGAGATAGACGAGTGCTTCGTCGAGGGCTTCGGGGGAACGGTCCGCGACACCAGCGGTCGCTCCTACTGGCCGGATGCGGACACAGCGGCGGCGCGGATGTATCCCGACTGTTCACGTCCGCAGTCCGACTGGGCCTTCGCGCAGCTGCGCCGCCAGGCGCGGCTCGAGCCGATCCTGGCACCGTTCGGGCGCGGCGACGTCGTCATCGCAACTCTGCACGATGCCGCGATCGACCCCGGCTGGCAGATTCGCACCGCCCGCACCCACGGCGCGCACGTCATTGAACTCGACTCGGGCCATTCGCCATTCCTCACGCAGCCGGACCAGCTAGCGGCCGTGCTCAGCTCGCTGGTCTGAGCTGCTGACGGCTACCGCCTCGGCTTGTATGCCTTGACCGTGGTGCCTCGGGCGCCGAACCTGCTCGCCTTGGCGCGTGTGTCCTCGAACTTGGAGCGGGCGTAGGTGTCGACGAGCTGTCCGGTCTCGATACGCTCGAAGCCGTGCCCTTCTAGGAGCCTCGCGTACGCTGCTTCCAGCAGCGCCCCGGCAATTCAGCCGGTCCAGAGGTCGATGTTCCTGCGTCCCTCTTCGCTGACCGGGTTTTGGATGGTGACGTCGGCGATCTGGATTCTTCCGCCGGGTTCGAGCACGCGGAAGATCTCGGTGAACACGGCGTCCTTGTCCGGGATCAGGTCGATGACGCCGTTCGAGATGACAACGTCGAAGCTCCCGTCGGCGAACGGGAGGCGCTCAGCTTCCGCCTCGACGAACTCGACGTTGGTCACGCCCATCTCCGCGGCGGCCGCACGCGCCTTGGCAAGCATCGCCGCGGTCATGTCGATGCCGGTCACGTGGCCGTCGGCGCCGACCATCTGCACGGCGACGAGCGAGTCGGTCCCGGCGCCGGAGCCGAGGTCGAGCACGCGCTCGCCCGGGGCGAGGCGGCCCATCGTCCACGGGTTGGCGACGCCGGCGAACGACTCGACCGCGCTCTCGGGCACGTTCGCGAGCTCTTCCGGGTAACCGAGATCTTCCGCCCAGGCGCGGCCGGTCGGGAAGATGAAGTCGCGTCCCGGCTCCTTGGAGACGGATGAGTACGTCTTCTTGATCTCGCTCTTCAGCAGATCAACATCGATCTCGACATCGACGGACACGGTTGCTCCTTTCTAGACGTCGTAGGCGTCGGCTGCGACGCGCTCGCGCAGTTGCTCGTCGTCGGCGCTTTCGAGCCGGTGACCGCACGGACAATCGATTGCCCTCATCTCTCGCTCCTTTCAGTAGCTGAACACAGTCGTGTCGTTCCCTGCCCACTCCCACATCGGTGTCGCGCCGACGACCTCTGTGGCGGCGACGCGCTCTGCCTCACCGAGTTCGCGCGAGTTGAGGCAGATCGGGCAGAGCCACAGCTCTCCACCCGCTTCGGTGAACTGCTCGAACAGGCGCTCGAGCGGCGGGCAACCGTCGCACACGACACCTTCGAGCCCGCCGGGAAGGCCGAGCCGAACGGCGTCCTTGGTCGCCCAAATCCGCACCTGCTTGCCCTGCTGTTGTGCTGCGGTCGCGACGAGGAGAGCGACGAGCACGCGCTCGCCATCCTCCAATCCGGTCGCGAGATTGATCAGAACCTTGTCGTTGCCTGCCACCTTCGTCCTCCTTGGAGATCGATTGCCGAAAGGTGCTGCCACCCGGTCGCGGCGACGATCAGGCCGCTCGCAGCGGTGAGCGCGGCGACGACAGCGATCGCGTTCGCAGACGAGGTCGCGTCAGCGGCGAAGCCGGCGATCAGCGCACCGAGCACGAAGCCGAAGTCGCGCCAGAAGCGATAGACGCCCACCAGGCGGGCGCGGTCACGCGGCTCGCTCGCGTCCGACACTGCAGCGAGCAGGGTCGGATACACCATCGCCGTACCGACACCGAGCAAAGCCGCGGCGGCGAGCGACACGGTGAAGCCCCCGTTCCCGAGGACGAGCAGCGCGAGCGCGGCAGCCTGGACGAGCATGCCCGCGCTGATCAGCGGTTTGCGCCCGGCGTAGTCGGAGAGCCAGCCGGTCAGCAGCTGGCCGGCGCCCCAGACGAGCGGGTACGCCGCGGCAACGATCGCGATTTGCCGCACGCTCGCGCCTTTCGCTGCAAGGTACAGCGGCGCGAGGCCCCATACGAGCGCGTCGTTGAGGTTGTTGACGAGCCCTGCCTGATTGCACGCGCGTAGCACCGGGTCGCGCACGGTTGCAAGTCTGAACGCACCGCCGAGGCGCAGTCCTTCCGTCGAACCGTTGCCGCGGGTGGCCTGCTCGTGCGTGACGTGCGCGCCTGTGTCACGGACAGTGACGATGCTGATCAGCAGACCGACAGTGGCGATCGCGGCGGCGCCAACCCAGACGATGGTGCGTGGCGCAAAGCTAGCGGCAAGCGCGCCGGTCGCAAACGCGGTCGCGGCGACACCGAGGTAGCCGGCTGCTTCGTTCAACCCGAGCGCGAGCCCGCGCCGTCGTGGCCCGGCGAGGTCGATCTTCATCACCACCGTCATTGACCAGGCGAGACCCTGATTGGCGCCAAGCAACAGGTTGGCGGCGACGATGAACCACCACGACGGCGCAAGCCCGATCAACAGCGGGACCGGCAAAGCGACGAGCCAGCCGAGAACGAGCAGCCGTTTGCGCCCAAGACGTTCGGCAAGCTCGCCCGCCGCGAGATTGGTCAGCGCCTTCGCGACACCGAAGGCGACGACAAAGCTGAGGATGGCGGCGCTCGAGCGAAGCCCAAAGTCCTGCTTGCCGACGAGCGGCAGCACCGAGCGCTCGAGCCCGACCATACCGCCGACAAGCGCGTTCAGGCCGACCAGAAGCGCGAACTGCCGCGCGTTCGCGCGCAGCCCCAGCTGGATCGGCGTCATGCGGCTGCGCCCACCGTGCCGGTGCGGTTGGCGGCGACGATCTGTTCCTGACCGGCAGGTCTCGAAGGCACGTCGGCGAGCAACGCATCGGCAAACGCCTCCACGTCGACCAAGGCGAGCAGCGGATTGTGCGCACGCTCGAACCCGATCGACGAAAACGGGTTCCCGGAGAGGCCGCGACCGCAGACCGAGCCGCCGTAGTGGCTCGGATAAAGAAGGACATGGTCGGGAAGCTCCAGCAGGCGGCGCAAGCTCGCGTGCAGCAGCCGTGCCTGCCCGCGCACGTCGGCTGCGACGTGCAGATCGGGGCGGCCGACGTCGCCGATCAGCAACGAGTCGCCGCTGAACAAAAGCCACGGATCGTCGCCGCCGCGGCGCCGGTCGGTAACGGCGTAAGCGTTGTGCGCTGGCGCATGTCCCGGAGTCGAGATCGCGGCGACGAACGTGTTGCCGAGCTCCACCACCTCACCGTCAGCGAGCTCGTCGTGAGGGAAGTCCACGCCTGCACCGACGGGCAGATATCCCGTCGCACCGGTCAGCTCGACGAGTGCCGGCAAGCCGGAAACGTGGTCCGCCTGAACGTGAGTCTCGAACACCGCGACGATCGGCGAGCCGATCGCCTCTGCAGCCGCAAGGTACGCATCGACAAGACCGACATGCGGATCGACGACCGCGAGCGTGCGCTGCGTCGTGCAGCCGAAGAGATAGCTGGCGCACGAGCCCGCGTCGTTCAAGAACGGCCGCAGCACCATCTCAGCTCACCTCGACCGGACGTCCCGCACGGCGCCACTCCGGCAGGCCGACATCGAGCCGGCGCGCCTTGAAGCCTCGCTGCGAGAGCAGCCGCACGGCGTCGTCGGCGTAGACGCAGTACGGGCCGCGACAGTACGCGACAACCTCGCGCCGCTTCGACAACTCCCCAGCAGAGGCGTCGAGCGTCGAGAGCGGAGCGGAGCGCGCACCCGCGATGTGCCCCGCGCGGAATTCCGTCTCTGGGCGCACATCGAGCACGACGACGTCGCCACGCGCGAGCCGCTCCTCGAGCTCGGCGGCGGAAACCTGCTCGACTTCGTCCCTTTCGCCCAGATATTCGTCCGCGAGCACGTGAACCTCAGCGACGTGTTGTGCGGCCACCTCCCGCACGACCGCCCACAATTCCGCGACCCGCTCGCTCGCCAGCCTGTAGATGACCCGCGTCCCAGCCCGCCGTGACCGCACCAGGCCGGATCGCGCCAGCACCTGCAGATGCTGCGAGGTGTTCGCCACGCTCTGTGAGATCTCACTCGCGAGGTCCTCGACCGAGCGCTCGCCCTGAGCGAGGACGTCGACGATCTCCGCGCGTCGCCCGCTTCCGAGTGCCTGCGCGACAGACGCCTGCGCATCGAAGAGTGCCGCCTTCGCTCTGCTGCTCGCCATATTGTCAAGTTATCACTTGAATGCTTGAGAATCAAGATCCGTCTGCCTCGCCGCGAGCGAGCACCCGCCGGCAGATAATTGGTCGGTCGACCGACTAACTATTTGTTATCGTCACAGCCGGTGTCAAGGGCGGTGGCCAAGGTCGATCGGCGCAGAGCGCGCGGCGCTGATACACGCCAGCAGATTCTCGATGCGGCCCGCGAAGCGCTCGTCGAGCACGGCTTCACCGGGACCACGACGCGCTCGGTCGCCGAGCGGGCAGGCGTGCGGGGCTCGCTCGTGCACTACCACTTCGGCGGCAAGCAGCAGCTGCTCGCGGCCGTGCTCGACCGGGAGAACCTGCGCCTGCTCAGCCGCCAGGACGCGCTCTTCGCCGGACCGCTACCGCTGGCCGAGCGGTGGCGAACCGCGTGCGGCTATCTGCGCGAGGACATCGAGTCGGGTTACGTGCGCATCCTTTGGGAGCTCTGGGCGGTCGGCCTCGGCGACGACCGGCTCGCGGCGCATTGGCGCGACGCGATCGCAGGCTGGCGCGAGCTCCTGATGCGGGCCGCCGCCGAGTGGGCAGACGCGTCCGACCTCGAGCTGCCACTCCCGCCACGTGCGCTCGCTACGCTCGTCGTCTCTGCGTTCCTTGGCGCCGAGGCCGAGATCCTGGCGGGCGTCGACGAACAGGAAGCACCGCATCTCGATGCGCTCGAACGCTTCGCGGAGCTGATCGAATGGATGGAACGGCGGTGAACCGCGCTCGCTACCCGGACGTGGATGGGTTCATCGAGCGCGACGGCGTTCGCGTCTTTTGGGAGCGCTACGGCACCGGCGAGCAGACGATCCTCTTCCTGCCCACCTGGTCGATCGTCCACTCGCGCGCGTGGAAGCTCCAGATTCCCTACTTCGCGCGGCACTGCCGGGTGGTCACCTTCGACCCACGCGGCAACGGTCGCTCTGATCGTCCTGCGGGGGAAGCCGCGTACAGCGAGTGGGAGTTCGCCGCCGACGCGCTCGCGGTCCTCGACGCCACCGAGACCGAGCAGGCCGTACTCGTCTCCCTCTCGGTCGGCGCGCAACGCGCACTGATCCTCGCCGCCTGCCACCCGGAGCGCGTCGCCGGCGTGGTCTTCATCGCGCCGTCGCTGCCACTCGCGCCATCGCACCCGGAGCGGGCGCCGCTCCTTGCGCGCTTCGGCGAGGAGCTGGAGACCGACGAAGGCTGGGCGAAGTACAACCGCCATTACTGGCGGCGCGACTTCGAGGGCTTCCTTCAATTCTTCTTCTCGCAGTGCCTAACGGAGCCGCACTCGACGAAGCAGATCGAGGACGCAGTTGGCTGGGGCCTCGAGACCGACGCGGAGACGCTGCTGCTCACCGCCGAGGCGCCCTCGCTCGACGAGAGCCAGGCGCGCGAGCTCGCCGCACGTGTCCGCTGTCCCGTTCTGGTGATCCACGGCGACTCGGATGCGATCAGCCCACACGCGCGCGGCACCGAGCTGGCAACAGCAACGAGCGGGACCATGGTCGCGATCGAAGGCGGCGGCCACTTCCCGCACGCGCGCGACCCCGTGCAAACGAACCTGCTCATCCGCGAGTTTGTCACCCCGGCGCAGCCCGCGGCGCACTTCGTGCGGGGTAGGTCGCGACGTAAACGCGCGCTCTACATCTCCTCTCCGATCGGGCTCGGCCACGCCCAGCGCGACGTCGCGATCGCCGACGAGCTGCGCGAGCTCCATCCCGACCTGCAGATCGATTGGCTCGCACAAAATCCAGTCACTGCCGTGCTCGAAGCCCGCGGCGAAAGGATCCACCCAGCGAGCGCCGCACTCGCGAACGAGTCGGCCCACATCGAATCCGAGTCAGCCGAGCACGACCTCCACTGCTTCCAAGCCTGGCGGCGCATGGACGAAATCTTGCTCGCGAACTTCATGGTCTTCCACGACCTCGTCCGCGACGAGCAGTACGACCTCTGGATCGGCGACGAAGCATGGGAGCTCGACTACTACCTGCACGAGAACCCGGAGCAAAAGCGCGCCGCCTACGTCTGGCTGACCGACTTCGTCGGCTGGCTGCCGATGACCGACGGCGGCGAGCGCGAAGCGCTCCTCACCGCCGACTACAACGCCGAGATGATCGAGCACATCGCCCGCTACCCGCGCATCCGCGACCGCGCGATCTTCATCGGCAACGCCGACGACATCGTCGCCGACACGTTCGGCCCGGAGCTACCACGCATCCGCGACTGGACGGAACAGCACTACGACTTCGCCGGTTACGTCACCGGCTTCGACCCTGCCGACTTCGCCGACCGCGAGAAGCTCCGCGCGGAGCTCGGCTACGCCCCAGGCGACAAGCTCTGCATCGTCACCGTCGGCGGCTCCGGCGTCGGCGCCCAGCTCTTGCGACGCGTCATCGACTCCTTCCCCGCCGCCAAGCAGCGCATCCCCGAGCTACGCATGGTCGTCGTTGCCGGCCCGCGCATCGACCCTGCGACACTGCCCTCCCATCTGGGCCTCGAAGTGCGCGCCTACGTACACGATCTCTACCGCCACCTCGCCGCCTGCGACCTCGCCGTCGTCCAAGGCGGCCTCACGACCGCGATGGAGCTGACCGCGAACCAACGCCCCTTCCTTTACTTCCCACTCCGACACCACTTCGAGCAGAACTTCCACGTGCACCACCGGCTAGACCGCTACGGCGCCGGTCGACGCATGGACTTCGAAACCGAAACGCCAGAAACGATCGCGACCGCGATCGCGCAAGAGATCGAACGCAAGGTCGCCTATCGGCCAGTCGAAGAGGACGGCGCACGGCGAGCTGCCGCCGCAATCGCCGAGCTCTTGTAGGCGAGCAGCCGGGGAAGCAGACCGGGTGCAGCGACCACGACCTCGCGTGTCCTAGGAGCGCTCTCCAG
>Ga0070714_100003758_pt1 | contig 11389 bp, 12 predicted proteins | sample LARL83metaG_FD_65450 | JGI IMG/M metagenome (GOLD analysis project Ga0070714, IMG submission 65450) | Corn, switchgrass and miscanthus rhizosphere microbial communities from Kellogg Biological Station, Michigan, USA - LAR L8-3 metaG | ecosystem: Host-associated > Plants > Roots > Rhizosphere ... | reverse complement strand
GACGCGGATGCCCGCGCGGCGCGCCGCCTCGGCGTTGCCGCCGACCGCGAGCACGTGGCGTCCGAACCGCGTGCGCCGCACGACGTAGTCGAAGACGACGACGAACGCGACCAGGATCACGAGCGCGAGCGGCACGCCGCGGTCCTGCGTCAGCACCGCCACGACGCCGAACGAGAGGACCGCGACCGCCGCGACGCGCAGCGCGACGACGGACGGCGTCGCCGCGACGAGCCCGGCGCGCAGGCGCCGGCGACGCGCGTCGAGCGAGGCGAGCGCGAACAGCGCGACGACGACCGCCGCGATGATCCACGCCGCCGCGCCGGTGAAGAACTCGCCGGCGAGGTCGGTGATCGTCGGGTTCGTGATGTTGACGGTCCCCGTCGACCCGAGCACGAGCAGCAGCAGCCCCTGCCAGCCGATCAGGCCGGCCAGCGTGACGACGAACGAGGGGATCCCGAAGCGCGTCACGACGCTGCCCTGGAACAGGCCGATCGCCGCGCCCGCGGCGATCGCCGCGGCGATCCCGGGCGCGGCCGCCCAGCCGTGCTGCTCGACCAGCACGGCCATGATCGCCGCGCACAGCCCGGAGACGATCGCGACGGACAGGTCGATCTCGCCGAGCAGCAGCACGAGCACGACGCCGATCGAGATCATCCCTGTGGCGGCGATCTGCAGCGCGAGGTTGACGAGGTTCGTCGCAGTCAGGAAGCGGTCGTTGGCGATCGTGAAGATCGCCCAGATGACGACGAGGCCGATCAGCACGCGCAGTGAGCCGAGCTCGCCCTGCGCGACGCGCTGGAGGACCGCGAAGCGCCCGCCTCGCGAACGCTCCGGGTTGGCCGGGGTCGCCTCCGGCCCGGGTGCCGCCGCCGCAGTGCTCATCGCGCCTCCTCTCGTCCGAACTCCGCTCCGGTGATCGCGGCGACGACCTGCTCCTGCGAGGTCTCGCCGACGTCGAAGACCCCGGCGCGGCGCCCGAGCCGCAGCACGAAGATGCGGTCGACGACCTCGAACACGTCCGCGAGGTTGTGGGAGATCACGACGACGCCGAGGCCCTGCTCGCGCAGCCGCTTGATCAGCGCAAGCACCTGCGCGGTCTGCTGCACGCCGAGCGCGGCGGTCGGCTCGTCGAGCAGCACGACCTTCGCCTCGCCGATCAGCGAGCGCGCGATCGCGACCGACTGGCGCTGGCCGCCGGACAGCAGCCCGACCTCCTGGCGCACGCTCGGCAGTCTCACCGTCAGCGTCGCCAGCAGGTCGGCCGCCTGCTGCTCCATCGAGGGCTCGTCGAGCCCGCGCAGCCAGCCGGCCGGGCCGCCGGCGACCTCCTCGCGCCCGACGAACAGGTTCGCGACGACGTCGAGGTTGTCGCACAGCGCGAGGTCCTGGTAGACGGTCGCGACGCCGAGCGCAGTCGCGTCGTTGGGTCCCCTGACATGCCGCATGCTCCCCGCGAAGCGGTACTCGCCCTCGTCGGCCAGGTAGATGCCCGACATCACCTTCACGAGCGTCGACTTGCCGGCGCCGTTGTCGCCGACGAGGCCGACGACCTCGCCGGGGCGCACGTCGAAGTCGACGCCGTCGAGCGCGTGCACAGCGCCGAAGCGCTTGTGGATCCCCCGCAGCGCGAGCAGCGACTCGCCGCCGCCGCTCGCGCCTTGTGCCGTCGCCGTCACCGCAGCCCCGCTCTCGCGCACGCCGCCGCGTACGCGCTGGTGCAGATCTGCGCGACCGTCCAGTAGCCGTCTCTGACGACCGTGTCTCTGATGTTTCTCACGGTCACGGCAACCGGTGTGAGGATCACCGACGGCACGGCCTTCTTGCCGTTGTTGACGTGCGCGTTGACGAGCGGGCTCGACGCCTGCCCGTTCAGCACCGTCATCGTCAGCTTCGCGGCGACGGCCGCCTCCTGCTTGACGGCCTTGTAGACCGTCATGTACTGCTGGCCCGCGACGATCCGCTGGATGCCGGCGAGCTCGGCGTCCTGGCCGGTCGTCGGGCGCGTGGCGGGATCGATCCCGGCCGATCTCATCGACGCGATCGCGCCGCCGGCGGTGCCGTCGTTGGCGGCGTAGACGCCGACGAAGCCCGTTCTGCCGAGCGCGGAGATCGCCTGGTCCATCTCGGTCTGCGCCTGGTCGGGGCTCCAGTCCGGCGTGTCGTACTCCTTCGCGACTCTATAGCCGCTGGAGTCGATCACGCTGTGCGCGCCGGCCTTGAACTGCGCGGCGTTCGGGTCGGTCGGCGAGCCGTTGATCATCACGATCGAGCCGCTTCTGCCGTCCGCTCTCAAGCGGGCGACGAGCGCTCTGCCCTGCAGCTCGCCGACGCGCCGGTTGTCGAACGAGACGAAGAAGTCGACGTCCGAGCTCTCGACCGGGCGGTCGTAGGCGACGACCCCGATGCCGGACTGCTTCGCGCGCGTGACGATCGCGGCGGCCGCCTTGCTGTCGACCGCGTCGAGCACGAGCACCTTGGCGCCGTTCGTGATCGCGGCCTCAGCCTGCGACTGCTGCTTCGAGGCGTCCTGCTGCGCGTTCGAGTAGATGATCTTGCAGTTGGGGCACAGCGTCCTCATGTTTCTCTCGAACAGCGGCTTGTCCTGCGACTCGTAGCGGGTCGTCTTGTTCTCCGGCAGCAACAGAGCGATCGTGCCGCTCTTGCCGCCGCTCGCGCTGGTGCCGGTGCCGCTGCCGCCACTCGTCGCGCTGGTGGTGGTGCTGCTCTTGCCGCCGCAGGCGGCGAGCCCGCCGACGGCGAGCGCGGCCGCGGTCGCGAGCGCGACCAGGCGGCGCGTGCGTCTGTGATGCATGCCTCCTCCTAGAAGCCTGGGGATGGCCCCTGAGAGACGGTTCCCGCCTTGCCGCGGCGCAAACGGCTGGCGCGTAGGCGCCCGTCAGCCGGCGGGCTGCTCGTCCGGGTCGCGCTCCTGCTCGGGGTCGAGCTCCGCGAGGCCGTCGGTGACGGTGCGCACGGGCGGCAGCCGCGTCGCGAGCAGGTCTCGGCGCGCCCGCACGGCACCGGCCGCCTCGCCGATCACGGCGCGCTCAGGCGCCGACATCGCGCGCCAGCGCTCGCGCAGCGCGGCGAGCGCGTCGTCGGCGCGGTCGAGCGCGTCGCGCGCCTCGCCCAGCGCCTCTTCCTCGAACGCCGCCTCGGCCGCGGAGACCTCGACGCCGGCGTCGGCGGCGAGCTTCAGCAGGTCGTCCATCGGACGGCAGGCTACGCGACGCATCGGCCGGCGCGAGCACGTCGGCCGGCCGCTACATTGGCCGCGGAGCCAGCCCGCATGACGCTCGTCACCGACCTCGACCTGCCGGCGTTCGACTACACGGACGCGGAGCTGCACGGCCCGCGCTTCCACGCGACGATGCGCGAGCTGCGCGCGCGGGGCTGGCTGGCGAGCACGCCGCTCGGCTACGTCGTGCTCGAGCGCGAGGCGGCCGCGCACTTCCTGCGCTCGCGCAGCGCCGAGTTCCCCGGCATGAAGATCGCCGAGATCTTCGGGATCGAGGACGGGCCGCTCTACGAGGAGATGCGCCGCAACATCCTCCACATCAACGGCCCCGACCACGCACGCCTGCGCGGGCTCGTGAACCCGTCGTTCACGCCGCGCGCGGCGGAGCGCTGGCGCCCCGCGATGCGCCGCTTCATGGGCGAGCTGCTCGACGCGGCGCTCACGACCGAGGGCCCGGTCGACGTCGTGAGCGCCGTCGCCAAGCCGTACCCCTCGCTCGTGATCGCCACCGTGCTCGGCGCGCCGCTGGCGGACGCGCCGCGCCTGCACGAGTGGTCCAACTGGGTGCAGCGCCAGTTCGACGCGCCGACGCTGATGGCCGAGCGCCCGCGCATCGAGCGCCATGTCGTCGAGCTGTACGACTATCTCGACGCGCTGCTCGACGCGCGCCGCGACGATCCCGGCGAGGACCTCATCTCGCAGCTGATCGCCGCACGGGCCCAGGACGGCGACCGCCTCTCCGACGTCGAGCTGGTCAACCTCGTGCTCGACGTGCTGATCGGCGGGATCGACACGACGCAGTCGCAGCTCGCGCACGCGCTGCGACTGCTGGCCGAGCACCCCGAGCAGTGGGCGCTGCTGCGCGAGGACCCGCCGGGGCGTGCGCCGGCCGCGGTCGAGGAGGCGCTGCGCTACGAGCCGATCACGCCGTTCACCGCGCGCATCCTGATCGAGGACGTCGTGTACCGCGACGTGTCGTTCCCGAAGGACACGGTGCTGCTGATCTGCGCCCACACGGCCAATCGCGCCGGCGACGGCGCCGACGAGGCGTTCGACATCGCGGCCCGACGCGACCTCGGCAGACCGCTCACGTTCGGCGCCGGCATCCACTACTGCCTCGGCGCGAACCTCGCGAGAGCCGAGCTGGGAGAGGGCCTGCGGCTTATCGCCGAGCGGGTCGAGGCGATCGCGCTCGACGGCGAGCCGGCCTACGAGGGCGTGCAGGGCGTCTACGGCCTCAGAGCGCTGCCGCTGCGGCTGACCGCGGCGTAGCGACGCTACGCGACTTGCAGGTCGCCGTGCTCGCCTGCCCCGACGTGCTGCGACTCCGACGCGAAGATCGCATCGAGCTCTCGGACGTCGAGCTCTGTCCGCCTGATGCGCTGCGTCAGGGCATCCCGATGCCCGCGCAGCCGATCGGCATCGTCGAGCGGCGCCCTGGCATGACGCGTGCGGTCGAGCAGCTCGGTCACGTCGGCGAGCTCTGCGTGCAGCTCGGCGAGCGCCTGCGTCACGCGTTCGCGGCTTGACGGATCGAGCCGGTAGTACCCCGGACGCGAGCCGCGTGCCACCGCCGGCGAGTCGCGCACGTTCGTGAGGAACGCGGCGGCGGGATCCTTGCCGCGCACGACGTAGCCCGCCGCCATCACGCGCTCGAACCACTCGCGGTAGTGCATCTCTCCGTCGCCTTGGAGCTGCCACAGCAGGCGACCGGCGACCCGGCGCAGCGCACGCCCCTTGACGACCTTCGCCGCGGTGATCTGCGGCGCGTCGGGCGATCCGCTCGCGTTGCCCGTCTCAGGCACGAGCAGCCGCAGCAGCTGCTGGCGCTCGCGCAGCGCGGACGCCTCGGCGTCGAGGTCCGCGAGCTGCGCTTCGAGCGCCGCGCGACGCCGCCCGAGAGCGGTCAGCAGCCGTTCGATGCGGTCGAACTCGCTTGCGGCGGCGCGGGCGAGCGATGAGCTGGGAGCGATGGCGGCCATCTGCGGGCCCTATGACTAGCGGAGCCGACGGTCGCGTGCAGCGCGACGCGAGCCGTCTCCTGTGCGTAAGTCGCGCCACCTGTCAGCAAGTAGCTCTATCCGGTAGAGCCGCGTGTGCACAAAGCTGTCGACAACCCGCGTTTTCGCCGGAAAGAGCGGGATCTTCGGCCGGTGTGGAGAACTTTCCGGCGTTCCGGCGCACGCTCGGCCGCCGACCCAACGGCCCTCGCCGCGGCCGTTCCGTCCGACATGAGCCATAGCTTTGCCACATAGATCAGACGCTCTACCACATAGGGACCTAGCTCGAGCGCCGCGACAACCCCCGAAAGGAGCCTTGAATGCCCTTCCGCGTTTCCTTCTTCCCCGCCCCCGACGGCCCGGTCGGGATCGTGCACGCCGAGCCCGGCGACGTCATGGACGCCGCCGTCGGCGGACGCATCCGGCGCGATCTCAGCCGGCTGCTCGGCGACCTTCCGCTCGTACTGCGATGCCGACTCGGCGACGCGGTCCTGCTCCAGGGCCCGGAGCGGCTCTACCGCTACGCCGGCGACGTGGCCGACTCGCTGCCGGTCATGAGCATCGAGGCGCGACCGCTGTTGCACGGCGCATGAGCCGGCGGAGCGACGCGCCCGCGCCGCGAGCGCGTGTAACGTGGCGCGCCGCGATGGCCCGCTCGCACGTCCACGTGGCTCACGACTTCGGCGCGCCGGTGGAGCGCGTGTTCGCCTACCTCGCCGAGCACGAGAACCTCGCGGCGCTGTTCGGGACGCGCGTCGAGCGTGTGCGCGACGGCGCGGCGGAGCGCAACGGCGTCGGCTCGTGCCGCCGGCTCAGCTTCAGCGGGCTGCTGCCGTTCGAGGAGACGGTGACGGCGTACGCACCGAACGAGCGGATCGCGTACCGCATCACGAAGGGCACGCCGCTGCGCGATCACGAGGGGACGATGGCGTTTGCCGCGACTGCGGACGGCACGCACCTCGACTACGACATCCGCTTCGGCTCGCCGGTCCCGGGCCTCGCGCCGCTCGTCGCGCGCGTGCTGCACGGCAGAATCGCCGCCGGCCTGCGCAAGCTCGACCGCGACGTGTAGCCGGCGCCCCGCGCTACCCGCGGCCGGCGAGCCGCTCCTCGCAGGCGCGCGCAACCTCCGACAGCGGGACCCCGAGGCCGGCGACGACGCGCAGCATCGTCGAGGCGTAGACGTCGGAAGTGCCGCGCTCGAGCCGGCCGACCTGGTTGGGATGCACGCCGGCGGCGGCGGCGACCGCCTCCTGGGAGAGGTCGCGCTCGCGGCGCATCCGGCGGATCGTGCGCCCGAGCTCGCGCAGTTGCTCGTCGGGCGCAGGGGTCGGCATGCGTGCGCCAGCCTGCCCTACATATCTGGTGCATGCCAGACCTGATCAGGCCTAACTTCCACCTCAATAGGTGTATTTCTGTAGGCTCGCGATTGTCGGCCCCGAAATCGGTGCGCGCCTACGTGAATGTCCCCCACGCGCGCGCGTCCGAGCGACGGGCAGACGGCGCCGGGGCACCTCCCGATTCCCCGGCGCGCGGCGCCGGGCGGCCCGTCGACTACCCCCCGCGGTCCGCCCGGCGCCTTCCCACCTGCTGACCGCGTCAGCCGTCGGCGGCGTCGTAACGGCGCCCGAGCTCGGCGAGCCCGACGCCGAGGCCCTCGACGATCGCCAGCAGCGTGCCGACCTGCACGTTCGTCCCACGCTCGAGCCGACCGACCTGGTTCGGATGCAGGCCGGCGCGCGCCGCGAGCGCCTCCTGCGAGAGATCGCGGTCGCGCCGCAGCGTGCGGACGGCGCGGCCCAGCTTCCCGACGTTCGGCGCCTGCCCTGCCATGGCCGAGACCCTTCACCACAGATCCGGTGGTGACCAGACCGCATAAGGTCGAAGATCCACCTCCTATGGTGCGTTCGGCCTGCCGACGACGGCGCGGCCCCGCTCAGCGATTGCGCAGCTCGCGCTTTGCGCGCCGCACGATCGTCATCTGGTCGAGGTGCTCGAGCAGGCGCGAGCGCGGCGGCGGGGAGGCCAGCACCTCCTCCGCGGTGACCGTCAGCGTGACCGCGCGCTCGGCGATGCGCGCGACCTCCGGCGCGTCGACGAAGCGCCGGCCGCGGCGAGTGTCGACGAGGATCCCGTCGAAGATGTGCTCGCGCGCGTTGTTCTGCACGCGCCGCACGCGGCCGACCTCGACGCCGTCGCTGCCGCGCACGCGCGTGCCGCGACGCAGCATCAAGTAAGAGACCGCCGGGCCCTCGTCGTCCTCGTGCGCAGCGCTCACGCCCTGACTATCCCACCGTGCGCGGCGGGCGGCGCAACCGCACCGGCGGCGCCGGCCGGCGCCGCCGGTGCGACCTCTCCTCGCTCATCCGCCCAGCGGCGCTCGCTCGAGCGCCGCGAGCCCGGCGGCGATCCCCTCGCCGATCTGCGCGATCTGCGACTCGCTGACCGTCAGGGGCGGCGAGACGGCGACGCCGGTCGCGAGCGCGCGCACGAGCAGCCCCTCCTCGCGGCACGCGAGCGTCAGCCGGGTGACGGCGCCGGCGTCGGCGGCCAGCGCGTCCTCGGTCAGCTCGACCGCGCCGAGCAGCCCGAGCCCGGCGCGCACCTCGGCGACGAGCGGATGGGACTCGAGCGCGCGCAGCGCGTCCTCCAGCGGCCGCTCGAGCGCGCGCCCGCGCGCGATCAGGCCCTCGCGCTCGTAGACGTCGAGCGCCGCAAGCGCCGCCGCGCAGCAGGTCGGATGGCCGGCGTACGTGGGCCCGTGGCGCAGCACCGGCGCGCCGGGGGCGCCGGTGAACCACGGCTCCGCGACGTGCGGCGCGACGATCACCGCGCCGATCGGCAGCGTCCCGCCGCTCACGCCCTTCGCGAGCGCGATCAAATCCGGTCTCACGCCCGGCCAGCGGTCGATCCCCAGCCACGTCCCGAGCCGCCCGAACGCGTTGATGACGCAGTCGGCGACGAGCAGCACGCCGTAGCGCGAGCAGACGTCCGCGACCGCCTCGACGTAGCCCTCCGGCGGCAGCCGCACGCCGCCGGCGCCGATCACCGGCTCGCAGAGGAAGGCGGCGACGCGCTCCGGCCCGACGCGCTCGATCTCCGTCACGAGCGCGTCGACGCTGTCGTAGGGCACGCACGAGACGTCGGGCACGAGCGGGCCCCAGCCCTCGACGTTCGGCGCGATCCCGCCGACGCTCGTGCCGAAGCCGTGCGTGCCGTGATAGCCGTGCTCGCGCGTGACGATGTGGACGCGCTGCGTCTCGCCCGCGAGCTGGAAGTGGCCGCGGGCGAGCTTCGCCGCGGTCTCGATCGCGTCGCCGCCGCCGGAGCCGAGGAAGACGCGCGAGCCGGGCGTCGGCGCGAGCGCCGCGAGCCGGTCCGCCAGCTCCATCGCCGGGCGGTTCGCGTAGTCGCCGAAGATCGAGTACGTGTCGAGCGTGCGCAGCTGCGCGGCGACCGCCTCGGCGATCTCCGGACGCCCGTGTCCGACGTTCGCGCACCACAGCGAGGCGGTCGCGTCGAGGTAGCGGCGGCCGTGCTCGTCCCACACCCACACGTCCTCGGCGCGGTCGAGCACGAACGGCGCCGACTCGACTGCGCCCATGTCGGCGAACGGGTGCCACAGCGCCTGCCCTCGATCGGGTGCCACGGTCGGGAAGTCTCCCGGGCCGAGCGTCTTCGCGCCTCGGCCGTCCCGGCCAAAGCCGTACAGCGTTCTTGTCTCAGCCGGCGCGCACGACCTCGACCGCGACGCCGTGGCGCGGCACGAGCGTGACGCCGCGCATCGCGACCGGGTCGGGCGCCGGGCGCCGCGCGCGCAGCTCCGCGCGCGTCGCGACCGTGCGGATCACCTCCGCCATCTCCGCCTGCGCGAGCGCGGCGCCGATGCAGCGGCGGATGCCGCCGCCGAAGGGCAGCCACGCGTACGACTCCGTGCGGCCGTCGAGGAAGCGCTCGGGACGGAAGGCCTCAGGCTCCGGGTAGAGGTCGGGGCGGCGGTGCACGAGCGCGATCGCCGGATAGACGCTGACGCCCGCCGGCAGCTCCCAGCCGGCGACGACGCGCGGGCGCGTGAGGCGGCGCTGGTTGGCGTCGATCACCGGGCGCACGCGCAGCGTCTCCGTGACGACGGCGTCGAGGTAGGCGTCCCCGTCGCCGCCGGCCAGCTCCTCGCGCAGGCGCGCGAGCGTGGCCGGCTGGTGCAGCAGCAGGTCGAAGGCGAACGCGAGCCCGGTCGCGGTCGTCTCGTGGCCGGCGAGCAGCATCGTCATCAGCTCGTCGCGCAGCTCGGAGTCGGTCATCGGCTCGCCGTCCTCGTCACGGGCGCGCAGCAGCAGCGAGAGCACATCGGTGCGCTCGTCGAGGTCCGCGGCGCCGCGGCGGCGCGCGATCTCCTCGTACAGCAGCGCGTCGGCGGCGCGCAGCCGCCGCTGCACGTGATGGCCGGGGCTCGCGCGGCCCAGGTCGCGCTGCAGCGGCGCCGGCAGCAGGAACGCGTACTGGACGTCGAGCACCGCGACGAGCGCGCGTCGCAGCCGCTCGATCCGCTCGGGCTGCTCGACGCCGAAGACCGCGCGAGCGATCACCTCGAACGTCAGCGCGCGCATCCGTCCGCGCATCGCGAAGCGCTCGCCGGGACGCCAGCGCGCGACCTCCCGCTCGGCGACGTCGCGGATGACGGTGCGGAAGGCGATCACCGCCGAGCCCTGGAAGGGCGGCAACAGCAGGCGGCGCTGGCGCAGGTGCTCGGCGCCGTCGAGCACGAGCACCGAGCGCGGCCCGACCACGGCGCCGAGCGGGGCGTTCGCCTCGCCGGCGCGCAGGTCCGACTGGTCGCCGGTGTGCAGGTCTCTGATCGCCGCCGGATCGGCGACGTAGACGCCGGTGCCGAAGACGGGGAGGCGGACGGTGACGCAGTCGCCGTAGCGGCGATGCCAGGCGAGCAGCGTCTCGAGCGGCCGCTGCGCGAGGCGGTAGAAGTTGAGCAGGCCGGGACCGGACGGGCCGGGCGGCAGCCCGCGGCGCACGCCCGCGGCCGGCGGCGACGGGGCGGGTGCGGTGGCGCTCATGCCGTCGCCTCCGCGCGCACCGGCACGCCGTTGAGGTGCGCCATGCCGGCGAGCCGCTCGAGGTCCTCGGGCTCGCTCGACGTCAGCAGGTTCACGTTCACGCCGCCGCCGCGCGCGGCGCCGTTCGCGCGTCTCCAGCCGCCGGTGCCCTTGTGGCCCCAGCCGTGCGGCACCGCGACGACGCCCGGCTTGAGGTCCTCGGTCAGCGCGAGCGGCAGCTCGATCGCGCCGTGGCGGGTGACGAGCCGGACGGCGCCGCCGTCGGCGAGCCCGAGCGCGGCCGCGTCGTCCGGGTGCATGCGCGCGCGCTGTCTGCGGCCGCCTCTGAGCAGCAGCGGCGCGTTGTGCATCCACGAGTTCTCCGAGCGCAGCTCGCGCATGCCGATCAGGCGCAGCGGATAGTCGTCGTCGGCGCCGGCCGCCGCGCGCTCGCGCAGCCGCGCGACCTCCTCCGCGATCGCCGCGTGCTCGAGCGCGACGCGGCGGTCGCGGTGCAGCACGACGCGCCGCAGCACGCCCGCGCGCAGGTGCGGGCGCAGGACCGTGCCGTGCGGGTGGCGCTCCGTCAGCCGCCTGAGCGTGAGCCCGCCGGGACGCAGGCCGAGCTTGTCGCCGCCCTCCGCAAGCCGCACGACGAGGTCGAGCAGCAGGCGCGGCTCGAGCCGCACGCCGATCGCGCCGAGCGCGCGGCGCGCGAGCTGGAAGGCGGCGAGGCCGGGCGTGCGGCGCGCGAGCGCCCGCATCAGCTCGTCGATCGCCTCCCACTCCTCGCGCGCCTCGCCGGCCGGCGCCACGACCGCCGCGGTCGCCTGGCGAAACGGCGTCGTCGAGTAGGCCTGGAACGGCAGCGGGAAGTCGGCGCGCTCGTACATCGTCGTCGCGGGCAGCACGTAGTCGGCGTGCGCGTTGGTCTCGTTGACGTAGAGGTCGAGCGAGACGCAGAGGTCGAGCTGGCCCAGCGCCGCCTCCAGCTCGTCGCCGTTGGGCACCGACAGGACCGGGTTGCCGGCGGAGACGAACAGCGCCTTGACCTGACCCGGGCCGGGCGTCGCGATCTCCTTCGCCATCAGCGCCGCCGGCTC
>Ga0070714_100003757_pt1 | contig 11390 bp, 10 predicted proteins | sample LARL83metaG_FD_65450 | JGI IMG/M metagenome (GOLD analysis project Ga0070714, IMG submission 65450) | Corn, switchgrass and miscanthus rhizosphere microbial communities from Kellogg Biological Station, Michigan, USA - LAR L8-3 metaG | ecosystem: Host-associated > Plants > Roots > Rhizosphere ... | reverse complement strand
ACGCCGGACATCGACGAGGTCGGCAAGACCACCCGGCACAACACGTTCTTCCAGATGGCCGGCAACTTCTCCTTCGGCGACTACTTCAAGGAAGGCGCGATCCGCCTGGCGTGGGAGCTGATCACCGGCTCCGTCGACGACGGCGGCTACGGCTTCGACCCGGAACGCCTGTGGGCCACCGTGTACCACGACGACGACGAGTCGTTCGACCTGTGGCACACGATCACGGGCCTGCCCCACGCGCGCATCCAGCGGCGCGGCGCGGAGGACAACTTCTGGGACATGGGCGTGCCCGGCCCGTGCGGTCCGTGCTCGGAGATCTACGTCGACCGCGGCCCGCAGTACGGCCGCGACGGCGGCCCGGAGGCGGACGAGGACCGCTTCCTGGAGATCTGGAACCTCGTGTTCATGCAGAGCGTCCGGGGCGAGGAGTCGCCGAAGAAAGGCGCGCCGGTGATCGGCGAGCTGCCGGCGAAGAACATCGACACCGGCATGGGCATCGAGCGCGTCGCGACGCTGTTGCAGGGCGTTGAGAACGTCTACGAGACGGACCTGCTGCGCAACGTCATCACGCGCGCGGAGGAACTGTCGGGCCGCCGCTACGGCGCGGACAAGACCGACGACGTGCGCTTCCGCGTGATCGCCGACCACGCGCGCAGCGGCGTGATGCTGATCGGCGACGGCGTGACGCCGGGCAACGAGTCGCGCGGCTACGTGCTGCGCCGGCTGTTGCGCCGGATCGTGCGCTCGGCCCGCCTGCTCGGCGTGCACGAGCCGGTGCTGGGCGAGTTCGCGGCCGTGGTGCGGGACGAAATGGGACCGTCCTATCCGGACCTGGTCCAGAACTTCTCCCGGATCGACGCGGTGATCCGCGCCGAGGAGGCGACGTTCCTCCAGACGCTCACCAGCGGTTCGCGGATCTTCGACCTGGCCGTCGAGGAGACGCGCGGTGCCGGCAACCTCGTGCTGCCGGGGGAGAAGGCGTTCCAGCTGCACGACACGTACGGCTTCCCGATCGACCTCACGCTGGAGATGGCGTCGGAGCAGGGCCTCACGGTGGACCAGGACGGTTTCGTCCGGCTGATGGACGAGCAGCGGGCGCGGGCCAAGGCGGACGCGCTCAAGCGCAAGACCGGCCACGGCGACAAGACCGTCTACCGGGAGCTGCTGGAGCTCGGCGCGACCGAGTTCACCGGCTACGAGGAACTCGAGACCGAGGCGACCGTGCGCGGCGTGATCCGCGACGGCGAGCGGGTGCGCATCGCGCGCGAGGGCGAGCTCGTCGAGGTCGTGCTGGACCGCACGCCGCTGTACGCCGAGTCCGGTGGCCAGGACAGCGACGCGGGCCTGATCACCGCGGACAGCCTGGAACTGGAAGTGCTGGACGTGCAGAAGGTGTCACGCAAGCTGTGGGTGCACCAGGTCCGGGTGCGCGGCGGTGAACTGGTCGAGGGCCAGCGGGTGCTGGCGCGGGTGGACCGGGAGTGGCGGACCGGCGCACGGCAGGGGCATTCCGGTACGCACGTCGTGCACGCGGCGCTGCGCCAGGTCCTCGGCCCGAACGCGTTGCAGAGCGGTTCCTACAACAAGCCCGGCTATCTGCGGCTGGACTTCGCGTGGCAGGGCGGGCTAACCCCTGCGACGCGCAGCGAGATCGAGGACGTGTCGAACCTCGCGGTACGCCAGGACCTCCCGGTGCGCGTGGTCTACACGACGCTGCCGGGCGCGCAGGAGATGGGCGCGGTCGCGCTGTTCGGCGAGACGTACGACGAAACCGTGCGGGTGGTCGAGATCGGCGGTCCGTGGTCGCGGGAACTGTGCGGTGGCACGCATGTGGAGCACTCCTCGCAGATCGGACCGATCGCCATCACCGGCGAGTCGTCCATCGGGTCCGGTGTGCGCCGGGTCGAGGCGTTCGTCGGGATCGAGGCGTTCCGGTTCCTGGCGACCGAGCGGGCGCTGGTGCAGAACCTGGCCGGCATGCTGAAGGTGCCCGACGACGAGGTGCCGGCGCGCGTCGAGGCGCTCGTGGAACGGCTGCGCACGGCGGAGAAGGAGCTGGAACGCCTGCGGGCGCAGCAGTTGCTGTCCTCGGCCGGCGATCTGGCCGGTGGTGCGCAGGACGTGGACGGGCTGACGCTCGTGGCGACCACGGTGCCGGACGGCGTGCGCGGCAACGACCTGCGCACGCTCGCCGGTGACGTGCGGGACCGGCTCGGCGCCCGTCCTGGTGTCGTCGCGTTGTTCTCCACCGACGACGGCAAGGTGAACTTCGTCGTGGCGACGACGGCGGCGGCCCGGGAACGTGGCCTGGCGGCGGGGAAACTCGTGCCGGCGTTCGCGACGGCGATCGACGCGCGCGGTGGCGGCAAGCCGGATCTGGCGCAGGGCGGCGGTTCCCGGCCGGCCGGTGTCGCGGACGCGATCGACGGCCTGCGCGCGGAACTCGGCCGCGTGGCGCGGGGTTAGGCGCGCACACTGGCACGCGTGAAGCGGCGCAAAGATACCGGGACGGTCGGGCGCAATCCGGACCGTCCCGGTATTGATGACCCCGGACGGGGTAGGCGTCTCGGGGTGGATGTCGGCTCTGTCCGAGTTGGAGTTGCCCTCAGTGATCCCTCACCCTTTCTAGCTACGCCACTCGTTACCCTGTCGAGGGACATGCGCGGCGGCCGTGACATCGCGCGGCTCGCCGTACTGGTCGAGGAGCACGAGGTGGTCGAAGTGGTGGTTGGCCTGCCCAGGACGCTGGCCGGACGTACCGGTCAGGCCGCGGAAGCGGCCCTGTCGTACGCCGACGCGCTGGCCGCCAGAGTGGCACCCGTGCCGGTCAGACTGGCCGACGAGCGCCTCACCACCGTCTCGGCCAGCCGGATGCTGAGCGAACGCGGCGTCACGGGCGGCAAGCAGCGTGCCGTCGTCGACCAGGCCGCCGCCGTCGAGATCCTCCAGAGCTGGCTGGACGCCCGGGCAGCGGCGCTGGCGCGGGCGACCGACGAGGGGAGCACGTCGTGAAGGACGGGCTCGACCTGTTCGACGAGGTCTCCGAGGACGACTCCGGCTCCCGCCGCCGCCCCGCCCGCGGCTCGACCGGCCGGCCACGCCGTCGTCGTCGACGCGGCGTCACGTGGACCATCGTCGCCGCGCTCGTGCTGATCATCGCCGGTGGCGCGTACTACGGGCTCGTCCAGTTCGCCGGATTCGGCTCGTACGCCGACTACACCGGCAACGGCGACAAGGACGTCGTGTTCCAGGTGAACCAGGGCGACACGACCACCAACATCGCCGACAACATGGTCACCGCCGGCATCGTCCAGAGCGGCAAGGCGTTCGTGAAGGCGGCCGACAACAACAGCAAGGTCGGCGGCGTGCAGCCCGGGTTCTACGTGCTCAAGCAGCACATGTCCGGCGTCGCCGCGACGAACGCGATCGTCAACCCGGTCAACCGGGTCGGCCTGCTGGAGATCAAGAGCGGCTGGCAGCTCGACGACACGACGGGCACCGACGGCAAGGTCACACCGGGGATCCTGTCCCATATCTCGACCGCGTCCTGCGCCACCCTCAACGGCACCAAGCAGTGCGTGTCCGTGGCCGACCTGCGGGCCGCGATGGCGAACGCCGATCCCGCCGCGCTCGACGTGCCGGAGTGGGCCGTGCCGACGTTCAAGGCGGCCGATCCGAAGCACCGGCTCGAGGGCCTGATCATGCCGGGCGTCTACAACTTCAAGCCCGGCCAGACGGCGACGCAGGCCCTGAAACAGATCATGGACGCGTCCGACGTCACGCTGCTCGCGGCCGGCCTGCCGTCGTCAGCACAGCAGAGCACGGGTTTCACGCCGTACCAGGTGTTGACGCTGGCGTCCATTGTGGAGCGTGAGTCGGGCACGACGAAGGACATGCCGATGATCGCCCGCGTGTTCTACAACCGCTTGCAACAGGGCAAGAACCTCCAGTCGGACGCGACCATCGACTACGCGCTGGACCGCCCGATGGTGGCCACGTCACCGGCCGAGCGTCCCGGTGCCGGCCCGTACGACACGTACGACAACGCGGGCTTGCCGCCGACCCCGGTGTCCAGCCCGAGCAGTGCCGCGATCCAGGCCGCCACCGCGCCGACCGCGGGGGACTGGCTGTTCTTCGTGGTGTGCCAGAAGAACGGCGTCTCGTGCTTCGCGACGACACTCGCCCAGCACAACGCCAACGTCGCGCTGGCGCACCAGAATGGCGTCTTCTGAGGCCCGGCGGGCCGCCGTCGTCGGCTCGCCGGTGGCGCACTCGCTGTCGCCCGTGCTGCACGGCGCCGCGTACGCCGCGCTCGGCCTGGACGGCTGGACGTTCGAGCGGATCGACTGCCCGGCCGACGAACTCGCCGCCCGCGTCGCCGCGCTGACACGCGACTGGGTCGGTCTCGCCGTGACGATGCCGGACAAGCGCGCCGCACTCGCCCTGGCCGACGAGCGCACCGAACGGGCGATCGCGGTCGGCGCCGCGAACACGCTCGTGCGGCTGTCCGACGGCCGCTGGCGCGCCGACTGCACGGACGTGGCCGGCGTGACCGGTGCGCTCGTCGCGGCCGGCGGCTACCAGCGCACCCCCGGCGCGACCTGCCTGGTGCTCGGGGCCGGCGGCACGGCGGCAGCGGCCCTGGCCGGCCTCGCCGAACTCGACGTCTCGGACGTGATCATGGTCGTCCGCGAGCCGGCTCGGGCCACGGAAGCGCGCGCCACGGCCGAGCGGGTCGGCATCACGCTGGACGTGCGGCGTTGGGCGGACGCGGATCTCGGTGCGCTGGCGGCGAAGTCGGCCGTCGTGGTGAGCACCGTCCCGGCGGCCGGTGCCGATCCGCACGCCGACGAACTCGCCGCGGCCCCGTGCCTGCTGGACGTGATCTACCACCCGTGGCCGACACCGTTGGCCGATGCCGTGCGGCGGCAGGGCGGGCGGCTCGCGACCGGGCTGGACATGCTGCTGCACCAGGCGTTCGGCCAGGTCGAGCAGTTCACCGGCCGGCCGGCGCCGCGAGCGGAAATGCGGGACGCGCTGCGCACGGCCACCGGCGGGACATTGCCGCTCCCGCTATAGGTCGGGCAACGGATCCGGCGGCATCTCGGCCGCGCCGATCTCGGCGTCGGCCGCGTTGATTACTGATACATACTCGGACTCGACGGACAACACCAGATTGCCGACCGTGATCGTCGCTCCCGGCTCGCTGACCGGACCCGGTTCGGTCGCCGGCCCCAGCGCGGTGGCCCGCGGGAAGCGGCCGATCACCGTGACCGGCCGGTCACGCCGGTACAGCGACAGGCCCAGCACCACGATCTCGGTATCCGTCACGGCCACGAGCGCCTGGCCCAGCCCCAGCGGCGACCACCGGCCGTGCATGGGCATGGCCGGGAACATGTAGTCGATCCGGGCGCCCGGCGGCAGGAACGCCCGGGCGCGCTCCCTGGCTCGCGTCGACACCGGCATCCCATTACCCCCTGGATACGAAGTGGTCGGGGTGTGGCCGCCCGGGTCGGGTCACGGACGGCCACACCCCGCGTCTTTCACTTCTCGTCGAGATCCGCCGTGATCAGCGCCGCGATCTCGTCGAGGGCGGAGTCGGCACCGGCTCCTTCGGCGGCCAGCACGACGACGTCGCCGTGCATCGCGCCCAGTGTCATCAGGTTGAGCACGCTGGAGGCGGCCACCGGCTGGCCGTCGTCCTTGCGGATGGTGATCGCCACCGACTGTGCGGCGGCGGCCTTGGCGAGCACCGCGGCCGGGCGGGCGTGCAACCCGACCTTGCTCCCGACCTTGACCCGTCGTTCCGGCATGCGTGCTCCTCGATGTGCTAGATCGTTACTCCCGGTTGAGTGTCGCGGCGGACGATGATCCGCCGCAACATTCAAACCGAACGAAACCCGGCTGTGTTGGATTGGTCGGCTCAGCCTTCGCCGACTAGCCGACTAATCGCCCGCGGCCCCGCGGTCCACCGAGGCGTACTGGCCACCGACGGCGACCGCACCACCGGCTGCCACCTCGGCGTCCGTGTCCTCCTCGCGGCCGGGCGTGCGGATGTTCCACCGCTTGATCACCCAGCTGAACAGGAAGTAGTAGATCAACCCGTAGATGATGCCGATCGGTATCAGCAGCAGTGGTTTCGTGGAGATCCCGAAGTTGATGATGTAGTCGATGCTGCCGGCCGAGAAGCTGAATCCGCTGTGGATGCCCAGCGCGTTCACCAGGGCCAGCGACGAACCGGTCAGCAGCGCGTGGATCAGGTACAGCGGCCACGCCACGAACATGAACGAGAACTCGATCGGCTCGGTCACACCGGTGATGAACGAGGTGAGCGCGGCGGAGAGCATGATGCCGCCGACGAGCTTCTTCTGCGACGGGTGCGCGGTCCGCCAGATCGCCAGCGCGGCGGCCGGCAGGCCGAACATGAAGATCGGGAAGAAGCCGGTCATGAAGGCACCGGCCGACGGGTCGTGCACGAAGAACCGGTTCAGGTCACCGGAAACGCCCTTGTACGTGCCGAACACGGTCCACACGACCGCGTTGATCACGTTGTGCAGGCCGAACGGGATCAGTAACCGGTTGAGCGTGCCGTAGATGCCACCGCCGATGACGGCGTTGTGCGTGACGAAGTCACCGGCACTGGTCAGGCCCTTCTGGAACGGCGGGTAGAGCAGACCCATGATGACGCCGACGAAGGTCATCACGAACGCCGTGATGATCGGCACGAACCGGCGGCCACCGAAGAACGCCAGGTACGGCGGCAGCTTGATGCGGTGGAAGCGCTGCCACAGCAATGCGGAAATGATGCCGACCAGGATGCCGGCGAGCACGCCGTAGGGCCAGTGGTTGGGCGTGATGCCGAGCGAGAACAGGTCGCTCGTCGTCTTGAACGGCGCGACCTGGTTCGGTGCGAACACCTGCACGACCTCGCTGAACACGACGAACCCGACCACCGCCGCGAGCGCGGTCGAACCGTCGGCCCGGCGGGCGAAACCGATGGCGACACCCACCGCGAAGATCAGCGGCAGGAAGTCGAACACGGCACCACCGGCCGCCGCGAGGACCGCGGCCACCTTGGAGATCGCGTGGAAGCGGCCGAGCATGTCGCTCTGGCCCAGCCGCAGCAGCAGGCCTGCGGCCGGCAGTGTCGCGATGGGCAGCATGAGGCTTCGGCCCAGTCGCTGGACCGCGGCAAACCCTCGATTCGTGGACTCGCTGCCCGCTCCCGCGGAAGCAGTGGTGGTCATTCGTTTCCTCCATGGGCGGTGAACGGACCGGATTCCGGGACAGTCCGGTCCAACTGCATCGTGACCTGGTAGTGGTCGCCCCGGTACCAGGACGTCATGTCCTCAACGGGTGCGCCGTTGCGGGATGAGATGCGCCGGAACACCAACAGTGGTGTCCCGGTGCGGACGCCGAGCAACCGGGCGGTTTCCCGGTCGGCGCCCTCGGCCCACACGGTCTGGGTGGCGTGGTCGAACACCACGCCGTACCGCTCGGCCAGTTGCGTGTAGAGCGAGTCGGTGAGATCGAGGTCGAGCAGGCTGGGCAGGTGGCCTCGGTGGTACCAGCCGCGCTCGACAGCCAGCGGGGTGCCGTCGGCCCTGCGCAACCGGAACAACCGCCACGCCGTCGCACCCGGCGCGAGTCGCAGCGCGCTCGCGGTGCTCGGCGGTGGTACGCACTCCACCGTGCCCAACACCTCGCTGCTCGGCGTGAGGCCACGCCGGCGCATGTCCGCGGTGAAGGACATCAGGTAGAGCTGGAGTTCCATGCGGCGCTGCATGGTGTAGGTGCCCTTGCCACGAACGGTCACCAGCAGACCGTCCGTGACGAGTCGAGCGACCGCGGATCGCACGGTCAGCCGCGACACGCCGTACCGTTCGGCCAGTTCCCGTTCCGACGGGATCGGCGAGCCGGGCGGCAATTCGTTCTCGATCAGCCGACGAAGGATCTCCCGTAGCTGCACATGTTTCGGTTTCGGTCCGTCCACGATCCGGGCTGGCTCGGTGCCGGCGCGGCCACCGATGGGGTGGCCGTTGGTTGCGCCGACGAAGGTCCTGCCACCCGCGTCGTTGGTCACGGTTCCTCCCGCCGGAGGGTCGTATGGGCTCCGGTGTCGCCCGGCGCTCCGGTCATTGGTACGTTCCGGTCTAGACCAGTGGTGCGGGGAGGATGCTCCTTGAATCAAGTAGGTGTCAAGGCTCACGGCCACTTCGATATGGAGTGGTCGCGAATCCCATCTGGAACATGCCAGGATCTTCCGGACGAATCCGGGACGACCGGGCCGGGTGTGAACAGGAGTTGTCATGGCTGACGAACGCGCTGCGAAGATCCTCGCCGCCATCGGCGGGGCGCAGAACGTCATCGAAATCGAACCGTGTATCACCCGGTTGCGCTGTGAATTGCAGGACGGATCGGTCGTCGACGAGGCGGCCCTGAAGGCCATCGGCGCGCACGGCGTGATCAAGGTGGGCGGCGTCGTGCAGATCATCATCGGCCCGGAGGCGGACACGATCGCCAGCGACATCGAGGACCTCCTCGATGACTGAGCTGGCTGTGATGAGTCCGGTCGCCGGATCCGTGGTCGGCCTGGCGGACGTGCCGGATCCGGTGTTCGCCGAGGCGATGGTCGGGCCGGGATTGGCCGTCGTGCCGTCGTCCGGGGCCGTGGTGGCTCCGGTGGCGGGAACCGTGGCGACGCTGCATCCGCACGCGTTCGTCGTGGCGACCGAGTCCGGGCGCGCGGTGTTGGTGCATCTCGGGATCGACACCGTGAAACTCAAAGGCGAAGGTTTCACGCTGCTGGTGGCGAAGGGCGATGTCGTGACCGCCGGACAGCCGATGATCGAGTGGGATCCGGTGGCGATCTCGGCGGCCGGGTATTCGCCGGTGTGCCCGGTGATCGCGCTCGACGCGTCGGCCGACGTACTCGCGGACGTGCACGAGCCTGGTGTGGTGGGGGCCGGGGATCGGCTGTTCTCCTGGCGGTAGGTGGGTCGACTCGCGCGGGGTGGGTCGACTCGCGCGGGGTAGGGGTCGGCTGGCATGGCGGTTGTGGGTCGACTCGCGCGGGATCGGTCGACTCGCCCGGGATGTGGGTTGGCTCGACTGGCGGCAATGTGTCGACTCGCGTGGCGATGCGGGTCGGCTCGCTCGGCGGCAACGGGTCGACTCGCGCGGGAGGTGCGGACTCGCGCGGGATGGGTCGACTCGCCCGCCGGTAACGGGTCGACTTCCGCGCGGATGCGGGTCGGGTGCTGGGTTGCTTGTCGTGCCGGTTAGGTCGACTCGCGCGGGATCGGTCGACTCGCCCGGTGGCTGCTGACCGACTCGCGCGGGGTGGGCGGACTCGTGCGGGTGGGTCGACTTGCGCGGGGTGGGTCGACTCGCCTGGCGGTAATGGGTCGACTCGCGCGCGGATGCGGGTCGGGTGCTAGGTCGCTTGTCGTGCCGGTTAGGTCGACATGCGCGGCGATGCGGTCGACTCGCCCGCCGGTAACCGGCCGACTCGTGCGGGGATGCGGGCCGGGCGCCGGAGTCGCTTGTCGTGCCGCTGTTTAGGTCGACACGCGCGGCGACGCTGGTCGGGTGCCGAAGCCCGGTCGCCGCGCGCGGCATTGTCGGCGCATGGAGATCATCGGATTTCTCGCGGCCGGCTGTGTCATGGGCTTCGTTGGGCGGTACGTACTCGGCCGACTCGAGCGTGGCGTGGTGCTCCGCCCGCCGTGGTGTGAACTCGCGGCCGGCGCGCTGTCGCTGTTCGTGGGGTGGCGCGCGGCGGCCGGAGTGCTGCCGTGGTGGTGGGTTCCGGTACCGCTGTTGCTCGGCTGGCTCGCCGTGCCGCTGGCCGCCGTCGACCTCGCGCGCGCCCGGCTGCCGGACGCGCTGACGCTGCCGGCCTATCCACTGCTCGGTGCCGCCGTCGGGGTTTCCGGTGTGCTCGCGTCGGATCCGGGGCTCGGGTCGCGCGCGGTGTTCGGTGCGCTGCTGTTCGGCGGAGCCCACCTGCTCGTGCACCTCGTCGCACCACGCGCCTTGGGCGCGGGTGACGTCAAACTCGCCGGGAGCCTCGGTGCGGTGCTGGGCGCGGTCGGCTGGGCGGCGTTGGCCGGAGGGGCCGTGCTCGCGGCCCTCGTGACGGTGGTCGTGGCGCTGGTCCGGCGGACGCGGACCGCGCCGCACGGGCCGGGACTGTTGCTCGCCACATGGCTGGTCGCCGCATGGGTGCGCGCGTGACGGCCTACTCACTGCGGGCGCCGGCGCCACCATGGGAGGATCAGGCAGTGCTGCGTTGGATCACCGCCGGAGAGTCACACGGTCCCGCCCTCGTCGCCGTGCTCGAGGGGCTCGTCGCGGACGTCGAGATCACCAAGGCCGAAATAGCCGCCCAACTCGCCCGCCGCCGCCTCGGTTACGGCCGTGGCGCCCGCATGAAGTTCGAGGCCGACGAGGTCGACGTGCTCGGCGGCGTCCGGCACGGCCGCACGATGGGCGGCCCGGTCGCCATCCGTGTCGGCAACACCGAGTGGCCCAAGTGGGAGCAGGTCATGTCGGCCGACCCGGTCGACCCGGACGAACTCGCGGGGCTGTCCCGCAACGCCCCGCTGACCCGACCGCGCCCCGGCCACGCCGACCTGCCGGGCATGCTCAAGTACGGCTTCACCGACGCCCGGCCGGTGCTGGAACGGGCCAGTGCCCGCGAGACCGCGGCCCGGACCGCGCTCGGCACCGTCGCCCGCGCGTTCCTGCGGCAGGTGCTCGGCGTCGAGGTGGTCAGCCACGTCGTCGCGCTCGGCTCGGTCAGCGCGCCGGACGGCGTGATTCCCGGCCCGCACGACACCGAACTCATCGACAGCAGCCCGGTCCGCGCGCTCGACCCGGCCACGACCGAGGCGATGGTCGCCGAGGTCGACACGGCCCGCAAGGAGGGCGACACGCTCGGCGGCATCGTCGAGGTCGTCGTGCACGGCCTGCCGCCGGGACTCGGCTCGCACGTGCACTGGGATCGACGGCTCGATTCCCGGCTGGCCGCCGCGATGCTCGGCATCCAGGCGATCAAGGGCGTCGAGATCGGTGACGGGTTCGCCGTCGCCCGGTCGCGCGGCAGCCAGGCACACGACGAGATCGAACCGGGCGGCCCGGACGGCGCAGGCGCGAAAGGCGTCAACCGGAAGTCGAACCGGGCCGGCGGCCTGGAGGGCGGCATCACCAACGGCGAGCCGCTGCGGGTGCGCGCCGCGATGAAGCCGATCTCCACCGTGCCCCGCGCGCTGGCCACCGTCGACGTCGCCACCGGCGAGGCCGCCGTCGCCATCAACCAGCGCAGCGACGCGTGCGCCGTGCCGCGCGGCAGCGTGGTGATGGAGGCGATGGTCGCCCTCGTG
>Ga0070714_100003753_pt1 | contig 11392 bp, 7 predicted proteins | sample LARL83metaG_FD_65450 | JGI IMG/M metagenome (GOLD analysis project Ga0070714, IMG submission 65450) | Corn, switchgrass and miscanthus rhizosphere microbial communities from Kellogg Biological Station, Michigan, USA - LAR L8-3 metaG | ecosystem: Host-associated > Plants > Roots > Rhizosphere ... | reverse complement strand
CGCGCTGCTGGCGAGCCTCACCCAGTCCCAGGTGCTGCGCGTGATGCAGGTGCTGCGCTCGCGCGTGGGTCCGCCGCGCCAGGACGATGAATTCGCGCCCATGGACTGGGACATGCTGCTGGAGATGCAACGCGCCGGCATGAAGATCGGCTCCCACACCCGCAGCCACGCTTTGCTCACCAACGAGTCGACCGAGAAGATCCGCAGCGAGCTGCAGGGCTCTCGCAGGGTCCTGGAACAGCGGCTCGGTGCCGGCGTGCGCCATTTCGCCTATCCCGACGGCCGCTACGATGCGCTGGTGGTCAACGGTCTGGTGGAGGCGGGCTACCGCTTCGGTTATACCACCTGCGCCCACCGCCATGCCCAGCACCCGGCGCTCACCATCCCGCGCCGCTTACTGTGGGAGAACTCCTGCCTGGACGCATTCGGGCAGTTCTCTCCCGCTGTAATGAGCTGCCAGGTGAACGGCGTCTTCGATTTCGCACTTCGCTGCGAGTCAAAACATGTGGACTAGATCCCGCACCTGTACAAGGAGACCGTCGGCATGTGCGGCATAGCAGGCATCTTCAGCGTCAGCGGGCGACCCGTACTCACGGGCGAAGTCAAAGTCATGTGCGACGCCATCCGGCATCGCGGCCCCGATGACGACGGCTATCTGGTGCTAGGTCGGGTGGGCCTGGGCATGCGCCGGCTCAGCATCATCGACCTCGCCACCGGTCACCAGCCGATCCGCAACGAGGACGGCACGGTCTGGGTGGTGATGAACGGCGAGATCTACAACTACCGGCAACTGCGCGCCGACCTGGAACGGCGCGGTCACCGTTTCTACACCACCACCGATACCGAGGTGGTGGTGCACCTGTACGAGGAGTTCGGCGGGGAGTGCGTGCACCGCCTGCGCGGCATGTTCGGCCTCGCGGTCTGGGACGAGCGCCGTCAATCGCTGTTCCTGGCCCGGGATCGGCTCGGCATCAAGCCGCTGTATTACGCCGAGGCGGACGGGCGGCTACTGTTCGCCTCGGAGCTGAAATCCATCCTGGCGCTGCCGGAGGTGGAGCGGGAGCTGAACTGGAGCTCGGTGAACCACCTGTTCACCAGCCTCAGCACCCCCAGCACCGAGAGCATCGTGGCGGGCGTACATAAGCTCCCGCCCGGCCACAGCCTGACCCTGCGCGCTGATGGCACGCGCAAGCTGGTGCGCTACTGGGAGGTGGAGTTTCGGCCCGATCATGGCAAGAGCGAGGAGGACTTCGTCGAGCAGTTGCGCGGCATGCTCGAGGAGTCCGTAGACATGCACCTGATCAGCGACGTGCCGCTGGGTGCGTTCCTGAGCGGCGGCTTGGATTCCAGCGCGGTGGTGGCCTTCATGGCCCGCCGCAGCGACCGGCCAGTGAAGACCTTCTCCATCGGCTTCCGCGAGCGCGCCTTCGACGAGTCGTCGGCGGCACGGGTGGTGGCCGAACAGTTCGGCACCGAGCACACCGAGCTGATCCTGCAGCCGGACGTGGAATCCCTCATGGACGACATCGTCTGGTACCTGGACGAGCCCTTCGGCGATTCCTCCGCCATCCCCACCTACATGGTTTCCAAGCTGGCCGCGGACCAGGTCAAGGTGGTGCTATCCGGCGACGGCGGCGACGAGTTGTTCGCCGGGTATGACCGCTACCTGGTGGAGCAGAAGGAGCGTCGCTACGAGTACGCGCCGGCCCCGCTGCGCCGGGTGCTTGGCCTGATCGGCGATTCCATGCCGGAGGGCGCCAAGGGCCGCAACTTCCTGCGCCACGTGGCCCTGTCCGGCTCGGCGCGTTATCTCGATTCCTGCACGCTGTTCAAGGCGGACCAGAAGCGCCGCCTGTTCCGGCCCGAGGTGGTGAGGCGTATCGGCAGCCATGACCCCTGGCGCGAGGCACATGCCTTCCTCAAGCGCCTGGATGGCGATTGGCTGTCCACCCTGCAGCACTGGGACCTGCAGAACTACCTGCCGCTGGACATCTTGACCAAGGTCGATCGCATGAGCATGGCGCACTCGTTGGAGGCGCGGGTGCCGCTGCTGGACCACAAGCTGGTGGAGTTCGCCGCGACCATCCCGCCGCAGTTCCGGCTCCGCGACGGCGAGACCAAGAGCATCTTCAAGCGCGCCATGCGCGGCATCCTGCCCGACGGCATCATCGACCGTCCGAAGCACGGCTTCGCCGTACCCCTGGGTGCCTGGTTCCGCGGCCGGCTTGGCAACTTCGCCCGCGAGTTGTTGCTGCCCATGGGTAGCCCGCGTCAGGAGGTCTTCGACCACGGCTATGTCGCGCAGTTGCTGGACATGCACGAGCGTGGGCGCGACTTCAACCTCCAGCTCTGGACGCTGATCTCCTTCGAGCTCTGGTGCCGCCGCTTCCTGGACGCGCCGCGGGTGCGTCCGGATATGCAGCTGCCCATGCCCATCCCTGCGCCGGCATCGATAGCCGGCTATGCGGTCCGTCCATCCTGATAGCGCCGGAAGGCAATCGGAAACAAAATGCACGGAAATTCCCAACCCCTCACCGAGCTGAATCTCCAGGTCGCGCCTTCGACCCTGGGGCTCATGTCCCTGGAGCCTGTGGCGACGCCGCAGCGCGACCGCAGCAAGCCGATCCGGGTGGTCTACATCGCCGGCGACGGCCGCAGCGGTTCGACGCTGCTGGACCGCCTCATCGGTGCCTATCCCGGGGTGTTCTCCTGTGGCGAGCTCGGCAACCTGCTGCAGTGCACCACCTCGTTAGACCAGCTGTGTGCCTGCGGCTCACGCGCTAGGGAATGTGATTTCTGGCGCTCGGTGTTGGCGCGCTGGAGCCTGGCGGTCCCCGATTTCACGGAGCGCGAGTACCGCGGCTTGCAGCGTCGCTACGAGCGGCTCCGTTCGCTGTTGCGGCCGTTCGGGAACCAGGAACTCAGCGCGGATGACCCGCGCTTCGCCCGCTACACGGAGTACACCCTGGCGCTGTTCGAGGCCATCGCAGACCTGTCCGGCGCAGCGGTGATCGTGGATTCCTCCAAGAGCCCGGCGCGGGCCCTGGCCCTGTCACGGATGCCGGGTCTTGAGGTCAACATGCTGCATCTGGTGCGGGACGTGCGCGGGGTGGCCTATTCGCTGCGCAAGCTGGACGCCTCACTGGCGAAACGCGGCGTCAAGGTCCCGCATCGCGCCAATCTGCGTTTCGCGGGCACCTGGGCCTTGGTCAACTATTTCTGCGAGCGGGTGATGCCGAGGATCCCGGGTCCCAACCTGTTCACCCGTTATGAGGACTACACCAAGGACCCGGACGGCATGCTCAGCGCGATCGCGGCCCTGATCGGCCGCGACCGCATCGCCTATGCCGCCGGTGCCGACTACCTCCTGACCCAGGGCCACCAGGTCGCCGGCAACGATGCGCGCATGCGGCCGGTCCGGCACATCACCACCGATGAGACATGGCGCAGCCAGTTCAGCTTCATCATGCAGAAGGGCCTGTATCTGCTGGTGCTGCCCATGATGCTCCGCTACCGCTACCGGCCCTGAGCCATGGACACACTGGCCAAGGTCATCCCGCCACCCCGCATCGCGCTGGTGGCGGCGGGTCTCGAGATCCTGGGCGGGCAGGGCATCCAGGCCAAGGCGCTGGTGGAAGGCCTGCGCCAGCGCGGCTATGACGTGGATTTCGTGCCGGTGAACCCGCGCTTCCCGGCGGGCATGGGCTGGCTGCGGCGTCTGCGCTACGCCCGTACCGTGTTCAACGAGCTCCTGTACCTGCCGAGCCTCGCAGCGCTGCGGCGCAGCGACGTGGCGCACGTGTTCTCGGCATCCTATTGGTCGTTCCTGCTGGCGCCGGTGCCGGCCTTGCTGGCGGCCAAATTGTTCGGCAAACGCGCCGTGCTCCATTACCACAGCGGCGAGGCGGACGACCACCTCTCACGATGGGGCGCCCTGGTGCATCCCTGGCTGCGCATGGCGGACGAGATCGTGGTGCCTTCCGAGTATCTCCGGGAAGTTTTCGCCCGCCACGGCTACCGGGCACGGGTGGTGCGCAATGTGGTGGACACCACGCGCTTCGCCTACCGCGAACGCTACCCCCTGCAGCCCAGGCTGATCTCGGTGCGCAACTTCGAGGCGCACTACCGGGTGGAGGACGTGATCCGCGCCTTCCCGCTGGTGAAGGCTCAATATCCGGGGGCCACCCTCACCGTGGCGGGTTACGGCAGTCAGGAACGCATGCTGCACGAGCTGGCCGCGTCCCTGGGGCTGGACGGCATACATTTCGTGGGCCGCGTGGAACCGGCATCCGTACCGGCGCTCTACGATTCAGCCGACATCTTCCTCAACGCCGCCGTCATCGATAACCAGCCGGTCTCGGTGCTGGAGGCCTTCGCCTCCGGCCTGCCGGTGGTGAGCACCGGTACCGGCGACATCGCGGCCATGTTGCGCCACGGCGAGGCAGGCCTGCTGGTGCCGCAGCGCAACCCGCAGGCCATGGCGGCCGCGGTTATCCACCTGCTGGAGAGGCCACGCCGGGCCCTGACTCTCGCGCGCCGGGCCCGCACCGAAGTGGACCTCTATACCTGGGACCGCATCTCGGACGAGTGGGCCGACGTCTATAGCAAGGAAGCTGCATGAAACTGGAAAATTTGCTGCACGCCGACATCTCCGACGTGGCCAACCGCGGCTGGCAAGGGTTGTGGCGCACCATGGACCGGGTGGCGGTAAGCACGGACGGGATGCGCAACTCGGGCCTGTTCGAGCACCTCGCCCCCCAGCCGGTGCCGGAATATGGCGTGCATGACGGTGCGGAGGATGCCTGGCGACATCATGGCGCCAGCCGCTTCTTCGCCGGTGCCGGCGACGACCGGCTAGCGGCGATGCTGGACCTGCGCTTGCCCGACGCGGTGCGGCGTGCGGTGCATGCCGCCGACGGCCTCTGTGACCGCAGTTTCAGCTTGCTGGGCCATCGCGCCCTGTTCCTCGGCGACAGCATCGACTGGCACCTGGACGTGGTGTCCGGCCAGCGGGCGCCGCTGGTGCACTGGAGCCGCATCAATCCGTTGGATGCGGAGGCCGTCGGCGACAGCAAGGTCACCTGGGAACTGAACCGCCACCAGTGGCTGGTGCACCTGGGGCAGGCCTACCGGCTCACCGGTGACGAGAGATATGCCCAGGTCTTCGCCGCGAGCATCCGGGACTGGATGAACTCCAATCCGGCGGGCATGGGTATCAACTGGGCTTCCAGCCTGGAAGTCTCATATCGGCTCATCAGCTGGTGCTGGGCCCTCAACCTGTTCCGCGGCTCATCGGCGCTGACGCCCGAGCTGCATGCGGACCTCCTGGGCTGGCTGCGCGCCCATGCTGCGCACGTGGAGCGCTACCTCTCGCACTATTTCTCGCCCAACACCCATCTCACCGGCGAGGCCCTGGGCCTGTTCTACGCGGGAGTGCTGTTCCCGGACCTGCCGCGGGCACCGCGCTGGCGCCGACTGGGTTCCCGCATCCTGCTGGAGCAGTTGCCGCGCCAAGTGCACGCCGACGGCGTCTACTTCGAGCAGTCCACCTGCTATGAACGTTACACCGCAGAGATCTATCTGCATTACATGATCCTTGCGGCGCGCAACGGCATCGGCCTGCCGGCGCAGTTGCAGGATCGCATAGGCAAGATGCTGGACCACCTGCTCTCGGTATGCCGCCCGGATGGCAGCATGCCCCAGGTGGGTGACTCCGATGGCGGGCGGGTGATGCCTCTGGCTCAGCGCCATGCCGACGACTGCCGGGATGTGTTCTCGCTCGCCGCCGTGGTGTTCCGCCGGGCCGATTACGCCTGGGCCGCCCAGGGCCTCACGCCGGAAGTGGCTTGGCTATTGGGCAGCGCCGGCATCAAGGCCTTCGAGACGTTGCAGCCCGAGCCGCCCACTCGCAGTCCCTCGCAGCTCTATCCCCAGGGCGGGCAGGCGGTGATGCGCAGCGGCTGGGAACGCGACGCGCACCAACTGCTGTTCGACACCGGCCCTCTGGGCTGCCGGGTCAGCGGTGGCCACGGCCATGCGGACCTCCTGGCGATCCAATGCAGCGCCTACGGCAAGGGCCAGATCGTGGACCCGGGCACCTATTGCTACACCCCGAACCCCCATTGGCGCGATCATTTCCGGGCCAGCCAGGCCCACAGCACCGTGGTGGTGGATCACAAGAGCCAGGCGGTGCCGGTAGGCCCGTTCTCCTGGCGCGACCGGCCCACAGCCCAGCTTCGGCACTGGTCGGCGACCCCGGCCTTCGACTACGCCGACGCCGAGCACCACGCCTACCGCCGCCTCAAGGACCCAGTGAGCCACCGTCGCCGCGTGCTGTTCGTGAAGCCAGAATACTGGGTGGTGGTGGACGACCTAACTGCCGCGGATGTGCACGAGATCGAGCTGCTGTTCCAGTTCGCACCCGGCGAGCTACGGCTGGGCAAGGATGGCTGGGCCGTGAGTGCCGATGCCCAGGGCCGGGGCCTGGCACTACGTGCGTTCTCCAGCGTGCCGATGCACGCCGCGGTGCATTCCGGCCAGGTCGACCCGATCCGCGGCTGGGTCTCGCCGGACTACGGCCTGCGTGCGCCGGCCCCGCAACTAGGCTATAGCGCCGTCACGCGGCTGCCGCTGCGGGTGGTATCGCTGCTGTTGCCCCAGGCCAGCGACGAACAGGACTTGCCGGATGTGACCCTGGTGGAATCGGATGGACACCTCAGCCTGGTCATCGATGGCGGCCGCGAGACAGTGCGGGTGGATGACCGGCAGGTGAGCGTGGAACGGGCCGGCGGCGGGAACATCGCGCCGCTGTCGCAGGCTTGAAGAGGAGCGTGACGAGATGTGTGGGATAGCAGGCATCCTCAGGATGGATTCCGACCAGGCGGTGGAGTACTCGCGCCTGGACCGCATGCGCACGGCCATGCAGCACCGTGGACCGGATGACACCTGTGTGGTGGTGCGCGGCCGCGCCGGCCTTGCCCACAACCGGCTCTCCATCATCGACCTGGGTGGCGGGCAGCAGCCCATGACCGGCGGCGGCCGCCATGCCTGGATCAGCTACAACGGCGAGCTGTACAACTTCAAGGAACTGCGCAAGCAGCTTGAGGGCGAGGGCTGCCGCTTCGTCACGCAATCAGACACCGAGGTGGTGTTGCAGGCTTATCATGTCTATGGTGAAGACTGTGTGCGCCATCTGCGCGGCATGTTCGCCTTCGCCATCTGGGACCGGGACCGCCAGAAACTGTTCCTGGCCCGCGACCGCATCGGCATCAAACCCCTTTACTATGCCGTCAACGGCGGCGAGCTGCTGTTCGCCTCCGAGATCAAAGGCATCCTGGCGGCGGGCGGCATCAAGCCCGAGCTCAACCGCGACATCCTGCCGGAGTTCCTGGCCACCCGTTACGTGGCCGGCAGCGAGACCTTCTTCAGCGGCATCTACAAGCTCCTGCCTGCCCATACCCTGAGTTGGACGCCGGCCGAAGGCGTCCGCTACCAGCGTTACTGGAGCCTGCCGGACCAGTTGGACGAGACCACCAGCTTCGAGGAGCACGTGCGCCAAGTGCGCGAGCGGCTGGAGGAGGCGGTGCAGAGCCACATGGTGAGCGATGTGCCGGTGGGCCTGTTCCTGTCCGGCGGGATCGACTCCAGCGCCATCGCCGCCATCATGGCGCCCCTGGCCTCGGAGCGGGTGAAGAGTTTCTCCGTGGGTTTCGCCGAACACGGCTACAACGAGCTGAGCTATGCCCGCATGGTGGCCCAGTCCGTTGGCACCGAGCATCGCGACCTGCAACTCACCGCCGGCGACTACTTCCGCCTGTTGCCGCGCATGGTGTGGCACGAGGATGAGCCCATCGCCTTCACCTCCAGCGTCTGCCTCTATGCGGTGTCGCGCCTCGCCGCCCGGCATGTGAAAGTGGTGCTGACGGGGGAAGGCGCCGACGAGCTGTTCCTGGGCTACAACAAGTACCGCGTCACGGCCTGGAACCAGCGGCTGGGGCGGCCCTACTGGGCGGCGGTGCCGCGCAGCGTGCGAGAGGGCATCAGCCGCCTGGTGCAGCGCTTCCCGAGGAAGCTACGCCGCTATGCGGAACGCAGCTTCCTGGGCCCCGCACCCGGGGTGCGCGGCATGTTCTACGAGAACTTCGCGGTGTTCCCCCAGAGCACGCATGCGCGGCTGCTGGCCGCCGCCAACAGCCGCGACCCCTATGTCGAAGGCCTGCGTCATTACAGCCAGGCGCCCGGCGGCAGCCTGGAGCGCATGAGCCATGCCGACATCCAGACCTACATGGTGGAGCTGCTCATGAAGCAGGACCAGATGAGCATGGCCGCCTCCCTGGAGAGCCGGGTGCCTTTCCTGGACCACCGCTTCGTCGAGTACGCCGCGGCCATCCCCGGGCGGCACAAGCTGCAGGGCTGGCAGACCAAGGCGGTGCTGCGCGCGGCGGTGAAGGACATCCTGCCCAAGGAGATACTCACGCGCGGCAAGATGGGCTTCCCGGTCCCCATGGGCCGCTGGCTGCGCGGCCGTTATGCGCCGGTGCTGGATGAGATGGTGCTGGGGGAACGCGCCCTGGGCCGCGGGCTGTTCCAGCGCGAGTATCTGCAGCATATCGTGGCCGAGCACCGTCGCGGCGAGTGGGACCACGGCGAGCGGCTCTGGTCTCTGCTCAACCTGGAACTCTGGCAGCGGATATTCATCGACGGTGAACAGCCGGATGCGGTGTTGGGCCGCGACCTCTTCAGGGCTGAATTGGGCTCCCTCGCGGCCTGAGCCTGAGGTTTCTCTTCGACGGGTTTCCGGGTATCACCGGATACCTGGTACGGGAAACGGATGCGAGAGTGGTCGTTACGGACCTCGGGTATCCGCTCCGTCCGACTGCACATAAAACCAGGCATACATGATCCAGACCGGTTTCGTCGGCGGCCGCGCCGCCCAACTGCTGCTCCGAAGACTGGGACGCGAGGCTTCCCAGGAGCTGGGCCATTGCAACGGTGCCGCCTACGCCGGCCGCTCCAAGCTCGATGCTCTGTTCGGACCCGGCATCCATGCTGAGGTCTGCGGCAAGCGGGTACTGGATTTCGGCTGCGGCGACGGCGTCGAAGCGGTCGAGATGGCCGAGCGCGGCGCCGACGTGGTGGGCGTGGACATCCGGCCCAGGCTCCTGGAATCCGCGCGGATCAGCGCCGAAAAGGCCGGCGTCTCGTCCCGTTGCCGTTTCAGTGACGAGCCGGATGGCCGCTTCGACGCGGTGTTCTCAATCGACGGCTTCGAGCATTACGACGACCCGGCCGGGGTGCTGCGCCTGTTGCGCGGCCTGCTCAGGCCCGGCGGACGGGTGTATGCGGCCTTCGGCCCGCCCTGGTTCCATCCCTTCGGCGGCCATCTGTTCTCGGTGTTTCCCTGGGCGCACCTGATCTTCACGGAGCAGGCCCTGTTGCGCTGGCGCTCGGGCTTCAAGAGCGACGGCGCGCGCCGCTTCCACGAGGTGGAGGGCGGCCTGAACCAGATGACCGTGGCGCGCTTCAAGCGCCTGGTCGCCGCCAGCGGCCTGCATATCGATTACCTGGAGCTGGTGCCGGTGCACCGGCTGCGCCGCTTCTTCAACCCGCTCACGCGCGAGTTCTTCACGTCCGTCGTGCGCTGCGAGCTGGTGAAGGACCGGGGATTGGTTTCTGGACGGGCCGCGGGCTGATGGGTATGCGTATCTTGTGGGTGAAGATCGGCGGGCTATGGCCACCCAACACGGGTGGCCGGCTCCGCAGCTTCAACATCCTCGCGGAGTTGGCGCGGGAACACGAGATATCGGTGTATACCACGCACCTCCCGGGTGAGGATGGCACCGTACTGGCACGGCAGCTGCCCCACTGCAAGCGGGTGGAGAGTTTCCCCTTCGCCGCGCCCAAGTTCCGCGACCCGCGCTTCCCGCTGATGTTGGCGCGCTCGTGGCTGTCCACGATGCCGGTAGACGTGTACAAGCACCGGGTCCCGGCGCTGCGCGCGGCTGTCGAGGCGCTCCTGGCTTCTGGCCAGATCGACCTCTGCGTGGCCGATTTTGCGGTCGCCGTGCCCAACGTACCGCTGCAGGGTCCGGTACCTGTGATGTTCTTCTCGCACAATGTCGAATACCAGATCCTGAAGCGCCTGGCCCAAGCCCAGACCAATCCGCTGCGCCGCCTCCTGCTCGGCATCGAGTGGCGCAAGATGCGCCGCTACGAGGCCGAGGTCTGCCGCAAGGCCCGGCTCACCGTGGCGGTCTCCGCCCACGACCGGGTGCTGCACCAGGCGGACGCAGCCGGCGCGGTGATCCATGACGTGCCGACCGGCGTGGACGTGGGCTACTTCAAGGCCAATGGCACGGCCGAAGAACCCGCCGAGCTGGTGTTCACCGGATCCATGGATTGGCATCCCAACGAGGACGCCATCCGCCATTTCATCGACGACATCCTCCCGGCCATCCGCCGCGAGGTGCCCCAGGTGCAGCTGACCGTGGTGGGCCGCAACCCCAGCAGCGGCCTGCGCCGCGACGCCGAACAGGCGGGGGTGAGGGTCACCGGCACCGTGGATGACGTGCGCCCTTACATAGACGCGGCGGCAGTCTATGTGGTGCCGCTGCGCATCGGGGGCGGCACCCGCCTCAAGGTGTTCGAGGCCCTCTCCATGGGCAAGGCCGTCGTCTCCACCGGCGTGGGGGTGGAAGGCCTGCCTCTGGCGCCGGGCGAGCATTATCTCAAGGCCGACGATCCACAAGCCTTCGCTTCCGCTGTGGTGACGCTGTTACGTGATCCCGACCGCCGCCATGCCCTGGGGGACGCCGGCCGCCAGCTCACCCATGAGCGTTACGCCTGGCCGCGGGTGGCGCGGGAGTTCGGCACGTACTGCGAGGCCGCCCGTGGCTGAGCTGCACCGTCCCGGCGTTCCGCGCGTGATGCTGATGTGCCACGAGGGGGACCGCGTCGACACCCAAGGCCTCACCGCCTGGATCGCCAGCCGCATGGACCTGGTGGGCGTCATCAAGCTCCGCGAGCCACCCAGCCGCATGTGGCAGCGTATCCGCCGTGAGATCAGGCGCGTCGGCTTCTGGCGTTTCCTGGACGTGCTGGCTTTCCGCGCCTACTACCGGCTGGTCTGGGCGCGGCATGACGCAGCCTGGATGGAGTCGGAAGTACGGCGCCTGCGGGAGCGTTACCGCACGGATCCGAGCGGCGTCATGACTCTGGTCACCGAGGACCCCAATAGCCCGGCAGTGCAGGCCTTCCTGCGTTGGATGCGCCCTGACATCATGCTGGCCCGCTGCAAGACCCTGCTCAAGCCCGAGGTTTTCGGCATGCCGGCCCACGGCACTTACGTATTGCACCCTGGCATCTGCCCCGAGTACCGCAACGCCCACGGTTG
>Ga0070714_100003751_pt1 | contig 11394 bp, 9 predicted proteins | sample LARL83metaG_FD_65450 | JGI IMG/M metagenome (GOLD analysis project Ga0070714, IMG submission 65450) | Corn, switchgrass and miscanthus rhizosphere microbial communities from Kellogg Biological Station, Michigan, USA - LAR L8-3 metaG | ecosystem: Host-associated > Plants > Roots > Rhizosphere ... | reverse complement strand
GCACCTGCGGCAGCTTGAGAATGCGATCGAAACTCGCGACCGGGCCGATGGTCCCGCCGGTGCCGATGAAGACCGGTGCCTTTCCGAAACCCGCTTCCATCGCTCGGGCAGCTGCGGCGACCGCGGGATGCTCGCGCGAGGTCGTCACGGCGCGCACGTCCCCGTGCGCTTCGACCTCCACGCGAACGCCGCGCGGCGCAATCGCCGCGGCGTGCTTGCGGACTGCATCTTTGACGCGCTGCGGATCCTGATCGCCGACCAACCGCGCGGATATCTTCGCCTTGGCCCAGCTCGGAATGATCGTCTTGCTTCCCGGTCCTTGGTAGCCGCCCCAAATCCCGTTGCATTCGAGCGTCGGCCGGAACCACTGCCGCTCGAGCGGCAAGCGGCCGCGTTCGCCGCCGAGTTCAGGAACGCCGTGCAGATTCGCTTCATGCGCTTCGTCGAACGGCAGGCCGTGCAGCTCCGCAATCGTGGCTGCGTCCAGATCCGGCACGCCGTCGTAGAATCCCGGAACGGTAACGCGCCCGTTTTCATCTTTGAGTCCCGCAACGATTTTGGCGAGCGCTTCGATCGGATTGACGATGAGGCCGCCGAAATACCCGGAATGCAGATCCTCGTTCGGACCGTGCACCGCGATCTCCCAATGTACCAGGCCGCGAATCGAGGTCGTGAGCGAGGGTACGTCTTCGGCATACACCGCGGTATCGGAAATCACGGCGAGATCCGCACGGAATTTTTCCTCGTACCGCGCGAGCGCGGACTCGAAATTCGGCGAGCCAATCTCCTCTTCGCCTTCGACGACGACCTTCACGTTGATCGGCAGCGTTCCGCGCGTGCGCAGATGCGCTTCGATTGCCGCGAGGTGCATCAGCACTTGCCCCTTGTCGTCGACGGTTCCGCGCCCGTAAACGTTGCCGTCGCGCACCGTCGCCTCGAACGGCGGCGAATGCCAAAGATCGATCGGATCGACCGGCTGCACGTCGTAGTGTCCGTAGAGCACGATCGTCGGCTTGCCGGGCGCGTTCAGCCACTGGCCGTATGCGAGCGGATTACCCTCCGTCTCCAACAGCTGCGCCTCCAACCCGATCTCGCTCATGCGCTGCACGAGCCGCTCGCAGCAGCGGCGCACGTCGGCTCGATGCTCCGGATTTGCGGAGATCGACGGAATCGCGACCCAAGCCTTGAGTTCGTCGAGGTACTGTTCCTCGTGCTGCGTGCAATACTGCGCGAGCTGCGGATCGATAGCGGTCATGACGTAAACGGTTCTCCCAGTTGGATGTCGAGCGTAGCGCTGCCGCGCTGCAATTCAAAACTATGCGGTTTGCCGTCGTACGCCCGGGCCTGGGTTTGATACGTGCCGTATTCCCACCAGTACAGGCCGTCAAGTTTGTTGACGATGTCGTTCGTGCGCATGCCCGCCGCATAAGCCGGTCCGCCGGCGCGCACGTACGTGCGCATGTTCCCGTCGACCGTTTTGAAAAGCGAATAATAGTACGTCGGCGGATCGCCCGCCGCGTAGGCAAGACCTTGCGCGAGCAAGTGATTCCAACGCTCGCCGTTTTGCGAGCCCCACTGCTGCATGCGCTGCGCGCCTTGCGCGGCGAGCCCTTCGACGTCGCTGCCGTTAGGTTTCGCGAACACCGCGTGGTCGTGCCATTCGTTCACGACCCACCCGCCGCAGTCGAACAGGCGCAAGCCGATGTCGACGTCGGTACCTTCGAGAATGGTAAAGCGCGTCGAAAGCGTTTCCACATAGGCGGCGTAGGGTTTCCCGGAGCAGTCTTGCCCGTTGGGATCCGTCTTCATCGCGAAGGCGTGCACGCTGCCGGCGTTGAGCGCGCGCACGACCGCGCCCGTCGCAATCTTCGCGTCGGCGCTGCCGTCGTCGCCGACCGCGATTCGGCCGTTCGCACGCTGCGGTGCGAACATCCCGGCCGGCGGCAGTTCGGCCGCCGCGGCTGCGGGAATGCTTGCCGTAAACGGGTTCATGCCGAAGAAGGCTTGCGAACCCACCGCCACGGCGATGCATGCGGCAATTGCAACGGCCGTCTGATAGGGAAGCGTACGGCGCGTAATCTCTTCGATGTGCACGCCGGTATAATTGGCGATCCACACGTTTGCAGTATTCGTGGGGTCGCAGACGTTCTGCACCTGCACGACCGCCATGATCGCGGCGACGAGGATCACCGCGGGCAGCGCGTGAGCCGAGAGCAGCACGGTGAAGATGGCGATGCCGACGCCGAACGGATTGAGCGGCCCGCGGTAAAGCGTGAGCGGGCTGAGCACGCCGAAGATCGCCACGAAGACGAACGGATTGTGCAGCGCCTGCGTCGCTGCCAGCGGATGCATTGCCGCGACGAACGCGGGCTCCTTGGTTGCCGTGAAGAGCATGCCGATGCCGATGAACAGCACCACCGCGGGCGCGACGTCTTCAACGCCTTTGATCGCCGCCGCAACCAGCGTGCCGATTGCGCGCGACGGCCGCGTGGTCACCGCACCGTAAACCGCGGATACCGCGAATGAAAGCACCGGATCCCAGTGCAGCGTGTAAAACAGCACGATGGGCAGAACCGGCGTGACGAGCGAAAACCACGGCACGCGCGGCGAAGCCGCCTGCTCCCCCTTCACGGCCCACGTCGCGTACGCGCGCGAACGGCTAAACGAAACGCCGGCATAGACGATGAGCGCGACGAGGTCGATCGCTGCCAGAACGAGCGCGTAGCCGTACATCTGCTGCTGGCTTACGCCGAAGAGCTGGATGTAAAACTTCCAGTTGACCAGATTGAAGATGAAGCCCAGCGCGAACGCCATCAGAAAGAGCGTGGCGGCGATCTTGCGCGGCACGCCGGTCGTCATCATGATCGGCAGCACGATGGAGCCCACCATGATAATCGCACCCAGGCCGCTGAGCGAAACAAAGAGCACCGCGACCACTGCGCAGAGCAGCAGCGCCAGCAGCATCGGATTCTCTCCGCCGAACTCCGCCGCGAAATTTACAATGCTCTTGGCTATACCGGTGTCGAGCGTCACGCGGCCGAGCATCGCCCCCAGAATGACCGTAACATAAACGCTTGCCAGCGCGGACGCGCCTTTGACCACGATGTCGCCGATGCCGGCTGCGGGCACGCCGGCAACAGCCGCCATGACGATGGCCATTGCCGGCACGGCCAGCAGCGCGGGCATCGCCCGCGTGTACATCAGCGCCGCAAACACCAGAAAGACGGCGAGAATCGCGATGGGCAGGATCATTTGATTAAGGCACTCAGCGGCGGTAACGGTTTGTTCGCGGTGTAGTCGAGCGTCGCGGCGTAAACGGCATCGGCTCGCCCGATGTTCCGCTGCGCATTCAAATGATAGCGTTCCAGATTGGAGGCGAGATGGCTCTCGCGATCCTCGTAGCGCCACGCCGCCGCGTACAACGGTGCAAGTTCTTCGTAGCCGTCACGCAGCTCCCAAAACCAGTACTTCGTCCAGTACAGGTCGCGGACGGACGGGCTGCCCTTTTGATGCGGGTTCGCGTTCGCATCGGCATACATGGTCGCAATTTCCTTTGCCGCTTGAAACTTGCGCCCGATGAAGTCGTACTTGCGCGCGGCCAGGAACATCACGCGCGCGGCATTCTTATGCAGCGGCGGAGCGTTCTGGAGTAAATGCGCCTCCACGGCTTCGGCATCGAGCCGCACTTGGTGCACGTCGACCTTGTCCATATGGCCGGCGGCACGCGAATCAAATGGATCCGCCCACATCAGATAATTGCTCGTAAAGTCATACGCGTCGGCCATGCTCGACTGAACCGCGGCGAGTTTGGCGACGTCTTCGCCGTAGCGCGAGTCGGTGCTGCCAAAAAACGCGAACGGAAAATCCGACTGATAGCGAGCGGGGTCCACCGAACGCTTTTCCCATGCGTTTACGCCCGCGTAGAGAACCGGGTACCACGTCGCCTCGAACAGCGATTCCCCATCGTCGTTCCACACGGTTTGAAACAGGCCGAAGACGTGCGCGCTCTTGCCTTCATCGATGAACGTGCGCTCGTTGTGCAATGCGGTGTTCACGTCGGGAAATATTTGATTCCAATTGCTGTCGCCGGGAGAGACCATCTGATCGAAGCCGCCCTTGGCCAGCAGCGAGATGTAGGGCATGAAGGTCTTCTCCGCGCCGTAATGCCAGTTCACGATGACGGCGTCGCGCGGAATCAGTTTCATGATCGCCGGGTCGTTCTCTATGCCGTCGTCCCACAACATGATGCGCGCCCCCGAGGGTTTGACGATCGCGTTCATCCGATTGATGTGCTCGGCGTAGACCTGCGTGAGACCACGCTGCGCGACCGTCGGCGCACTTTGCCCTTTGCCGAGCGTGGACGTTTCGTCCGAGCCGATATGAAAGAACGGTGGATGCGGGACGGCGGCAAGCTCGTCTTTGATGAGCCGCGCGACGTACGGTATCGAGGCCGGCGATGCGGGGCTCAGCAAAAACGCATGCGGCAGCTCCGCCGCGCCGGCGTACTGCTCGTAGCGCAGCGTGTTGTGCATGTGCGCGAACGTCTGCTGCTCCGGAATGAACGTTACGTGGAAACGCCGCGCGTACGCGTCCAGCTCGCGCAGCTGCGGCGGGGTTATCCCGTCGAGCGGCGCCGGCAGCGGATCGTGCGGATCGGCGAAGACGTGCTCCATGTACGGCGAGTAGCCGTTGAATTTGAAGGCGGCGATCGTGCGAATGCGCTCCTTGAAGTAGCGCATGTTCGGCAGCGGCCCGCGCGAGACGTCGTCTGAGAGCACTCGCCAGCGCAGCGCGGGAGCGTCTGCGATGTCCACGCACGGCAGCGACCAACCGGAACCCGTGCGCTGCGGCAATTGCGCGAGCGTCATCGCGCCGTAGAACGCACCATCGGCCCCGCCCGCGGTAATTGTGACCGTCCCGTCGGCGCGCGTCTGCAGCCGGTACGCCTGGGGCGGCAGGTTCGCGTGCCGCACCAATACGTCACTCGCGGACGAACTGCGAACGAGCGAAGGAATGCCCAGCGCGCGCCAGCGCTCGTCGATCTCGTCCGCCGCGCCCGCATCGAAGCCGGCGCGAACGCGAAGCGCCCGCTTCATCGGGAAGGAGCAGGCGTGTACGGAGACGTTTTCGGGACGCGGGAGCAAGTGCAGCGTAAGCGCCGCGAGTACAATCATCCGCTCTGCATCGCCGCGTCGCGCAGATCGAATGCTTCGCTGAGCTGCACGAGCACGCCGTTGAGCGTCACGCTCTTTACTTCACGCAGCGCGGTGGCCGCCTCGACGACTTTCACGTCGGCGATAAGCGTGGCGGTGATTCGCTCCTGCGTCGGATCGCTGTCGAAGATGCGAAAGACTTCCTGGTTGATGAACTCACAGCGCAGCAGCACGCGATCGTAGCACGACCGCTCGCCCTCCGGGAGATTGTCGATCTCTACCGCGGGCAGCTGCGCCAGCACCTCGCCGACGAAAGCCCGGATCTGCTCGTCCGAAAGGCGCCGCTGCTCCGCCGCCTCATAGCCGGCAAAGCCTTCGATGAAAGAGCGAATCCGCTCGAGGGCCTCCATGCCGGCGAGCTACGACGGTAAGCCCGTCAGGCCTCCCGGCCGAAAACCCGATCACATGGTAGCGGCTGTGCTCGTGAGCCTGCTGGTCGCCGCAGGCCTTGGCGGGCTCACCATCCTGGGCGTACGGTACACGAGCGAGCGTGAAGAACTGCAGCGCTTGCGCGCGCTCTTTTCCCGTTATGTGCCCGCGCACGTGGTTGACGAAATCTTGGCACGGCGCGATCTGCGCCTGCTGTGGGCCCAGCGCCACTATGCCACGGTGCTCTGCTGCCGCATCCGCAACTTCGGCTTTTTCTCCGAAGACCTCACCGCAGAGGACACCCTGCGGCACCTCAATGAGTTTTACGCCGTCGCGGGCCGCGCGATCGTGCGCCACGGCGGCGTCATCGAACGCCTCCACGCGGACGGCATTACCGCCGTCTTCGGCGTGCTTACGGAAGACACGTTCCAGGAAGAACGCGCGCTGCGGGCGGCGCTGCGCATCGTCCGCTTGGCAAACGCGATGAATGCGCGCTGGCAAGCGCAGGGCCGGCGCCCGTTCCAAGTCTACGCGGGCATCAATTCGGGAGCGGTCGTCGCGGGCGAGGTCGGTTTCGCGCAGCGGCGGGAGTTCGCCATCGTCGGGCATCCGGCGAACGTCGCCTCGCGCCTGCAGCAAGCCGCCGAAGACATCAACGCGTACATTCTTGCATCGGCGGCCACCTACGAGCCGGTGGCCGACCAGTTCGTCGCGCTCGCCACGAACACGCTTGCGCTGCCGGGCCTGCGCCGCTTGCAGAAAGCGTACATCATCCGCGGCCTTGCCAAACGCAGCGAAGAAGAGCTGCTGCATCTGCCTCCGGAGATCGAGGCGCTGCAGACCGTCATCGAAGCGCCAAAGCCGCCGGCCGCGCCGGTGCCCCCAGCGCCCGAGCCGGAACCCCCGGCCGCAGCCCTCGTGCTTCCGCGCTTCTCCGGCGTGGACGACGCACTGCCCGCAATGCCCGACGTGCCGGCCGTGAGCGGCGAGTACGAGGCTCCGCAAACCTTCTAAGGCCCGCTTGCCTGGGCACGGAGTAAATCCGGCGCGCGCTCAGGGACGTTAACCACCCGGGGGAAGCTCCCAATGAAGCGAAGCACTGGATCGTGGAAGACGCAGCCCGGCTCATGGCTCGCGTGCGTGCTCGAGACGCCGCCGCCTTCGAAGCCTTGTACGATGCGCATCACCGCCTCGTCTATGGCGTGGCGATGCGCATGCTCGGCGACGTCGCGGGCGCCGAGGACGTCACGCAGGCAATCTTCCTCAAGATCTGGAGCTCGCCGCATCTCTTCGAGTCGGGAAACTTTGCCGGCTGGCTCGTTCGTATCACGCGCAATCGCGCGCTCGACGTGCTGCGCAGCAAGTCGTATCGTCACGAAGAACTTCCAGAAGCTCAGCCCGCCGAAGAAATGCTTGAAGAAACCGCCTTCGCCCACATCGATGCCGACCGTGTCCGCGCTGCGCTCGCACAATTGCCGCCCGAGCAGCGCGATCTCATCGAGCTCGGTTTCTTCGGCGGCGTGACGCACGACGAGATGGCGCGCCGCGCCGGCATTCCGCTGGGAACCGTCAAGACGCGCATTCGCGCCGGCCTGCGCAAACTGCGCGCCGCACTCGAGGGAACGGTGAGCGTATGATGCCGCAGCACGAAACGATGCTCGACGACGTCGCCGTGTACGCGCTCGGCTCGCTTCCCCCGCAAGATGCGCAGCGCGTGCGCGCGCATTTGGATACGTGTCCGGAATGCCGTGAAGAGTACGAGCAGCTTCGCCCGGCCACCGATGCGCTCGCGTATTCCGTCGAGGCTTGCCCCGACTTGGAGCATGGAGCCGTCGTCGCGAGTCCGCTGCTCAAGACGCGCATCATGGATCGGGTGCGCCGAGAAGCGGTCGTGCCGCCGCGTACGAACATCGCAGAGATGCGTGCCGTGCGCCCCATCGTCTGGCCGGCATATGCCGTCGCCGCCGCGTTGCTCATCGTCGCGCTCATCACGGGCATCATCAACATTTCGCTGAGCGACCAAGTGCGGCAAAAGAACGCAGATCTTGCGCTCACGCAAGCCCACAGCAGACTGCTCGCACGCGACCTGGCGAACCAGCGCATCGCGCTTGCCGATCTGGTGGCCGCCGATTCGCAGCGTTACGGCGTCGCGCACGGTCAAGTGGTCGTGCACGGTAAGCGGTTGTACCTGGCGATGGATGCATTGCCGCCCCCGCCGAAGGGTAAGGTGTACCAAGCCTGGACGCTGCGCAGCGGCGCGACGCGCATGTCACCGTCGGTGACGTTCGTGCCGGACCGCAGCGGCGTTGCAGTCGTCTCCGTACCGGTGGATGCTTCGAGGATCGCGGCGGTCGCGGTCAGCGTCGAACCGGACGGCGGCAGTAAACAACCAACCAGTACACCGACATTCGTACTCAAACTGAGCTGATGCAAACGGGAGTGCAGCGCCTCGTGCGTGCGCACGAGCGCGCGGCACTTGCGTATCTCGCACAAGCGCCTTACGACAACGTCTTTCTCGCGTGGCTGATCGCGAGCGACCGTTCCACGCCCACGCGCTCGTCAATGTACGTCTACCTCGACGGCAAGCACGCCATACGCGGCGTCGCGTTCTTCGGGCGGCAAGTCGTCTTGGCGTCCGACGGGGACGAGATTACGGATGCGCTCGCGGACGTCGCTCCGAGTTACCGTTTCGAGCGCATGATCGTCGGACCGCGCGCGGTCGTCGAGCGCTATTGGCAGGCGGTCAGTGCATGGCATCCGCCGCCGCGGCGCATTCGCGAAAGCCAGCCGGTCCTTGCCGTCGATCGCACGACGCTGATTCGCCGGCCGGGTCCCGTAACGGTCCGCCGCGCGTACCCGAACGAGTGGGAGATCGTCGCGCACAACTCCGCGAAGATGATCGAGCACGAACTCGAGTACGATCCGCGCAGCCTGAGCGCCGAGTTCAACGCCAACGTCCGCATGATGATCGATCGCGGGCTGTGGTGGGTCGGCGTGCATGAAGGCGAGCTCTGCTTTTTCTGCAACGCGGGCCCGCGCAGCGAGTACACGCTGCAGTTGCAGGGGATTTGGACGCCCGAGCATCTGCGCGGGCGAGGTTTTGCCGCTCAAGCGCTTGCCGCGATCTCCGACGAACTTTTGAACGACGTGCGGTCGCTCAGCCTCTATGTGAACGGGTTCAATACGCAGGCACTGCGCCTGTACGAGCGCATCGGCCTGCGCCGAGTCGGAGAATTTGCTACGTTCCTGTTTTGAGCGTCTCCGGCGCTGCCGGCACTTCGGCGGTGAACGCGGTCAGCGCGCGCTGAAAGCGCAGGGTCACGGTGGTACCTTTACCGAGCTCGCTCTCGACGCGAATGCTGCCGTCGTGCGCTTCCATGATCTGCTTGACGATGAACAGACCGACGCCGCTGCCGCGCTTGCTCCACTGCATGTTCTCGGAGCGCCAGAACTCCTCGAAGATGTGCGGCAGATCCACGTCGGAGATGCCGATGCCGCGGTCCGTGACGCTCACGCGGATTTTGTCGTGTTCTTCGCCGATGTGCACGTCGACCGGATGCTCCGAATACTTGACCGCGTTGCCGATGATATTGTCCATTACGCGCGTCACGTAGGAGCGGTCGCCGTCGATCATGGCGGTCGGCATCTCGCGATACACGTTGAACGCGCGCTGCACGCCGTAGCGCTGCACGACCGTGTTCACGATCTCCGAGATGTCGAACGCGCTGCGCTGCAGAACTAGGCGGCGCTCTTGCGCCCTGGCGAGCAGAATCGCATTATCCGCCATCTCTGCCAGCGTATAGCCGGAGCTGCGGACGGAAGCGAGCAACTCCGGATCGCCGCGCCGCTGCGGAAAATCTTCGAGCAGGTGCGCCGCGCCGATAATGACGGCGAGCTGCGATTTAAAGTCGTGCGCGAGCATCGCGAGCAGGCGCGAGCGCCAATCGCTGAGCCGCTCGACGGCTTCACGCTCCTCCACGAGCGAAACCACCAATTCCATTTCGCGCTGCATTGCGCGCCGTTCGAACATGATGGTGAAGGTGCCGACTATGCCGATCCACAGCACGGAGAGCAGCCCCGAAATGATCATGACCTCAAACATCTGGTGTGAGGCCCGGTTCGTGTACGACGCGGCTTCCGTGTGAATCGACGCACTGTCCGTGCGCATGCGGTCGACGATCGCTTTACTAGTTTCCTCTACTTGCAGAGCATTTCGGCGCGTGGGATCGGCCAGGAGCTTTGATGCGACGTTCCTGTGCCACTCGTCGTGGAGGCGCTCGAAATCTTGCAGTTTCGGCAACACGTCGTAGAGGCCGGCACGTTGGAATGCCCCGGGCAGAGTAGCGAGCAGCTGCCGCATGCGCGGATCGGCATCCCGATAGGGTTGAAGAAACAGCACTTCTTTTGTAGCTGTGTATCCGCGCAACGCGCTCTCTTCGTCAAGCATGTATCGAAATGCGCGCGAGAATGCCAGCCGCGCGTTATCGACCGTCGTGATACGGTTGCTCAGCTTGCTGACCTGGAACGTCGCCCACAGGCTGATCAACGGCATCATGACGACGATGACGAGCAGGGCGACGATCGACGCACGAACGCCGCGGATGTGCTTGAGTGCGCTGGCAGCCCTGTTCATTCTTCCAGCGGATTCGGGTTACGCCACCGCGTCCCGCGCGAAACCGGCTGGAAATCGATTTCTTTTGCCGGTTTCTTTGCTTCGTTCACGTAGGTGATGGCCAAGAAGCCTTCCGTGCAGGGAAAATCCGTTGCCGTGTGCCGGTGCGGCAAACACTTCGAGACGGCAATCTTCGAACCCGGGGTCTGCTTAAGACCCGCAGCGAGAACGAAAATCGGCCCGGCTGATATAACGGTCGCCAGAAGCGCCGCCACGGCCCAACGACGTTGCATCTTCCCTCCTGTCCGACGAGCATAGGTGCGATTCGGGAAGGTTCGGTGAACGAGCCATGTGCTTTCAGTGAAGTGTGTATTATCTTAGGCGCAAAAGCACGCGGTGACTGTAGCGGCAGCTACCTGTTTTGCTTATGGTACTTAATCATACCAAAAATCAATAAATTGGTCGTGCGCCCTACGGACCATCCCGCGGCAGGGCCTCCTACGGGGCCAGCGCCGCTGCCAGCGCGGTGAGCGATTGCTGCGACTGCGATTGCGCCGTTGGCAGCAGTACGTCCACCGTGATGCCGTAGCCGTCCACCGAGCGTTCGTCCCCGTATGCGTCGGTGCGGCTGAGCGCGATCCGGAACGGTACGCGCGAATGAGGGAGCACGAAGTACCCGGGCTGAGTGAAGCCCATGATGCCGAAGGTGCTCGTGCCGGCAATCACCGTGTCCGGCAAGCCGCCCAGCACGTACGTCATGTACTCGCAGTCGCTTCCGCACCCGCCGTCGACCAGCGCGACGACGCGCGTTTGGTCCGTTACCTGCGGACGAACGGTGAAATGGTGGTCGCGCATGCTGCGGTCGCTGGTCTTCACCTGCGGCTGCACGGTGCAGTCCGGCGCGGACGAGCCTTTTAGCGAGTCGACGATTTGCTGGAGCGCCTGCTGCAGGCCGGGGGAGACGGGGGGCTTGAGTCCGCCGATGAGCTGCTGCTGTAAGCCGAACTGCAGCGCGGTCGTAAAGCACGAGGACGTGCCGGCCTGCGACATGCCGGAGGCGATCTCGACGGCGCTTTCCGCGAACCAATTCGTCAAAATATCCGAAGGCGCGTTGCCGCCGTCGTTGCCGCGCAGATCGAAGATGACCAACCGTTCCTTGCCAAGCCCCGTTGCTTTGGAAAGCGCCGCGCGCAGCGCTTC
>Ga0070714_100003748_pt1 | contig 11396 bp, 7 predicted proteins | sample LARL83metaG_FD_65450 | JGI IMG/M metagenome (GOLD analysis project Ga0070714, IMG submission 65450) | Corn, switchgrass and miscanthus rhizosphere microbial communities from Kellogg Biological Station, Michigan, USA - LAR L8-3 metaG | ecosystem: Host-associated > Plants > Roots > Rhizosphere ... | reverse complement strand
CCCCCTCCCCGTCCCGCTCCACTCCCCCTTCACTGTCTGCGCGGCCAGCGCCAGCAGCGCCGCCACCCGCCGGGCCGCGGCCACCGCGGACGCCAGACCGGGCCCAGCCCCGGCTTCGGCCCCGGGCACGGCCGTGACATCGGCCCCGGCGCCGGGCCCGCCGATCATGGTCAGCTCGCGCGGGTCGGCCAGCGCGGCGGCCAGCGGCTGCTCGGACGGCAGGTCTCCCGCGGCCTGTGCCGCCACCCGCAGCGCCCGGCGCAGCCGCCGCAGGCCGAGCGCGTCGGTGCCGCCGAGCGGCCCGGTGAGCAGCTCGGCCGCCTTGTCCTCATCCAGCGCGCCGGGGCGCAGCGCGCAGTCCAGCAGCATGAGCAGCGGCCTGGTCCCTGGCTCGGCGGCCAGCGGCAGCTCGTCGCCGGCGACCTGTACCGGAACCCCCGCGGCGGCCAGCGCCCGCTGCAGCACCGGCACCTGGCGGGTGGCGGAACGCACCAGCACCGCCATGGACGACCAGGCCAGCCCGTCCATGAGGTGCGCCCGGCGCAGCGCGTCGGCGATAGCCGTGGCTTCCTGGTTCGCGGTCGCGGCGATAATGACCCGCGCCGTACCGGGATCAGCGCCTGGCCGCGGGACCAGCGCGCGATGGTGGCGTTCGGTATCGGGGTTGTCATCAGCCTGAACCGCGGGCAGCCTGGCCGCGACCCGGCGGGAGGCGGTCAGCAGGAACGGGCCGCTCCGGCGGCAGGTTCGCAGCGCGACCACCCGGGCCGGGCTGCCGTCCGGGGCGAGGAACCTGGAGGCGAACCGGCTGACCGCGCGGGTGTCGGCGCCGCGGAACCCGTAGATCGACTGGTCCGGGTCACCGACCGCGATCAGCTCGCGGCCGTCGCCGGCCAGCGCGTGCAGCAGGTTCTCCTGCGCGGGGTCGGTGTCCTGGTACTCGTCGACCAGCACGACGTCGTAGGCCTGGCGCTCCCGGTCCCTGGTCGCGGCCCGGCCGAGCAGCCGGGCGGCGATCCGGACGATCTCCGCGTAGTCGTAGGCGGGCACGGGAGCGAGGTCGAACCGGCTGGCGTACCGGTCCAGGAAGCCGCCCGCCGCGATCCAGTCGTCCCGCTGCCGCTGCGCGCCGAGCCGGGCCAGCCCGCGCCCGTCCAGGCCGCGTTCTGCCGCGCGGAGCAGGAAGTCCCGCAGTTCGGCGGCGAAGCCCCTGGTCGCCAGCGCCGGGCGGAGGCGTTCCGGCCAGTTCCCGCCGCCGTCTTCGGCCTCGCCGCGCAGCAGCCGCCTGACCTCGAGCAGCTGCTCCGGGCCGGACAGCAGCGTGGGCGGCTCCTCACCGTCGAGCACGAACTCCCGGCGCACCAGCGCGTAGGCGTAGCTGTGGAACGTCAGCGCGAGCGGCTGCCGGGTGGTGCGGCCCAGGCGCAGCGTGATCCGCTCCCTGAGCTCCTCGGCGGCCTTGCGGCTGAACGTGAGCACGAGCACGCGCTCCGGGTCGATGCCCCGGTGGCTGATCCGGTGCACCACGGACTCGACGATGGCCGTGGTCTTGCCCGTGCCCGGCCCGGCCAGCACCAGCAGCGGCCCGGACGTGTGGCTGACCACCCGCTGCTGGGCGTCGTCCAGGGCCGGCGGCGCCACCTCCGCGGGCACCGGCCTGCGGACCAGGCGGTAGGCGGGAGCACGAGAATCCATGTCAGCAGCGGCCCGTACCGCACGGACTGAACGCCCAACCCGTCCATGGGGGATCCGCACGGCCCGGTTCTACAGGTAGCACGCGCCTGTGACATTCCGCGGCCATTACACGCCCAATCCGCGTGTCAGCCGGCGGCCCAGATTGGGTGATATCCGGATCTGACCGGTACGCTCGGATTAGCTCGTGGTTGCGTCTAGGGTTCCGCGCCGTTCCCGCCCACCACCTTCACCACGACAATCAGGGAACACGGCGGGCTGGACCGAGCGGCGCCAGGGGCCACCGTGCTTGGGTCTGGCCGTCTTACGGCCGGCGGGCCTGGCACCGGCCCCCACACCTGACGGGGAAAAAGCCCTGAGGGCTCTTACTGGCATGCCCGGAAACGGGTCAGGCAGAAGGAGCCATCGGTGCCGTCGCAGTCCCAGATCACCGTTCCGATCGTCCTGATCGTGATTGGCGCAGGCGCGCTGCACGCGGTCTGGAACGCCATCGCCAAATATCTCGACGACCGGATCGCCGCGTTCGCCCTGATCGGGATCGCGTCCACGGTCGGCGGCGCCGCGGTGCTCGCGCTGACCGGCTGGCCGCGGGGCGCGGCCGTTCCGTTCGCCGTCGCCTCGGCCTTGATCCACATCGGTTATGAGCTGGCGCTCATGAACTCCTACCGGCTCGGGGCGTTCAATCAGGTCTACCCGATCGCCCGGGGCACGTCGCCGCTGGTGGTGGCGCTCGGGGCCTATGTTCTGGCGGGCGAGCGGCTGAGCCCGGTCGCGCTGGCCGGGGTGGCGGTCCTCGCCGCCGGCCTGGCCAGCCTGGCCCTGTCGTCGGGGCGGCTGACCCGGTCCGAGCTGCCCGCGGTGACGGCCGCGGTGATCACCGGCCTGGTGATCGCCGGCTACACGGTCGTGGACGGGCTCGGCGTGCGCCGGGCCGGCGACCCTTACGCCTACGCGGGGCTGCTGTTCCTGCTGATGGGGCCCGTGATGCCCGCGGTCGCGCTGTGGCGCCGTCCGCGGCTGGAATGGCTGACCGGGCCGGCCGCGGGCAAAGGCCTGCTGGCCGGGGCGCTGTCGCTGGTCGCGTACGGCACCGTGCTCTGGGCCCAGAGCCTGGCACCGCTGGCCGAGGTCGCCGCGATCAGGGAGACGAGCGTGGTGTTCGCCGCCCTGATCGGGATGCGGCTGTTCGCCGAGCGGTTCGGGGCCAGGCGGGTGGCCGCGGCCGCGCTGGTGGCCGCGGGCATCCTGCTGATCAGCGCCTGATCGGGCCGGGCGGACCGGGGGGCGCGGCCTGATCAGGCCGGGCCGGACCAGCGGGCGCGGCGCATGTCCACCCGCCCGGGCCGGCCGTCCGTGCCCAGGCGCATCGGCGTGCCCTCGTCCCGGTACCTGGCCAGTGCCGTCCGCTCGTGCCTGGCCAGCAGGGAGCCGTCCGCGTGGATCACCCGCCACCACGCCACGCCCCCGCCCCACAGCGCCATCACGCGGCCGACCTGGCGCGGCCCGCCCTCGCCGAGGTACTCGGCCACGTCACCGTAGGACATCACCCGGCCCGGCGGTATCGCCTCCACCACGTCGAGGACCCGGCTGGCATAGTCGGTGAGGCCCGCGCCGTCGCGCTGGGTGTCCCTGACGTCTGCGCGGGCGGACCTGGATGCTCTCCGGCTGGCCGGCTCCGGTGTCATTCGCGCGGCCTGGACGCGCCGCGGGAGCCCCATTCATCCGTGTCCCAGTAGCCGCGCATCGGCATGGTCATGTCCGGGGCGAACCCTCTAGGTTCACTCACGGCCTGGTCGGGGGGGTGGGCTGGGGGTCGCGGCCGGCGCATCAGGATGAGCCGGCTCGTGGCGATGATGATCAGAGCCAGGCAGCCCGCGGCCAGCACGCAGAACGCCACCAGCCGCCCGATGCCCCGCCCGGCGATCGGGACCGGTCCGACCGCCGCGGGGCCGCCGCCGAAGTGGCTGGCCTCGCCGAGCCCGGCCGCCGACAGGCTCGTCTTGGTCACGCCGGCCAGCGCTCCCGGGCCGGCCAGGCCCTTCGCGTTCAGCCTCGCCGCCGCGGTCAGCGCGGCCGCGGCATCCACGGTGCCGAATCCGATCTGGTCGTTGTAGCCGCTCGCGGGGCGGTTGCGCGCCGTGCTGGTCATCGCCTCCCGGACCAGGACCGGCGACAGGGCGGGATACCTGGAGCGGATCAGGGCGGCGACGCCCGCGGTCAGCGCGCACGCCGGGCTGGTCCCGCTGACCAGCCAGTACTGCCCGTCGCGCCCCTGGGCGGGCACGCGCACGCCGGGGGCGGCCACCTGCACGGAGAGGTTGTCGCTGGAGAACCCAGCGGCTGCGGCGTTCTGGCCGACGGCCGCCACCCCGAGCACGCCGGGGTAGTCCGCGGGGAAGGACTCCGGCGCCTGGCCGTGCTGCTGGGCGCTCAGCGTGTCCCCGGAATTGCCCGACGAGGCGACGACCACGACGTTGCGGTTCAGCGCGTTCTGCAGGGCCTTGCGGACCGGCAGGCTGGGCAGGCCGTAGCCGAGCGACATGCTGATGACGCCGGCGTGATGGGAGACCGCGTAGTTGATCGCCGAGGCCAGCGCGCGCTGGATGCGGGACTGCGGCTCGTGCTCGTAGCGGGAGAAGTTGGGGTCGGTGTTGTCGGTGATCACGCGGATCGAGAGCACGTGCGCCTCGGGCGCGATGCCCATGATCCCGCTGCCGCCACCGTCGTGGCCGTGCCCGGCGACCAGGGAGGCCATCCAGGTTCCGTGCATGCCCCAGTTGGGATCCGACGGCGGGGTGTGCACGCCGGTGAGGTCGGGCCCGGTGGTCACCGACCCGGCCAGGTCGGACACGTTGGGGTTCACCCCGCTGTCGATCACCGCGACCGTCACGCCCTGGCCCCGGCTCACCTGCCACGCGGCCGGGGCGTTGACCGCGTCCAGGACCCACGCCTGCGCGTCGCGCACGCTGTCGGCCTGCGCCGCGCCCGCGCCCATGGTCGTGCCCACGACGGCCCCGACGGCCAGCGCGAGCAGGCTGACGCTGCGCGAGATCCGGGCCGCCCGGGCGGTCAGCATCCAGGTCCTCCCGGGCAATGCGGCGACAGGGGCAGCGCACCGAGCGGGGTGCCGATCGCGTCGGCGACACCGTTGGCGAACCTGGTCATCTCCTGGTCGGCGTAAGCATCGGAGGATTCCAGCACATGCGGCCGGCCGTCCGAATACCCGGCTGTGGAGAGGATCAGGTAGGGGCCCTCGCTCACCGACCAGGAGAGCTGCCGCTGCCGGTTGGTGAACTGCCCGGCCAGGGTGCTATGGAACGGCGCCACCCGCACACCGGGGTGCCGCTGCCGGCCGGACGACAGCTGGCTCGCCGCCGACTTCGCTGCCGCGTTGCTGGGCATCACCGCCACGCCGACGGTGACGAGCATGCTGTCGGTCTCGTCGGCATAGGTCGCCCGCAGTATGGCCGCGCAGCGGTCCGTGCCCAGCACCTTGGCCGCGGCCGGGTCGCTCGCCGCCGCGCAGGTGGCCTGCTTGGCGATGCCCACCCGGCGGGCGACCAGCGGCAGTTCGTTGCTGACCGCGAACGAGGTACCGGGAAGCTGGTAGGTGACCGAGGCGGGGAAGATCTTCCCCGCGGACATCGTGCGCCACCGCCCTTCGGTCTCCCAGGCCATGATCCGCTGCTGCTGGGCCGGGGTGAATTTGCGCGGCAGCAACTGGGCGGACACGCCCGCGGCCGACGCGGCCAGGCCCGCGATGCCCACGATCAGGCCTACCACCGTAAGGCCAAAGCGCCAGCCGCCCCAGACCCGGCGAACTGGGGCCGCGTCCTCGTAGGGTGGGGGCTCCGGCTGCATGGCCACATCAGGAATGCTACGGCCTCGCCAGGTCGGGTCGGGCTCGCAGCCCAAGGTTGGATCACGTCAGCCACTCGAGCCGCAGCTCGCGCACGGCCGGGGCGTTGGAGCAGCCTGCGCACCGCGGAAGCGCTCAATCACTTCCGCGGTGCGAGCCGGGCCGCAGCCCGCGGGCGCTCAGTACGTGGGCAGCGACGGGTCGACCTGGCTGGCCCAGGCCAGCACGCCCCCGCCTACGTGCACGGCGTCAGAGAAGCCGGCGTTCTTGACCACCGCGAGGCACTCGGCGCTCCGCGCCCCGCTCTTGCAGTGCAGCACGATCCTGCGGTCCTGCGGGAGCTTCTCCAGGGCGGCGCCGCTGAGGATCTGGTCCTTGGGGATCAGCACCGCGCCCGGGATGGACACGATCTCGTACTCGTTCGGCTCCCTGACGTCGACCAGGAAGATCTTCTCGTCGTTGTCGAGCATCGCCTTGAGTTCGGTCGCGGTGATCGTGGACCCCGCGGCGGCGCGCTGGGCGTCCTCGGACACCGTCCCGCAGAACGCCTCGTAGTCGATGAGCTCGGTGATGGTCGGGTTCTTGCCGCATACGGCACACTCCGGGTCCTTCCTGACCCGGACCGTCCGGTAGCTCATCTCCAGCGCGTCATAGATCATCAGCCGCCCGACCAGCGGGTCGCCGATGCCGGTGATGACCTTGATCGCCTCGTTGACCTGAATGGACCCGATGGAGGCGCAGAGCACGCCGAGGACACCGCCTTCGGCGCAGGACGGCACCATGCCGGGCGGCGGCGGCTCGGGGTAGAGGCAGCGGTAGCAGGGCCCGTGCTCGGCCCAGAACACGCTGGCCTGACCGTCGAACCGGTAGATCGATCCCCAGACGTAGGGCTTGCCGAGCAGCACACATGCGTCGTTGACCAGGTACCTGGTGGCGAAGTTGTCGGTGCCGTCGACGATCAGGTCGTACTGCTCGAAGATCTGCAGCGCGTTGTCGGAGTCGAGCTGCTCCTCGTGCAGGACCACGTTGACGTATGGGTTGATCTCCGTGATGCTGTCGCGCGCGGACTGGGCCTTGGACCGCCCGATGTCCGACTGCCCGTGGATGATCTGCCGCTGCAGGTTGGACTCATCGACCACGTCGAAATCGATGACGCCGATCGTCCCCACCCCGGCGGCGGCGAGGTACAGCATCGCAGGCGACCCGAGGCCGCCCGCGCCCACGCAGAGCACCTTGGCGTTCTTCAGGCGCTTCTGCCCGGTCATCCCGACGTCGGGGATGATCAGGTGGCGCGAATAGCGCCTGACCTCGTCAACGGTCAGCTCGTCGGCCGGCGTGACCAGCGGTGGCAGCGACACTGTGCAATCTCCTGGAACGGCCTGCCGGTGGCAGGCACATCGGGCTTCAGCTTCTGGCTTCTGGCGGCTTCTCGGCCCCTAGGGCATCAACCAGCCGGCCCCCCTGAGCATTCCGAGCCGCCCCGCCTCACGGGCGGCCGGGGGCTGAGGCCAGAAATGTCACCGGCGGCAGGTACAACTCAGGCATGCCCGGGGCGGGCGGCGAGCCCGGGCCGATCTGGCGGAGCCCACGATGTCCGGAGGCCCGATGCCATCCTCACCCTCAGCCCGCTCCGGGAAGCCGCGATCCGGGGCTTCGCGGTCCACACGCGGCACGGTGCTGCCGTTAGTCCCCGGCTTCGGCCGGCCGCCGGCGGCGCCCCGCCCCCTGCCCGACGCGACCGCGGTCCGGCTGCTGCCGGTCCCTGACTCCGCACCGCCCTACGACGACGAGATCACGGACGCGGAGCGGGCGGCGCCCAAGCCACAGCCGCTCACGCTGGCCCCGCCCGCGGCCCGCGCCCCGGCGGCCCAGGACGGGCGGCCCGCGGCCGCGCCTGACCACGAGCCGAAACGCCCCAGGGAGTCCCGCAGGCCGGCCGGCACGCCCGGGCCGCCTGCGCAACCGCGCCGGCCGGCCGCGGAGCCCGGATGGCCGAGCCAGTTTGCCCAGGTGCTCGCGGAGACGCTGGCCGGGGCCAGGAACCAGGGGCAGATCGTGCCATGGACCACCGATCAGGCCCGCCGCCGGATCAGGCAGCTCGGGCCGATGCTCGCGGCCGGAACCGCGCCGCGGGTGCACCGCGTCATGACGTCCCGGCCGACCGACAGTGCCGTCGAGATGACCGTGGTCGTGGGGTTCGGATCACGGGTTCGCGCGCTCGCGGTGCGGCTGGAGCGCGACGGTCCGCACCAAGCCAGCCCCGGCCGGGACGCACGGGCGGCGCGGTGGGTCTGCACGGTGATCGAAGCGGCCTGACCGGGCGATGACACGGGCGAGGCCGGGGTGGCGTCCGGTAGACCCGGGTGCTGATGCCCGGTGGACGCCGCAATGGCCCGCTAGTACGGGCCAGAACTGGGAGTGGTGCCCGGCCCCGGCGTGATGACTGGCCACGCCGGGGCCGGGAGCCTACTCAGCAGCCGTCATACGGGGCCCACGGCGACGTGCCCCACATCGCGTAGGCCTTGGCGAAGGCCTCGTTCTGAGTGGCCACCGATGCCTGGCCGGCCGTGCCGGAGTAGCCCAGCTGGTGCCAGGTGGACGGCAGGAACCCGTACAGGCCGTCGGGGTCGGTCGGGGTGTTTCCCGACTCGCGCCACGAGACACACTGCTGGAAGCTGGAACTCCCTGCCGTGCTGACCTGGCCGCCGCTACCGGAGCTCGCCGACTGCTGCCCCTGCTGGGACGACGACGCCTGGCTGCCGGTCGAAGCCGACTGGCTGCCTGACGATGCCGACTGGCTGCCCGAGCTGGTCACGGGCTGCGATTGCTGCGGCGTGCTGCTGACCGGAACCAGTTGTGCGGGCACCGCCGCGGCTCCGGCAGGCAGCTTCAGCACCTGCCCGGCGAAGATGCGGTTCGGGTTCGAGCCGATCACCTTTTTGTTCTTGGCGTAGAGCGACTTCCACGAGATCCCGAACCTGGCCGCGATGCCGGACAGGGTGTCGCCCGGCTGCACGGTGTAGGTCCGCACCTTATGCGCCTCGGCATGCCGGGCCACGGTGTGAGCGGTTGATGTAGTAGCTGCAGATGCGGCCGCCTGGCCACCGATGGTGGCGGCGGCGATGACTGTCGCTGACGCGACGACCTTACGAACAATCATGCTGGATTTCGTCCCTCCCATACGGCCCACGGCCGTACCGGCATGGATGTGAGCCCAGCGGTGGGCTCCGGTCGTTGCGTTTTGAGCAGGCTGCCTCCTGTGTGTACGTGGGGGTCGCGGGTCAACGTTGATCCGCCGTACCTCAGCGCGAGCGCGGCCGGCCCGGGCATGCAGCCAGGACAGGACGCGATCGCAACGGGAAGCGCCGGGCAGAGCAGGGCCCGGCCAAAAGGGGATCACGTGTACAACGCGCCACCGCGGCGCCAGGCATCCCTTTAGGCGCTGTTTATGACTCTTGTCACTCTGACCGCCATCGGGAATACGCGCTCGCCGCAGCAACGGCATCCGCCCAGGTCAGCGCCCTGAGAACCACGCCAGGTACCGGGCCGCCCGTGTTCCAGCCAAGCCCACAGACCAAGACCAACCAGGCCCACCGGCAAGATTTGTGTGCATTTCAGGTCGTAATCGTGACGCGAAAGGCACACAAATTCGCATTTCCGGACAAGTACCCCGGGGAGAGCCGGTTAACGGACGGCCGGTGAAAGCGCCGATGGGCGACCGCAACTCGGGGCAGCACCCCGCGACGTTGTAGGCCGCGACAGCCGCCAACCGGCTCCCTCACCGCCGAGCGGGCCGCCGGACTGCCGGGTTAACCGGCTACGTGACGCGCGGCTAGCGGTTCCTGGGGTCGCCGTGGCACTGCTTGAACTTGCGGCCAGAACCGCACGGGCACGGGGCGTTCCGCCCGACCTTGGAGTAGTCGGTGCCGTTCCCGGACTTGGACGCGGCCCGCTGCTCGGCGCGGCCGCTGGCGTCCTCGCTGGGCGCGCTGTACTCCAGCCTGCCCGGCCGCTGCGGCCGCTCCAGGCCGGGAGCCGCGAGGCCAGCGGGAACCGACGATCCGTCCGGCGCGGCGTCCTGGCCGGGCCGGGCGTGCGCACCGGGCCGGCCCTGGCTGCCTGACCGGTGCCGCCCGGCCCGCCCGGCGCCCTGCTGGCCGGAACGGCCGCGGCCGTCCTGGCCGTCCTGAGCCGGGGTCAGGCCGGTGCCTCCCGGCGCGGAGCCATCGGGCGCGGAACCGCTGGGCCCGGCCACGCCGGGCACCACCCGGGCGGAGATGGTCGTGCCCTGGGCGCCGTCGGGGCCGGCCTCCTCGACGATCGGGCTCTCCTGCGTCTGCACCTGCAGGTTGAACAGGCTCCCGACGGACTCCTCCTTGATGCCCTCCATCATCGCGGTGAACATGTCGTAGCCCTCCCGCTGGTACTCCACCAGCGGGTCACGCTGCCCGTATCCGCGCAGCGTGATGCCCTCGCGCAGGTAGTCCATCTCGTAGAGGTGCTCGCGCCACTTCCGGTCCAGGACCGACAGGACCACGCGCCGCTCCAGCTCGCGCATGACCTCGGGGGTCAGCTCCTGCTCCCGGCGCTCGTACGCTCCCATGGCGTCCTGGGTGACCACCTCGGAGATCAGCTCGGCCGACAGCGCCTGCTTCCCGCCCGCGTCCTCGATGACCTCGTCCTCCGAGATCCCGCCCGGGTAGAGCTGCCGGAACGCCCGCCAGAGCTGGTCCAGGTCCCATTCCTCGGGGAAGCCCTCGGCCGTGGCGCCCGCCACGTAGCCGGAGATCACCTCTTCGATCATCTTGCGGATCTGGTCCTGCAGGTCGGCGCCCTCCAGCACCTCGCGCCGCTCACCGTAGATGACCACGCGCTGCCGGTTCATGACGTCGTCGTACTTGAGCAGGTCCTTGCGGATCTCGAAGTTCTGCTGCTCCACCTGGGTCTGCGCGGACCGGATCGACCGGCTGACGGTCTTCGACTCGATCGGGACGTCCGGCGGGGTCTTCAGCCACTCCATGATGTGCGCGACCTTGTCGGCGTTGAACATCCGCATCAGGTCGTCCTCGAGCGACAGGTAGAACCGGGATTCCCCGGGGTCACCCTGCCGCCCGGACCGGCCGCGCAGCTGGTTGTCGATCCGCCGCGACTCGTGCCGCTCGGTCCCGAGCACGTACAGGCCGCCCGCGGCGACCACTTGCTCGTGCTCCTCGGCCACCGCCCGCTTGGCCTTCTCCACCGCCTCGGGCCAGGCCGCCTCGAAGTCCTCGGGCGTGTCCACCGGTGACAGCCCGCGCTGGTGCAGCTCGAGGTCGGCGATGAACTCGGGGTTGCCGCCGAGCATGATGTCGGTGCCGCGGCCGGCCATGTTCGTGGCCACGGTGACCTGCCCCTTGCGCCCGGCCTGGGCCACGATGGTCGCCTCACGCTCGTGGTACTTCGCGTTCAGCACCTCGTGCGCGATGCCCTTGCGCTTGAGCATCGTGGACACCAGCTCGGACTTCTCCACGCTGGTCGTGCCGACCAGCACCGGCTGGCCCTTCTCGTGCCGCTCGCCGATGTCGTCCACGAGCGCCTCGAACTTCGCCTGTACCGTCTGGTACACGACGTCAGGCTGGTCGGCCCGGATCATCGGCATGTTCGTCGGGATCGGCACCACGCCGAGCTTGTAGGTCTGGTGGAACTCGTTCGCCTCGGTCATGGCGGTACCGGTCATCCCGGACAGCTTGTCGTAGAGGCGGAAGTAGTTCTGCAGCGTGATCGTGGCGAGCGTCTGGTTCTCGTCCTTGATCTGCACGCCTTCCTTGGCCTCGATGGCCTGGTGCATGCCCTCGCTGTACCGGCG
>Ga0070714_100003747_pt1 | contig 11396 bp, 8 predicted proteins | sample LARL83metaG_FD_65450 | JGI IMG/M metagenome (GOLD analysis project Ga0070714, IMG submission 65450) | Corn, switchgrass and miscanthus rhizosphere microbial communities from Kellogg Biological Station, Michigan, USA - LAR L8-3 metaG | ecosystem: Host-associated > Plants > Roots > Rhizosphere ... | reverse complement strand
TCGTCTCGGTGAGGACCAGGACGTGTTCGTCGCGCCCGGCAAGCCAAGCAAGCTGACGGCGGGCACGCTCCTCTGAAGGGTTGCCGATATTGAAGGTCAGGAAGGAGAGGCCGCTAGCTGTCATGTGGACTCCGGTCGGCGCCGATGGACAGTACGCGGTCGGTGACTATAGCCGCGACCTCGACGGCGGTGTGGGAAGTACTGTCGATTTCGCAGACTGCCCAGCCGAGCGTGGCCAGCCGACTCGCCGTGTCCTGGTAGAGAGCTGACTCAGTCTGGGATCCGGAGGGCTGGCGTTCGAAACGGCTATGTGGGCCGCCTCGCTGGCTCATCCGTTGGGTGAGCACGGCCGGTTCGGCGTTGAGTATCACCGCCAGGTCGGGGCGCTCGACACCGGCGTTGAGCTGCCAGATCGTGTCCCAATCCAGGTGGTCGATGCGCTGCAGGACAAGGCTTGAGGGCAGGTACCGGTCACAGAGGACGACCGATCCGGCCTGGCGCTGTGGGCGGATCTCGCTGACGAGATGATAATGCCGGTCGCCGGCGACCAGGCACGCCAGAGCCATCCCGGTGTAGGTGTCTGTCCCGGCCCGGATCAGCTCTCCCAGCGGTGTGCGGGTGGGCTCGGTCGTGGCATGGACGCGCAGCCCGCGCGCTGCAAGCTGAGCAGAGATCAAGGTCACGGCAGTAGATTTGCCCGCGCCGCCCGGGCCGTCGATGCTTACGAACAGGCCGGCACCGCTCATGCAGGTACCAGTGGAAGCAGCCGCCGTTCCGATGAGGTCACCGGGCACACTTCGGTGTCCACCGCGCCGATGTGCTGCCCGGCGGCGACAACGGCGGCGGGACAGCCCTTGCCGCACCTGCTGGCCACGCCGCAGGAGGCGCAGGTGGCATTGGCACCCATCTGATAACGGTCGCTGAAGCGGTAGGCGTCCAGCCGCGCCGCGATATCGGCGTCAGTGAAGATGTTGCCCACGATGAATTCATCCGGGTTGTGCTGGGACTGCGGGGTGCGGGCCGCGAACACCAGGTAGGGGCAGACCGTGAGCTCGCCCGGGGTGAACACGTAGACGATTGTGCCTGCCTGGCACCCAGCAAGCGGCTTGCCGCTGGTATTGGGGAACCGGATGTGTACGACGTCCAGGTCAGGGCCGTGGAATGGGGCGGTCAGCTCGGCGATGTGCTGCATCCGTTGCTCGGTGGCGGCGAGACGGCTATGCGCCTTTACCCCGCGGCCCATCGAGGACAGCGGGTTCATCAGCACGTAGGTGGCGCCGCGTTCGATGGCAAACGCGCACAGCTCGCGGTACTCGTCGTCGTCGGCCAGCGAGTTCGGGGTACACAGCAAGCCTTGCAGGAGACCGCCGGCAGCCAGCGCCTTGACGGTTGCGATAGTCGTCTGGAAGCTGGCGCGGTCGCCGCGGAATCTGCCGTGCGACTCGGGCCGGAAACCGTCCAGCGAAACGTTGCAGTGCACCCCGCCGATCCGGGCCAGAGCGGTGACCTGGGGCTCGCTTAACGTCGTGGCGTTGGTGCAGACACCTACCTCCATGCTGGCGTCCCGGAATGCCCGGACGACATCCAGGAACCGCGGGTGGATGGTCGGCTCGCCGCCGGTCAATGTCACGCGGTCTACGCGGCATTCGGCCAGCCGGGGAATGAGGGCGCCGACGATGGCTCCGAAGGGCATGCTCTCGCCGTGTCTGGTAGCCGACACAAAGCAGTGGGCGCAGTGCAGGTTGCACCGTTCATCGATCTGGACCAGGGCCTTACGTTTGCCATCGGCGGCCGTTGTGCGGAAATAACACGATGCCGCCTGTCCGGAGGTAGCGATACTGCGAGAGGGCATCCGGCTCGCCTCCGATGCCTGCGGGGGAAGTGCCGCCCCCAGGGTGCGACGGAACTTCGCCCGGGGGAAGGTGACAAACACGTACAGGGATGGACACTGTGAGTATCCGGCCGTTCTTGGTGCTGGCCCATGGCAACGTGAACCGGAGACCAAAATGTCAGCGGAACTACGCGCTTGGCTGCGGGTACAACGGCAGGCCCGCGGCTGGAACGTGCCCGAGATGGCCCGGCGTCTGCGGCGCGCAGCCAGGTCTAGTGGGGACGTCGTCCCCGACAACACCGCACTCTGCACCTACGTCCGTCGCTGGGAACGCGGGCAGGTAGGCCCATCCGAGCGGTACATGCTGCACTACTGCAAAGCGTTCGGCATCACCCCGGCCGAATTCGGCCGGGGCGCCCAGCCCGCTCAGGTGGCACCGTCCGTTGGACGGCTTCCTGGCGAGGAGGCCCCCGAGCGTGATTACGCTGAGGTGGTGCGCCGCAACGAGTTCCTGGCGCTGTCGGGCGCAGCGTTGGCGGGTCTCCTCGCGCCACCTCTGGTTCATGGGTGGCCAGACGGCCGCGCCCCCGCACCGTCTGACCTGGATGAGCTCCTGCTGGCCCAGTTCCGCGCACAAAATGAGGGCTACCGCTGGCTGGATCGCCAGCGCGGCGCCCACGGTTTGCTCCGGTCCACTGCCATTCACGCCCGCAATCTCGCCAGCCTGTGGCGTTCCACCGAGCCTCCGCACCCGCTGCGCGGCACGTTGGCACAAGTCGCCGCTGACGCATGCCACCTAGTGGCGTACCAGGCGTTCGATCAAGGAAGGCGCGTCCAGGCGATCGAGTGGTACCGCTGCTCAGCAGAGCTGGCCGTCGAGGGCCGCGCCCAGGACCTCTACGTCTTCGCTATGTGCGGCGTGGCCTACATGCACGCCCGTAACCGCGACGGAGAGCTGGCCTTGTCCCTGCTTCATCAGCTCGCCCAACTGCACCTGTCACCAGCCGCGCAGTGCTACGTAGCCGTTTACCAGGCGCATGCCTTCGCCAGCCTGCGCGACCACGACAATGCGTTTCTCGCCCTTGACGGCGCGACTGCACTCTCCGCTCAGGCACATGGCGATGCACCATCTCCCTGGCTGGGCATCCCCGACGCCACTTTCGTCGGGCGGCAGCGGGCAATGATCGCAGCAGAGCTTGGCTCGTCAGAGTCCCTGGGCCTGCTCAACGTGCTGGACAAGCAAACACCGGACGTCTTCCAGCGCTACCGCGTCACGCTGCTGACGGATCAGGCGCTGACATACGCACGGCTCGGAGATGCGGAACTATCCGCCCACCTGCTGGCGGAAGCCGCGCGGCGCAACCAGCGGATCCGCTCGACAGAGAAGGCTGCCCGCATCCAGGTCGTCCGGGCAGCCCTCGCCCAGACCGCGGACAGCAGTACGGTCAAGGTTTCGGATGAGGCCCTTCCTCCTTCCGATGGGATGGCACATCCCGCATTGCCCCCAGCAGACGAGCGGTGACGCGGGCCAGCAACTCCTCGTAAGCGGCCCGGGTGACAGTCAGTTGCTCGATGCCGGGGCGCTGCCTAAGGGCATCAGTCAGGGGATGCGATCTAGCGTGCACCGTGGCCGCCACGGGCACGTCCTGGTCGAAGAGGCGCTGGACGGCGTGGACGAACGCGCCCGAGTAGAGCTCCATCCGTCCCAGTTCGTCGATGACTGCCACTCCATCGGCTCGGGTCGCCCGCTCGATCGCCGGCAAAGCAATGCGCTCGAAAGCGGGAACGTCCACCCGATAGCGGCCAACCCGCGGGCCCTCAGTGAATCCCACATGCGCCATGACCGCTGAGCCGCCGCCGATCGCCTCCACCTGGAAACCGACACGCTCGCCCCTCTCGCGCAACTCACGCGAGGTGAATCCCGCCACCACGATGCCACGGGCCTGAAGCTCCGCGGCGATCCGGGACACCAACGTCGTCTTCCCAACCCCAGGCGCACCGGTCAGCAAGATGCGAGGGGCTTCTCGATGCCGCGCATCTGGTGTGGAACGTGCTTCGTCGGCATTGGAGAGGTCTGGCGTCTTTCCGTGCAGCGAGGTCACGTAGTCGAACTTCCCTGTGCCAGAGAGCGTCACGCCAGGAGCTAATAGTGCGCACGGCTAAGGCGACAAAAATGTTCTGGCCGAGCAGGGCAAGCTCACCGCCATCCTCCAGCCTAAGGAAGTCAGGCAAGCGCAGGACCGATCCCCTCAGCGCGGGCAGATCACCCGCCGGGACCATCGCGGCTGCCACCCATGAGAGTCCCTGTCCAGACGCAAATGTCTAGTGATAACCGAGCTGGGCGAGACGCTGGCGCGCGGTCTCGACCTCCTCATCGGTGAACAAGCGCGCGAAGTCGGGCTTCAGGACGAGAGCCTCGACAGTGAGATCGAGACGGCCTCGCTCGTAAAGCGCGGTGAACCCGCTGGCGACCTCGGACGAGGCGAGCAGCCGACGCGCTGTCCCGAGACCCCCATAGTCACTCAGCATTGTCAGGAAGTAGCTGGCCGCGTAGTTGGCTTCCTTCTTCGCCCGGACATAGACATCCCGCATCGCCTGCTCAAAGGCAGCGCGTACCTCAGGGTCCGAGGCGCCAACAGGACTTGCGGCAGGCGACGAGTCCTGCACGCTCGTGTCAGCCAAAGGAACCGTTGGTTCGGCTACCGGACCAGCAGCCTCCTGGTTCCGGCGGTGAACATAGCCACGAAGCGAATCGATGGATATGAAGACCTCGTAGCCCAGTTCTTTGAGCCGGGCTAGGTCTGCCTCCTGCGGGTCGAGTTCGAGAAGAACTGGATCACCTTGCCCGGGCTGCAGGCCTTCCGGCCAGCATGCCTCTGCGATGGCGAGCACCTCGCCGGTCGCCGGATCGGGTACCTCGCAGTCCACTGCGGGCTCTGCGCAACCGAGTTCCGTGAGTTCAGCGATGAGCGCCATCACCTGCTCGGCGCGGGCGTCCAGATCCTCGACGTCTTGGACAACAACTGCCCGCCGTTCCACCGGCTGAGCTGGTGCGGGCATGCTTCCGGCGCGCAGCTGACCCAGGAATGCGTTGGCAGCTTCGGCGAGCAGCATACGGCGGGCGGCAAGGAAGTCGCTGTAACGGTCTATCGGCCAGAGCGAGCGGTCCTGTGGGATCCACTGGGAGGCGAGCGCCCCCGGCTGCCGGGTCTCCACCTCGGCGAAGTAATCCTCTGGCTTGCGCTTACCGATCTTCAGGTTGGTTTCCTGGGTGAGGAAGCAGAAGTTGGCGACAGCATTGACCTGGCTCCGCCCATACCCGGCTTCGTACAGCACAGCCTTGGGGAAGATGTGGTGGATCTGCAGGCCGGTGAGGTGGCCGAGCAGGTGGCTGTGCAGTGGCAGCCCGCTGCCGAAGTCCCGAGCGCCCTGGACTCGGGTGAGCAGGTACAGCAGCGGGTAGAACCGCGACCCCTGGCCGAAGCCCTCGAAATCCTGGCCGTCGATCGCCAGGTTCCCGCCCCGCCACCGTTCAAGCGAGCTGATCAGGCCGCCGATGCCGGACCGGCCGAGCGTCTCGTAGTCCTGGTTGAGCACGGTCTCAGTAGACCCGGCGAAACGGCCCCACAAAGCGGTGTGGATGTACCAGTACAGGACGCGGTCCGTTTCCGGGAAATCGGCGAAGTGCCCGCCGGACTGATGCAACAGGCGGCAGATCACCGGGAAGGCGTACCGGCCCATCAGCACCCGGTTGTGGTCGAGCCCGAGGCGCCCGGCGACGATGTCGAGGAACTGGCTGATATGGCGGGCTGAGGCTTCCAGGGATTCCTGGAAAGCGGTGACCGGCACGTTGTCCAGGTAACTGAACTCAGCCCGCCCGGTCGCTACCGCCGTGGTGTTACGCAGCAGCCAGTCCAGGTTGAAGGAGAATCCTTCCTTCTCCCACCGGTCCAGGTGCGCGCGCATGGCCGCCCGGGCTTCCGGCCAGTGGGCGCACTGCTTGGCCAGGGCCAGGTCACCCTTAGACAGCTTGGTGCCGCCGGAGTTGACCCGGTTGAAGATCTCGACCACCTCGTCGACGGTCCTGTCCTCGCCGGTGATCTTCTCTTCATGGAAGTCCTTGTCTAGGACGCCGCGGAGCCGCGCCAGCCGTTCCATGTAGGCAGCGAAGTTTGGCTGGGTCTCCGGATGGCTACTGAGGGCCGCAATTTGAGGCTGCAGACCGTTCGTGAACAGCGAGGTGACGTCGATCCACCGGGGGTCGTCGCGCATCTTGGCCGGTGCGTAGAACTCGAAGGTCTCGTCTTCGACGTTGAACCGTAGCCCGGAGAACGCCTTCCCGTCACCCTGGAAGAAAGCCGGCGGCCGCCCCCGCGTGATGCCGTACAGCGAGGTGATGCGCTGCTGGCCGTCCAGGATCAGCACTCGGAGAGCCGGGGACACCATGGCCGCACCGCGCACCAGTGAGCCGTCGGCCTGAGTCTCCCAGGTGAGCAACCCGCCGACCGGGTACCCGCGGTATAGCGAGCGCATGAGCCCGCGGACCTGGTCACGGTTCCAGACGTAGCCGCGCTGGAACTCCGGCAGCAGCACGCTCCCTGAGTCTATTTGATCAAGAATGGCGGCCAGCTTCGTCATGACCTTCCCCTCGTTCCAGAGCCCTGTAAAGAGTGCAGCACAACAACAGGCCACGGCGTAACTTACTCCGGGCCTACCATCTACATGACGCGGCAGAGACCGTTGCAGTGCGCAAGTACGGCAGATTTCTCGACTATCCCGTTTCGTTCTCTATCGTCAGGCGACCGACGCGGTCTAGCATGCCCGTCTAGCAAGGGCGCCAGCTTCGGGGATAGCTGGCGGGGGGAGGACACAGCCAGTGGTTCGCCTGGCGATCACGAAAGACGTTCTGTCGGCGTTCGCCAGGCTCGATAAGAGTGTCCAAGGTGCCGTCCAGGGGACGATCGCAGGCTTCGCCAACGGCCATCACGCTGAAGCGCACCTGGAGAAGGTGCCCGGGAGCCTGGACGGCCGCATACGCCTGCTCCGGGTGGACGACTCCTGGTATGGCGTTGTGCTGGCCCCAGACAGCGGGGACACCTACTGCCTACTAACGATCCTGCCCCTAGACGAGGCCGTCGACTACGTCACTAGCCATCGTGCCAGCGTCAACCAGGCCACGGGGCTGCTGGAATTGTCGAACCCCGCCGCTATCCGGCAGGTCCAGCCTTCCCTTCAGGAGGTCGCCAGCCCAGATGGTCCGCGATTGTTCGCTGACGTCAGCGACGGCGACCTAACCCGGCTTGGTATCGACACGCTCGTCCGGCCGCTGGTGCGGCTCGTGGTCAACGACGCAGACCTGGATGCGCTCCAGCTAGTGCTGCCCGCCGCGCAGTACACCGCGCTGCACGCGCTGGCCAGCGGGATGACGGTGGACGAAGCCTACGCTGAGGTGACGCAGCTTCTCTTGGCCGACGCACCGCCAGGTCAGATTGAAAGCGACGATCTGGTCGCGGCCATGGAGCGCACCCCAGATCAGGTCGCGTTTGTGTCGGGCCAGGAGGAACTGCAGCTCATCCTGGCCCACCCGTTCGCCGCCTGGCGGACGTTTCTGCATCCCAGCCAGCGTGAGATCGCCTACCGGCCGAGCTACAGCGGCCCGGCTCAGGGTGACCGGCGGCCCCGGGACTGGCAAGACGGTCACCGTGCTGCACCGTGCGGCGTTCCTGGCCGCCCGCGCCTCCTCTTCATCTTCATCTGGGCCGAACCCGTCTGGCGCCGACGGGTCTCCCCTGGGATCTGATGCGGTGCCAGTCTTGCTGACCACGTTTAATGGCAACCTGGCCGAGGCTCTACAGGCCCAGCTTGATCTGCTGATCCGCGACGCCGTGGTGCGCCAGCGGATCCAGGTCCTGAACGTGGACCGGCTCGCGTATGGCATCGTCAAGCAGGACCGCGGCACTCCGGCCATCGCTGATGAGCGGGTGTTGCGTGCCCAGTGGACCCAGGCCGCGGAGGCCTTCGGGCTGGATCTCACCCCGGCCTTCCTCAAGAACGAGTGGGAGCAGGTCATCCTGGCCCAGGACCTGCGCAACGAGCAGGCCTACCTCACCTGCTTGCGCACGGGCCGGGGCCGTCCGCTCACCAAGGCCCAGCGCAGCCGGGTCTGGCAGGCCGCCCAGCAGGTCACCGCCGAACTGGCCGCCGCCCGTCAGTCCACTCACCTGCAGCTGGCTAACGAGGCCACGCACCTGCTCCGGCAGGTAGCCCTGCCGCGCTACCGGCACATCCTGGTGGACGAGGCTCAGGACCTGCACCCTTCGCAATGGCGACTGCTCCGCGCGGCCGTAGCCGAAGGCGCGGACGACCTGTTCATCGCGGCCGACCCGCACCAGCGCATCTATAACAACCGGGTCTCCCTAGCCAGCCTGCGGATCAGCGTGCGGGGGCGGAGCCGGAAGCTGTCCCTGAACTACCGGACCACCCAGGAGATCCTGGCCTGGGCGATGCCCCTGCTCGGCTCCGACCCTGTCACCGGCCTGGACGGCGAGGTCGACGCCCTGCTCGGCTACAGCTCCCCGATGCACGGCCAACGCCCGCAGGTGCGCCTCGCCGCCACCCGCGGTGAGGAGTTCGCATTTCTTTCCGAACGGATCCGCTCGTGGCTATCAGGCCGATCAGCGTGTCGGCGTGCCACAGGCGACCTGCCTAGCCTGTCCACCGATCTGCGGCATCCGGGCTGTGGGGTGTGGCAACTGCCCCGGGAACGATCTCCGGCGCTTGGGAGAGCATACTGATCACTCTCTCGAGATCCGGCAGGTCCTGCCTCTTGACGCGGCGACGCAGAGTGCGGCATGCAAGCCAGTGTTCACACGACGCCCGACCACAGCATCGCCGATGTGTCGGCGGCGCTCCCTCCTGACCGCCTGGTGCCGCTAGGTGGCGGCAGAACTCAGTGGCAAACCAGTGACAAATGATCAAGGACCCGACCGCCGCAGACGGCGATCAGGTCCTTGACCTGCTACTTCGGTGAGTAGCCCCGACCGGATTTGAACCGGGCTACCGCCTTGAGAGAGCGGCCCACGCGTCCCCGATCGCGTATGACCCCGATTGCCAACTGCCGCTCGCCGGGCGCTACGCCTGTCCCAGCGACCTCACCGAGGAGGCACCCCTCACGCGGGCACGGATCGCAAGCACTCGCTGCGAGGTGCCGATGTCTGCCAGTCTTGAACAGAGGCTGCCGCGATCCGCGGTCCCGTCCCGCCAACGAACCGCCAACGGTTGATCAAAAGGCCCGACCGCCTCCTGGCGATCAGGCCCCTGACCTGCACTTTCTGGTAGGGGGGCGGGATTTGAACCCGCGACCTCTGGGTTATGAGCCCAGCGTTGAATTGTCCCAATCGGATATAGGTGACATCGGCGCCAGCCCGGCCCCACCGCCGCGTGACAAAGCGCCGCAGCCGGGCCCAGGCGGCCCTTTACTCTCCGAGGTCGACAATCGCCGCCACCGGTCCGCCACCGTCAGGACCCTGGTGCGCGGCCGATACCGACACAAACACGGCCGGATCGCCGGTCACGGCCGCCGCGACACCTCCCACGCACGCCTTGATCTGGCGGTGCCAATGCACATCCGAGTCGTCGAGCATCGCATTGCGCCGCCCCCGGACCTGGCCGTCCTGGCTGGCCTCGCACTTCAGGAACACGTTGACCAGCCGCCCGTCCAGGTCGGCCGGATGCGGTCGCTCCGGCAACTCCAGCCCGGCATCTCTGATCGCCGCCCAGATCCCATCGGCATCCAACGCGTCACGCATCACCGAGTGCCCGATCCGGTACCGCCCGCCAACCCCGCGCACATTCCCGGCCACGACCACCTGCGCCCGGTCCAACTCGACCCCGGACGAGCATGAGGCGACCGACGAGCCCAGGTCGCGGCGGTGCATGACGTCCGCGTCCGCCGGCATCTCGATCTCGCCGAGCGCCACTGCGATGCCCAGCGCGGCGCACCCATTGGACAGGTCCATGGAGTCGCCCGTGTTCTCCGTCCACACGGTGTGCCCCCGGCTTTTCGCGTCCCGGATGGTGTGGATCGTCAGCAGCGGCGTTTTCGTTTGCACGTAATGCACGTCCGCTGGGTCGGTGATCCCCGCCCGCCCCATCGCCTCCCGCACTGCATCGGCCACCTTGGTGATCATGGCGACCCGGCCGATGTCCTCGGGTAGCAGGACCTCGCTCATCGCGAAACCGACCGACAGCCGCGGCTCGGATGTCGCCACCGCCGACTCCGCCGGGACGGTGGCGAAGATCGTGGCGTGGGGGCTGATGACGCCATCCGTCCCGCCGGACCAGACGATCGGAATCTCAGCGACCGCCGCCACCCCGCGGCTCCCCTTCGCCGTCAGCACCTCCCGGAACGCGCGGTCGGCGAGGATCCGGGTGTAATCGTTCACCCCGCCGTTGCCCTCGGTCTTGCCGATGACAGCGACGACGCGGTCGGCCTCGAGCACGCCGTCGTCGATGAGCTTTGCCAGCTCGCTGGCGTCGGACACGTGGTGCAGCGGCACCTTGCGGACCTCAATTGGCTCAGGCACGGACATACTCTGTCACACCCAGTCGACCTCGGCCGCTGCCTGCCCGCCGGACAGCACGGCATACCCAGGCCCCCGGTCGAAGAAGGGCCGCGCACCCGGGCGCGCTGCCCGCAACTCAGACCGCAGCGCGACAGTTGCCTCGCTATCGACCACCGGATCATGGGCCGGCCCAACAAACATCACCCCATAGTTCGCCGCAGCCGCCGACGACGACACCTTCCCCCATCGCACATCGCGCGCCACTAGCGCCGGGTCCCGCTCTAGTGGGTCCCCCCAGCCCCCACCGCCGGTGGTGCGTATCCGGATCAGCGTCCCGGCCGGGACGAACTCACTGTCGGCCATCGCGTCCACGTCCCGCTCCCCCGGGCCGCCCGGGTCGATCGTGACCTGGAACGGCCGCCCGGCCCGACCGCCGTTCACGCCCCAGCAGGACAGGATCGAGCGGTCGGCGATCGACATGAAGTACCCGTCCACCCGCATCCGGATGAGCTTCTCGTAGCCCAGCCCGCCCCGGAACTGCCCGGGCCCGCCCGAGTCCACCGCCAGGCCGAGCCGCTCCACCACAAGCGGGAACCGGGCCTCGGTGAATTCGGCGGGCAGGTTACGGGAGTCGGGCACCACGTGCACGGTGTCCTCGCCGTCGGCGTAATATCTGCCGCCCGACCCCCCGCCGAGCACCTCGCGCATGAGGTAAGGCTCCCCGGCTGCGGTCTGCCCATAGAAACCGGTGTAGCGGATCGTCTCCTGGTCGGCGGGTGTCCGCCCGCCGACCGCCTTGGCCAGCACGCCCGCGAACACGCCCAACAGCCGCAGGATGACGAACGTGCGCGCGTTGGTGGGCGCGGGGAAGACGGGGGTGAGAAGCGTGCCCGGCGGCGGGAAGCGCATCTCGATCAGTTCCACGATGCCCTCGTTCACGTCGAGCTCGGCCATCCGCTCGGGCGTGTCGGCCAGGTTGCGCAGGATCGGCGCGAGCCATT
>Ga0070714_100003744_pt1 | contig 11404 bp, 12 predicted proteins | sample LARL83metaG_FD_65450 | JGI IMG/M metagenome (GOLD analysis project Ga0070714, IMG submission 65450) | Corn, switchgrass and miscanthus rhizosphere microbial communities from Kellogg Biological Station, Michigan, USA - LAR L8-3 metaG | ecosystem: Host-associated > Plants > Roots > Rhizosphere ... | reverse complement strand
GGCCCGCCCGTCGTCGACTAGCTGCTGGCCGGGCACACCGGGGATGAACTCCAACTCCAGGCGGCCGTCCCGCCGGCCCAGGACCCGCGGTACCGGCAGCCGCCCGGCCAGACCGGTCAGGACATCCGCCTCGCGGGCACACCGGAGTGCTGCGCCGGGTCCCAGATAGGACTTGGTAACCACCCGGCCGTCTCCGGTGGTGCGGTTCGTGTAGCCGTGCGGCATGGTCTGCACGTCAACCCCGAAGCGAGTGACCAGCTACGCGCCGCGCTCGAGACCGAGGGTGGCCAGAAGATCCTCGTGGAGTTCCATCCACACGGTGTGGCATGAGTCGATCCTCGGCTGGTCGACCCACGCGCGCTGGCCGCGGTCGACCTTGTCCAGGGCCGCTGAGTAGCGTTCGGGGTAGCCGGAGAAGCGGTCCAGCGCCGCGGCCAGCTGCTGGCCCACGGGCCGCACCTGACGGTCAAGCCTGCGCAGATCGTCAAGGACGCGCTCGTCCCAGCGCCAGTCGGTGTGATCGTTCGCGGCCAGGGGGTCGGCCCGCTCGGGGCGGATCTGCCAGTTCGTGACGGCGGCCAGGAAACGCGAATTGAGGGTCAGGAACTCGCCGTGGGCGGCCTCGATCTCAGGCCGCGCCGTCGTCTCCTCCAGTTCGGCCGCCAGGCGACGCTCGTTCTCGGCCCGGCCGGCCGCGGTCAGCGCCCAGCCGCCGATGCCGGCGAACCGCACGCGGGTGACCCACCCCTGGGCTTCGTAGTCGAGGAGCAGTTCCTCGACAACGTGGTGATCCAGGCCGAACCTGCTGGCCACCGCCGCCCCGTCGGCCATCCCTTTCACCCGCACCCCGTGCAGGACGAGCAGCTCGGGGGAGGACGCATGGGGCACAGCAGCACGCTACGTGGTCACAGGAAGTTGTTCGGCCAGATCATCGTCCGCCACATGTGCGCCACCGGCGAGCCGTCGAACCCGAGCCCTTCATGGGGCTGCCGGAAGTTCCGGCCCACCACGTCCTCGAACTCGTCGTAGTCGACGACGACGTTGGGGTCGAACGAGTAGATGTCGTTGACGGTGACCAGGCGCGACGTCATGTACCAGCGGTGCTGGCGCGCGGCCTCGTGCTCGCGGTGGAGGTGCTCAGGCGGGCTGTAGTCAGGCCCGAAGAAGTCGATGTAGGCCTCTGGGTAGGTGTATCCCACCGACTCGTCAGGGAAATAGCGCAGCGCCTCGTGCTTCTCGATGGCCCAGGCGACTTCCTCGTCGACGTACGGGCCGACCATCTGCGCGCCCCAGTAGCCGTGGTTGGCCGACAGCAGCCCGGCGATGGCGATGTCGTGCACCAGGCAGGCCATGATGACCTTCTCTTCGAGGCCGTTCAGCCGGGCCACCCGGGCGCTCTGCAGCAAGTGCGTTCTGGCGATCTTGCTGAAGCGCAGCAGGAAGAAGTCCTTCAGCGTGGGACGCTCGGGCATCTCCGGCAGGGCAGGGTTGTCGCCCATCATGAAGACCGTGTCGGGGTGGCGGGCCTCGGCCAGCAGGGCGCCCTGATAAGCGCTCGCCGGTGTGCCCATGACGGCCGCGGCCGGGGGCATGATGATGCGCCGCCTGCGGTCGACGGCGTCATCCAGCGGCTCGCGGATCCAGTTCGACAGGCCCGCGTCTCGCAGGGCGGCCGGCAGCTCGTGCGGAAGCACCTGGCTCGAGGGGCTCCGTGTCTCTGTGGTCTCAGACATCGCACCACATCCTTTCCGCGCCCCGGAGCGCCCAGCCCAGACCTGCCTTCCTGGCGACTCTAAGAGGATCTGAAGCCGAAGACAACGGATCAGATTAGTATCTATATTCGAATATGATCTGCTGCCTTGACCAATTCCATGCCGAGGGCTAGTTTGGCGCTGAATGCCCTTTAGGAGGAACGGATGGCACTCAAGATCATGCCGCATGGTCGGCTTCAGGAATGGGTCGCAGACGAGAAGGGCTTCTTCACGGCTGAGGGGCTTGAGTACAGCTTCGTGACCGGCGGGGACTACGGCATTCACCAGCCCCAGCGCGACGGCTCCGGACAGGTCAAGACGGGCGCCTTCGAGACCTTCGAGGCGGGACGCGACGGCGCGAACGTGAGCTGCGCCTGCCATTGGGCCACGAACGCTGCCGCCAGCGAGGGAACCGGTCAGCTCGTGACCACCGCCTACTCGGTGGCGCCGTGCGCGATCGTGGTGCCGCCGGAGTCGGAGGTCCGCCGCCCCGAGGACCTGGCCGGGACGGCGATCGGGGTCGGCTACCACTCCGGGAGCCACTTCGCCACCTTGCAGGCGCTTGAGAACGTGCTTTCGCCCGATCAGATCGAGCTCAGCTTCCAGGGCCCGCCCAACGAGCGGCTGGACGCGCTGCTGGACCGGCAGGTCCCAGCGGCCACCGTGTGGGGCGTGCCGCTCTACATCGCCGAGGCATTCGGGTTCCGAAAGGTGGTCGATGCCACCTTCATGATCGGTTTCCTGATCACCGGATTCGACGTCAGCGCGTCTGACGTGGAGAAATACCTGGCCGGCCTGCGGCGCGCCCAGATGGAAATCGACCTTCACCCCGAGCTCTACAAGCACTACCATCTGCGGGCTGTACCGGAGAAGTATCACGAGCAGGTGGACGTCCGGACGTTCGGCCTGGGCGAGCGCATCGTCTTCCTGCCGTATACCCGGGAGGTCTTCGCCGCGACCCAGCAGTGGACGCAGGCCCGCAAGCTCTTCCCGGAGCAGCGGTTCTCCGTGGGCTACGACGAGGCTGCCCTGGTCTGACGCCGCGGATCAGGCCACGGAGGCAACGGATTCTGGCGGATCGTCGGCGATCCCGATGAGACCGCCGGAGGCGCCGTGGCTGTGGAGCGGCGATTGCCGCGGGGAGTGGCCAGCAGGGTAGATGTCCACGGTGGCTACGAGGCGGTAAAGACCGGCCGGCAGGGCTGTCCCGTCGACTCGGACAGAGACGGGATCGTTGATGCGGATAACGCCCCGGGCGGTGCCCAGGGGCAAGCGGTCGTGGCTACCGAATGCCCTCGCTGCGATCGCAGCGGAGAAGTCGAAGGTGTCGTAGGAAGACGTCCCGACCAGACTGAGGCGCAGGACGAGGCGCACCGGGATCGGTTCGCCAGGGTTCTGGCGGTAGCCGCGCTGACCTTCGCGGATGGGGTCGAGTTCCTCAATGGCCACATACAGGGACGGTGCGGCTTCGGGAGCGTAGGGGGGCGGCGGGCCCGTATCCGCGGGCCCGGTTCCAGCCGGTGCCTGTTCTGGTGACTGTTCCCGATCTGGCTCTGGGCTGGGCACCCCTTCGGCTGTTGCCGCGGCCGGCAGTGGTATGCGGTCGCGGAGGAAGGAGAGCAACCGCTCCTCGTCCCATCCCGGCCAGGCATCTCGAGCGTCCGTCTGGTGATCACGAACCCTCGTGCGGCGGACACGGTTGTCCGACTCGAGAAGGAATTCGAGATGGAAGGCGGCGTAGTGCTGGCGCGGGACGGGTGCCTCAGCCGGAGATCCGGCGAGATCTCGCGCCTGCCCGGTCCAGTTCTGACTGGTGACGCGTTCTGAAGACATCCCGGTCACGTCGTTGAGGGCGGCAGCGATTTCTTCCGGGGAACGCCGGGCTAAATCGTCATAGCTGAGTATTCCAGCGCTCCAGAGGCGCCGTTCGAGCGCCGGGCCAATGCCGGTGATCTTCTGGAAGGCGTCGCCCGACTTACCCGGTCGGCTGGACTTAGGGTCGTCACGTCGCGGCATGTGCTGCTCCTGCTCTGCCAATACGCCTGCCAAAGACCGGCAGTCGTGCAAGTCCAGAATGCTTCTCACCGGGACCCGGGCGCCGCCACCCGCGGTGGCCGAGCCGGCGCGAGCATCGGCGCCGGGTCCCGGCTATGTGTGCGGTCAGCCCGGCGTCGGGCAGAACGGCGCATCCTCGTCGTAGAACACCAGGACCGGGATCACCGCGTAGCCGAGCATGTCGGAGGCCAGTCGGCTCGGGCTCTTGTCGCACGGGTTCAGGGAGAGAGTGATCACGACGACCAGGTCGTAGACACCAGGCGCGACCCGGCCGGCCGGGAAGGTGAACTTGTGCTTAAAGCAGCGCTGGCTGGTGTCGTCGTTTCCGGGGGTCGGGATGACCACTCCCTTTGACGCATCGACCTTCGCGGAGCCGAGCAGCCCGTGAGTTGGCCCGACGCCGTCGATGTCATCGATGAAGACTTGCACACACCAGCAGCCGCGCAGCCAGGACGCGAAGGGGCCGCACACGCACCACTTGACGTTGAGGTCCCAGGCCGTGTCCGTCTCGACGACTCGGATCCGCTCGTTGTTTTCGCTTGGGTCCGTCACGTCCAGGGAGATGCTTCCGTCCAGCCCTCCTGAGCATGGAAGGTCCGATGCTGGTGTGATGAACCCCGTGATAAGGGGGAAGTGTTCCCGCTGTGGGCAAGGGGGCCATCGGATGCTGTCTTCCATCTCTCTGCTCCTTGTTGATTGACGCGGTGCCAGCTGTGACTGCTTGTTCTGCTGAGTTCAGGCACACTGGCTGTACCGCTACGAGCATCGCGACTGGCGCTTAACCAGCATCCACTCGGCGCTTAATTTCCGCGTGTTTGAAATTAAGTTCACGGGACGGTCTCGACAAGGCGCCGACTCTGGGTTATACCCAATTCGTGCAACGATCCGCCCGGGGCGATGGCGGCAGCTGCATCAAACAAGGGGTGAACAGCGAAACCGTCCGATCGGTCCGGGCCGGAGGCTTGGGCGGCCATGGAATTCAGTTTCCTGAAACGGCTGGCGGGGACTTATCTTGCCCCAAGCCCATCGCTGGCGATGCCAAGCTGGCCAGCAGTTGAGCAAATGATGAGTGCCGGGCTGGCCGCCCTGGCTGCGCCTCCGGCGTTCCTGATCCTAGACAGGATCGCCACGGTGGTCCGAGAGCAGTACGCCCAGGTCCTGTGGATTCGGCTCCAGGCCGCCGACGCTGACCCGGGCGCCCTGCTGGCCACCTTGCTCGGCTCGGCGGCACGGTTGGACGCAGCAGGGTCACAAGGGATCGCCGAGGTTGCGGCCCGCCACGCTCGCCTGGGGAAGTGGCGGTTTGCCTACCAGACCCTGGCCGATTGGCTGGCGTCGGCGACAGCATCACCGGCGGTATTAGTACTAGAGGGCGCGGAGCATCTGGAAGCCGGGAACCCGGCGGGTATAGATCTCCTGGTGCCCGCCTTCCTGCCGCACCTGCCGGGCAGCCTGGACCTCCTGCTGATCGGATTTGCCGAGTGGGACAGTCGGCGTCTGAGCCCGCATGGGCGGGTGCTTGGGCCATCCAGCTTGCGACTGGATGGCCGGGCCGCGGCAGGGTTGGCCGAGGCCTGTCTGCCCGACCTGCCACCGGCCACGCTCGACCGAGTTTTCCTCCTCACCTGTGGTGCTGCGGGCGCTCTGCATGCTGCTTTCTCGGCTGGCGCGGCACTCGGCCCTGAGGCCTTCTGCGCATTGGGGACCCGGGCAGGCAACGCTCAGGATCTGCTCAGCGCGCTCGGCCGCTGCCTGCTGGCGCACGCAGATCCGCATTCGCTTATCTCTCTGGCCGAAGCGAGCCGGCTTGGCGTATGGCATCCCGCCATGGCCAGTGTTCTCGGGCACCCCGCTGTCTGCCGAAGCGAGCCCTGGTGGCTTGATCTCGCCGAGGGCTGGCGGCAGATCGTCCCTGCCTGGCACACCCTTATACGGTCAACTGGATACGCTCGGGCCCTAGACCCGGCCTCGCTCGCCCTGCTGGCCGATTACCTGGCCAGTCAGGGTATTAGGGATAGGGCGTTCGAGCTCTACGTGGAGGCCCGAGAGGTCAGCCGCGCGGCGGACACAGCCCTGAGCATGGCCCGTGATCTGGCCAGCACAGGCTGCTGGGTGACGCTGGCCAGGCTGGGGCAGGTTCTGGCCCGCGACGTCCCGGCCGAGGGCATGTCCGAACCGGGCGATGCCGCTCAGCACGCAGCCCGGCGGTATGTCTGGCGCTGGCGGCCACTGTTCCGTCGGACCGGGCGCGAGCGGAGCCAGCCGCTGGCTTCTTCAGCCACTCAGGTCACGGCGAGCACTCCTCCTGTCCTCGTGACACACCCGAGCCTGCTCGAAGCCGAGCAGGCGCAGTCTCTACTGCCTGCCTGGGAGGCGCCCGCGGCCGAGCACAAGGTAGCTCCCGACGTGACCGCCCACCTGCTAGGCGAGTTGCGCGTGGCCATTCGGGACCGTCCGGTCCCGGCCTGGGTATCGGGGCGAGGCCGCGCGGTGTTTGAGTATCTTCTGGTCAACCGCCACAGCAAGGTGCGGCGGGATCGGCTGATGAGCGTGTTCTGGCCGGAGGCAACGCCAAGCGCGGCACGCAATAGCCTCAATGTCGCCATCCACGGACTTCGGCAGTCGCTGCGTCCGGCGTCCGGCACCGTTCCGGTGGTAATCCACAGGGACCGGGCTTATTTCATCGAGCCAACCCTCGAGATCTGGGTCGATATTGAGGTTTTCGAGGAGCAGCTCAAGGTCGCTCATCAGCATCTCGCCAGTGCAGAACTGGTGAAGGCGGAGGCTGCTTTCGAGGCGGCTGCCTGTCTATATCAAGGAGATTTCCTGGCCGACGACCCATATGAGACGTGGGCGATCGTCATGCGGGAACACCTGCGCCTTTGTTATCTCGATGCGCTCGACCGGCTTAGTGATTTGCGCTTAAACTCGGGCGATTACGTCGGCTGTGCCGCAGTATGCCTGAAGCTTATTGGTTGTGATAGTTGCCGGGAGGACGCTCATTGCCGGTTGATGCGTTGCTACAGCCGGCAAGGCCAAGTGCAATTGGCCCTTCGCCAATACCACTCATGTGTTGCGGCACTGCGTGGGGAACTTGACGTGGCGCCAGCGCCGGCCACGACCGAGCTGTTCGATCGCCTGCGGCGCCGCGAGGTCATCTGACCACTTGTCATCAAGGCCGGCCGTAGGCCGCGAGGAAGACATCAACGGCGTCGTCGGCCCGGCGGTCGAGTTCGGCGGCGGAGAGCTCGTGGCCGGTGCCCAGGAACATGGCCCGGTCCAGGGGCAGGCCCAGGATCAGGAACGCGAGATGGCTCGCGGCCACGTGCGGGTCATCGACGCGCAGCAGCCCGCGGCCGGCCAGCTCGCCAAGCTGGGCGGCCAGGGCGTCCATGACGCGTTCGGGGACCCGCCGATAGTAGGTGCGGGCCAGGTCGGGAAACCGGCCCGCCTCGCTGATGATCAGCCGCCGCAGCTGCAGCAAGCGCGGCTGCATGACCGTAGCGAGGTACTGGCGGGCCAGCGCCTGCAGCCCGGCCCGCAGATCGTCGGTGCCGGCCAGCACCCGGGGCAGGGCCTGGATGAACTCGTCGGCCCGGGCCGCGGCGCCGAGGACGATGTCGCTGAACAGCTGCTCCTTGTCGGAGAAGTTCTTGTAGACGGTCTGCTTAGACACCGCGGCCAGAGCCGCGATCTCATCCATGCTCGTGCCCTGGTAGCCATGGTCCAGGAACAGTCCCGCGGCGGCTTCCACGATCGCCCGCCGCTTGCGTGCGGACCGGCCTTCGGGCTGGTCGTCTTCCCCGGCCGGCCGCGTGCCCAAGGGTGCTGCATGGCTCATCCCGGCCTCCTCGGCCTCGCCCTTCCAAGGATAGTACTAGACGGCTCAGTACCGTAGAAGGTACTGTACCGTCTAGTACTCAAATGAGGCGGCTCGCTCGCTGCGCGGCGGGACGCGGAGTCGCAAGAGAGGCCTGTGATGAAGTTCCGCGCCGTCATTCAGCTCAACGGCAGGACCGCTACCGGGATACCGGTTCCGCCTGAGGTGGTCGACCGCCTCGGGCAGGGCAAGCGGCCCCGGGTCCGGGTCACGATCGCCGGTCACACCTACCGCAGCAGCGTGGGCGTCGTGGGCGGGACGTTCATGCTCCCGGTCAGCGCCGAGCACCGGGCCGCCGCCGGTGTCGCCGCCGGGGATGAGGTCGAGGTGGAGCTCACCCCCGACCTCGAACCCCGGGAGGTGGAACTGCCGCCCGACTTCGCCCGGGCCCTGGACCAGGATCCCGGCGCCAGCCGGTCCTTCGGGCAGCTGTCCTACAGCCGTCAGCAGCGCTATGTCCTGGACGTCACCGGGGCCAAGACCCCGCAGACCCGGGAACGCCGCCTCGCCAAAGCGATCGGCGAACTGCGGCAGAGCAGCCAGGGCTAACGCCCGGCTGACCATACGGACCATGCCGTCCGGCGCGAAAATGGGCTGCGTCACGGCGACGCCAGGGCGCATGCTGCGGTCATGACCGCCAGCGATCCCGCCGTCGCCTGGCAGGCTGACGGCTTCGTCGTCCTGCCCGGGTTCCTGTCCGCCAGCGAGCTGGCCCCGGCGGTCGCCGAGCTCGGCGTGATGTTCCCCTCGGCGGACGGGTTCCATGACCGCACCGACCCGAGGCACGCCCGCTACCGCGGCGACGAGTTCGCCGGGATCGACAGCTTCCCGTTCGCCAGCGCCGAAATCAGCCTGCTCGCCGTGCACGACCGGCTGACCGGCCTGGCCGAGACGCTGCTCGCAGGCACCGACATCCGGATCTACTCGGCCGAGGCGTGGGCCAAGTACACCGGCGCGGCCGACTACGACCAGGCCCTGCACCGCGACTACCTCAACCACACCCTTCTGGTGCCGGGCCCGGCGCCTGCCTGCCAGCAGCTGGAGATGTTCGTCTACCTGGCCGACGTGCCCGATGAGCTCGGCCCGCCGCACCTGGTCTCCAGAACCCGCACGGCCGGCCTGCCGGCCAAGCCCAACTGGTACCCGCGTGCGGACGGATCCGACCGCGAGGGCGGCTTTGTATCCGAGCGCGGTCACCCGGATATGTACACCGCGGAGGTATCCGCGGCCGGACCCGCGGGCACGGTAGTCGCGTTCCAGCCCGGCACCTTCCACCGGGGCACCGCCCTGACCGCGCCGCGTGCCGCCCGGTACACCATGCACCTCGGCTACCGTCCGGCCGGGGCGGAATGGGCCCACCGCCACGCCTGGGCCGGCCGCAGCCACGATCCGGCCTGGTACCGGTTCGTGAGCCAGGCCACACCCCGCCAGCTGCAGCTCTTCGGGTTTCCGGCCCCCGGGCACCCGTTCTGGACCGCCGAGACCGCCGCCGGGATGGAGCTGCGCTACCCGGGCCGCGACTGGTCAGCCTGGCTCGCCCGCGCGTCCTGAGCCGATGCCCGGTGGGCGCAGCCCGCCGCTCAGCCGCCCGTGCACGAAGGGGATGCGTACACCAGGCCGATCGCGACGTTGCGCACCGGCTCCTGGGCCGGGGGATTGATCTGCACGCCGGCACCGTGCGGGAGGGCCGGGACGTGGATGATCATGACGGGGAAGCCCCCGGCGGTCCGGCCGGTGAAGACCCGGTTGATCAGGGCATCGTTCATCGGGTACCCCCGGCACGACCGGGGTGTCGTGCCGCCGAAGAACGTCACGGTGGCCGGGACGCCGTCGGCGCGGAGCCTGCGCTGCAGCCCGCCCGGGTCACGCAGCTGGCGGAGGGTGACCGAGACCGTGCCGTCGGCCCGCTTGACGACCGTCCAGGCCGCCAGCTGGGCACCCGGCGGCCTGCTGGCCTGGTGCTGGGCCGGTGTCAGCGCGGTCACGCCCACGGCCGTCCCGGCCGCCACAGCCAGCGCGGCGGCCAGGACGGGAACCCGGCGCCGGGCCCGCATCGCGCGGCTGCGGCTCACGATCTGCTCCACGCCGGTGTCCGAGTGAACGCCGGCGAAGGACTCCCGCACGGCGGTGATCAGCTCGCTGTCGTTCATGACGAGGTCTCCTGCTGCCAGATGGGGACGAGGTCATCGCGCAGCGCGACGATGGCCCGGGCCAGATGAGCCTTGACGGTGCTGGGCGCGACGCCGAGCACCTCGGCGGTGCGGACGGTGTCCAGGTCGAGGAACAGCCGCAGCGCGACCACCTGGCGCTGCCGGCCGGGAAGCCGCAGCAGCGCCGCCATGATCCGGGGGTCGACCGGGCTGTCGGACGCCCCGCCGGCCGTGGGCAGGTCCGCGACCGTGCCAGGGTCCGGCACCGGTACTTCCCGGCGGCGGCGGCGCCATCGCGAGATGTTCGCGTTCAGCGCGGTGCGGACCACCCACGCGGCCGGCGCTGGATGCCTGCTGACCGTGCGCCACGACGCACAGGCCCGGGTAAACGCCTCGTCCACCAGGTCCTGGGCCGTGTCGCGGTCACCGACACTGACCAGGACGGTGCGCAGGCACTCATCCTTGGTGCTGCGGTAGAACTCCGCGAAGTCCGGTCGCCCAGGTCCCACACCTGTTCAACGCGCAGCCGCCCGCTGAGGACTACCCGCCGCCGGCCGTTCCGCTGAGAACTTTTTCACCACATCCTGGAGGCCCGGAAACCGCGCCCAGGCTGGCGATCCAGGACACAGGCCCGCAGGTAGGCAGGCAGGGAGATTTTCTGCTCGATGTGCTATCGAATAGAGTGATCTTTCAATGAATTCGCCGATCAAGCGGCGCTACTCCTCGCCGCTGCGAGAAGAGGGTGCCCGGCGAACGGGTGAGCTCATCCTGGCCGCTGCCCAGGAGCTCTTCATCGCTCAAGGGTACGTGCAGACCACGATCGACCAGATCGCGGAGCGGGCCGGCGTCTCCCGGCCGACGGTGTTCGCCAACGCGGGCAGCAAGCGAGAGCTGCTCAAGCAGCTCCGGGACCTGGCCCTGGCCGGCGACGACGAGCCCGTCCCGGTGATCCAGCGGACCTGGTACCAGGAAGCGCTCACCGAGCCCGACCCGGCCAAGTCGGTGCGGCTGCACGCCAGGAACCTGAGCCGCATGTACCAGCGGTACGCGCAGCTGGACGAGGTCGTGCACCAGGCCGCGGGAACCGACCCCGAGCTGGGTGACTTCTGGCGGACGGCCGAAACCCAGCGCCGCTTCGGCGCCCAGGCCTTCGTCGAGGCACTGACCGCCAAGGGGCCGCTGAAGCCCGGGCTGGACCAGGGGTCGGCCATCGACATGCTGTGGGCGACCGGCGCCTCTGACCCGTACCGGCGCCTCGTCGCCGAGTCGGGCTGGACGCCAGAGCGCTACGAGGAGTGGCTCGGCGACACGCTGTGCGACATGCTGCTTCCGCCTGCGCACAAGGGGCGCGAGGGACGGGGTTGACCCAAGCGCCCGAAAGTGTTTACTGTTGCAGTATTCGTTAGATGCTCAGTAAGTTCACCAGACCCGGTGACCCTGTTCAGGGGGGATAGGGATCCGCGAGACCGGCGGCTCCGATGGTCGCACTCCGCCGGGGGCCGCGGATCACTAGGACAGGGTCACCGTGCACGCCAAGTTCGGACAGCGCTGATACGGGGACGGGGGAT
>Ga0070714_100003743_pt1 | contig 11405 bp, 12 predicted proteins | sample LARL83metaG_FD_65450 | JGI IMG/M metagenome (GOLD analysis project Ga0070714, IMG submission 65450) | Corn, switchgrass and miscanthus rhizosphere microbial communities from Kellogg Biological Station, Michigan, USA - LAR L8-3 metaG | ecosystem: Host-associated > Plants > Roots > Rhizosphere ... | reverse complement strand
CTTCCCCGGCGTCTGGCGGCACGGCGACTGGATCGAGATCACCGACCGCGGCACGGCGATCATCACCGGCCGTTCTGACGCGACGATCAACCGTGGCGGCGTGCGCATGGGGACGAGCGAGCTGTACCGCAGCGTGCTCGCGCTCGAGGACGTCCTCGACGCGCTCGTCGTGGACGTCCCGGAAGGCGACGGGAGCCGCATGACCCTGTTCGTCGTGCTGCAGGAAGGTGCCGCACTGGGCGAGGAGCTCGAGGCCGAGATCCGCCGCCGCATCCGCGACGACTGCTCTCCGCGACACGTGCCCGACGAGGTGCTTGCGGCTCCGGAGATCCCGCGTACGCTCTCGGGCAAGATCCTCGAGGTGCCGGTCAAGCGCATCCTCATGGGCGCCTCGCCGGACACAGTGGCGAGCCGCGACTCGCTCGCGAACCCCGCTTCGCTCGCGTATTTCGAGGAACTGGCGGCGCGACGCCTACAGGTCTAACTTCGGCCGTTTCGGGGAGTCTCAAGCTTGTGATGGGTGGCAGCAGCCACGCCTTTCCGGTACCTTCCTCGCGTCTGTGACCGTCCGCGTCGACACTCCGTCTGCAGTCGAGGTCCCTCTCGAGGCCCCCGCTGAGCCGGAAGCAGTAAAGGCACGCGGCTACTGGGAGCTCGTCTGGATCCGCTTCCGGCGCGACAAGCTCGCACTCGCGAGCCTCGCCTTCGTCTTCTTCCTCTTCTTCGCCGCTTTCGCCGGCGCGCCGATCGCAGCCCACTTCCTCGGCCACGGCCCGAACGCCTTCTTCGCGGCAGGCGTCGACCCGAACACCTTCACCCCGGTCGGCCCGTGGACGCACGTCTCGACGGCGCTGTATGCCGGGCAGCCGGGCCACCACGGAACCACGCTGTACATCTTCGGCGGCGCCGACCAGCTCGGCCGCGACCTCTTCCTGCGCATCCTCTACGGCGCGCAGGTGTCGCTCGAGGTCGGGATCTTCGCGACGCTCGGCTCGGTCGGGCTCGGCGTGCTCATGGGGCTCATCGCCGGCTATTTCCGCGGCTGGGTCGACACGGTCGTCTCGCGGATGATCGAAGTCGTGATGGTCTTCCCGTTCCTGCTCTTCATCATCGCGCTGCGGATCGTCGCCGGGCCCGCGCTGAACAGCATCACCCTCGGCTTCCTCGAGCCGGGCGTGTTCATGCTGGCGCTCATCTTCACCGCCTTCGGCTGGTTCTACCCGGCGAGGATCATGCGGGGCGTCGTGCTCTCACTCCGCGAGAAGGAGTTCGTCGAGGCTGCGCGGATGACGGGCGCGAGCGACTGGCGGATCATGCGCTCGCACCTGCTGCCGCACCTTGTGGCGCCGATCATCGTCTACTCGAGCATCCTCGTCGCGCAGAACATCCTGGCGGAGGCCGGCCTCGGGTTCCTCGGTCTGGGCATCGTCCCGCCGACGGCGAGCTGGGGCAACCTGCTCGCGGTCGCGCCGCAGTTCTACCAGACCGACATCTGGATCCTGCTCTTCCCGGGCTTTGCGATCCTGTTCACGACGATCGCGTTCAACCTGCTTGGCGACGGCCTGCGCGACGCGTTCGATCCGCGCTCCGTGATCTAACTCTTTCGACAAAGCATCGTCTCAGTACTCGCTGGTGTCTCTCACTCACCTCAACCGGGCAGCCCGTGAGGGCGGGCGGACCCGAGATGGAAGGAGTCATATGCGCAGGAAGCACCTGCTCTCCCTGCTCATGTTGAGCATGGGGGTTGCGTTGCTCATCGCGGCGACCACCGTGGGGGTGGCCTCTTCTGCCACGCAGAAGGCCGGCTCCGCGAAGGCGCTGAAGGGCGGCGTTCTGCGGGTCAACCAGTCTGCTGGTTCGTTCGACACGCTCGATCCGGGCCTGGCGTACGTAACCAACGACTGGGAGGTCCTCTACTCGACCGGTCTGAACCTGGTCCAGTTCCCGAACAAGGCGGGCCAGGCCGGCTCGCAGCTGTTCCCCGAGGCCGCCAAGGCGTTCCCGACGATCTCGAAGAACGGCAAGACGGTCACGTTCCACATTCGCAGCGGGCTCAAGTTCAGTGACGGCTCGCCCGTCACCGCTGCTTCGTACAACCGGGCCTGGGAGCGGATCCTGAGCCCGAAGATGTACGCGCAGTACGGCATCTTCGACCAGCTGAACAAGATGGTCGTCGGCGCCCAGAAGTTCACTGACGGTAAGGCGGCCCACATCTCCGGTATCTCGCACAAGGGCCTCACGCTCACCTTCCACCTGGTGAAGCCGAACCCGACGTTCGTCTCGATCCTCGGCATGCAGTGGTTCAACGCTGTCAAGCCGAACATGCCGTACTGGAAGAAGAGCTCCAGCGGCATCCTCAAGTACCCGTCGGCTGGCCCGTACTACATCGCCAGCAACAACCCGGGTCGCGAGGTCGTCCTGAAGCGGAACCCGCACTGGAAGAACATTCCGCAGATCCAGGCGAACCCGAACCAGATCGTCATCTCGAGCTTCCCGAACTCGAACGGCGAGGCTTCGCTGCTCCAGATCGAGAAGAACCAGGTCGACTTCGACATGGCCGGAATCCCGGCTGACGACGTCGCGAAGGTCGCCAAGCAGTACGGCGGTCCCAACAAGGGTCAGTTCCACGTTGGCGGCCAGGCCTGCATCCTCTGGGAGGCCTTCAACAACGCCAAGGCACCGACGAACAACGTCAACGTGCGCAAGGCGCTGAACTACGCGATCGGCCGCTCGCCGATCATCAAGCTGCTCGGCCCGTACGCCGGCACCGCCTCCGACCAGATCCTGGTCAAGGGCCTGCCCGGCTACAAGAAGTTCTCGGCCTACGGCAACTACCCCAACTTCGCCAAGGCGAAGGCAGTGGGTGGGGCTGCGCTGCACGGTGCCGCGCCGCTGAACATCTACTACAACCAGGCGAGTGCCTTCCGGACCAACGAGGCTGAGTTCATGCAGCGCCAGCTGCAGGCGATCGGTCTCACCGCGAAGCTCGAGCCGTCGGACCCGCAGGACTACTACGGGCCGATCGAGACCAAGGGAACGGACTACAACATCGCCCACTCCGGGTGGTGTGCCGACTACTTCGACCCGTTCGACTTCATCAACGTGAACTTCGACGGTCGCTCCATCCAGCAGACGGGCAACGTTGATTACTTCTACTTCAACAACTCGTCGTTCAACAAGCAGATGGACGCGGCGGCTTCGAAGTCCGGTGCGGCTCGCGCCCAGGCGTACGCCACGCTCGACAAGTCGCTGATGACGAAGTACGCACCGGCGTTCCCGCTCTACGTCCCGACCTTCCGGTACCTCACCGCGAAGCGGGTCAAGAACGTGATCTACAGCAACTACTTCGGCTATCCGATCCTCAACGCCCTTTCGGTGGGCTAGGACCTAAGCCGATGCTTCACCTGGAGGGGCGCCTACCGGGCGCCCCTCCAGAAATCTTCCGGCACAATAGGTAGACAGTGGTTCAGTTCCTCATCCGTCGCATCTTCTGGGCTTTCTTCCTGTTCTTCGTTGCGACGATCATCACCTACATCATCTTCTTCGTCATTCCGTCGGACCCGGCGAAGATCGCGTGCGGCACGCACTGCACGCCCGAGATCATCGCCCACGTCCGCAAGAGCCTCCACCTCGACCTGCCGATCTACCAGCAGTACTGGATCTTCCTCTGGAACCTGCTCCGGCACGGATCGCTCGGCTACTCGTTCGCGAACGGCGCCTCGGTGGACTCGATCATCAAGCAGGACGCGCCCGTCACGGCCTCACTCGTGTTCGGCGGCGCGATCTTCTGGCTTTCGCTCTCGATCCCGATCGGGATCCTCTCGGCCCTGCGGCCACGGTCGGTCCTCGACCGCGGCGCAATGCTCTTCGTCCTGGTCGGGATCTCGGCGCCGGCCGTCTGGATCGGCCTGATCCTCGCCTACCTCGTCGGTTTCAAGCTCGGCTGGACGCCGATCGCCGGCTACTGCAACCTGATCCCAGGCAGCGGGGTCGCCTCGTGCTCCGGCCCGGCGCAGTGGGCGTACCACCTCATCCTGCCCTGGCTGACCTTCATGTTCCTCTTCGCCGCTCTCTACGTGCGCCTGATACGCGCGAACGTGATGGAGACGATGTCGGAGGACTACGTCCGAACCGCGCGGGCCAAGGGGGCGGGGTCCTCGCGCGTGCTGTTCCAGCACGTGCTGCGCAACAGCATGCTGCCGGTCGTGACGATCCTCGGCATGGACATCGGCCTCGCGCTCGGCGGCGCCGTCTTCACCGAGACGGTGTTCAACCTCCGCGGTCTCGGCCAGGAGCTGATCAGCGCGGCCGGCAGGGACGACCTGCCCGTCGTCGTCGGCGTGGTCGTCTTCGCGACGGTCGCGGTGATCATCTTCAACTTCATCGTCGACGTCGCGTACGCGTGGCTCGACCCCAGGATCCGGCTCACCACCTAGACATGGCGATTCTCGACGTCACCGATCTGACGACCCGCTTCCGGACCGACGACGGAATCGTCAAGGCCGTGTCCGGCGTGAGCTTCTCGCTCGACAAGGGAAAGACGCTCGGCGTCGTCGGCGAGTCGGGCTCGGGCAAGAGCGTGACCTTCCTCACGCTGATGGGCCTGGTGGACAAGCGTCACGCGGAGGTCAGCGGCTCTGTGATCTTCGACGGCGACGAGATCCTCGGCCTCAGCAGTTCGCGCCTGCGGAACATCCGCGGCAAGCGGATCGGGATGATCTTCCAGGACCCGATGACGTCGCTGAACCCGGTCAAGAAGATCGGATGGCAGCTCGAGGAAGCCGTGATGCTGCACAACGACGTCACGAAGGACGAGGCCCGCCGGCGCGCGATCGAGATCCTCAAGGAGGTCGAGATCCCGAAGGCGGACACCCGGGTCGACGACTACCCGCACCAGTTCTCGGGCGGCATGCGCCAGCGCGTGATGATCGCGATGGCCCTGATCAACAACCCCGAGGTGCTGATCGCCGACGAGCCGACCACGGCGCTCGACGTGACGACCCAGGCCCAGATCCTGCGGCTGATGACGAAGCTGCAGCAGGACCACGAGATGGCGATCGTGATGATCACCCACGATCTGGGTGTGGTCGCCGAGCTCGCCGACGACGTGCTCGTGATGTACGGCGGCCGGGTGGTCGAGGAGGCCGTCGTCGACGACCTGTTCGCGAAGCCCGAGATGCCCTACACGTGGGGACTGCTCGGCTCGCTGCCGCGGCTCCACGTCACGTCCGAGCGGCTCGAGCAGATCCCGGGCCAGCCGCCGTCGCTGCTCCACCCGCCGCGTGGCTGCGCCTTCAACCCGCGCTGCGCGTACGCGTTCGACCGCTGCCGCGAGGAGCTCCCCGAGCTCCGCGCCGGCGCCGTCGGCGTCGACCACCGTTTCCGCTGCCACCTCGCGGACGAGGACCGGGCCCGCATCTGGGAGGCCAAGAAGGCCACGTTGGAGAGGGAAGGGAGCGCCGCGTGAGCGAGCTCCTCGCCGTCGACAACCTGCAGAAGTATTTCCCGGTCACACGCGGCCTCGTCTTCCAGAAGGAGGTCGGCCAGGTCAAGGCGGTCGACGGCGTGAGCTTCACGCTCGAGAAGGGCGAGACGCTCGGCGTCGTCGGCGAGTCCGGGTGCGGCAAGTCGACGATGGCGCGCTGTATCGCGCGTCTGCTCGAGCCGACCGGCGGCTCGATCACCTTCGACGGCCGCGAGATCACCCACCTCAAGCGCAACGACATGCGGCCGGTGCGGCGCGACATGATGATGGTCTTCCAGGATCCCTACGCGTCGCTCAACGCGCGCAAGCGGGTCGGATCCATCGTCGGCGAGCCGCTCGAGGTGCATGGCATCGGCACCGACCAGGACCGCAAGCGCCGGGTGCAGGAGTTGCTGGAGATCGTCGGCCTGAATCCCGAGCACTACAACCGCTTCCCGCACGAGTTCTCGGGCGGCCAGCGCCAGCGCATCGGGATCGCCCGAGCTCTGGTGATCAACCCGAAGCTCGTCATCTGCGACGAGCCCGTCTCGGCGCTCGACGTGTCGGTGCAGGCGCAGATCCTCAACCTGCTCAAGGACCTCCAGCAGGACTTCGACCTCACCTACATCTTCATCGCCCACGACCTCAACGTCGTGCGCCACGTCTCCGACCGCGTCATGGTCATGTACCTCGGCAAGCCGGTGGAGACGGCTCTGAAGCAGGATCTCTACACGGAGCCGAAGCACCCGTACACGGGCGCGCTGCTCTCGGCGGTGCCGATCGCGGAGCCGACCGCCGGGCGGGCCCGCAAGCAGATCGTGCTCACCGGCGACGTCCCGAGCCCGCTCAACCCGCCGACGGCCTGCCGCTTCCACCCGCGCTGTCCGCGCTTCGTCGACGGCAAGTGCAACGTCGACGAGCCGCTGCTGACGCCCGCACCAGGGCAGCCCGAGCACGAGTTCGCGTGCCACTTCCCGCTCGAGCGCTGGCCGATGGACGAGGACGAGATCCGGCGCAGGCCGGCATTTGCGGGCACGACGACGAGCCCCGCCCCGGCTTCGGCCGAGTAGCTCCGGCGCGGTGCTTCTCAGCGGGCTCCGCCGCCTCCTGATCATCTTCGTCGCGCTGTTCGCGCTGACGGCAGTTCTCTCGCTGGTGCTCGGGGCTCTCGATCACGCGAGCCTCGAACGCGCGCTCGCGGTCGGCTTCTACGCGGTCGGCGCGGCCGTGCTCCTCGGGAGCTTCGTCTTGGGGCTGCGCGGGCCGGTGCGGGGCGAGTGGCGGGAGGACAAGGGGGAGGAGATACCGCAGGTCGTCCCTCCCGAGGCCGTCCCCCGGGCCGGGTATCTCGGCGGCATCGTGCCGCGCTCGGTCCGGCGCACGACGACCGAGGAGCGGAAAGAGGCAAGGCTGAACTCGATCGCGCTGTTCGGCCTCGGGATCGCGCTCATCCTGATCGGCTCCGGGTTCGACCCCACGCGGCACCCGTTCTGAAGGTGATTTTCCAACGGGCCTCCGAGCCGATATAAGACAGGTGTGACCGGGGGCGGTCTCAGGTGACGCGTTTTCTGATCAAGCGGCTCTTCTGGGCGGTCTGGCTCTTCTTCGTGGCCACCCTGGTCACCTACGTCATCTTCTACCTCATCCCCAAGGACCCCGCGCACATCACCGGCATCGGCATCGTCGGCACGCCGGCCGTGATGGCGCACATACGAAGTGAACTGCACCTGGACGTGCCCGCGTACCAGCAGTACTGGATCTTCGTCTGGAACATGATCCGGCACCAGTCGCTCGGCTTCTCGTACCAGTACGGCTTGCCCGTGCGCTCGGTCCTCGCCCAGGACGCCCGTGTCACGGGCTCGCTCGTCTTCGGCTCCGCGGTCTTCTGGCTCCTGATCTCGATTCCGATCGGGATCGTCTCGGCGCTGCGGCCGAGGTCCCTGTTCGACCGCTCCGCAATGATCTTCGTCCTCATCGGAATCTCCGCTCCGCCGGTCTGGATCGGGCTGATCCTCGCCTACGTCTTCGGATTCAGGCTGGGCTGGACGCCGATCGCCGACTACTGCAACTTCGTTCCGGGTGCCGTGGCCGAATGCAGCGGTCCCGTCCGCTGGGCCGACCACCTGATCCTGCCCTGGGCGACGATGACGTTCCTCTTCGCGGCGCTCTACGCCCGCATGATCCGGGCGAGCATCCTCGAGGTGGTCAACGAGGACTACGTCCGCACGGCCTGGGCCAAGGGAGCCTCGGGACGACGCGTGGTCGTCCACCACGTCCTGCGCAACAGCATGTTGCCCATCGTGACGCTGTTCGGCCTGAACATCGCCTACGTGCTCGGCAGCGTGGTCTTCATCGAGCAGGTCTTCAACCTGCACGGCCTCGGGTCGGAGATCGTCACCGCGACCCTCAAGAGCGACATTCCGGTCGTCGTCGGCGTCGTCGTCTTCGTCACCCTCGCGGTGATCGTCTGCAACTTCCTCGTGGACGTCACCTACGCCTGGCTCGATCCCAGGATCAGGCTCAGTACCTGACGGGCCGAATCGGAAGGACTAGGCCGAGCCCCGCGCCGAGGCGGAGGACTGGCCGCGCCGCGGCCCGTCGGACGAGTGCTCGGACGAGAGCCGCTGGACGCCGAGGTTCTCGGCGCCGGGCGAGCGGACGGCGAGCTGGCTGGGCGAGTAGCCGAATTCCGCGGTCGCCCGGACGGCGCGGCCGTCGAGGGAGATCGCGGAGACGGCCACGAGCACCGCTGCGGCAGCGGCCGCCGTGACTGCGGCGACCTGCGCTGTGAGGCGCGAGGCCGCCGGACGACGGAGCAACCAGGACTGGGGTGCGGGCTCGAGTGGAGTCGCCCGCACAAGCTCGGTGTACGACCGTACGTCCGATGCGAACGCGGCGCAGGCGCCGCAGCCGGCGAGGTGCCGGTCCAGCAGCACCGCCTCGTGCGGCGAAAGCTCGTCGTCGAGTAGCAGCGAGACGCGCTCGCGCGCCTGTTCGCAATCAGTCCTCACACCAGTTGTGACGCCGATAGCGGGACAGAGTTAGATGGAGAGCGCAACGGCTCACCCATTCGGGGGACGGCGCTGCTGAGTGAGGCCGGTCGTTACTGCGACGCCGGGACCGGCGGCGACCAGTCGGGAATGAAGTAGTTCACCAGCCAGCGGCCGTTCGGCTTGCCGCCTGCCCGGACGAGGCCGAGGAAGAACGGCAGGTGAGGCCGGACGTGGGCGCCGGGCTTCGCGACGAGATCGACGATCGTCATCAGCTGCGTCTTGTACGACCAGAGCACCTCGAACGCGGCCGTCTTCGAGTTGCCGGCCGGGTAGCCGATCACCGGGATGTTGCCGGTGTCCCACTGCTTCTTCGACAGGCCGCCCTTGATCTCCTGATTGACGATCGGGTAGGCGGCGTCGAGGTTCTTGCGCAGGACGGCGGTCTCGATGAACGTCCGCGCGACCTTGAACGCCTTCGGATCCGGCGGCGCCTTGACCTGCTTCTTCGCGGTCTGAGCCGGGACCGTCGAGATCGGCGACTGCGCGCCGGGCGAGCCCTTGAAGACGAAGACCGAGAGGAAGACGATCAGCCCGATTCCGAACACCCCGGCGCTGATCCAGATCAGCCGGCGCTGGGCGCGCGGAGAGGAAAGGAAGCCGTCGTTGACCGAAGACGAGGAAGACTCCATAGGAAGTTAGACCAAAGTACCAGAGGAAAGTTAGTGCCGTTGGGCGCCGATTCCGCCGCCCCCGGCGGGCTCCGACGTGCCCTGAGCGGGGCGCGGGAGCGGCGGCAGGGTCCGCGGCTCCGAGCGCACGTAGCGCAGCCGTGAGCGGCGCGACCTGACCGCCGAGACGATGCCGAGGCCGATCGGGAAGAGGAGGACGAGGCCGATCCCGGCGACGAGGAGGATCAGCCACGTCTTGCCGAGCCGGGCGCTGTTGTCCGTCGACGGGGGAGCGCCTCCCTGGCCGCTCTGCGCAGCGCCGCCGGCGGCGTAGTCGGCCGGCCCGACCTCGTGCCGTCCCTTCTTGTCCGGCCGCACCATGATCGCCGCCGTGTACATGCCGTTCACGAGCCAGCGGCCGTGGCGCTTGATCATCTGGCCGGAGAAGACCCACGAGGACGTCTGCGAGCCGCGCTTCGGGTGGACGAGGAGGCTGAAGTCGACGGAGCTGGGCGTCGCGTCGACGGTCGTCCAGCCGTGGAAGGTCTTGCCCCGGGCCGGGTAGTACGGGATCGGGCTGGTGCCGTGACGCCACTGCTGCAGCGTCGTGCCTCCGGTCAGGTCCGGGCCCGACAGCCGCCAGGCAGTCTCCGGCGAGCGCCGGTCGAGAGCCGCCGGGACGAACTGGTCCAGCGTCTTGTTGATCGCGCGCCGGTCGGCGGGGGAGACGTACTTGCTCTCCTTGACGAGCTGTGCGCGCGGCGCGTTCTTCGGGGGTGCGGCGCTCGGCGTCTTCCCGCCGTGGACGAGCGCCATGGCGGCGGCAATAGCGCCGGCGACGACGAGCACGATTCCGAGACGGAAGAAGCGCCGCCTCGCGCGTGGCGACGAAGGTACGACCCGCATGCCGCGAGAGTACCAGCAGGAAAAAGGGCTACCCGGAGCCGCTTAGAGCGGCGCTGCCTCTTGCGCGTCGCCCGCCGGGTCCGCCGTCAGCGCGGCGTCCGCCGCATGCTCGGCGACGTGCTCGGCCACCCGCTCCGCGAGAGAGGTCGCGTGGGCGCGCTCGGACTCCTTGAGCGCGCGCACGAGCAGCTCGTGCTCGACGCAGTAGGTGCTCAGGGTGAAGGTCGAGCAGTCCGGGAACGCACAACCGTGAAGCATCGGCATTAACAACACTTTAACGGTTTCGGACCGCAATTGTGAAATGGGAAGCTACGCCGGAGCCGATGACGGGTAGAGACAGGACGGTGTCGAGGATCCTCTCGGTCGTGGTGGCGGCCCTCGTGGCCGCCGGCTGCGGGAGCTCCGCGGGCTCGCACGCGCAGGCCGACGCGGGGCTGCCTCGCGCGCTCGCGCACGCGTGGGCGGCGCGGGCCACTGCGGTCGCGAGCGCCGCCGCCGCCGGAGACGGTTGCCGCGCGTCTCAGCTTGCGTCCTCGCTCCGCGCCGAGATCATCGCGGACGAGTCCAGGGTCCCCGCGCGGCTCCAGAAGCCGCTCCTCCAGGGCGCGAACGCTCTCGCGGACCGGATCACCTGCGTCACACCGCCGCAGACGGTGACGGTCGCCCCGGCACCGCCCAAGCCACCAAAACCCAAGCACGAGGATCACCACCACAAGAAGCACGGCCACGGCGAGGGGGGAGACCAGGGTTGAGCACCGTGGCGCGCATCGCCGGCCGCTACGAGCTCGTCCGGCCGCTGGGTCACGGGGCGATGGCAACGGTCGATCTGGCCCAGGACGTCGAGCTCGACCGGCCCGTGGCGCTGAAGCGGCTCGCAGAGAACCTCGCCCGCGACGACGACCTGCGGCGCCGCTTCGTCCGCGAAGCACGACTCGCCGCGCGGCTGGCGCATCCGAACGTCGTGCGCGTCTTCGACGTCGGCGAGGACGAGGGGCGGCCCTTTATCGCGATGGAGTACGTGGAGGGCGAGACCCTCGCGGAGCTGGTCGCCCGGCGAGGGTCGCTGCCGCCGGCGGAGGCGGCGACCCTCGGCGTCCAGATGTGCGCGGCGCTCGCCGCTGCGCATGCCGCCGGGCTCGTGCACCGGGACGTGAAGCCGCAGAACCTCCTTCTCAGCAGCGACGGAGTGCTCAAGCTCGGCGACTTCGGTATCGCCGTCGGCCACGACGGCACGCGGCTGACGCTCGAGGGCACCGTCCTCGGCACCGCCGGCTATCTCGCTCCCGAGCAGGCGCGCGGCGAGGAGGTGACGGCTGCCGCCGACCTCTACGCGGTCGGGGCCGTGCTCTACGAGCTGCTGACGGGCGAGCCTCC
>Ga0070714_100003742_pt1 | contig 11407 bp, 9 predicted proteins | sample LARL83metaG_FD_65450 | JGI IMG/M metagenome (GOLD analysis project Ga0070714, IMG submission 65450) | Corn, switchgrass and miscanthus rhizosphere microbial communities from Kellogg Biological Station, Michigan, USA - LAR L8-3 metaG | ecosystem: Host-associated > Plants > Roots > Rhizosphere ... | reverse complement strand
CGAGCGCGTAGGCGAGCATGGTGGTGGAATCGAGTCCACCGGAGAGGAGCAGGACGGCGGGGCGCATCAGATAAAGATAGGGCCCCGTGCGTGGAACGCCGCCTGTTCGATCAGCCGTTGAGTGCCTGCGTGAGATCCTCCAAGAGGTCCTCGACGTTCTCGAGACCGACGGAGATGCGAAGCAGGTTCTCCGGCGCTCGCGTCGCCGGCCCCTCCACGGATGCGCGGTGCTCGATGAGCGACTCGGGCCCGCCGAGGCTGGTGGCACGGGTGAAGAGGCGAAGCCGATTGCTGAATGCCATGGCCTCGTCGCGCCCGCCGCGCACCTGCACGCTGAGCATGCCGCCGAAGTCGCTCATCTGGTGCGCGGCGAGGCCGTGTCCCGGGTGCGTGGGGAGCCCGGGGTAGTGAACCGCCTCCACCTCGGAGCGCGAAGCGAGGAAGCGCGCCACGCCAGCGGCGTTGGCGCAGTGCGCGCGCACGCGCCACGGCAGCGTGCGGATGCCGCGCAGCAGCAGCCAGCAGTCGAACGGGGACGGCACGGCGCCGCCGAGCGTCTGGATGGACGACAGCCGGTCAAAGAACATGTCGCGCGCGCGCAGCACCAGCGCGCCCCCGAGCAGGTCGCTGTGCCCGCCGAGATACTTGGTGGTCGAGTGCATTACCACGTCGGCTCCGAGGGCGAGCGGATGCTGCAGCACCGGTGTTGCCCAGGTGTTGTCCACCACGCACCGCGCGCCGACCGAATGGGCGAGCGTGGCCACGGCCGCGATGTCGACGATGCGCACGAGCGGGTTGGATGGTGTCTCCACCCACACAATGCGCGTGTTCGGCCTGAGCGCACCCTTCACGGCGTCGAGGTTGGTCATGTCCACCACGTCGAGCTGGAGGCCCCACGGGCCGAGAAGCTCCCGAGCGGTGCGGAGGGTGCCGTAGTACGCGTCGTCGGGCGCGAGGACGTGGTCGCCTGGCGCGAGCGCCTGGAACACCGCCATCGTCGCCGCGGACCCGGACGAGAATGCGAGGGCCGCCTCGCCGCCCTCGAGGTCGGCGAGCGTCTCTTCGAGCGCGCGCCGATTGGGGTTCGAGGTGCGCGTGTAGACGTGACCGGCGCGATAGCTGCCGTCGGGCTCCCGCTCGAAAGTGGTGGAGAGGTGGATGGCGGGCGTCACGGCGCCGGTCACGGGGTCCACCGCGAGGCCGGCGTGGGCGGCGAGCGTCTCGATGCGCATGGCGAGGGGGTTGGCCGGCGATGCCGGCGATGGGAAGAAGATACGCCGGTCGCCGGGGGCGCAACATGGAGGCGTAGCGGCGCGTAGGTTGGTCAGGCGCGCACCTGGGCCGCGCCATTCACCACACCGAGGATCCTCCGTGATTCGACAAGACAGATCCCGACACTCGCTGCACGAGTGCGGGATGAGAGTCCGCATGCTCGTACCGGTGGGCGCTCTCGCGCTGGCCAGCGCGTGCTCGTCCACGCAGGCGCCGGCCAGCGCCGGGTCCGCCGCCATCCCCGCATCCGGGCCGCTGCCGCTCAAGTACACCGGACCGGCGACGAGCGCCGCCATCAGCGCGCAGGACCTGATGACGCGGCTGTACGTCTACGCCGACGATTCGCTGCAGGGGCGCGAAGCGGGCACGATCGGCCACATGAAGGCCACCGCCTACATCGCCGACCAGGTGCGCCGACTGGGACTCGTACCCGCCGGCGACAACGGTACCTACTTCCAGAACGTGCCCTTCATCTCGCGGCGCTTCGATCCCACGACTACCCTGACGGTCGACGGCGCGACTCTGGCGGCGTTCACGGACTTCGTCGCGTCGCCCTTCCGTGGCGCGCTGCCGCGTTCCATCGAGGGAGTGCAGGCCGTGTACGGCGGCGAGCTTGGCGACACGGCGCATCAGCTCACCGCCGAGCAGGCGACGGGCAAGCTGGTCGTCCTGTCGGCGGGGGAGGGACGGCGATTCCCGCGCTTCGGTGCGAACAGCCCGCTATCCGGCGCGGCGGCGATCGCGATCATCGCGGGGCCGCAGCTCACCCCGCAGGAGCTGGCATCCGGACGGACGGCGTCGCTGACACTGCGGCCCGAGGCGGGAGCGCCAGCGGTGCCGGTCACGCTGAGCATCACGGAGAGCGCTGCCGCGCGCCTGCTCGGCGCATCGCCGAACGGCATGGCCGTCGGCACGACGGGACGTACGGTGCAGGGGAGCCTGCGCTACGTCACGACCGACGCGCCGACGCGCAACGTCGTCGCCATCCTGCCAGGGAGTGACCCGCGACTCAAGGGCGAGTACGTCGCCATCGGGGCGCACAGCGACCATATCGGCATTCGCGCCGCTGGCCCGGTGGATCACGATTCGCTGCACCTCTACAACCAGCAGCGCTACTTCGCGACGGAGAACCCGACCGGCGCGCGACTGACGCCAGAACAGGTAGAGCAGCAGCGCGCCCGTCTCGCCGCCATTCGCGTCAACCTGGACTCGGTGCGCGCGCTGCGCGCGCCGCGACCGGACTCGATCAACAACGGCGCGGACGACGACGGGTCGGGGACGGTGACGGTGCTCGAGGTGGCCGAGGCGTTCGCGAAGGGCGCCGTCAAGCCGAAGCGCTCCATCCTCTTCGTCTGGCACACCGGCGAGGAAAAGGGTCTGCTCGGCTCGCGTTACTTCACGGACAACCCGACGGTGCCGCGTGATTCCATCGTGGCGCAGATCAACATCGACATGGTGGGCCGCGGCGCCGCGACGGACCTGCGCGCGGGGAGCGAGCGCTACCTGCAGATCGTCGGCTCGCGCCGCCTGTCCACCGAGCTGGGCGACCTGGCGGAGGCGGTGAACCGTACCGAGGCGATGCCGTTCGCGTTCGACTACACCTACGACGCGAACGGGCACCCAGAGAACATCTACTGCCGCAGCGACCACTACGAGTATGCCCGGTGGGGGATTCCCGTGGTCTTCCTCACTACCGGCCTGCACGGAGATTACCACCAGGTCACCGATGAGCCGCAGTACATCGACTACCCGCACATGGCGCGTGTGGGCAAGCTGGTGTTCGACCTCGCCGACCGCGTGGCCGACCTGGATCACCGGCCAGTGGTGGACAAGCCGAAGCCGGACCCGCGAGGGGCGTGCAGGCAGTGAGCGCACAGCGCTCACTGGTGAGACGTGAAGCGTGAGACGTGAAGCGTGAGACGTGAAGCGTGAGACGTGAAGCGTGAGACGTGAAGCGCGAGACGTGAAGCGTCAACGGCGACGATGAACGGCGAACGGCGAACTAGCGGAAAGGTCGAGGGAGTGGAAACGGCAGGATTCTCAGAAGAATCCTGCCGTTTCGGTCTTTCCGCCCCTTCTTAGTCGCCGCCGTTACGTCTCACGTCTCACGTCTCACGTCTCACTCTTCACGTCTCACGAGCCGTGCTAGCGCTGCGCGCCTCACGCAGGCGCTAGGCCGTCCTCAGCCCGCCCACCAGCTCCCTGAGCTGCGTCGATCCTTCCAGGAGATGGTTGGAGGCCGAGGTCATCTCCTCACAGGCTGCGCTCTGCTCCTGCGTGGACGCGTTCACCTGCTGTGCCGCCGACGCATGCCCTTCGGCGGCGCGGGCGATGGACTGGAGGCCACTCGCCGCGCTCGCCGCGGCATCGGCGTTGGCGCCTGCCGCGCTCGTCACGCCGCTGGCCGCAACCCGGGCACGCTCGGCGGCCTCGGTGATCGCCGCGAGCGCCGCGTCGATCTCGCGCGACACCGTCTCGATCTCGGCGACGCGCGAAGCGCTTGCTTCCATCGCCCTGGAGCTCGACGTCACGCGGCTCGTCACGATGCCCGTCATCTGCACGATCTCGTCCGCGGCGCGCTGCGACTGCTCGGCGAGCTTGCGCACTTCGTCGGCGACGACCGCGAAGCCACGCCCCGCGTTGCCGGCGCGCGCCGCCTCGATGGCCGCGTTGAGCGCCAGCAGGTTGGTCTGCTCGGCGATCGTGCTCACCGTCTGGACGAACTTGTTGATGTCGGCCGCGGTCGTATTGAGGCCGACGACCTCACGGGTCGCGCTCTCCACCGTGCGCTTCACGTCCTTGAGGATGCCGAGCGCGCGCTCGATCTCGATGCGCTTCTGGCCAGCCGAGGACTCGATGTTCTGCGCCAGCGTGTTCACCTCCGCCGACCGCTCCATCACGCTGTCGGCGGCTTCGCGGATGGCCTGCAGTGCGTCGTCCACCGTGCGGAGCTGCGTGACCTGATGCTCGGCACCGTGCGACACGTCGGTCATCGCGCTCGCCATCTGGCCCGCGGAGAGGGAGATCTGCTCCGACACGGAGGCCAGCTCGTGCGCCGAGCTGGCCACGCTCTCCGCCGTCTCGGCGGCGACGGCGACCACGCGCGAGAGTGAATCCCCCGTCTGGTTCATCGCGTTGGCGAGGATCTGGAACTCGCCCGGCAGCCGCGACGTGGTGCGCACCGTGAGGTCGCCCTCGCTCAGCGAGCGCGCATGACGGACCAGCAGGGCGAGCGGATGGCTGATCGAGCGAACGGTATAGAAGACGACGACCAGCCCGATGAGGGCGGCAAAGGCGATGAGCGCGACGAAGGCCGCCGAGCGGCGGCTCGCGTCCGTCGCCAGGCGCTGGCGCACTGCGGCCACCTTGGCGGCCTTCAGCCGGCCGAGGCGCTCGATGTCACTCAACAGTTGCCCGACGGCTTCGCGGGCCTTCAGCGCTTCCTGGTGCGCTTCGGCGGTGCGACCGAGATCGGTGAGTCGATGTGCCAGGGCGTACTCCACCTCGATCTCGGAGAAGCGGGAGTCGATGGAGGCGATGACACCCGCTTCCTCCTCCTTGCGGATGGCCGCATTCTCGGGCGTCTGGCTCAGGCGCGCGTTCATGTCGCGCTGGACGAGGTGCGCCTGAGCGCCGTAGCGACGGAATGCGTCGAGGGCGCTGGAGTCGCGCGTCTCCACGTAGCGGCTGCCTGCCTCGAGCGTCTGCGAAACGGCGGCGGAGAGCTGCGCGCTTTGCTGCGCCTCGGTCTGGACCCCCTCGAGCGTGGTACCGATGGCGTCGGCCATCTGCGTCATCGTGCGCCGCGCGAGCACGCCGGCCACGATCAGCAGGAGCACGAGCGCGCCGAAGCCGCGCACGAGCCGCGTGCGGATCGTGCCGCGCTTGCCGCGCGTCATCGTCGAGAACGTTGCCGTGGAGCCGGTCATTCGCTGACTCCCGCCACGAGCAGCTTGCCGTGATCGATCCGCGTCATGACGACGCTCTTGCCCACCGGATCACCGGTGGGGAGGAAGGAGATGGCGCCCGTGACGCCGTGGAACGCCGTCTCCGGGGTCAGCCCCGCGAGGTAGTCACGGATCTTCCGGCGGTCGGTGCCGACGGATTGTGACGCCTGATAAAGGAGCTGCGTGGCATCGTAGGCGAGGGCGGCATTGTTGTCGGGCGACATGTGGAACTTCGCCGCGAATGCCTGCACGAACTTCTGCGCTTCAGGGCGTGGGTCCTGCGCGGTGAACGGTACGCCGGCGAAGACACCCTGCGCGCGGGCCGTGTCCACGCTCAGCCCGCTCCAGCCGTCGCCGCCGATGAGGTCCACAGCGAGGTGCTGCCGCCGCACCTCCTTGAGGAAGGCGAGCCCCGATGCGTCGGTGCCGGCCACGAAGACCACGTCCGGCTTGCGCTGCCTGAAGTACGACACGAACGGCTCGAACGACTCCGTCCCGTCCTCCCCGATGGGATCCATGCTGATCACGTCGCCGCCAAAGCCACGGCGGAACGATTCGCTCAGTCCGCGGCCGTAGGCGTTGTTCTCATAGAGGATGGCGGCGCGCTTGAGCCCGAGCCGGTTGGCGAAGCGTGCGATGTCGATGCCGTTGGTGGAATCGCTGGACGTGACGCGAAAGGCCCACCGCGAGATGCCCGTGAGCGCCGGCGAGGTCGCGGACGTGGCGACGGCCGCCAGGTGTCCGTCGTACACCTGCGCGGCGGCGACCATGGCGCCGGAGTTCACGTGGCCGACGACGGCGGAGATGTCGGAGGAGTCCACGAACTGCTGCGCGATCCGGCTGGCCTTCTGGCCATCGCCATCATCGTCCTGGAAGACGATGTGCAGCGGATGCGCCTGGCGCTCGGGACGGGCGTTGATCTCCTCGAGCGCGAGCTCGATGCCGCGGCGCGTCATGGCGCCGTAGGGCTGCTTCCACGGGCCTGCGGCGCCGAAGGTCACGGTCGACCCGCCGCGAGACGAGCAGGCAGCCAGGAGGAGAAGCAGCAGAAGTCGCTTCGGCAACGGAAGTCGGGTCTGAGGACATCGAGAGCCGGCGGCGTCGCCGTTCGCTGCAATGACGAGACGCACGCCCCCACGTCACTCCAGTATCGGCATGGCACCCGTCCTGCCCTAGCGGGGCGGAAGGAGGTGGGACATGCGGGTGCTCGTCACTGGGGGTACCGGGGTCGTCGGAGTCGGCACTGTCACGGAACTGGTCAGGCGTGGCCACTCGGTGGTGCTCATCTCGAGGCATGCGGAGCGCGACGTGCGGCAATGGCCGGAAGGGGTAACGCCGTGGCCGGGCGACGTGGCTCGCGCTCGCTCCCTCCACGGCGCCGCCGACGGATGCGACGTCGTGCTGCACATGGTCGGCATCGTGGACGAAAGCGACGACGCCACCTTCCAGGACGTCAACGTGCAGGGCACGGCGAACATGATCGCCGAGACGGAGCGCGCGAAGGTCGGCCGGTTCATCTTCGTCTCCTCGCTCGGCGCCTCGAAGGGCAAGTCGGACTACCACCGCTCCAAGCGCGACGCCGAGGCGCTCGTGCGGAAGTTCCATGGCGCGTGGACCATCTGTCGCCCCGGCAACGTCTATGGCCCGGGCGACGAGCAGATCTCCCTGCTGCTCCGCATGGTGCGGAGCCCCAGTCCCGTGGTGCCGCGCATCGGTGACGGCGACCAGCCCATCCAGCCCATCTGGTGGGAAGACTGCGCCAACGCACTCGCCACCGTCGTCGAGCGCCCCGACCTCGCGAGGCGCGAGCTCGATCTCGCGGGTGCCGAGCTCACGTCGCAGAACGACCTCATCGATCGACTTTCCGGGATCACCGGCCGCTCCGTGATGCCGGTGTCTGTTCCGGACTTCCTCGCCACGCTTGGCTCGAAGGCGGTTTCGCTGGTGGGATGGGACATGTCCTTCAACGAGCAGCAGGTCACGATGCTGCACGAGGGCAACGCGATCGAGAAGGACGGACAGAACGCGCTCACCGAGACCCTGCGCATCACGCCGACGCCGCTGGATGCCGGGTTGCGCCAGCTCGCCGACCTGCAGCCCGAGCAGCTGCCTGCCGAGGGGATCGGGACCCTGACGCGGAAGCGCTACTGGGCCGACATCGAGGGCTCGACGTTCGACGCCGATACGCTGTTCGCGCTCTTCCGCACGCACTTCAACGACGTGCTCCCGGTGTTCGTCGAGGCAGCGCCGGAGCCGGCGAGCGATGACCTCATCGAGGAGGGAGAGAGCATCACGCTCGCGCTCCCGATGCGTGGCCACGTGCAGGTGCGCGTCGCGGAGCTCGACGACCGCGACACGACTCTGCTCACGCTGGAAGGACATCCGCTCGCCGGGGCAGTGCACTTCTCCACGACGGCCGAGGGAATCCGGGTCCGCTTCCAGGTGGAAGTGTTCGATCGTGCCGCGAACGTGCTCGACCTGATCGCCATGCGCACGATCGGCGATCGCCTGCAGGCCCGGACCTGGACTCAGGTGGTGGAGAACGTGGTGAAGTTGAGCGGCGGCAGTGCGCCAGCGGGCGTGCAGCACGAGAGCCGCTCGCTCGACGATGGCGAGGCGGAGAACGTGGAGCACTGGCTGGAGGATCTGACGATGCGTCGTCGGCGCGCCGACAACGCGGAGAAGATCAACAGCCTGGCGTGACGATCAACGCGCCTTCTCCGCTTCTTCCCAGATGACGTCGAGGGGGCGCGACTGGCAGTGCGCCCCGCAGCCGAGGCGGTAGCGGTTGCGCGCGAACCAGCGGTAGAAGCGATCCGCGAGCGTGCGCACGAAGGGAATCCTGAACACCCAGGCGATGAGGCGGCCGCGCGGCAGGACGGTGAGGAGCTGCTCGACGGCGGCCGCGCCCTGCCAGGTGGTGCCGTCCGCGGCGATGAGCTGCAGCGCCTCGGCGTAGGCGTGAGCGGGAATCCACGGAAAGCGCGCCGTCACTCCCGCCTGCTGCGACGGGACCACTTCGAGCATGCGGCCGCCGTCCCACTTCTCGAGCACGTGGCTCAGGCGCGTGCACACCTTGCAATCGCCGTCGTACACCACGGTGTAGGCACGGCCGAGGCCGTGGCTCGCTGATTCCTGGCCCTTCACGGTGAAGCGGACAACGGGTACGCTCACGCGGGAGCTCCCTCTGCCTGATGCTCGTGCGCTGGCAGCTCGCTCGCGGCCACGACCGTCACGCCGGGTGCATGGCTGAGCGTCGCGTGAATGGTGCAGAGCTCGGAGGCCCGTTTGGCCGCAGCGATGCGATTGGCGGGCAGCGACGGCCAGTCGAGCACGACGCGGATATCCGACATCCGGTGCGGATCGTCGGCGAACGTCCAGTGCACCTCGATGCCGAGGTCGTCCACGCTCAGCTTGGCGTGTGACGCCCACGAGTACAGCACCGAGAAGGTGCAGCTCGCCAGTCCGCTCGCCAGCATCTGGAACGGATTGTACTGCACGTCGGCGGACGGTGCCTCGATGGTCAGCGGGCCCGGTACCGCGTCCAGACGGATCGCGTCCTCGGAGAGCAGGGTGATCTTCATGCCGATCAGGGGTGCAAGGGTCAGACCCGCCGCCGTGTCGGGGCCGGCTGCTGCTGCGTCAGGCAGTGCAGGGTGCCGAAGCCCCAGACCAGATCCACGGCGTGCACGCCGATCACCTGCCGGTCGGGCAGGAGCGACGCGACAGCGTTGAGCGCCACGCGGTCGTTGCGATCGTTGAAGGTGGGCACGAGCACCGCGCCATTGGCGATGTAGAAGTTGGCGTAGCTCGCCGGCAGCCGGTCGCCGTTCATCGTCACGGCCCGTGGGTACGGAAGCTTCACCACCTTCAACGCGCCGCGGCCGGCCCCGGCCAGTTCCAGTCGGCGCATGTTGTCCACCGAGCGCCGATGGTTCTCGTCGTCGGCGGGATCCTCCTCGTAGGCGAGCACGATCACGCCAGGCGCGACGAAGCGCGCGATGTCGTCCACGTGGCCATGCGTGTCGTCGCCGACGCATCCCTCGCCGAGCCAGATCGTCTCTCGAATGCCCAGATAGTCGCGGAAGGCGCGCTCGTAACCGGCGCGTGACAGCCCGGGGTTGCGCACCTGCACGTCCGAGAGCAGCCACTCCTCCGTGACGAGCAGCGTGCCCTCGCCGTCGGTCTCGATCCCGCCTCCCTCGAGGATGATCCGCGCACCGTCATCGGGGCGCTTCGGCTCGACGCGCGGCAATCCCGTGATGTGCGCGATGGCCTCTCCGACCTTTGCATCGCGCGCGTAGTTGGGATACTTGGCCCACGCGTTGAACCCCCAGTTCATGAGCTGGATGCCGCCGGTCTCGCCGTGCACGAAGGTGGGCGCCGAGTCGCGCAGCCACACCCGGTCGTTCGGCACGAGGTGCAGCCGGTAGTTCGAGACGCCGTGCGCCACGAGATGCTCCCGCGCCGAGTCGCGGATGGCCTCGTCGTGACAGAGGATCTCCACGCGCTCATGCTCCGCGAGCACGCGCGCGATCTCGGCATACACCCACACGATCGCGCCGATCTTGCCCGGCCAGTCCGGCTCGTGATGCGGCCACGCGATCCACGTGGCCGTGTGCGGGGCCCACTCGGGGGGGAAGGTGTAATTCGGCACGATGAGCTGGCTGAGTATGAGATGTGAGAGGTGAGAGGTGCATCGTGACGACGCGCTCGGCACGTCTCACGCTTCACGATTCATGTCTCACGGGCCGTTATGCGCCCAGATATCTCGACAGGATCGGCGCATACGCATCGATGCGGCGATCGCGCAGGAAGGGCCAGTTGCGCCGCGTCTCCTCGATCAGCTTCGGGTCGCACTTGGCGATGAGCACGGCTTCCTCGGTGTTCGGCGCTTCCGCGAGGATGCGACCGAACGGGTCCGCGATGAAGGAGTGGCCGAAGAACTCGATGCCGTTCGTGCCCGGCTCCTCCTCGTGCCCGATGCGGTTCGGGGACGCGACGAACACGCCGTTGGCGATGGCATGCGAGCGCTGGATGGTGCGCCACGCGTCCACCTGCGCCTCGCCGAACGTCGCCTTCTCGGCCGGGTGCCAGCCGATGGCCGTGGGATAGAAGAGGATGTCGGCGCCGAGGAGGCTCGTGATGCGCGCTGCCTCCGGGTACCACTGATCCCAGCAGATGAGGACGCCGATGTTGGCGTAGCGGGTATGCCACACGCGGAACCCGCTCGCCTGCTTCGCGATCTCACCGATACGGTCGATGCGGTCGTCGTGCGCGGCGTCGCCGGGCACGAAGTAGTACTTCTCGTTGAAGAGCGGATCGTCGGGAATGTGCATCTTGCGATACACGCCGAGCAGCGAGCCGTCCGCATCGATGATCGCGGCCGAGTTGCGATAGACGCCACTCGCCTGGCGCTCGAAGACGGGCACGATGAGCACCACCTCCAGCTCCTTCGCCAGCTTCTGCATGACGTCGGTGGTGGGGCCGGGAATCGGCTCGGCGATGTCGAAGCGCTCGCACTGCTGCGACTTGCAGAAGTACGGCGCGTTGAACAGCTCCTTGAGGCAGATGATCTGCGCACCACGGCCGGCGGCATCGCGCACGTGGGCAATGGCCTGGTCGAGCGTGGCCTGCGCGTCGTGTGAGGCGCTGTCCTGGATGATCCCGACGGTGAACGGACGTGTGGTCATGAAGGCTCGCGGCTGCAGGGTCTGCACGGAAGGTAGCGCAGGGAGCGGGCGCGCTACTCCACCACACCAATCACGAGATCCATCACGTTGGTTCCCGTCGGCCCGCGCCGAAACAGCGCGCCTCCGGCATCGAGCGCCGCGTACGAGCGATGGTGTCGTAGCGCCGCCTCCGGATCCGCGCCGGCAACTTGCATCCGTCGCCAGAGCGTTGTGTCGGCAAAGGCGCCGGCGGCGTCGGTGGGCCCATCACGGCCGTCCGTACCGGCGGCGAGGAGAGAGATCCGTGAGGCGCTCTCGCCCGAATTGGCGAGGACCCGCGCTGCAGCGAGCGCGAGCTCCTGGCAGCGGCCGCCGAGGGAGCCCACCGGCGAGGCACCCTCTCCGGCATGACCCGCGTCACCACGCGACGAGCCATCCATGCGGACCGTCGTCTCGCCGCCCCATATGACGCATCCCTGTTCGCCGCGCGCCGCACGGCGCAGCAAGGTCGCTGCG